>Ga0315336_1002409_pt1 | contig 28749 bp, 28 predicted proteins | sample ASW5metaG_FD_204512 | JGI IMG/M metagenome (GOLD analysis project Ga0315336, IMG submission 204512) | Ammonia-oxidizing marine archaeal communities from Monterey Bay, California, United States - ASW #5 | ecosystem: Environmental > Aquatic > Marine > Intertidal zone | place: USA: California... | reverse complement strand
TGGGTGTAGCGTTCGAAGGTGTTCATGAACATCTCGCTGTTTCTCACATCGTGTATCCTGCCGTCTTTTTCGCCGCATTATTGTCGACGATCACGCTGGAGACCTGGTTGTCGTTGAACCCGGAACAATGTCGTTCGGTTCTCAAACGACTTCTGTTCTATTTTCCCGTACTGATCGTTATTTTGGTGGTGTCGATAGGGTTTACTCTCTATCGAAGAAACATACCCGCATCCGAGCTTTCCCTTCAATTGGTTGTGATGGCATTGAGTGTATTTATCTATCTGGTTTGTTTGGGTAAGACCTTGGTCAAGCCGTCTCTTTCGTTCTTGGTAATATTGATGTGCATCGTGGCTTTTTTGAATATGGCCGTATTGATTTCTATGGCGCCTCACGGTCCGGCCGCAGCGGCCGTTCGGAATTCATCCACAATTGAAATGATCCAGCAAGCGGAAAACCGAATTGGAGTGAGCGCCCATTGGAATCGATGGCCGTTGTCGGTATTTCAGATATCACAGATCGAAGGCGTGGGAGGGGATGCTCTCAGTTCCTATGCAATGTATTGGGAACGTAGCCAACAAGATCCCCAATTGTATGTTCAGACGGCGGCGTCTCTCTTGTTGACGAAGAGCGACATACAGGCCAATTACAGAGACCTGCGTCCCGATCTTTCCGTTAAGGAAATTTCATCGGGCGGAGCAGTACTCTTCAATTACATTCATCCTATTGACCGCGTGCGGATGGTTGACGAGGTCCGCTCCGTCGATTCCTTCGATCCGAAAATGCTGAGCCCGTTTGCTCCACCGCTGCTTGAAGGAAATTTCCCTGATGTGGAGTTGCCGGAATTTCCAGTTTCGCCATTGATCAAAGACGCGGAAAAACACGACCGGCTCACGGTGCAATGCGAAGGGTCGGGACCGGGGCTTTTGATGGTCGCTGACACTTGGGAGGAAGGGTGGAAGGCCTACATTGATGGAGAAGAAGCCGACATTCTAAAGGTCAACGGTGCATTTAGGGGGGTCTTCATTGGGAAAGACGCGTTGGAGGTCCGTTTTCAATATGAGCCGAACGATGTTAAAACGGGGAAATTGGGCTCCGGAATCGCATTAATCGTGGCCTTATTCGGGTTTCTCAACGTCTTCATCCACCGTTTTCACAGCAGAAATGTACGAGTTTCCTCCTAAAACGTGCGATTTTGAAAAAGGACTAAAGGTTTTCCGATTTTGTGCCGATGTGCTCTATAGCGACGGAACTCTCAAATAGGCAAAATCGGGGAGCAATGACATGGCAGATTCAATTGGGCCAGCTCAAGCATCAAATAACCTCTTGAACTTCACACAAACGCGGCAGACGCAAACGACTCAATTGTCGGCCGTGGTGAACGGGGATAAGATCGAAATCGGTTTCAGTTCCGTCTCGACGGAAGAAACGATTCGCATCGTCACCGAGAAATCGCTTGAGAAACTCCTGGCCGTCGTCAACGATGCTCGTGCGGAATTGGGAATTCCGGTTGGACAAGCCATTGATACATCTCCGGAAGCGACTGCCGATCGAATCGTCGATTTCGCGTTGGGCGCATTTTCCCGTTTCCAGGACAATCATCCGGAATTGGAAGGCCAAGACGCTCGACAGGCGTTCAGTGAATTTATTTTCGGAGCCATTGAACAGGGAATCCAGGAAGCTCGGGACATCCTCACAGCACTGAATGCGCTTGATGAAGGCACGAATACCGTAATCGATAATATCAGTCAGATTATTCAATCGAGATTGAACGAGTTCGTCACCGGCGGATAGGAAAATCGTATCGGCGATTAATTACTCGGATTCTTTGAACCGAAACGTGTGGGTCACGTCGTCGAATTTCTTGCCGTTGACTTCAACATGCGGATAGATCGAAAAGTTCAACGGTCCGTCCTGCATGTTGGGCAAAACGATGTCGCGCCCTACAGTGAATTCGATCCGATTCGCGTCCAACCCCCCGAAGAGAGAGTCTTTCATTTCTGGAAACTGATGAGCCTTTGATGCGTCCACGGGATGCCAGCCTTGTTCATTGAGGAAAAATTCCGCCCAGCAATGATACCCGGGGATAACGCCTTCTTTTTGATCCGCAGGCAACGGGAATCCCATGATGAATCGAGCCGGGATTTCCAGCGAGCGTAACTCGCCAATAAAGAGCGAATGAAAATCACTGCAATTACCTTCTCGAATGGTGCAGGCATAGACGGAATCTCCACGACCCCAACCATTGCCGGTCTTGTCATATTTCATAGTATCTACGATGTGCGAATAAATCTTTCCGGCCTGGTCCCACGGTTTAGTCGCGGTTCCAACGACTTTGATGGCTTCCTCAGCAATTGCACCACCTGATTTGATGAGGTTAGAGTCGTTCAAATATTTTTGTAAATCGGCCTGAGCGATGTGGGGAAACTTAAAAGTGGTCCGCGACGGGCTGACGACGTCGCGACGGACTCGAAAATCAACAGAAAGTTTGAATGGTCCGGAATGGTTGTCGATTTGTTCTTCGCTCAATTGAACGTGAATAAATCGGTTTTGATATACCTCGTCAGACACTAAGATAAAAGGTACCGGTGTATCAAAACCGATACTGAGAACGTTTTGATGGCTGTTGGCGGTTGGTAAAGGGACCCAGATGGAGAGGGCTTCCGCGGTATTGGGGATTTCTTCGATGGTTACTTCATAGGTGCAATCCAACGTGCGGGATTCGACAGCAAACCCGGAATCGTTGGTATCTTCGCTGTATGCGTATCCGGCGGTCAGTAGAGCGAACACGGCAACCGTAGTAAAAAACTTCAGTTTCAAAAGGGGATTCTCCATTAATTCGAACATAACGATAAACTATAACCAGAAGTCATATCGAATTTATTCCAATTCTGTCCACTCACTTTTACCCGTAGTGATCAGCTCATTCGATTCGTTGTGGTACACGCAATGGGAAAATCCGGTAGGGGGAGAGGATAGGTTGGTCTCGACTCGAAGAATGTCACCGTGCTTGGCCTCGAGTTTATAAACCAGCTCCATCCGGTTCACGCGATGGGTAGTGATAACGGATTCGGGCACGGTATCCAAACACCATTCGATATAGGTGGCGCTGTTCGCGTGGTAGTTGGTATCTAGTTCGCCATGACGGACTTGGACGGTCGTTGAAAATTCACATTCTTCGGTATCGCGTGGCTTCTGGAATTCGACATCCAATGCGCGTTCATCCGGATGTTCACCATAGCGTTCGGCAAGAAAAGCCGGGAGCCTTGACGCGCGTCCTTTCTTGACGTCGATCAATACATAACGGGATGTTCCCCGGGCACGGACGGCTCCGGTGCCATCATGAACAAGCCATTCGCGGACGGCGTAAAGGCCGTGGAGGCAATGCCCCCAGGTCGTCACGGAAAGTCCGGCGTCGATCAGGGGAAGTTCTTCCATTTCGACGATCAAGTGGTGAAGCATCCAGCCGTACCCTTTTTCCAGGAGAGGCTCTCCGCTAAGTCCCACTGAGGTGCTGTGATTGGTGGCCGTATCTTGAAGAAAGTTGTACAGGGCGCGGGGAGACAAGTGTCCGCGATGATCCGTCTCAGAAAAGCGAACCTGATACGTATCCGTGTATTTCAATGGGGTACTCCTGGAATTTTATTCGGGCGAATCCGTTTTCAATCGGGCGAACCCGATTCCAATCGGGCCATCATATCATGTACGCTTTAGAAAGTTAGAACCGAAAAGGGGCAGTATGGATACTCAGGAATCGTTTCAGGATTTTCAGCAGGGCGTGTGTTTTGGTTGTGGCGTCAAAAACGAACATGGACTTCAAATCAAAAGTTTTCCTGTAGATGGAAAAGTAATTTGCGATTGGCAGCCTGAACCTCATCATTGTGCGGGAACCACGTTCATGAATGGCGGCATCATTGCCACGATTTTGGATTGCCATATGGGGTGTGCGGCGATCCAAGGGTTGCACAAGGAAGTGGGAGAGTCTGAAGGCGTTGAGCCCGTGAATCTCCATTGCGTCACCGGGAATCTGAATGTGAACTATCTTGCACCCACGCCTATGGATGACGCGGTACACCTCGAAGCCTGGACGACACGAGTCGAGGGGAAAAAGGTTTTCGTAGAGGCGACGCTCACAGCAAAGGGCACGATAACGGCCAATGCGACGGCGTTGTTCATCCGGGTGGACCGATCAAAATCAATACTTGACTGAATTAATTTTCAGTGTATAATGGTGCCATGATCTCACAAGGCGCCATAAAGGGTCGGGGCACAACCGGCAACATCGAAAACCGTTTCGAACAACGCGATTTCGTGCCGTATGACGACCTCGATTGGGATGGGGAAGAGTGCCCTCGTCCGAAGACGCAGTTCCTCCCCGACGCGACGAAAACCGTCATTACCTACAACGACAGTGCCGACGTCGGATTCGACGCAGGCATGAACCCATATCGAGGATGCGAGCACGGCTGCGTCTATTGTTTCGCTCGACCGGGCCACGAATACCTCGCGATGTCGGCAGGATTGGATTTCGAGACAAAGATCATGGTGAAGCACGATGCGCCGAAATTACTTCGGAAAGAATTGGCGGCGCGCAAGTGGAAACCCCAGACGCTGATGATGAGCGGAAACACAGATCCCTATCAACCTATCGAAAAAGAATTGAAACTCACGCGCCAGTGTCTTGAGGTGCTCAACGAATTCAACAATCCGGTGGGCATCATCACGAAGAATAAATTGGTCACTCGCGACATCGATATCTATCGTGAAATGGCCGCGAAAAATTGCGCGATGGTGTACGTGTCATTGACGACACTAGACTTGAAACTAAACCGGGTAATGGAGCCAAGGACGTCCAGTCCGGCACAAAGACTCGACGCGATTCGCCAATTGGCGGACGCCGGCATTCCGGTGGGCGTGCTCACGGCGCCCATCATTCCAGGTTTGACCGATCAGGAGATTCCTCAGTTGTTGGCAGCAGCAGCTGAAGCGGGCGCTACCCAGGCAGGTTATATTGTTCTCCGCCTGCCGCACGCGGTAGCCCCGCTTTTCGAACAATGGCTCGAAGACCATTTCCCCGATCGAAAAGACAAAGTACTAAACAGATTACGGTCAATGCGTGACGGGCTCCTATACAAAGCCGAGATTGGAACACGGATGCGCGGCACAGGCTTCTTCGCCGACCGCATCGCCGACATGTTCAAAGTCTACGCGCGAAAGTACGGATTCAATCAAGGTTCGTTTGGAATGAGCGCAGAACATTTCCAGGTACCTATTCAGACGGGTGATCAAATGGGATTGTTTTAAATGATGAGTCTGGCCGGTACGAACGGGGCCAAGGCTAATCGGAACAGTACCTCTAGTTCTTCGTTGTAGGGTAGTACTTTTATCTCGATAGTGTTGCTGGTGAGTTCGTAAGTATCGCTGTGTACGAATCGATTTACATCGAATCGTTCAGGGAATTCATATTGTTCTCCGTAGATTAGTTGTTTCTTGAGTTTCCAATTGGGTAAGTCAAAACTATCGAGCGAATGGGATATAGTCAGCTCGTATTCGAAGGTGCCGGGTTTACTGAGTTGAAAATACTCGTCGCAAATATTGAATCGGTAAGTCGCGCCCGGTTTCACGATTTGATAGTCCATGTACGCCTCACGTTGCCGATAAAACGTGTTACCACAGAAATATCTGGCGCGGTCGAATGAACTTATGGGGTGTTCGATGTCATTTTGATAGATACTGAAGCTCAATTGGGGAGTTGGAGGACTCGGTTTCAAGAACGGACGTCCTGGAATCGTGATTAACACTTCCTTGTCAGAATGATTCGTGATTTGGCAATTCAGCCGCGGCTGAGCATTGAGCTCATAGGAGGTTTGTGAGGCTGCGATTTTGAACTCAAGCAAGTCGGATATATCTTCGGATGTTCGTTGATCGGCAGGAAGCAGGATAGCGCCATTATCGAAAAAATAAAATATGCCCCAAGCGGAACTGAGAACGAGCCATGCGATTAATATCCGAACGATAAACTTCAATGCGATACCTCAAGATCGTATTTCAAGTATAACACGGCTTTTGAATAGTACAAGGGGGGTTATCTCGTGCGAGTCATGGAGGAAACCTTATTCGCAGATTGAGCAGATTGAACAGGTGAATTTTCTTCTTTTTATGTTATTTGTGCCGCCAGTCTTTTTTAGAAAACTACACCAAAAAATAAAAAGGACGGGCACAAGTCCCGTCCTAAAAATCTGCGTCATCTGCGGATCAAATTCTTACTTATAAATCTCTGCACCTTCTTCTTTGAATACACCGGACATTTGGTCCATACCCTTCTGAATGGCGTCTTCCGAGTCGAGGCCTAGTTTAGCCGCGTAGTCACGAATCTGCTGCGTGATTTCCATGGAGCAGAATTTGGGTCCGCACATGGAACAGAAGTGCGCGATTTTGGCGCCGTCGGCCGGCAACGTTTCGTCGTGAAACGAGCGTGCCTTATCGGGATCGAGCGAAAGATTGAATTGGTCATCCCATCGGAATTCGAAGCGTGCCTTACTGAGCGCGTTGTCGCGGATCTGTGCTCCGGCAAGGCCTTTGGCTAAGTCCGCCGCGTGGGCGGCCAATTTATAGGTGACTACACCTTCGCGCACGTCATCTTTGTTCGGTAATCCGAGATGTTCTTTCGGCGTCACGTAGCAGAGCATCGCAGTGCCGTACCAGCCAATCATCGCAGCGCCGATACCGGATGTGATGTGGTCGTAGCCGGGCGCGATATCGGTCGTCAATGGACCCAGCGTATAGAACGGCGCTTCGTGACACCATTCCAGCTGTTTCTCCATGTTTTCTTTGATCATGTGCATCGGTACGTGGCCGGGACCTTCATTCATGACCTGCACGTCATATTCCCACGCGCGTTTGGTCAGGTCGCCTTGAACCTCCAGTTCACCGAATTGGGCTTCATCATTCGCGTCAGCCAGTGAGCCGGGACGTAATCCGTCCCCGATGGAGAAAGACACGTCGTAGGCCGCCATGATTTCGCAGATGTCGTCCCAATGCGTGTACAGGAAATTTTCTTTGTGATGCGCCAGGCACCATTTCGCCATGATGGAACCGCCGCGACTTACAATACCTGTCACGCGTTTCGCCGTCATCGGAATGAATCGCAAAAGCACGCCCGCGTGAATCGTGAAATAGTCCACGCCCTGTTCAGCTTGTTCGATGAGCGTGTCGCGGAATAATTCCCATGTCAAATCTTCAGGGCGTCCCCCGACTTTCTCTAGGGCTTGGTAGATGGGGACTGTGCCGATAGGTACGGCCGAATTACGAACGATCCATTCGCGCGTTTCGTGAATATTGGGTCCGGTCGATAAATCCATGACGGTGTCAGCGCCCCAACGAGTGGACCACACCATTTTCTCCACTTCTTCTTCAATGGAACTCGTGACGGCGGAGTTACCGATATTGGAATTGATTTTCACGAGGAAGTTACGGCCGATAATCATCGGCTCGATTTCTTCGTGGTTGATGTTGGCCGGAATAATGGCGCGGCCCTTAGCGACTTCGTCGCGGACGAATTCGGGCGTGATTTTATTGGGGAATTTGGCGCCGAAATCGACTCCCGGATGTTGAACCTTCAATTCTTCAATAGCTTCTTCGTATTTCTGGATTTCGCGAATGGCAATGTATTCCATTTCAGGAGTAACAATGCCTTTTTTCGCATAGTGCATTTGAGTCGCACGCATGCCTTTTTTGGCACGCAACGCTTTACGCGTGCGTTTGAAGCGTATGCCTTCCAACTCAGGCGCGACTTCGCGTTGACGTCCGTAATCGGAACTGATGTCATCCAACTCTTCCACATCACCACGATCCAAAATCCATTGCCGCCGGAGCGGATGGAGTCCTTTATGAACGTCAATGTCGACCTCGGGATCGGTGTAAGGGCCTGATGTATCGTAAACCGTCAGCGGTGGGTTTGCTGTGAGCCCATCGTCTGTTTTCGTGGAGGACTGCTCGACTTCCCGCATACCCACTTGGATGCTGGGGTCGGAGCCTTCTACGTATATTTTTTTAGATCCGGTGAATGGTTCACGCGTAATCGTGTTTTCTTGTCCATCGGCAAACGCCCGGTGTTGATCGGCTGGTACGGCCACGGATATCCCTCCAAAATTAGATGTACTGCAATAAAGTCAGTGTATCAAAACAAAGAAGGAACGTGAAAGCTCCGTCGCGGATTAGTTTGGAGCGAGGTACTGGCTGACTTTTGCTGATACCGCGTACCCATCGACGACGCAGTCGTTCATACTGATACCGCGGAGCCAATTTCCGGTAAAGAAGATGCCGGGGAGTTTTTTTTCGACGCCGTCCATCTGGTCCAATACCGCCTGGTGGTTAAGGTTGTACTGTGGAATTCCGTGGGGGTGGCGATAGATTCGAATGAAATCAGGCGGTTCGGTTATGGACAGTAAAGGGTGAATTTCCCGTTGAATGTGACCTAACAGAGTTTCATCCGAGTCGTAAATGAGGTTGGGCTGAATGGCGCCACCCATCATTGTACGCAGCATGACTTTTCCGGCGGGAACTGTATTGTCGAAAACCGAGCTTGCCCAGATGCAGCCCATTACATTTTTTTTCTGATTGGGAGGGACCAGGTATCCAAAGCCATTCAATGAATGACCCACGTCTCTACGAAAATAACCAGTACAAACGACCACGATCGGCGCACAATCCACTTTGGAAGCTGCCGAAGAAATTGCGGTGTCGAGCGAATCAAATTGCGAATCTATGGCGTGGGGAGGGATTGCACAAATTACCGATTCGGCGTGAATGACCGTACCGCCTTCACAGCGGAGTTGATATAGGTCGTCCGTGCGCGTCACGTCTACTACGTTTTTCCTCAACATGACTGACTTTTCAACCCCGTCCCACGCCGCCGTGGTGAAGGCGCCGATACCGCCTCTGAAGGTTGTCAAAGTGCCCGCCGGTCCTTGAGGAGTTCCGACGTCGTATTGGTGTTCTCTTTTCTTAGCCTTCATTGCTTTGAACAGACCGCCGTGTTCCTTTTCCATTTCTGCCATTCTAGGAAAAGCGTGCCGTAACGAAAGTTTTTTGGCGTCGCCTCCGTATACGCCCAAAACCATAGCGCTTACCAAATTGTCCGCAGCTTGTCGTCCGATGCGGCGTGCGGCGAATTCCCAGACGCTCTCCGGGGAGTCATCTTTTTTGGCGCGTACAAGCGGCTCCATCATCAGACGTAGCTTGCCCCCGATGGACATGACGGGTGACGTCAGAAAAGCGGGAGGGGGTTTTAGTTCAACAAGCTTGTTCTTGAGCATCACAAATCGGTGGGCGGAGGCATCGTTGGCGCGCACAAGTTGATCGGTAAGTCCAAGCTCCTCGATCCATTCCAACGTCTTCGGTTCTTTGTCCAAGAATCCGTTAGGACCTAGGTCGCATTGGTACCCGTCGATCGTGTCTGTCTGAATGTATCCACCGGCCTTGTTGGACGCTTCCAGAACGCATACCTGATCGGCCCCCAGCGACTTGGTCAACTGGTGGGCGCAGCACAGGCCGGTTATTCCGGCGCCGATGACGGCAACTTTTTTGTGAATAGGTTCGGTCATGGAAGAAATGAAAATTCGCTTTCACATTATGTAACACGACGAAGGGTTGAATGGTTCGACTCAAAAAGTCCACAATTCGAGCTGAATATATCATTTGTTTCGAACCCAATTAAACGGAAAACCCTATGACCGGTGCAGAATCTTTACTACAATCAGCTTTGAAATCAGGTGTCGATACCTGTTTCGCGAATCCCGGTACTACCGAAATGGACCTGGTAGCCGCCTTGGACAAAACGCCTGAGATGAAAACCGTGTTGGCATTGTTCGAAGGCGTCTGTACCGGGATGGCGGACGGATATGGTCGCATGCTGGACCGGCCGGCCATGACGCTTCTCCATCTTGGTGTGGGACTGGGGAACGGGATCGCGAATCTCCACAACGCCCGGCGTGCTCAAACACCTATCGTGAACATCATCGGTGATCATCCAGTGGACCACGTTCCCTACGACGCACCGTTAACCTCTGATATCGCGACGATGGCAATTCCGGTCTCCAACGAAATCTGTACCTCCACGTCGTCGGACATGGTCGGCGGAGATTTTGCCCGGTTGGTCGCTCAAGCCAAAACGCTCCCCGGAAAAATCGCAACCCATATCACGCCTTCTGACGTCATGAAAAATGAAACGTCAATGGTTCATGATCCCGTTGCTCCAGACGCGCCACCTGCGATCGATGACAGCGTCGTTAAAGAATGCCAGGCGGCATTGGAAGGAAGCGGCTCGGAGACCGCTATCATTATTAACGGCCGGGCGCTGCGTCAGGAAGGGCTGACACTCGCGAACCAAGTGGCTTCTAAAACAGGGTGCACGCTCTTCAGTGTCTGTTTCCCTGGCCGCCTTGAACGTGGAGCGGGAGTAGCTCCCATTACGCGGCTGCCGTACTTTCCCGAGATGGTACTGGAAAAATTGCAACCCTTTAAGACGCTCATCCTAATCGGCGGTTATACCGACCCGGTGTCTTTCTTTAAGTATGAAGGAATTCCCAGTTCCTTGGTACCGGAAGGCTGCCGCACGATTCGTCTGGCTGAGCCTTCACAGGACACCGTGATGGCGCTGAAAGTCCTGTGTGAGTCTGTGAATGCGTCCGGCGAATCCGTCAAGACGCAGGAGCTGAAACTGTATGATAAGCCGACCGGCGCCATCGATCGCAATACGATTTCGCCAGCGATAGCGTCCACCTTGCCGGAGAACGTCATTATCTCCGACGAATCGGGAATGAGCGGTGGACCGATTTTCTATCACACTATGTCCGGACCTGCGCATACGTCTATGTATCTCACGGGAGGCGGTATCGGGTACGGAATGCCCTGCGCTACCGGCGCGGCGATTGCCTGTTCTGATCGAAAAGTGCTGAGCCTCCAAGCCGACGGTTCGGGTATGTATACGGTGCAGGCGTTATGGACCCAGGCCCGCGAACAGTTGGATGTGACGACGGTTTTGTTTTCCAATAAGAAGTACCAGATATTGCAGGTCGAACTGGACCGGGCCGGAATCAAAGAACCCGGGTCAATTGCGCAGTCATTGACCGAGCTGTCGAACCCGGATATCGGTTGGGCATCGTTGGCCAAGGGGTTTGGTGTTCCGGCGGCTGAACCGCAGACCGCCGAGGGTTTCGTGCAAGAACTAGAACGCGCCTACGCCGAACCGGGACCACATATGATTGTGTTGAATATCTAGAGGCGAATCCAATAGCCCTATAAGTGCGAACCAACCAAACCACGTGGAGAAGTGATGAACGAATTTAATCCCCAACCCGTAGAACTCGACGGCGCGATTGTGAAGCTCGTCCCCATGAAGGAAGCGCATGCCGAAGGCCTCATGAACGCAGGCCAGAACCGGGCCATCTGGAAATACATGCCGATGAATCCACCGGTGACCGTGGATGACTACACCCTCATGATTCGGGCCGCTGTCAAAGCCCGCGACGAAGAGGGTGATGTTCCATTTACCATCATCCACAAAGAGGACGATAAGATCATCGGCTCTACGCGATTCATCGACGTGCGTAAAGAACACAAAGGCCTGGAAATTGGTTGGACGTGGCTCGACCCCGACTACTGGCAGTCGGCCGTCAATACCGAATGCAAATACCTGTTGTTCTGCCATGCCTTCGACGAACTCGGCGCCATCCGCGTACAACTCAAAACCGATTCCCGCAACGAACGCTCCCAAAAAGCCATCCTACGCATCGGCGCCAAACGAGAAGGCACCCTTCGAAACCACTACATCCTCCACGACGGCTATCATCGCCACAGCGTCATGTTTTCGGTTACAATTAAGGAATGGAAAGAAGTGAAACCGCAACTTACCCTGCGATTGCTGTAAATTTACAATAACGAATGGAATGCTCCATGAAAATGAATCGTGTCCTGGTAACTCTCCTTTGCACCGGAATGATAGCAGCATGCGGCGGATCTGAACCCGGTGACCCAGAACCCGGGGAATCCCCAACTCCGGCCAGTGCGTTTGCCGTCTATGATTTTGAGCAACCCATTACGGTGACCTCGTGGGGCAAAAAATTCGAGGTTGCACGAATTACTGATTTTGGCGATGGACTGGTTGGAATCCCTATTCCTGAATCGGGAATGGTCCAGGGAATCGACGTGTCCGTGATGTCTACGTCAATCAAGGCAACCAGCCTGGCCGATTTCGAAAGTGCAGTCTGGCCGGAAACGATCGGTCAATTCACGAGAAGGTTCGACGCGGAGGCGAAGAGCCCGTTTGAAAATGATGAGATCTACCTCAATCATCTTTGCGAATTGACGGTAGACGGTAAAAAATTCGCTATACTTGATTACATGATTTTGACCGAGGAAAAAACAGCTCCTGAACAAATGTATTGGCCCCGAACAGTGCTTGAAGAACGCGAAGGTGTTTGGAAGCGAAGTCATTTCAAAGGAGGCGAAATCATCGGATTTTCCGGAATATTTGGATCGATTGAGTTGGATGTTTTCTCCTTTTTACTTTCCGGCGACAAAAACTTGTTAGTGGAATCCCGTGTTTTAGAAGAAAATCGAAAGCGCATCAGTGAATTTCAGACCGGTTTACCGAATGAGGAAGGTGAGATTGATTGTCAAAAGCTTGAAAAGCTAGTGCGGTCGATGACGGATGGGTTTCACGGCGAGGCTTTAAGAGCGGAAACGCGAGCATTTACGAAGGAAGATACTAAACTGTATCCCGGCCCCTTCGGTTCGGAGCCCGAAGGAATTGAATTGTCTGAGGCTCAAATTGCAAAAATACACGAAGACCTTACACGTGAAACACTCAAAGTACGTGAGTTTGTAATCAAAAAAATCCGCGAGGGAGGGGAGAATAGCGGTTCCAGCGCCGTGACTAATTATACACGCATCCAGTCATTCTCGGATGCAGATGAAATGGTCAAAAAATGGATTGCCTACAAAGGTCCGATGACATTTCCTGCTGCCGCGGAAGTAGCTACGACATACGAGCTCGATGCAACAGACGAAATTCATTGTAATGCGCGTCCTGAAGGAGGCTTGGTACAGATCACTAGGTTAACTCGATTCGGCAACGACTACCGTGGTGCAGCGATTCCTGAGGATGGGCTCTTTGGCGACGTTGACCTGTCACCACTGAAGACTTGGTGGCAACCGGAATCTCGAGAAGCGTACCGAGCGGTTCACATCGGCGACACTTCCTTGAAGGATATGGACGACGACGATTTCAACGATGTTATTTTCAATCAGTGGAACAATCGTGCATTTACGATTGATGCGTTGGTCCGTTATGAATTCAACGGTAACAGTTTCGCTTTTGTTCGCGGATTCCAGTTCGAAGAAAACCAGGAGTTGATTCATGCGGAAACGTACAATCTTCAACTCGTGGAAGGCAAATGGAAATACGCCTACTGGCCCGATATGCCTCACCAGATGCTACGATACTTTTTGCGAACGATTCGTATGGACACGTTCGCATTTTTGATTTCCGGTGATCATTCACATGTTTCGAATTCAGGTTTCGACGTAGACAAGGTCAAACGCCTGTTTAATGTCAGAAATGAGACACTTCTTCGGGACGGCGTACTTTCCATAAATAGGCTAACGGACTACCTCGAACAAATGAGTGATGGTTTTCGCGATCACGATTTGAGCGGGATGGCGTTTATTGCTCCGCCCGATAGGGCATCACGTGATCGTATGCCCATTATCGTCAGTGACGAACTCTCCGATAAAATCAAAAACGACTTGGACGGGGTCGACCCGAAGATTCTGGATATGGTTTTTCTCAGACTCCGGACCCGCGGGTTTCCACAACTTGCCAGCGACATTAATGAACACAGCGAAAGGCGTATCGACGGCATTTATGAAACTGTTGATACGTGGAAAGAATTCCACGAAAACAATTAGGTTTCGATCCATGAATGCGACGAGCATCCGGTTCCCAACATCGATTCGTTGCTATCTAACGCGATCGATCGCTACAATATGCATCTTGTTTTAACTATACAGAGACTTACTCTTTGGAGATGCGATAGATGGCCGGCAAAACCACCAAACCAAAAACCAAGAAACAATCAGCCGCGAAGAAGAAAACATCCAAAAACGGCAAGAAACCCGTGGATGTGCGGCGTTTTTCTTCGAATATCACAGAGACGGCGGAACGGGCTCCAGCCCGCGCGATGCTTCACGCGGTGGGATTTACCAATAAAGATTTCAAGAAACCCCAGGTGGGTGTAGCGTCTACGTTCAGCATGGTGACGCCCTGCAATATGCATATCGACAAATTGGCTGACGATGTAGTCGCAGGTGTGGACAAAAACGGCGGTAAGGCCGTTCTGTTCAACACCATTACGATCTCGGATGGGATATCGATGGGAACAGAAGGCATGAAATACAGCCTCGTGTCCCGCGAAGTAATCGCAGATTCAATCGAGACCGTCGTTGGGTGTCAATGGTTTGACGGCGTCGTCGCTATCGGAGGGTGTGACAAAAATATGCCCGGCTGTCTGATCGCATTGGCACGCCTCAATCGTCCTTCGATTTTCGTTTATGGCGGAACCATCATGCCGGGGGTTTACAATGGCAATGACATGGATGTGGTGTCCGTATTCGAAGCGGTAGGCGCGCATTCCAACAACGACATGAGCGATGCTGAGCTAAAGCGCGTAGAAGCGGTATCTATTCCAGGGGCAGGCTCCTGCGGTGGGATGTACACGGCGAACACGATGGCGACCGCGATCGAAGCGATGGGGATGAGTCTTCCCGGTAGCTCGGCCATGGCGGCGATTTCGAAAGATAAGGCAGCCGATTGCGCAGCGGCCGGCAAACAGGTTCTTGAGCTTGCCAAGAAAAATATTCTTCCCCGCGACATTATGACAAAAAAAGCATTCGAAAATGCGATCACGGTGTTGACCGCGCTCGGCGGTTCGACCAATGCGGTACTTCACTTACTCGCGATGGCTCATAGCGCCGGCGTGAATCTCAAAATCGACGACTTTACTCGCGTCGGAAAGAAATGTCCCGTACTCGCGGACTTGAAGCCCAGTGGTAAATACGTGATGCAGCGTCTCATCGAAATTGGCGGCGTACTGCCATTAATGAAAATGCTGCTCGACAAAGGATTGCTCCACGGCGACTGCATGACGGTGACGGGCAAGACGATGGCTCAAAATCTGAAAGGCGTCAAGCCTTATCCCAAGGGACAGGACATCATCCACGGCTTCGACGATCCGATTAAGCCGGAAGGTCATCTGATCATCATGTACGGTAATCTGGCCCCTGAAGGCGGCGTGGCTAAAATAACCGGTAAAGAAGGTCTCAGTTTCACCGGCACAGCAAAAGTCTACGCTTCCGAAGAAGACGCCCTCCAACGGATACTCGACGGCACCATCAAGAAAGGCGACGTGATCGTGATCCGTTACGAAGGTCCCAAAGGCGGCCCGGGCATGCGTGAAATGTTGGCACCGACGTCGGCCGTGATGGGTAAAGGTCTCGGCGAGGATGTAGCATTGATTACCGATGGACGGTTTTCAGGCGGTAGCCACGGCTTCGTGGTAGGTCATATTACGCCTGAAGCACAGGCTGGCGGACCAATTGCGCTCATCAAAAACGGTGACAGCATTACGATCGATGCAGGCAAACGTGAAATGAATCTGAATATTACGAAAGCCGAGATGGCGAGACGGAAAAAAGCGTGGAAGCAACCGAAGCCTCGTTACACAAAAGGGGTGTTGGCCAAGTACGCCAACCAAGTGAATTCGGCGTCGCAAGGTGCTGTTACTGACCACGATCTCACGTTTTCATAATTGACAGCGGATTCGAATAGTTGAATCCCTAAAGAATTCTGCCGTATGATGACATTTACCGGGGGGTAAGTATGTCTCAATTATCACGTCGCACGAAAATCGTTTGTACCATTGGGCCCAGCTCGAATTCGCCAGAGGTCATGAAGAAATTACTTGAAGCCGGTATGGATGTTGCCCGCCTCAATTTTTCTCACGGGACCCACGACGCCCATCAGCAAGTGTATAACGATCTAAGAGCCGCAGCGGCCGCTTCTGGCCGAAATCTGGGCATCATGATGGACCTTCAGGGGCCCAAAATTCGTACCGGTAAACTCAAGGACGGCGAACCAGTCCTGTTGAATTCGGGCGATCCCATTTGCATTACCACCCGCGATATCGTGGGCGATGCTGACACGATTAGTACGGTCTACAAAGATTTGGCCGGTGATGTAAACCCCGGCGACACCATATTCCTCGCGGACGGTATTCTTCAATTTATAGTCGAGAGCGTGGACGGGGAAGATGTTTACTGCAAAGTCGTGCACGGTGGATATTTGGGTGAACACAAAGGAATTAATCTTCCTGGCGTAAACGTGAGTGCCCCTTGTCTTACCGAAAAGGATCGCGCGGATCTAGAGTTTGGTCTGGCCAATCTCGCCATCGATTTCGTGGCCTTGTCGTTCGTGCGAACCGCAGAAGATATTGTCGAAATCAAGAAAATCGTCGAAGCCTCAGGAAAACACGTTGCCGTCATTGCGAAGATCGAGCGCCCTGAAGGCGTCGAAAACTTCGACGAAATCTTGGAAGTGACGGACGGTATCATGTTAGCGCGTGGCGACCTGGGCGTCGAAGTGCCCTTGCATGAAGTGCCGCAGATTCAAAAGGCCCTGATTAACAAATGCAACGACGCCGGTGTTCCCGTAATCACAGCCACTCAAATGTTTGAGTCAATGATCGCTAATGTTCGACCGACTCGAGCTGAAGTTTCTGATGTGTCCAATGCCATTTATGACGGCACCGATGCGGTCATGTTGTCTGGCGAAACGGCTTCAGGGATGTTTCCCGTAGACGCGGTTCAGATCATGGCGGATGTCGCATGCAAAACCGATTTGGACCTCATAAAATCTCCACCGAGGGACATTATCATTCGAATGCGTGAAAATGGGATTCGAAAAGGGCGGGGGAGTTATGGAGACGCGATCGGACAAGCCGCGTGTCGTACCGCGCACGCAATGAAGGCCACCCGCATTATCTGTTTCACGAAAATGGGGTATACGGCCGCCCTAATCGCCCGATACAGACCCGTTGTCCCCGTAACCGCCGTGACGATGGAAGAGACGATCCGGCATCGATGTGCGGTGATTTGGGGAGTGGACACTATCCACACGGTGGACCCGTGCTCGACCGACACGATCGATGACGTTGTCGACAAACTACTGCTGGAAAACGATCTGGCCAAGACAGGGGATACCGTAATCATTGCAGGCGGTTTTCCGTTAGCCATCCCGACGAGAACCAACATGATGAAACTCCATACCGTAGGTGTTTCATCGGTCGAGAGTGACTAAACTCGCTCTAAGCGTGGTTCATTCAGTACAATAGACCCGATGAGCCCTCATAGAACCCCCATATCTGAAAATTGGTTTCATGCGTCTTTCGATTCTCTTTACCCGGTGGTGTACGCGCATCGCACGGTGGAATCCGCCCAAGCAGAATCCTTGTTTTCCATCGTCAAGACGCAACTCAAATTCGAAGAGCGGGTGTTGGATTTATGTTGTGGAAGTGGGCGACATTTGGCACATCTCTTGAAGGCCAGCCACCATGTCGTTGGGTTGGATTACTCAGAACATTTGCTCGAGCTAGCAAAGGACCTGGTCGGGGAAAAGGCTCAATTAGTGCGCGGCGACATGCGCGATCTCCCATTTGATGAATCATTCGACGTGGTGATGAACTATTTCACCAGTTTCGGCTATTTCATGGAAAACGAAGAAAATCAGCGGGTTGTCGACAACGTGTGCAAAGCCCTAAAGCCTGGCGGCCGTTTTTTCATCGATTACATGAACAAGGAGTATGTGTTGGCTTCGATTGAATCTGAATCGCACCGTTTTGAACAGGAATTCGAAATCGTCGAAAAACGCTGGGTGGACGATGCCAGGCAACGGGTGAACAAGTTGACGCAAGTCCTAAAAGACGGGAAGGAAATAAAACAGTCCTCCGAATCGGTTCAACTATATACTGAAAAGGAATTCACCGATTTGCTGTCGTGTTCATGTCTCGAAATAGAATCTCTCCACGGAAATTACGACGGGTCCGCCATATCGTCCGATAACCCCCGAATGATTGTAGTTGGCAGAAAGCTTTAGAATGGCCAATCTGCTCACCGATTACATTCAAGGGAAGGCCGATTTACTTTCGCATTATGCCCGCTCAATCGACTCATTAGCCGAAACGGTCCCTGGATCCGTGAGTTGGCCGGCCGGAGTCGTCGAAGGCATCAAAAAGTACCATCAAGCGTTGGGCGGCGCACCCGAACTCAAAGGGAATGAAGCGGTCATCATTACGGGGCAACAGCCTGGAATTTTTACCGGACCGCTTTATTCAATCTACAAAGCCATCACGGCCATCAAACTCGCTGAAAATCTTTCGAAAAAACAGGATAGGCCATATGTCCCCGTGTTTTGGTTAGGTACTGAAGACCATGATTTTGATGAGGCTGCGTCCGTCTATTACCTGAGCAAGCATCTCACTGCTTCAAAACTAACGTACGCATGTGAATCGTTGTCCGACAACCTTCCGATGCACGAAGTTCCCATCGACGATGAATTACGCAATTTGATCGACGAGGTAATGAACGAAACTCAGGGATCTGAATACCGTGAAATCATTACAGCCCATTTGTTCGAAACATTAAATGAGTCCGATTCTCTTGGCGATTGGGTGGGCAGGCTATTGTCGCGTTTGTTTCAGGATACACCATTGGTCTTATTCGCTCCTCACATTCCTGAAGCGCGACGGGCTTCGGCGTTCATCATTGAGAAAGCGATTCGCGAACCGCTGGAATGCACGCGCCTGATCAATGAGGCTGGCGAACAAATGGCAGCGAAGGGATATCCGCAACAAGTGGAGAAGAGCGCGGATGAGTGTGCGTTTTTCATGCTGGAAGGCACGCAGCGTTGCAAAGTTACGTGGGCAAAAGGTAATTTTCAGTTGCCGGAGGTCAAAAAATCGTACACCGAAGAAGAATTGTTGGTGATTCTGGCCGATGATCCAGAACGGTTTAGTCCGAATGTCGCTCTCCGTTGCGTCGTTCAACAAGTCTTGTTCCCAGTCGAAGCCTACGTGGCCGGGCCTGGAGAATTAGCGTACTGGGGACAGTTCAAACCCGTGTTTGAATGGTGCGATGTGCCGATGCCCGTCGTGTATCCGCGGGCCAGAGCGGTATTGACCAATGCTAAACTGAAAGCAATGATGACTACACACGGATTATCATATGTTGATTTGGGCCAGCCGGAAACAACTTTGCAGGACCAGGCATTGAAGAAGGTGAGTGCACATCCCGGCCGGGAAACCGTCGAAGAATCTCGAAGGACGTTGATTAAGGCGGCCGATGAATTAACCAATCAGTTGTCGGAAATGGACGCAGTCGCCCATACGATGGCGGCAAAATTTCACGACGGCCTGAATCGACGCCTGGATCAAATCGAGCGCGTGTTGATGAGGAGCGAAGAAGCTCAATTGGAATCGGTTCGTAGCCAGATTGGCCGGTTGATCAATGCTCTCGCGCCGAATCGAAAACCGCAAGAACGAATGATGTGCGTATATTCCTACCTCGGAGAACACGGTTGGGGATTGATCGATACGCTCCACGAAAACCTGGATATTGAGTCATTTGAATTGAACGAGATTGAATTATGAACTTTGATGTACTCGCCATAGGCGCTCATCCGGATGATGCAGATATCGGTGTGGGCGGAACGTTGGTCGCCCTGGCGAACCAGGGATATTCGACGGCCATTCTCGATTTGAGCCGAGGCGAATTGGCATCCCGCGGTACCGTCGAAGAACGCGACGTGGAAGCACAAAAAGCCGGAAGAAGATTGGGCGTCTTGAAAAGGTTGAACGCCAATCTACCCGACGGAAACATAACCAACTCGCCGGAACAACGTGACGTCTTGATTCCCATTATCCGGGAATTGCGACCTTCGATCATTCTGAGTCACAAAGACTATGACCGTCACCCTGACCACAACAGTGCATCGGCGCTGGTGCATGACGCAAATTTTTATGCGGGCCTTTCCTCAATCGTAACGAACGAAGAACCGTGGCGTGCCGACCAGCTCATCGAGTACACGCCATACCAGGATGACGATACGCCGCCGAAAATGGTGTTCGACGTCTCTGAAACGTTCGAGCAAAAGATGGAAGCGTTGAGCTCCTATGAGTCGCAATTACACAATAAAGAATATGAAGGCGCAGAGACCTACGTATCCAGTCCGGAGTTTTGGGAGTTCATTCGGATACGGGCATCGTATTGGGGGCATCGTATCGGCGTGAAATACGGCGAGCCGTTGTACATGAAGCACACCATTAAAACATCCACCCTTCCGGGTTTGGAGTCAAAGTCATGAAAATTGGAATCACATGTCACACCTCGGCCGGCGGCAGTGGAATTCTTGCCACGGAATTGGGAATCGCGTTAGCCAACCGAGGGTACGAAATCCATTTTGTCACCACTGAAATACCTTTTCGGCTGACCGGGTTTCACACCAATATTACGTGCCACACTGTCAACGTAGCCGCCTATCCATTGTTTCAAAACCCTCCTGCAGCATTGGCTCTGGCTGCAAAAATTTCTGAAGTAGCAGTGGAATACGATATCGATTTGTGGCATGCCCACTATGCGATTCCCAACGCCGCCTGCGCCATCATGGCCCGCGGAATGCTTCCCAAGCCGGAACGTTTCAAGATTATTACGACCTTGCACGGTACTGACATAACGCTCGTAGGGGCGGATCCGTCGTTTTATCGCATTACGCAATACGCAATGGAGCGAAGCGATATTGTGACGGCCGTGTCGGATTGGTTGAGTCGCGAAACCGAACGGGAATTCGAGTTAGAACGTCCGGTTCGCACGATTTACAACTTCCTGGATGAGGACAAATTTCCACCGAAATCCCATGAGCGTTGTACATTAGCCGACGACAACGAAAAAATCGTAATGCACGTTTCCAATTTTCGGCCCGTGAAACGTGTCACGGATGTGGTGCGCGCCTTCAAAAAAATCCGTGAAAAAGTGAACGCCAAGTTGATTATGGTGGGAGACGGCCCGGAGCGCATGTCAGCAGTAGGCGTTGCGAAACAGCTCGGTATCTCTGACGATATCAAGTATTTGGGGATTCACGAGAATATCGAATCAATCCTTCCATGTGCAGACTTAATCTTTCAACCGAGCGAACACGAAAGTTTCGGGTTGACGCCCCTGGAAGCTATGGCGTGTGAAGTCCCCGTCCTTGGCACGCGAAGCGGTGGGATTACGGAAGTTGTTGAGCATGGCGTGACGGGGTACCTGACTGAGGTAGGAGACATCGACGCGATGGCCAAGCACGCTATCGAGATCCTTACCGACACTGGGATTGCAAAGACGATGGGACTCAAAGGCAAAGAAACAGCCATGGCCAAGTTTCCACAAAGTAAAATCATTCCGCAATACGAGGCCTTGTACACCGAATTGTTAGGTTAACGGTCTCCTGATGGTGAAAAAACGTCCTAATCTCGCCGTCTCAGCATTCACATTTGCAATCGTCATTTGGCTTGGGTATTCCTATTTCCCAAGAACTGAAACTAATCCACCGGTCATAACTCAAAAGGAGTTCGATCGAATTGAGGTTGGGATGAGTTATCAAGAAGTTTCTTCTATTATCGGTTCAGATGGTACCCCGTACGGATCGTCCGGAATGCCAGGAGAGGATGGGGAAGAGGTGGAATGGCTGTCCTATCAGTGGAACAATCCAGACGGTTCGTTCGCCGACGTGAGTTTTTTCAAAAATAAGGTCGATACATCCCGGGCGAAAGACTTGAGATAGTCGATTTCCTGATCGCCTTAAGTCTCTTGAGCCGTAGCGTCGCCGTCATCCTTTTTCTTCTTGGACCTTTTCCGTCGCTTAGCCTTTTGTTTACGAATTTTTTCCTGTTGAAGCTGGGCTTTTGATTTCGTACCGTCCTGCTTTTCCTCTAACAATTCGCACATTCTTTTCCGGGCATAATAACGATTCAGTCCCTGAGATCTTGCCTGTTGCATTTTAACTTCCAAGCCCGTAGGTCCGTGTTTGAGGTAGACACAGGTGGCGGTGCGATTCACGTGTTGGCCGCCGGGACCACCGGAACGAATAAACTGTTCGGTCAAATCGGTTTCCAGTAACGTACAATCCGCCATTCGGCGATGGAGCTGTACTTCCTTGGATGTAGTGACACCGTATTTGGGCATGCTGGTTTCCTGCTTGTCGGACGGGAATTGATATTACATGGGATGTGAGGGGGGAGTACAGAAATCAAAGACGGAGGGAAGGCAGCATCCGTGCCGCAATCCCTCCGCTAATGGAGATTTACTTACCGCCTATTAGACTCGTACGTCGAGGTCGTATCCAGTGCCCGTGACATCTGCCACCAACGACTGAATTAGCTTGAGCGCACTCGTGCCCGGATCTGCAGCAGGCCCACCCTGTTGTCCAGGTTGATACAGCTGCGTCGCCAGAACTTGAGTTTGTCTCGCAACGGCCCCGACAATACCGATAGAAGCTACGCCATCCATGACTCGCCTCCTTTCTCCATGCCGGGTTTCTCCACATTGATCTTTATGCCTAAACCATCGGCACTCAAAGGGGAATACTTTAGGGAAAAGAGCACGGATTTAACCGTGATTTCGCGCATGGCCATGGAAATTAGAAGCTAACGGGAAAACTCTTATTCAATGCCGGGTTTACTGCGTTTCCCGGCTCGAATAGCACGGAAAAAGTCGGACAGAATACCGCCACATTCTTCACGTAATATCCCAGGGACCACATTGGGTTGGTGATTGAATCGAGGGTCTGTCAATAAATCCATTAAGCTCCCCGCACACCCCGCTTTGGGGTCTTCTGCACCATAGTACACTTCATGAATACGTGAGAGAATGATGGCTCCGGCACACATGGGGCAGGGTTCGAGCGTAACGTACATGCGTGTATTTTCGAGTCTCCAGCTGCCTAGCGACGCTGCGGCCTGTGTAATGGCCAATACTTCGGCGTGAGCCGTTGGATCTTGCAGGGTTTCACGCAGATTGTGGGCTTTACCCAAGACAAGGTTGTCTTCCGATATGATGACGCAACCGACAGGGACTTCCCCAGCATCGGCCGCCTTTTGGGCCTCCATGAGGGCCATTTGCATATATCGCGTCGTATCATCCAACATTGAGAAAAAAGTCCAAAGGTGTCAATAATTTAGTGATACATCATATCACGAAAGTGTCGCCAGCTTGTACAGGCCAATTAAATACGTTACAATTGAACTCGTTCTAAACTGAGGTGCGTAAATCGGTCAATTGTTTCTGGGGGATGCCCAAAAACCAATTGTCATCTGGACTTGGAAAGGCAGGCATGGCGAATACTCAGGAAAATAGTTTAAGTATCTATCTGGGTGAAATCTCACGTATTCCACTTTTGTCGTCTTCGGAAGAATTGCTGTTGGCTCGTGCCGCGCAAAACGGGGATAAAGAAGCCCGCCGCAAATTGATCGTCTCCAACCTCCGTCTCGTGGTGAGTATCGCGAAAAAATACCTGTATTACGGTTTGCCCTTATTGGATCTCATCGAAGAAGGCAACTTGGGACTCATGAAAGCCGCCGAGCGATTTGACCCGGATCGTGGTTGTAAATTTTCTACCTACGCGACATGGTGGATTCGCCAAGCGGTGACTCGTTCCCTTTCAAATTTCGGACGTACGGTTCGAATTCCGGTATACGTAACGGACAACATTGCTAAGTTCAAGAAAATTTCCGAAGAATTGTACATCAAGAACGGCGCAAAACCTGATTTGGAAACGGTCGCAGAAGCGATGGGCGTCAAATTGAAGGAGGCGACCAAACTTCAACGGTTCATCGAAGAAGTCGCTCCGTTAGAAAATATCGATACGACGGACAACGATAATGGGCGCGGAATTCCTGAAAAATATCAGCCGACGAATGTAAATCAAAAAATTGTTCAATTTGAGTTGGACCAGCAAATGGAAGAACTCATGAAAGAATTGACCGAACGAGAATCCGGTATTATTCGGTATCGTTATGGATTGATTGACGGTAAAGCCCATACGTTGGAACAGACCGGACGGAAATTCAATCTGACTCGAGAACGTATTCGTCAAATTGAGAAGAATGTACTGAAACGGCTGGGCGAATACGCTCGGGAACACGCCGACGATTTCCAACCGTAGGTCACTAAACCCATCGATTCCCAGTTAGAATTCACTATGCAGGAGTATGTCCATGGATCTTGAATCCGTCATTCGAAATGTCCCCGATTTCCCCAAGCCGGGAATCCAATTCAAAGATATCACCACGCTTTGTCAGGATCCGAAAGCATTCAAATACGTCATCGATCAGTGGAAAGAACGATACGAGAATGCCAGCATCGATACGATTGTTGGTGCCGATGCCCGTGGGTTCATTTTTGGGAGCGCGTTGGCGTACGTTTTGGAACATCCTTTCGCATTGGTGCGCAAGAAAGGTAAGCTGCCCTACGCAACGATTTCTCAGGACTACGAACTCGAATACGGGACAGACACGTTGGAGATGCATACCGATGCGGTTAGTAGCGGTCAGAACGTTCTATTGGTAGATGACCTTTTGGCGACCGGCGGAACGATGGAAGCCACTGCAAAATTGGTGGAAGAATTAGGCGGAACGATTCATGAGATGGCATTCGTCGTGGAGCTGCCACCGCTCAATGGTCGAGAACGTCTGGCTAAATACGACATCCATTCACTCGTGGAGTTTATGGTCGACTAGTTTCGACTTTCTGCCACTTCATCCGTGGACACCATCGCAGCAATCTTTTCCAATCCTCGCACAATGAACAAACCTTTTCCGGAAGTAAAAGGTTCATCAGCTGAATCTAAATAGATTTTGCCCGCGGTCACGATCTTCTTTCCATCCACTTCGTCTACCCAAGTTTCAGCTGTCATGACGACACCGAGGGGAATGCTTTTGATGAAATCGATCGAAATGTTAGCTGCCAACACAGGATGTCCATTGGCCCAGGCCGTGATGCCCATCGTGTGATCCAATACTGCCGCCATGCTACCGCCATGGGCATGACCTGGAGGCCCTTCGGCTTCCGGGCCAAACCAGACCTTGGACACGATGTGTTGATCCGCTTCGCGGAGAAACATCTTGACGCGAAGGCGGTTCCCCGTAGGATCCCCGTCAACGAACGATTGGCCGCCACGTGTGCTGAACGGCACGGTGAGGAGGGTGTAGCCTTCGCCCAAATCTATATCCTGAAAATCAGGAGAATCGTAATCCATGGTACTACTCTTGGTCTGATTCGTTGCGTTTATACTTCTTCTTCAGACGTCAGACGGTTGTAAAATGAGCCGTAGCTTTCGCCTTTGCTGTCTTTCATCAGGGCCATCGCAGAACGAGGGTGCTTGTTGAGGATTCCTGTTACTGTGTATGGAATCTGATATCCCCACTTAAGGTCAGCATGAAGTTGAATGAATGTTTTTTCAATGAGGTCGAGCATGGGTTGTACGTTGTACTTCGGGTTCTTCAAAAAGCCCAATAGCAATTCGGTCGTACAATTCCCTGCCGCGCGTCCCATACCGTAGATGCTTCCATCCAGGTAGTTGATGCCCTTGATGATGCCTTCTACAGTATTCGAAAACGCGAGTTGTTGATTGTTATGGCAATGAATACCCACTTCTTTTCCAGAGCCTTTTACCGCAGTGAGGTATTTGTCTGCCAAGTATTGAATCTGCTCGCTGTAGAGGTACCCGAAACTGTCAACCAGGTAAACCGCGTCTACGTTCGTCGCGGCGATTTGCGCCAACGCCTCATCCAAATCAGGCTCGAGAACATGTGACACGGCCATGATGTTAATGCCCGTTTCATATCCAAGTTCTTTGAACTGGGCGGCCATTTCGATGGCGGTATCCACTTCCTTCGCGTAGCAAGCGACGCGGTAGATATTTACAAGAGATTCACTCTTTGGGAGGATTGTGCTCATGTCAGTACGACCGACGTCCGCCATTACAGAAATCTTCGTGTCGCTTTCGTAGGCGACTTCACGGATATCTTCTTCGTCACAAAATTTCCAAGGTCCAAAATCATCCACGTTAAACTGTGCTTTGTCGCCTTTGTAGCCTAATTCACAATAATCTACGCCCGATTGCACGCAGGTTTCGTAGACGTCTTTTACAGTTTGTAGGTCGAACTTGTGGTCGTTCATAAGTCCGCCATCGCGAATGGTGCAGTCAAACACCTTGATTTCAGGCCTGTACACGGTAACTCTCCAGATATTGGGTTGTTTGGATAACGTATGGAAGTCTAGAAAGGACTATCCAAAAATGACGGATAGTATATAAATTAACCGTGAATTAAGTCAAATTGTTGACAAGACTTACGAATGAAGTGCCAGATGTCCCAATTCGTAACCACTTAGATCATCGACAGGGCTAAATTGTCGAGCTCGCGATATCAGAAAATCGGAATCACGCCATAATTCCAAGTAAAATGACGTGGTCATCTCAATTCTGCAATGGAACCTACGATCGCGCGTCGTAACAACCCATCAACCGGCGCCCGGTCGGTGTTCGTGGCCATGGCGATGCCGAGGTTTAGATCGGGAAATAGAATGAGCGCAGTTCGAAAGCCCTGGTCGCCGCCCTGATGTTCAATCGTAAGTTGGCCGCTCCGTTCTCCGATGAACCACGAGAGTCCCTGTGCGGGTGCGCTGTCGACAGTTGGCTGCCATAATTGGTCATACGAATCCTTCTTTAGGATCTGTACACCGTCCAACGTCCCACGGTTGAGGTTCGCGATGGCCCAGCGTGCGAGATCGTGGACGTTCCCGATAAGATTCGAACTCGGAGCATGTCTGCGATTGTAGGGCCAATGTTTTCGAACCACAGTTTTCTTCTCGATGACCGTATGGGGCGAGACCCGGTCCGCGGATTCGGTGTCTTCGATGGATAACGTCGCCCCGGTCATCTTCAAAGGAGCGAATATTTGTTCAGCGACGCAATCTTCAAACGACTTCCCGGAGGATTTGGCAAGTACGTCGCCCATGACCTCAAAACCGATATTGCTATAACGATGACTGGTCCCCGGGGGAAATATCAATTCCATCTCGCCGATTTGGCGAACCCACCGTTCCAACGATTCGTCATCGTACTGCGGCTTGTCCCATTCGTAGTCCTCAACATCCGGCATTCCGGCTGTGTGCGTCAGGAGTTGGCGCACTGTGATTTCGCTGTATTTCGGGTCACCCATACGAAAATAGGGGAGATAGTCTGTTACGAGTGCATCGAGATCCAGCTTTCCCTGTTCAACCAATTGCATGGCCGCCGTCGCGACAAAGGGTTTGGTTACCGAGGCCCAATGGAAAAGGTCCGTTGTAGACATTGGGTCCTTCGTGTCTACATTTCGTACACCAAACGCGTGAGCATAGACTTCCTTGCCGTCATGTACGATCGAAATCGCCATACCTGGCATCCCCGATCGGTCAATCGTTTTTTGGACCGAGGATTCGAATGATTTCGAAAATTTTTCGTCGAACTGGGCGAACGCAGAGTTATCCAACATCAGAACGACGCCAGAGATGAATGCAAGTAATTGGTTTTTCAAAGGTGACCTCTCGATTAGATTTCAAATAGTTCATTTCTATAGACGTGTTTTGGTTTGTTTTATTCAATGGTTGTGGAGAAACCTTAATCGGTTTAAACTTTCTGTCCGAATGCGGTGAAGTGAACCGACGTAACCGCGTGGAAGTCGGGCGCCTGAATAATTTGGAGATATTCGTCGGCTTCTTCTTCTGTCAGAATCCCTTTTTCGACGATGCCGACCTTCATGCGCTCGAACGTCATTCGGAATATCTTACCGGCAGATTGTTCGTTCGCGCCGGACCACTCGTTTGTTGCTCCTTTAACTCTCACGTTCTGAAGTCCGAGGGCGCGTAATTGATCGCCGAGCGCGCGGCCGAACTCCGGTTGGAATCCTGACGCTGCCATCGTTTCAAGGAATGCCGCGTATCCTTTTTCGAAAGGGGTTTTGTATTTCTCGGCTACCATCATTAAAGCATTCATGTCGGTGTCTTCAATGTAGAGATAGCCGCCCTCTTTTAAAGCCGCGTGCATTCGTTGGAGTGGAGTGACTGGATCGGACATGTGTTCCAAAACCTTGCGGGAATAGATGAGATCAAATGAGCCGAAATCGATATCCATTTCAGAAATATTGTGTTCGATTACATCCAGATTGGGCCGATCAATCGCTTCGAGGAATTTGGTTTGCAGGTCCGTGGCAACCACTCGGCCTTCCGTTCCGACCCGGTCGCAGAGCCATTCGGTCATCGAGCCGCCGCCCGCACCGATTTCCAAGCAATGCCAGCCGGGTTGCACGCCAATCGATTCGAAACGTTCAATGGTGAATGGATCTGCTGTCGCTTCTATCGCAGCAAGTCTTTCACGTTCTTTCTGGTCTTCGTGCGTAAACAGGTAGGCCATGACGATGTATCTCCGAAATTCTTCTCATCATAAGGAGGTATTTCTGGGAGTTCAAATTACCTGTACGGAGAGGAAGCATGAGGCCTCATTCGCGCATGATCGGCCAAATCTGATATTCTATAGCCCTGAAATCGTTGTTTATTCATCACGTTGGA
>Ga0315336_1002408_pt1 | contig 28756 bp, 34 predicted proteins | sample ASW5metaG_FD_204512 | JGI IMG/M metagenome (GOLD analysis project Ga0315336, IMG submission 204512) | Ammonia-oxidizing marine archaeal communities from Monterey Bay, California, United States - ASW #5 | ecosystem: Environmental > Aquatic > Marine > Intertidal zone | place: USA: California... | reverse complement strand
CCGGGGAGGTTCGGGCACTCACACTTGGGAACGCCAATCTTCCCCCGCTTACCGGGGCATTCGTAACGGTAGATGCCTCTGCTAAAGTGGCCTACCAGCCGCCCGCCGTCTTCGGAGAAGAACAACATTCCCCGAAGCCAATAGGTGCGCTTGGCGGTGCGGGTGGCAGCGGTCTTGTTCTGGGACAGCCGCCGCTGCACAGTCTCCCACTCGTCCCAGGTGGCGACTGGAGACATAACTGGGAAATCCTCCAGCCAATGCCAAGCGTTGAGGGGAAGTGGTTGGGCCGATGATCTGTATGAGTCCACCTTGGGCCGCTGGACAGGGATTATTGCTGTCTCGCGGAGTGAGTATAACGGCCACCGTAGACGAGCTTGTTGAGTATGCGGGCTACAGTGCTGGGATTCCAGTAGACACCACCCTTCGGTGACGGTATGCCCTGGGCGGATAGTTACGTGCTTATCCGGCGCATAGGGCAACCCTCCAGGGCCGGCCGCCATATCATTTGCGCCACAGGGCAGTTGCTATCCGGTTCCAGGGCTACGGGTATCCTTTTGTCGTTGAGGTCCTGGTAGCGGAACTGATAACCCAGAGGGGCAGTCCCATTCGTAGGTAGGCCCTTTTTCTTGGCCCGGTCCCGCAACTCATCTTTCGCTCCTTGCTGGGAACGGTGGACTTGGTTTCCTTACTCCAGGTGGAAATGAACTCCATCGGCTCGCCCGTTTCTCCGCCGGGTATCTCACCGTGACAGCACCGGACGGCTACACCGTTCTCTTCGCAAAGCGCCCGGAACATCAGCCGGTGGGCCGGTTTGGCAGGACCACGGTCAGCGTCGTACATGAAGATGGCGTTTATGGCCCGGCCCGGTACCAGGGCCTTGAGCTGGCCCATGGTAGGACTGTTCCATACCGAGAGATTGCTCCAGTCGGTGCCGATTACGTTCTCCGGCGGGACGTTGTAGGCCTCTTGCTCGGCCAGGGCCAGGGCCTCGCCAGTATGGGTGTCAGGGCTGATTTCCCGTTGTTAGTCGGTGGATACTTGCTACCAGATCGCTGCTGGTTTTTCCATCATAACTCGGCCTCCGCTGTAAGACGCTCTTGGACCATGGCCTCAAGGTAATCGTTCAGGTTAAGCCCCTCACGCCGAGCAGCTTCAATCAGCCGCTCATATAAGGGAAGGTCCAGCCTAACCGCTGCTATCTTGGTATTCTTGGTCCAGCCGCCCTTAACCATGTTGCAATTATATTACTGTTAACAGAATAAAAATCCATATAACAATCCCTTGCCTAGATAGGCACTGACATCATGACACCAAAGGGCCCCTCTGGCCGGGGACCGCACCGGCTAAGTGGGCCCGATACATCACATAGGGGTTGTGTGTTAACCAGACTCAGCGTTCTACACGGCGTTCGAAATGGGAAGCCCTGGTTGATATTGCCGGGGCTTTTGGGGCTGTTTATATCGGCGCTGGACGGAGCGATGATGCCCTGCCCCATCGGGCCGTCCAATACCGCCTGGGCTGTCCTGGGCATCGGTAGCTACCAGATATGCAGCGCGCAGGCTACGAATATTCCGATTCGGCCATATCTCCGGAGCAGAAGGATACTACCAGCACATCAGCCTGGCCGGGAGCTCGATGGCTTGCTCGCGGCCTTCGGTGGTGCTGCGATCCAACACGATGCCTTTTCCCCCGAGATTCCTTGAAATCCAGGCGGGCCGAAAACGGAAGGAATCTCCCGTGGGAGGTTCAACCTAAATTACATTGGCCCCGTAGTCGGCCATCACTAAGGTGCAGATGGCTCCTGGCATCCCCAATGAGAAATCCAGGATGGTTAGGCGGGTACATGGTCCTGCCACGGTTCACGTCCACCTTCAGCCGGGTTTTCTCAGATGAAACCGGGTTCCCCAAAATCTAACCCTCTAGGATATCTCGGACTAGTATACGGCACCCTGTGCGCGACGAATGCCCTCGGATTCGGCCGATTGCCCCGTTTTCACTAAATAGCACCTAGGTAAGCAACATCCGCAACAAAATCAACTAAGTCGCGTCAGCAATAGATGCCGCTCGGCAGGGGTTAGCTTAGGTCTTGATTCCAAGGCCAAGAATGCCCAATATCGGCGAATAGTGATGGCCCTAGTTCCGCACTCTTATGGGGTGCAGTTCCACTATTAGGAGGTAATCGCGGGCGGTTTTCCGACCAGAGTTGTGCCTGCAGACTCCTTTCAGGTGAGGCCATTCGCGACGCTTTCTTCTAAGCATCAGGGGCGGGTTCGAATCCTGCCTGGGACTCCACCTATTCACGACGCAGATAGTCCCCAGCGATAACCTTTTGGTATGGTCTGCGATGGCCGACATCGTTACTATGGCTTCAATCCTCTGCTGGAACATCAAGTTGGCGCCCACCCAAACACCGCTGATTCGACCACGCCGCCCATGGAAATCGAACGACCCAGCACGAGTGGACAGACTTACATGGAAATTGGGTTGTATCTTGTGTTGCACAGTAGACCTGCCTCATTCGTCAGCCTAAAAGGGTCATGATTGTATGGACCATTACACGGGCTTCATCTGCAACCTGTCTCACAGCCGCAAAGTCATCTCCCAACATCGACTCACCGCCACCGACCCCGTACATCACCGCAGGCACACCGGCAGCGCATGGTCCGCCAGCATCGAAAGTACCCTGGCCATAGAATGTTTCAGGGTCCTCGGAATAAACCTTTCGATGCGCTTCAGTCAACGCCTGCACTCCAGGGTGCTGTGGGTCGACCAGCGCCGGCCACATGTGTGTTCCTCTGGAAACAATCACTTCGTAAGGTGAAAGGTCGCCGATCGCCTCTCGCACTTCCTCCACCGCCTGGTGCAAGTCGTCTCCAGGCAGAAGGCGCCGGTCCACCCTGATCCGTGCGGTCTCCGGGAGGGTGTGAGGCGCCAAGGGTTCGTACACGATCTGGTAGGTGATGGCGTGACGCCCGCCTAGGATCGGATGGGATTCGGTAAATTGAAGTTTTTTCAGTCGGTTTAAGAACTCGTTAGCTCCTTCGATAGCACTGAGGCCTGCTCCGGGAGCGCTGGAGTGCGAAGCTTTCCCCTTAATCTCTACGTTCACATCTACCCGGCCCCGATTACCCAAAGAGATGCGCATCCCGGTTCCCCTGAGTAGCACGCAAAAATCCGGCTTAGTGTCCAACGATTGAAGGATCAGATCTGAGCACCGATGACTGCTACGGCCTTCGTTATTCACTGCAAAGTAGAGGGTGCCGGGAAGTCGTACATTCTGCTCCGTCAACATCTTCAACACTGTCAGCATCACAGCGTGGTGGGCTTTGATTTGGCTTACCCCCTGTCCAAAAACGCAGGGCTCGTCGTATCCCAATGCCGCTCCGTTGGCAACCCTGCCAGAAAACGGCTCATCCATCAGGTTATGATGCTGGGTCGGAGTGTAGACCATCACCAAGAGCGAGGCTGAAGATGTTCCGTCGCCATACCGAACCAATAGCTGATTGTCGGGGACGTCGCAAATCCCCGTGACTCCTAGATCATCTAACTTGGGACGCAAGATCTTTTGTACGTAATTGACTAGCTTTGGGTCGTCCGGTTCCATAAACGTCTCGCTTCCGAGCGGAACCTCAGTCGGCACCTTCGCTAATTCCGTCAAAACGTCAATCAGGTAACCTTCATCGAGGTGTGAGGTGAGGTCTTGTGGCTGGTCGTGGGACAACATCTGGATCCTCCGTGAATGGGTAACGATTGCCGAGCATCAGAAAGCATTGATCGGGAAACTGGCAATATACCGCTGCGACCGAAGGGGCTGGCTTAGGCTCAGAGAATATGTCAGTCTTTAGATAGCAATACCAATCGTAATGATATCGCAGAGATAGGCAACAGAACCTATAAATCAATAAGAAAGACCATTTGAGGATCCGTCAGAGACCCAGTTGTGATAACCCCGGGTGTTCGTCCGGCCTGTGGCCCAGTGGCCAGCGGTACTTGCGTTCCGACTCCTCGATGGGCAGGTCATTGATGTTCGCGATACGTCGAGGCATCAGACCGATCTCGTCAAACTCCCAATTTTCGTTACCATAAGAGCGGAACCAATTGCGGGAATCATTTCGCCATTCACAGGCGAACCGCACCGAGATACGGGCGTCATCAAAGGCCCAAAACTCTTTGATCAGCCGGTAGTCAAGTTCTTTGGCCCATTTGCGGCGCAGGAACTGCACAATCATCTCCTGTCCCGAGAGAAACTCAGCACGGTTTCTCCACACGCTGTCGACCGTGTAAGCCAGAGAAACTCGTTCAGGTTCATGGGTGTTCCATGCGTCTTCAGCCATCCGCACCTTCTGGGCGGCTGTTTCTCTGGTGAAGGGGGGACGGCGGGACGCACATTTGGATCAGTGGACATTTTGACTCGCCTCGATTCGTTGGCTTTCGTCTAGTTAAGCAAGAGACCGCCGGACATTTACGAGACGTTTCTTGGGTTGGAACAGAATGTATCATTCCTCGACGGATGTTAGTCCAGTGTAAATCCCTTGTCTATCGAGAGCTTATATGGAATGTCAGAAACCTATCCGAGAATCGTGACGTGTGTTTTGATCGACGTCATAGATTCACATTAGTTTACGAGCACGTTTCCCCTTCTCCCTCCATTGCCAATACCGGCCTGATTCGCGGTGGTCCGTGGGCGCTATTACGTGGCCAATAAACTCATGTCTTCCTAGAAGGCAATCTGTAAATCTTCCATGTTTGTCCGTCGACAAACCCTTCTCCGACCTCTAGTATTGCTGTTTTACTGATATGGTCTCGCCATCGCCGGTCCCTGCGGTAGATCAAGCCTGAAAGGAGTTGACGTGGAAAAGCGCGATATACCTTATCTCTCCACGGCAGAGCTTGCGGAGTTGATACGACAGAAAGAGGTGTCTCCCGTAGAGGTGACCGAATCGTACCTGGAGCGTATCTCAGACCTGAACTTCAAGTTCAACTCATATCTTACTGTCTGCCATAAAGAGGCGCTGCAAGCTGCCCACGAGGCGGAGCAGGCCATATTGCAGGGAAACTACCTTGGGCCGATGCACGGTATCCCCGTGGCTGTAAAGGACCAGATTTGGACGAAGGGCATCCGCACCACCGTCGGTTCGCGGTTCATGGCGGACTTCTTCGCCGAAGAGGACGCTACAGCAGTCGCGAACCTGAAGGAAGCCGGAGGGATTATCCTGGGCAAGACGAATCTCACCGAGTTCGCCCTATCTGGATCGCAACGGTACAGCCCCAATCGCAATCCTTGGGACCTGGACAGGTTTACCGGAGGTTCCAGCGCTGGCTCCGGATCCGCCACCGCCGCCTTCTTGTGCTCCACATCTTTGGGAGAGGACACTGGCGGCTCCATACGCCGGCCAGCCGCCTGGTGTGGCCTTGTGGGCCTGCGGCCTAGTTGGGGTAGGGTAAGCCGATATGGGGTTATACCTGGGTCTTGGTCTATGGACCAGGTCGGCCCGATATCTCGCACAGTGGAGGACACAGCCATTACTTTGGGTGCCATAGCCGGCTACGATCCCAAAGACTCCTACAGTTCGAATGTCCCTGTTCCAGACTACCGGTGTGCCCTGAATGGTGACATTCGGGGCATCCGGGTAGGAGCCATCAGAGAGTTGATTCACAGTGACATCTTGGACTCTGAGGTCCGTGAAGCCATCATCAAGGCCGGATCCGTGCTAGAGGGCCTGGGAGCTACGGTGGAAGAAGCGTCGCTTCCCCTCACGATTCATGGTGGAACCATCGCCGGGACACTTATTAACGTAGAGTCGGCGATGACCTACCACGACTGGATAAGGGACCGGCTCCACGATTTCGGACATAGCAATCAGATTGGACTGCTCACCGGAAGCATAATGCCAGCCCAGGCCTACTACAAGGCCCAGAAGCTAAGGGAGCTTGTGCGCCGACAGGTCCTAGAGGCCTTGGAGACCTACGACGTCTTGATTTTGCCCACCTCCAAAAGTTGCGCACCAATGTTGGCGGATGATCCGGTAATCACCTCCAAGGAGATGGCTGCCGTCATGACACTGGTCATGACCAGACCCTTCAATCTGGCCAACGCCCCCGCTTTGTCTATCAACTGTGGTTTCAACTCCCAGGGGTTGCCCATTGGACTGCAGATCGGAGGCCGTCCCTTCGCAGAGGAGACGGTTTTGAAGGTGGGCCATGCCTACGAGCAAAGCACGCCTTGGCACTCTATGAGACCGCCCAACACGTAGTTTGGGAGCTAACTAACACAAGAGCCCTTTAACAACCGGCGAGAATAAGCTTTTACAGAGTCCAGCAATTGCACTTCGGGACACGTCTTAGACATGTGCTGCAGTATTTCGTGATGCCAGAATCCACGGCACCCACACATTCGCCTCTCCGGTCTTCTACACGTTGAGGCCATAACAGGGAGAAGAAGTGACGAATCCCGCGTCAGACACCGTAAGAATCAAAGCCGGGTCATACGCGTTCACGGCGCAGTTGCTGGTGGGCCAGGCTCCCAAAACTTGCGAAGCCTTTCGGAAGTTGCTTCCGTTGCGTAACAAGATTATTTAGACACGATGGAGTGGCGAGTCGGCCTGGACTCCTCTGGGCGATGCCCGGCAAATGACCGAACTCGAAAACCATACTTGTTACCCCTCGCGCGGCGATATCCTCTGGTATCCGGGAGGCATCAGCGAGTCGGAGATACTCGTCGCGTACGGTGCCACCTCGTTCGCAAGTAGGATGGGACCGCTTGCAGCCAATCACTTTTTGATCATTGTTGATGGACGCGAGAATCTGGCCTCCCTCGGTGATTTGGTTCTGTGGCAAGGCGCTCAGGATATTCAGTTTGAGGCTGCGTAGGGATAGGGGGATATAGGTCCCGCGAAAATGGCGTCGTCATACCCAAAGAGGAGTCGAACTCCCCGCCCACTAAGCCGCATCGCCGATTTAATGACCCATCACAACGGGAGTAGAAGAAATTCCAGTCAATCACACCAAAAGCTCTCCTTCAGCTTCAATTGCCAGCCGCGCCGGAGCATGGACTGAATGTCCGACACCAACTTAGCTCTCATCTTCGCTTTCATCGCCGCCACCGGGTTTGCCGGTGCCGCCATCTTGATCCGCATCGGCGTAGAACACGTATCGGTGGCCACCGCAACTTTTTATACTGTCCTAGTGGGGGCGGCGGTGGTGTTGGGTGCCGCTCTGGTCATAAATTGGCCGGAAGTTAAAGCCCTGCCACCGGTAGCATTCGCTTGGTTCGCATTGATGGGAGCGATGGCCTATCCGGTCGCACGACTGGTGAGCAACAAAGCAATCTCCCTGATTGGCGCAGCGCGGGCCACGCCGATGTCCGCCTTGCAACCAGTGTTTGCTCTAACCCTGGGAATCTCCTTTCTTGGTGAGAAGCCAAACCTGCTGGTGAGCCTGGGCACGCCATTGGTTGTGGCTGGGTTGTTGCTGGTGTTCCTGACGGCCAGTAACAACGGGACCGTCAATCGAGCGATGAGCGTGAAAAACCTGGGCTACTTTCTGGCGGCGGCGGGTGCAGCCACCTTCGCCACCCGGGACGTGATTAGCCGCCATGTATTAACAGGGATCTCACCGCCACTAGTGGCCGCTGGATTCGCGCTGTTGATTGGCGGCGCCATGCTGCTGGTTATTATCCACCGCCAAGTGCTCAACAGCATCCGCGATCTGCCTCCCAAATACATCGCCATCTGCTGTGTCGCCGGGATATTTCAAGGAATAGCTATCGGTTCTCTTTTCTTGGCCCTGAGCCGGGCGCCGGTAACGGTAGTAAGCCCCATCAACGCAAGCAGCCCTTTAATCACGCTGGTCTTGGCCCACATATTCTTACGGAAGTTAGAGAGCCTGAACTGGACTCTAGTCCTGGGGACCCTGATCAGCGTGGGAGGGGTGGTGTTGGTGGTGTTGGGGGCGGAGGGCGGTTGAGATTGTCCAGCCGCTGCCGGTGCACTCGGACTAGAGTGGCTTGATCCGGCTTATCAAGCCACTCTTTACGACGATCCTACCCTCTCCACGCCGCTTCAAGGAAGAAGCCTTCCTCGGCAAGCACCTTGCGATGTGCTCGCCCCGATAGTATATTCGGCGATATTCACATTTGGAGAACTTACAGATGTATGAGAAGCCGATGATTAGCTTGGACCAGGCACAGGATGCTATCAAGGCAATGATTGACGACTACAACAAGGACCCTAGCCGGCGCAAGGTAGACATGGCAGTCGTCGACGATGCGGGGAACTTGCTAGCATACGCTCGCATGGATCGATGCTTGAGACCAACCTTCGCCGTACGGAAAGCCTACACCGCTGCAATAAGATCCATGGATACGGTGGCTTTCGCCGAGCAACTTAGTAATCAGGGTCGGACCCTGGAGTCATTCGGCGACCCCCATCTTATCGCCATTCCCGGAGGCGTGGCGGTGATGAAGGACGGCGCAGTCGTCGGAGCTATCGGCGTTGGGGGCTTGCCCAGCGGCCTTGATGACGAAGCTATCGCCAAGGCGGGGTTAGCAGCCCTGAACATCTAACCATCCTCATTCCTATGAACTCTCTCTTTTCCCCGCCTTCGACCATGAGGGCGAGGGCGGGGAATGACAGTGGTGATACCATCTCAGATAGGTTCGGAGTTGGCCGGGAATGGTTCGATTAGAGGCTTATTCCATAAAGCTGTTGGTCCTTCAGGAAGGCATTCATGACCCGAATCAACTCATCCGGGCGCTCCAGATGTGGCAGATGCCCTGAATCCAGTTGGACCAGCTCACAATTTGGAATCGCGTTCTGGGTTTTGGCGGCAATATCGGCACCCATCAGATCGCTTAGCAAGCAATGTATCAGGACAGTTGGGCACTGGATCTTGCTCAGTGTGTCGTACACAGATGGTGGAACCGGTCGCTGTTGGTAAATCAGAGGATTCGCCAGGGAAGAAACCCACTGCTCGTTCACTAGTTGCTGGAACCCGGTATTGATTACGATATCTATCGATTCCCGGCTCAACCTGGAGAATCGGTCGAACTGCCTCAGCCACGTCTCGATCTCAGCTGGAGAGTTGAAGACCTCAGGCCGGGATTTCATGGGGTCTCCTGATGGTGCACCAGTGGACTCGCCGCCAATATCCACCAGAATCAGGCGCTCGACCTGATCCGGATACATCGCGGTATAGGTCATGCCGATTTTCCCACCCATCGATTGGCCCACATATATGAGCTTGTCTAGACCCAGCGCAATGGTGAGTTCTCGAAAGTCTTGCACGTAGTCCGCAGTTTCATATTTTCCGTCGGGCGCGTAATCGCTCTTACTTCTACCTCTGGCAGTAACCGCCACGATGTGATACTTATCTCGAAAGGCAGGCGCAACCAGGTCCCAGTAAGCGGCGTTGGCCACCGACCCATGGGCTAGAAACATGTGTGGCAAGTGAGGATTGCCCCAATCCGTGTAGTGGATGCTGAGCCCGTTAACCATGATTCGATGCTCGGTGTACTGTTTATCTTTTACCTGCACGGTTATCCTCCCGCGGCTCCGGCCAAATTTGCAAACGATCTTCGTGGAACATGTTACTCCACTGCCCAATGAATCTACCAGATATAAACGTCTTATGTAATCAACAGCGCCGACTAGGCTATTCACGTTCAATCGGTGAGGTGATGGACAAGCCATACAGCCCAAAATAATATGTCACCATAATGGCCAGTGACCGACTCGGGGGTCAGGCAGGCATGTCTGGACGTTGCCGGACGGGCGTTATGTTCGGCGACACTGTCGATCCACAATGCTTACTGTCCTAAGGAGCAAAGATATGGAGTTTGCCGAAAAAGTCGTTATCGTAACCGGAGGCTCATCAGGTATCGGACAGGCGATTGCCACCGAGCTTGCGGAAAACGGCGCCACTGTGGCTATTGCCGACCAGCTGTAAGACGTGGGGCCGGAGACGGCGCGCGGATTGGAATCTCGAAGGTTCAAAGCTAGCTTTTTCCCCGTAGATGTTTCCGACGCCGCTCAAGTAGAGTCGATGGTCAAGAGCGTGGTCGAAGCCTATGGAGCGGTCGATATCCTGGTGAATAACGCCGGAATCTGCCAGCGATGCTCCATTCTGGAAATGGCGGTAGACGAGTGGGACCGGGTCCTGGCGGTGAACCTGAAAGGGGCTTTCCTGTGTTCCCAAGCCGTCGGCAAAGAGATGGAGAAACAAGGTACCTGAGGGCGAATCATCAGCATCGTTTCCACCGCCGCCGAAAACGCCAGGGTCAACGCAGCGGCCTATTGCGCTTCCAAAGCAGGTATTCTACAGTTCACCCGGGTTCTCGCCCAGGAACTTGGCCAATGCGGCATCACCGCCAACGCAGTGGGTCTGGGCCTAACGGTAACCGGCTCCCTATTGCGGGAACCTCCGTCTGAAGTATAACTGGGGGCCTTTCTCAAGGAAGTCCCTTTGGCCCGGCCCGGAGATCCGCGTGACGTTGCCCTGACTGTAGCGTTTTGGCCTCACCCCGAGCAGATTACATCACGGGCCATGGATACCAATGGTGGGGGTTAAGTCATGGTGGCTGTGGGCAACAAGGCTCATGAAACCCTATATCACTTTGTCCTAGACAACGGAGTTTACGCTACCACCGGCGGGCAAGACACCCCTGGTACAAACGCGGCCTCCTACACTCAATTGGCGCGCTCGGCTGGCTACGCTGCCGTTTTCGAGTTCAATGAGTTGGAGGATTTTGACAATGAGGCCGCAGAAGTTTTAAAACAGCCGGGGCCGGTCATGGTTTGCGTGAAAACCGTTCCAGACATACGAAATCCGCGGCAACCAAGTGGTCCGGTCAATACTGAAGTCGTGCAAGGAAGGCCGCAGGCGATCGACAATCTATTTCGGGAGTTCGGACGGAGTTGAGCGAATCATTATTTTCACCAATCAGAAAATGTGGCTAATTCGTCGTACTCGCATAGCGATTGGCAAATCTATCCAACGTAAGGCGCCGTATATATAATTCGCATTAGAGGGATTACTTCGTAATCAGCAACGACTCAAGACCACTGGATGGTTTTCGCCCGAAGTAATACCATGTGGCGGTAGGTGGACAATCAAAAGGTTTAAAAGTATATGTCAGTTGATAGCTACAAATGGCTCCCTTATAGTTTGGCCTCCTGGATGCAAAAAGCATGGCACGGTGCCGGTGAACCGGCTACGACGCCGTTTACTCCCCTTGCCAAGGCGTTGGGTCAAACCCGGTTTGCTCTGTTGACCACGGGTGGGCTTTATCTAAAGGACCAACAGCAACCCTTCGACGTTTTGCGTGAGGCTCGAGAACCCGATTGGGGAGACCCAAGTTATCGCGTGATATCGAGGGAGACCTCACTGAGGGAAATTTCAGTCGCCCACACCCACTTCAACCCGGCAGATGCCGAAGAGGACTTCAACATCCTTCTGCCGATTCACCGGTTTCTCGATCTGGAAACAAAGAATGAAATCGGTTCTTTGGCACCCAGTGCTTACTCCGTAATGGGTTTTCAGGGCCACCCAATTCCTGATTATGTTCCATGGCGGGAGAGATATGGTCCCGAAATCCTTGAACGGATGAAAGCCGAGGGCGTGGAGGCCGTTTTACTCACTCCGGCTTGACCCGGCTGCTGTAAGGACGTGCTAGTTCTGGCGCGGATGTTTGAAGAGGGGGGCCTGAGCACCATCCTGGTGACCATGATGCCGTCTTGGGCGGAGCAATATGGTGTCCCTCGAGCAATGGCGGTGGAGTTTCCCTTCGGCCATCCGCTAGGTTTGCCCGGCCACCAAGAAATGCAGACCATGGTGATAAAAGACGCGTTGACGGTGCTGGAACAAGCTACTGAAGCCAATACCATTGTGCATGCCGAGTACTCCTGGCCCGGAGATGAATCCTACTGGCGGAGGCAGTGGCAGCCCGCCGCGGCATCTCCGTTGGTCGCCAAGTACCTGCACGAGATTCGCGCCATGAGACCGTAGCCGTCGCCTGTGAACCTCCTCTGGGTGTAATTTACCGGTGTACCGCAAAGCTAAATCGATGGTTCGATTATGTCTACTGGTCCTGGATACAGCCCTTGCGTACCTACGTACGGAGCGCGGGCGCGGAACAACTTCTCTCAGAGATGGGACCCGGCGCCTCCCGCGTTTCAGAGATTGCCGCCGAGATAGGTGGCAAGCTCGCGGACCTCAAGCCGCCGCCGTCCCTGGAACCTGAGGCGGCTCGTTTTCGGCTCGTTGACTTCATAACCACTTTCCTGAAAATCGCCTCCCAAAGTCAGCCGTTGATGCGGGACTTGGACGACCTTCATTGGGCCGACAAACCCTCCCTGTTGTTATTGCAGTTTCTGGCTCTGGCGATTGCGTCAAGCCGGCTGTTGGTGGTGGGCACTGATCGGGATGTGGAGTTGTCCCGGTAACACCCTCTCTCGGAAATCTTGGCCAACTATCGCGGTCCTTCCCTACGGGAGGATTCCGGCGTATTCCCCTCCGAGGCTTAGACCTGGAGAATACGGCGCTTCTGATCGAACCGAATGCTGGTATCGATACTGCAACGGCATTCGTACAAGCCGTTTACTACCGCACTGAAGGCAATCCCTTTTTCCATGACCTTGGAGAATTGGGCCGAGCATCGAGGGGAGCAAGGCCTCCGTGAATATTGGGAAAACAGGAACTAGGGAAGCATCGACGGCAAGTCCACCAGGATTCTCAGCGAGGATACTGTTTCCACGACAACGCCCGGGCATTAACAACACCCAGGCGCTTAGTATTTTTAAAGGTGGGATTACTTAATGTCATTCCGATTCCCCTCCGTTCCGATCCTCGGAGTGACATGCTGTTACGACCAGGCATTCCTAGACAATCAAATTGCCCAGTGCTCTGCCTCCTACGGAAGATTCCAGCCCAGCCAATTGCATAGCGCTCGCCCCATTATCAGGTCCTTGTCGCTTTCCGAAAGGAATGGGAGTTCTTCGGTAAACATGGTTATGCATTGGCGCCAAGTGCAGGGCATTCGGGTGATGTCGGTGCCCCAGAACATCCGCTCCGGGCCGAAGGCGTCATAGATCTGGTGGATATAGTCGTGGATACTAGTGTAGGGATAGGGTCCGCTGGAATAGCTGGGTGCCCCTGAGGCCTTGATCGCCACGTTGGGATACTTGGCCAAGGCCAGCATATCGGAAAGGTTGGCGAAGCATTCGGCGTCTGTTTTGCCCCCGGCCCGGCCCAAGTGGTCGATGATTAGCGTCACGTCGGGATGTTTCTCAGCAACTTCACCTACGGAAGGGATTATGCCGGAGGCGGCCAAAGCAACGGGAAGACCCGCCTCACTGGCAGCAGACCACAGCCAATCCATGGTTCCATCGGTCATCCAAGTCTGCATGTGGGGCTGCTGGAAGGTGAACCGCAGGCCCAACATCCCCGACTGCTGCTTCCAATTTCCAACCAGTCCGTGGCTGGATTCCTGGTCCAAGGGGAAATTCCCCAGTATGGCTAGGCGGTTGGGGTGCTGGTTGGCCGCCTCGACAGCCAATGCTCCTGACGTAGGGTCCCAACCCGGCGGATGAATCACCGCAGCGTCGACTCCTGCCTCGTCCATCGCCTTCAGTAGGTCGGCAGATGAAAATGCGGTTATCTGCCGGTGGGACGGGTTGGTGGGGAGGTTCTGGGACCAGATGTGGACTTGAGAATCTACGACAAGCATGTTGTTCTCCTTAAGTTAGTATCAGATCGGATTGCCAGTTAAATATATGACTATGAGATGCCGGTGACTTTACGCAAAACCGCCGCTGCGTCTTGAGGAGGACCGTCTCCAGTCCAGACTACATACTGGTCGGGGCGTACCAGAACCAGCCTAGACTCGTAGGCTTTCCGCCCTCCTTCATAGGAGTCCTTCACTACTTTAAGAGGAACTCCGAGGAGCCGTGCGGCTTCTTCGAAGGGAGCAGTGGCCCGGTCTTCAGCGCCGAAGGCCAACAACGCATATCCCTTATTCAATTCATCGAAGACGTTGTGGCCGTTGGACAGGGGTACGGGAGTCAGATGGTGGCCTGGCTGAGCTGCTAATGAATGACGTCCATGGATTCCGCATGTGGCATCCGGCGCCCCCAAGACGACGGACGACCCCTCATAGTGCGGTTCATAGGACCCTGAGCGGGAACCGTCGGTTACCTCAAGTTGTTTCCAGGCTTCTACGAACTTATCCCGGTCTCGTTCCGGATTGTAACGCTCCAAGAAGTCGCCGTCGGCTTCGATCCGCGCAGCGATGACATCTACGCCGGTCTGCACGAAGATCGGACGCCGTTCTTCGCTGTAAGAGTCCAGTAGAGAATCGCCTCCCCATCCTTCCAGTGCGGCCGCCAGCTTCCATCCTAAGTTTCGTATATCCTCCAGACCCGAGTTAAGGCCGAAGGCTCCGTAGGGAGGGTGGCTGTGGGCGGCGTCCCCGGCTATGAAAGCGCGTCCCTGCCGGTACGTGCTGGCGACGGCCACTCTTAGGTCCCAGAACCCGACGTGGTCGAACTCGCAGGAGAAAGGGAACCCGGCGGCAATCTGTAGCAAGGCTTGGAAATCATAGTTCTCGGGAGTAGTGTCCTTCGGCACCGGGGCGTGGAAGAAAAAGCCTTCCCCCACGTCAATCCGTCCGAAGAAACGCCAGTACCCTTTCAGGTCTGGATGCAGGGCGCGATAGGTAGTCCGCTCCGGAAAGCGCTTTAGACCCTCGTGCAGTTCCTTAGACTTGAACACGGCCAGAACCATTCGCTGGTCGAAATCCGAGCCGCCGCGGTCGATTCCCAGAGATTCCCGCACGGTGGAGCGTGCGCCGTCGCATCCCACTACATATTCGGCGTTCAGGACCTGACTACCAGACCCGCCTTCCTCAGCGATGGTCACCCGAACACAGTTGTCGTCCTGTTGGATAGTCTCCGCAGACCATCCAAAATGAGTCGTTACGTTTGAGATGCCGGTTAGCCGGGCGCGAAGCACCTCTTCCGTATGATATTGGGGAAGCCGTTCGTTATCTTGCAGATAATATGATCTTACGGACTCCCGTCCCACCGGTGAATACCAATGGTCGCTCATCAGGTCGCCATAGGCGGTGATGCCACCGATGGGGTATCCCTTCGGCAGCAAGCGCGCGGCTCGCAATTCGTCTGCGATGCCCCAGAAGTAGAAATGTTCCATGGACCGCTGGGTAAGGTTCTGTCCTTTGGGTATCTGCTGGGGCGTTAGATAACGCTCAACCAAGCCGCAGGAGATGCCGCGAAGGCCAAGGTCCACTGCTAAGGCAACTCCGACGGGCCCCCCGCCTACGATGATTACTTGATAACGTTGTTCCCTATCAATCAACCCGGTTTATAGATTGATTACTATGTTGTCGGGACCCCTCGACAGGACTGCTTCCGCCGGTTCGTCGTATGGGTTCCCTTCGATGTGGTTGAAGTTGGCGGGTACGAAGAGAAAATCACCGGGACCGCCCTCGACGTATTCCTTGTAATCCTCGCCATAGTAGACCCGTATGTGGCCTTTGAGGATATAGGCTGCAGTTTCGGCCTCCCCGTGATGGTGGGGCGGCCCCATGGTGTTGGGCAGGCATTCCACGTGGCCCAGCCAAATCTTCTCGGCTCCGGCGGTATTGCTGTCTATTCCAGGTTTCCGAATCATGCCTGGCGTTTGGATGGTCGTATCGGGGGACACAGTGCCATGAATGATGTGCAACTCTCTTCCGCTGTTTGAAGTACTCATGTAACCTCCGTTGATCTCGGTAGGGATATTTTGAGAGGCGCGTTGCTATTCGATTCCGAATCATACCTTGGCGCCACCGTAGCGGCAAGCGGGTGTAGGACAGGACCGTCTATCTTCGCTTGGTCTGGGGGTACTCCTGGATGTAGTTGTTTTACTCTCAGTCCTCGTCGGCGTTGGTACTCACTCCCAGATTTGCGTCCAGACCGTACCTGGCCTCTATTCTGGTTTCCCCCCCAACACTAAAGCCAAGTGGGTTGGCAAGGGTTTCAGTTCCAAGTTCTGGAAGCCGGCGTCTCCCAGCCATGCGGCAACTTCATCGCCGAAACGATCGCCCGCGCCGGGGTCGAAGGAAATCAAGACGTAGATGTCCATCAAAGAGTCCATGAAACTCCGCTGTGGGCTGTGATCGATGCGCATGAAGTCTTGGATGATAACCAACCCGCCGGGCTGCAGAACGTTGTAGGCCAATCTGAACAGAGCCCGGCACTCCTCTTCGGACTTGATTAACACCACTCCGGAAATCAGGACGACGTCGTAACCCTGGCTAGGGTCTACATCATTGAAATCGCCTTCCTGCAATGTTATCTGTGCTTGCAGGCCCTGTTCGTCGACCAAACCCCTGGCCAAGACTAACGGTTCTTTCTGGTCGAGAACTACCGCTTTGAGGCCCGGGTTGGCACGGCAGAGGGCTATGCTGTAGCTGGCAGCGCCGCCGCCCAGATCGAGCATATTTTTCTTGTACGTAAGGTCGACACTTCGGACTAACTCATTGCCTTGACCTGATGTGGCTCGATTGTGTTGGCCCAACATATAGTCGGTCCAATACGTCGGCACGTCCACGAACCCGGCCTCAAATGGAAGCAGTGTCTTGCCTTCTTTGACTAACTGGTCCAACCGGCCCCACCCTTCCCAGTGATTCGTTATGTGAAGTATCAAGTCTCCAACGTATTGGTCCTTGCCCTTGATCAAAAAGCTGGAAGCCGCTGGCGAATTTCGGTAGGATTCGTCTTGTTGCTCCAGTAACCCCAGGGCGACGCAGGCCTCAAGGAATGCGTGGAGGAACCGGTCGTCGGCACCGATTATCTCAGACAGTTCACTCCCGCTGATACCAGCCACTTTCGAACCATTGTTCTCTAACAGACCGAACACGTCCAACTTTAAGCCAGCCCGCAATATGGCCGAATTCCAGAAGTTCCGGCTCATGGCGTTCAGGCTTTCCGGATTCATAGTGACGGGCGGGGGGCCTAGGGATTGATCCATGGGTACTCCTTAGCCTAATTTTTTAGTTATAGATACCCTATCTTCGCTTGGGTATCACCTCTTTACCGAATCCTTCAATCAGGTCTTTTGCCCCTTGGGCATCGACAACCGGGATGACCACGTTGTCGATGCCGGTGGCTTCGATGGCCTCCAGTCTTTCCAGTATCTGCTGACTGGTTCCGGTCAACGTGCGGGCGATGTATTCCGGCGGGGTAAAGCGCTCCTCGCCTGGCTTGAGGAAAACCATGTGCCCCCGGTGCACTTCCAGATAAAGCCGGTCGGATGGCGTTCCGCTGGTCCGTGCGTACTCCTGGATGTACCGGTCGTATTCTTCAGCGACGTCGACGTTGGCCTGCACTCCCAGATTCGCCCCCGGACCGAAGCTGGCCTCCCACTGGGCATGAGATCTTATTACGATGTTCGGGGCCACTTGCGCTATAACCTTTTCGGAGGTCAGCGACTCAGCATCCCGTAACATGCAGCCCGGTATCAACCCCACCGTGTAGGATTTGGCGGTTCCGCGTCCAGCCTGTTCCGACGGTTCGCGGATCGAAGCGTAGTCGTTGTCCAGGTTTCGTCCCGCCCCAGTGGTTACCCAGCCGTCGGCAAGCTCTCCCACAACCCTGAGAGTCCTTGGCCCGTTGGCCTCCAGGTAAATCGGTATGGGGTCTTTGATGTTGATGAAGCCGCCCCGGTCAGCGTGGATCAACCTTATCCAGCGCTCTTGGTCTCCTTCACGGAACAGGACGTCTTCTCCTCGCAACAATCCGCCCACCTGTTGCGTGTACTCTTTGAACATGCTCACGGGAACCGAGTTCAATCCCATGGTGTTGCGGCCGGTGTACCCAGTTCCCATAGCCAAGGTCACCCGGTCTGGGGCTACTTTGTTGATGGTCGCGATGGCGGAGGCCGTCATCGGAGCGATGCGATTGGTGGGAATCGATACCAGGGTTCCTAGCCGGATCCGACTGGTATGCTGGGCCGCCAAGGCCATCGTCGCGTAGACGTCGCTATATATGAACTGGGCGTCGAAGAACCAGGCGTGGGTAAAGCCGGCTTCCTCGGCAGCCTGGACCTCTCGCCACGCATCGATATATGGAGGGAACGCGATTCCGATGTCCATATTTTCCTCCGTATATGTCTGCTGGAATCAGACGGACCTGTCATCTAGCCAAGGCGTATCGTGAACCGTCTTGACTAGGACCAGGGTTGCTCCGACGCCAAACTCCTGACCTGCGCAGGTGTGTGGATTGGCGACAGACACATGCCGGACATGCAGGCGTATAAAGACGGAGGGGTATTCACCGGGAATCCCAAGGCCGATACTCGGACTTCGTCCTCTTGGGGGTCCAGCACTTGGATGATTCTGTGCGGTGCGAAAACCCGCAAAGCCGATTTCAGCAGGCGTTGAGTCCGGCGATCTGCCGCCGCTCCGACCAAGACCAGATCTACCGGCCCGTGCTCCAACATGTCCCACGCCATGGCCCAAACCGGCGCTGCTGGCAGGTACAACCTTTCCTCGTCCTCCTCCATGCGCCGGAAACCAGGTGGGCCCTTGTAGCTGCTGCCCGGAGCAACGTCTCGAAACAGCATCAGTGTATCCCGCGCCTGTTGCTCCAAGTCTTCTTGGCCAGTCAGATGGGACAGCCGGATCAACGCCTCCGCCATCAGAGAATTTTCCACTACGGGTTTAACCGGTCTCAGCATGGCGTCCGGATTTGGGGAAACGTCATAGACATCCAGGTATCCGCCATCGGAAGCACCGAATAGCCTTTGTATGCAATCCACCACTTGGAGCGACGTTTCCAATGCGCCGGGGTTACCGGTCGATTCATAAAGACAGAGAAATGCTCGAAGCGAATGGACTTGGTCTGATAGGTATCTGAACTGCTGGCTGGGCGCCTCCAAGGTATGGGAAAACCCACCCTCTTTACTCCATCCCTGTTGCCACAGATGGTCCAGCACTCTCTTGACTACCTGGAGATATGACGAATCTCCAGACGTTCCAAATCCTTTTATCAGCGAAGATGCGGCCAGGGCGTTCCAACCGGCATAAAAAGTTCGATCTATCCGCGGCTTCTCCGCCGTTTTCCTGTGACCCCAAGGCAGGGCGTAATAGGCTTCGCCAGCGTCCTGGCTGGCGTGGAAAAGCCCAGTTGGTTGGTCAAAGAGGATGTCCTGCATGTACTTGAGAGCACCCAGCCCTGCTTGCCGGTAAGCCTTGCGCCCGGTGAGTTGGTAGGCGTCCAGGTAGGTTACGGCAAGGCTGGCGTTGGTGCAAAGCATCTTCTCGTAATGGGGCACCTTCCAGTCTCTGGACACTGAGTAGCGAAAGAATCCCTCGTCGTTCTGGTCGTATAGCCCGACTTGGATCCCGTCCAGCGTGGTCGTCGCCATCCTCAGAAGATTTCTGTCCCGGGTGTGGCCGTAACGGGCCAGAAGCAGTCCCACTCCGTCCCATGGAGGTTGTTTGGGTTCGTATCCGAATCCTCCATAGGTGGCGTCGTACATCTCCTCCATGCGTTGCAGTACCGAGGTGACTTCTGAACCCGGTTCTCGTGCCGATGGCGCGGCAGCCGGTACAGGAGTTGCTTCGTCACCTGGATGACCGGCGGATTTGCCGGTCTCCGGATACCGGGAGCTTACTTGCTCAAGGAATTGGACCATCTCTTCCGGAGGAGTGTATATCCTTCCGGTTATCAGTTCGCCTTGATGATTCAGGACGGCGACCGATGGAAAGCCGCCCTGGTTATATCGGTGGGACAAGTCCGGGCGCTGGTCCACGTCAACGCGCACCGGCACGAACCTCGAATCTATGAGACTTATCACTTCGGGATGGCTGTAGGATGTCTGGTCCATCACGTGGCACCAGTGACACCAAGTGGCGGTCAGGGCCAGAAGAACGGGTTTTTCCTCGGAAAGCGATCGCTGGAAAGCCTCGTCGCCCCAATCTAGCCAATGTATGGACTGTTCAGTTGACATGGTAGTGGTGAATCCTGCGGGACGAGTAATGGGTAACGACGGTATATCCGCCGGCCTGGCCCCGTTTCCAGGCTGGAGTATTGTATCGTTGATTCCGATGTTTTGCTTGTCTTGCGGTTAGATCAGGTGGCGCGTTATGTCGTGTGTGGATGAGCTAAGCATGGACAAGATCGGATCGGTATCGGAATGACTGGCTCCCAGTTCGGTGTTACCGCTTCGTGCAGATTGACTAGGCACATATCCGAGGCTAGAATGCGCCCACCGATTTGGTAGTGAAGTGAGCAAGAAGCAATGTTTATTTTGTGCATCATGTACGGATTCTCGTTAATGACCGCGACGCCATGGTCGAATACATCGAGAAGAATTTCGGGATGAAGCCGGACCGGCTACAGGTTTATGAAAGCCGGAGGATGAGCAACGCCATCTACAAAGTGGGCCAAACCAACTTTGAGATAACCGAACCCTTGGACCTGGATGCGGCCATGGGCAAATACCTTTCCCAACAGGGGCCCGGCGTATATCACCTGGCTTGGGGTGTAGACGACGTTGCGAAGGTGGCGCAGGAATTGTCCGCCAAAGGCAACAAGCTCAGTGGCGAGAGCGGAGTCAGCCGAAGCGCCGACGGGTATCTCACTGCTAATATCCTCTAATATCCTCCCGGAAAGCTCCTTGGGTTTGCCCTTCCAACTGGCCGAAGGTTAACCTGAAAGCCGATAGATTTGGCTATCTACCAATATCGATGGAAAAACAAAACCTGAAAGGGAGGTGTCCTCCATGTCACGCGCCCGTGAACAGTTCCGTAGCGTAATTGCCAGGCCGCATTGCACTTTGGCAGCCAACATATTCGACCCGCTGTCCGCTCGCATCGCCCACATGCTGGACTACGATGTCTGCGTCTTATCCGGCTCGGTGGGCAAAGTGTCGAATCTGGGAGTGCCCGATGGGGTCCTTACCAACATGTCCGATGTCGTGGACCATTGCCGACGCATCATCCGAATGGTGGATGTGAGTTTGATGGTGGACGCCGAAGACGGCTTCGGAAACGCGGTTAACGTAGCCCGCACCGTTCGAGAGATGGAAGGCGCCGGTGTTTCGGCCATAGAGATCGAAGACAATTTCGTCGCCAAAAGATTCAATGTGGCAGATCCGGGTCTGGTGTCCAAAGAGGAGCAGGTCGGGAAGCTTGAAGCGGCGGTGGCGGCCCGCACTGACCCCACCACGGTTATCGTGGCCCGCAGCGCCGCCTTTGGTCTAACGTCATTGGAGGAGGCACTGGACCGGATCCAAGCTTATTCCCAAACCGGCGCCGAAGCGCTGATGTTGACCGGTACCCAAAGTCGAGAGCAATTTGAAGCCGTGCACCGGGTGACTTCTTTGCCCATCTGCGTCTTGAGCCCCCCGGCAGATATCCGTAACGACTCGGCGTTCCTCTCCGCTAACGGAGTTAAGATTCTGATGTTGGGCAATCCCACCTTCGCCGTGACGGTCAAGGCGATATTCGACAGTTTGAAGCACCTGAAGGACGCAGGACCATTGGAGGAACTTGCGGAACGCCAGGCCACCTCGGAATTGCTGCGGTCGGTTAACCGGACCGACGAGTTCGTTCAGTGGCAGGATAAGTACCTGCATACCTAAAGCGCTGCACTATAGAGCTGCATTATACAAAGGAGTAAACATGGGCTGGTCCCTTCATCACAAAACTGGATTGATTCACAGTTCGCCCCAACAAACGTACCGGGGCTACACCCTGGTCGCCACCAATCGGGGCGGCTACCACGCTAACTTGATAGATATGGAAGGCCGAATCTGCCACCGGTGGTATTCGGAGGAGGGTATCTGCTATCCGTATCTACTAACCAATGGAAACCTTCTGCTCCGGACCAGTCCACCCCAAGTGGAAGGCGAGGAAAGATTCGGCGGGTCCTCGGCATCGATACTGGAGTTGGACTGGGACGGCAATGTGGTTTGGTCCTTCCGAGACTCCATGCTGCACCACGATTTCCAGCGCTTACCCAATGGGAACACGCTGGTTCTGTTGTGGGTACCGATACCCGATGAGTTGAAAAACCAGGTGGTAGGCGGATATGAGAGCGACGGAGATTCGCTACCGATGCTGGGTGACTTGGTTCAAGAGATAACTCCTGATGGCGCGGTGGTCTATGAATGGAAGTCCTGGGAGCACCTGAACGAAGAGGAAGACGTTATCTGCTTTCTGGAACGCCGACGGGAGCGGACCCATCAGAACGCCTTAAACCTAACGCCCGACGGTAACCTGCTGGTGAGCTTTAGGCAGACCAGCACTGTTGGAATCGTTGATAAGGCCAGCGGAGATTTCACCTGGAAGTGGGGCCCCGGCGAGGTGAACCATCAGCATCACCCAACCTACTTGGATAACGGCCGGATATTGATGTTCGACAACGGGTGCCATCGGCGGGGGGCTAGCCGTTCTCGTATCTTGGAGGTGGATCCGGCCACCAACGAGATAGCCTGGGAATATCAGGGCACCCCTGACATCTCTTTCTACAGCTACAACATCAGCAGCGCCGAACGTCAACCTAACGGGAACACGCTGATCTGCGAAGGGGCGCCTGGACGTATCTTCGAAGTGACCCCCGACAAAGTAATCGTCTGGGAGTACATCAATCCTTATTTTGGGGACAGAGGGCAGACAGGTTCGGTTAATGGAGTATTCCGAGCGCATCGTTACGGGCCGGACCATCCCGGTCTGCGAGGTAAGGAATTAGATCCGGCTCGCTACAATAACGTGAACCAACTTTACGTGTAGATTGGTTGCCTGCCCGGTTAGATTCATCCGGCGACGGGGACCCAATTGTTAGAAGGGTTCCGCCAAGAAAACCGGGATGACCCTGTCGGTCTTGCCTTGGTACTCCTGGTAGGGAGGAAATGCTTTTACGGCGATATCCCAGAGACGCTGCCTCTCGGCCGGGTCTACGATCTCCCGCGCGCGCATCGAGTAGACTTCGGTCTCGTCGCGGATCTCAACGTTGGGATCGGCTTTAAGGTTGTGATACCAACGTGGATGTTTGGGCGCTCCGCCTTGAGATCCCACCAGGATATAGCTTTTGCCATCTACGACCTTCATCAGCGGGGTCTTACGGATGCCTCCGGTTCTCCGTCCTTTGTTGGTCACGATTATCACCGGCAGACCCGTTTCCCTCAAAGTTAGGCCTTCGGTGCCACCGCTTCCTTCATATAGTTCGACCTGGTCTCGCACCCATTCTCTTGTGCTAGGTATATATTCGCTCATCGTTACCTCTTATTTGCGATTCTAGGTTTCAAGGCTGGCTGTCTACGATTATTCGGAAAACCGGCTTTAGAGAGGCTTCAACTTGAAGCTCGACGATTACGACTGACTGCATCATACTTCCGTCCAATCGTGGAAGTCCAATATCCCACTCATGCCGTATGGGAGGTGAAGCCGGGACGTTGTCTTGATACAATTTGTAGGCTTCTAATTTAGTGCGATCCAAGCTCAACGGAACACAGAAGCCGCTAATAGCAACTGACCGTAATCGCCACCGAATGAAAGGGAGGTCTCAAAATGGCTAGTTTCATGTACGTTTCCCTGCAAGACGACGACAAGCTATCAATCTTCGGCATGGATGCCACGACCGGAAAATTGACCCACCAAGATGAAGTTCCAGCCGTCGGCGGGCCTTCGGCCTCGACAATCAGCCCGGACCGAAAAGTTTTTTACGTAGGCCATCGCAACGGCAAGGAGATATCCAGCTTTCAGATAGATCCGAACACCGGAGGGCTTACCCTGATCGGCAGGATACCAGTGCCCGATTCCCCCACATTCTTGTCCACCGACCGCAACGGGCGGTTCCTACTATCGGCCTACTATCAAGGCGCTCACGTAGCGGTACATCAAATCAAAGACGACGGCGGGTTGGGTGACCGGCCCATCGAATGGCTGGAGACTGCTCCCGCCGCTCACTGTATCCAGACCGACCGGTCCAACAAGTTCGTCTTCGTGCCTCACATCGCCCGCCTGAACGACAGCGTCATGAATCCCCCCGGAGACATCCTAGGGCCCAACGCTATCTTTCAGTTCAAGTTCGATGAAAACACTGGACACCTTACCCCCAACTCGCCCCTGAAATTGGAACAAGGAGAATTCCTAGGTCCACGGCATTTCACCTTTCATCCAAGTTTGGATGTCGTCTATTTTACCGATGAGCAGGGATGCAGCGTTACCGCCTATAACCTGGACACTTCAACGGGAACCCTGTCGCCCTTCCAAACTACAACCACTCTGCCTGAGGGATTTGAAGGAAGAAATACCTGCTCCCAGATCCAAATCACTCCGTCAGGGAAGTTCTTATACGCCCCGAACCGGGGACACAACAGCGTAGCGGGTTTTTCCGTTGATGCAACTTCAGGGCGGTTGACCGCCGCCGGCAGAGTGCCCACCGAATCGGTACCCAGCGCCTTCAGTCTTGACACCGAAGGCAGATTCCTCTTCGCCGCAGGATCAGAAACTGGACGTCTAGCCTCTTATCAGATCAACGGCGATACGGGAGAACTCACTGCCCTGGAAACTTACGCTGCAGGTAATAGACCCATGGACGTGCTAATCACGAACCAGGGAAGTTAGCCGCTATTGTGTAACGTCCGACGTTATTAATCTGCCTGAACCGGGAGAAGATAACCATGGCTATAACCATTGGGATGGGGGACTTCGCCTACGAGTATCAGGCGGATTGGGCCCAGTTTCCGGAAGGAACATCTTTCCAGAGGCCCAGTGCCGTCGCTGTAGATTCCAATGACCGGGTGTACGTCTTTCAAAGGACCGGACCGCCGGTTCAGGTGTTCGATCAGGACGGGAAATTCCTGGCGGCCTGGCCTCGGCAAGAAGGCCGATTGGAGGACGCACATCATATCTACATCGGACCCGATGACGGGGTCTACTTAGCCGACCGGGACGCTCACCAGATACTGAAGTGCAACACCGAAGGCGAGTTGCTTATGTCTCTAGGAACAAGGTACAAAGCGGCGATGGAGGCCCCGTTTAACCATCCGTCCGATACAGCGGTTGCTCCTTCGGGAGAGATTTATGTCTCGGACGGATATGGTAATTCCTGCATCCACCGGTTCACTGCAGATGGGGAACCCATAGACACCTTCGGCTCTCCTGGCAGTGGGCCGGGCCAGTTCCGGGTACCGCATAGCATTAGGGTGGCGAAAGACGGGCGAGTATACGTTGCCGACCGGGAGAATAACCGGGTACAAGTGTTCAGCGCCGACGGCAGGTTCTTGGATCAGTGGACCGACTTCAAATCCCCCATGGGCATCCACATCGACAGCAACCAGATAGTTTATGTGACCGATCAAGTTCCCCGCCTTAGCATCCTGACCTTGGAGGGGGAACTGTTAGCGAGGGGACGAACTTTCGAGAACGGACACAACGTTTACACCGACTCCCGGGGATACATATACGCAGTCGACACAGCAAATCAGCGAGTGCAGAAGTTCGTCAAAATACGGGGTTTATAATGGCGTCGTTATGGCTGAAGACGACGGCGTAATACAAGAGAAAAATTTCGATTTCACACCTGAAGGGGAGGTCATATGGTACATCTACTAGGAGCAAACTAGTCTCGGGGCCATGCAGCATGCTCGTGGTAACAGGGAGTTCTACGGCTGCCGTTACGCTCAGCAGGACAGGTTTTTACGTTCCAAGTGGAGATCAGAAGCTCAGTGCGCGCCCAGATATCCTCTGTAGACTTGTATTCCAACGGACGGGATCTGTGGACTGACAGATACGATGTCCCGTTTGAGACCTGGGTTGCTGTCCGCTAAAAATTGGGAAAGACGGGGAATTGCTCCCGCAGCCCAGAGCGCCATCGGTATATCGTAGATACATTTTATGCTGAAGCCGCCGTTCAGCCGGAAGTCGTGAGGCTTCCATCCTCGGCGAAGGCGATTGTGCCGTCGCTGTACACTACTCCATCGTCGAATTGACACTCGACTTTTCCGCCCTGGAATTGCTCCTCGTAGAGTTGGGCGTATAGGCCTCCTCGTGACAGCAACTGGGAGTGGGTCCCCTGTTCTAAGATGCGGCCATGGTCTAGAGTAAATATCACGTCGGCGGCCATGATGGTCGAAAGCCGGTGGGCGATGGCCACAGTGGTCCGCCCCTTCATCAACGGTTCCAGTGCGGCTTGGACGTACCGCTCGCTGGCGGTGTCAAGGGCCGATGTAGCTTCGTCGAGAATCAGCAACTTGGGTTGGTGCAAAATCACTCTGGCGATGGACAATCTTTGCCTCTCGCCACCCGACATCCGGTAGCCGCGCTCGCCAACTATGGTGTCGTAACCCTCCGAAAACTCCAAGATTCGCTCGTGGATGTAAGCAGCCCTTGCCGCCTCCTCCATCTCCTCTTGGGTAGCATCCGGTCTGCTGTAAAGGAGGTTGCTTCGGATACTGGCGTGGAACAAGTAGTTCTCTTGAGAAACGTAGCCAATCATCCGGGCTAGAGAATCCAACTTAATCTTCCGCACGTCTAGCCCATCAATCAGTACCCGACCTTCGTTGGCGTCATACAAGCGAGGAATCAGGTATGAAATAGTAGTTTTGCCCGCTCCACTGGGCCCCACGAAGGCGGCCAGTTGGCCTGGTAGAATCGCAAAATCGACCCCATCCAAAGCCCATCGCGGCTTCGGTTCATTCGCCTGAATACTTGCCTGGGACTTTTCATCGGCCGAGACATAGTTCACTCGCACCGAATCAAATGCGATGGCCCCTGCCACCCGTTCCGGCGGAATGTCCACGGCATCGGGGTCGTCGGTTATATCGGGTTTGATATCCAGGTATTCAAATATGCGTTCGAACAGTGCCATGGATGACTGTAGCTCCACAGATACCTGAAGCAACGTTACGATGGGAAAATATAGACGGGCCTGCAAGGTAGTGAAGGCAATAATCGTGCCGGGAGAGATACCGTCGCGTCCGATTCCCGATATCAAGTAGCCCGCCAGCACGTATATAATCACCGGTGATACCGAGAAGAAGGTCTGCATAACCGCCCAGAGGGACTGCCCGGTCATCTGGCGGCGCACTACCAAATCGGACAGATGCTGGTTCTCCCCTTGGAACCGCTCAACCTCCAGGCTCTGCCGGCCAAATAGTTTGGATAGCATGATACCTGAGATAGATAGGGTTTCCTGGGTGATGGCGGTCATTTCCGCTTCTGCTTTCTGTACCTCGGCGGACATCGCGCGGCGCTTTGCGCCAATCATCTTCGTCAGCACCGCGAACAGCGGCACGATGCCAACAGCCACCAGCGTTAGTTGCCAGGAAAGAATTGACATCGCGACTACTGTGCTGATGAGAATCACGATGTTGGACAGGATGTCGGTTATGGTGCTGGTTACCACGGTTTGGACGCCACCGACGTCGTTGGTTACCCGGGACTGAATCTCCCCTGTTCGGGTCCCGGTATAGAAGCCCATGGAAAGGCTTTGAAGGTGTCGGTACAACCGGTCACGTAGGTCTCGCATCACTTTTTGCCCGACCTGGTTGGTCAGGTAGGTCTGCGCGATGCCGATGCCACCGGTGACCACGATTATTCCGGCCATGACTCCGCTGATTATCCATAACAGATCAAGGTCAGGGACGCCGTTATCTGGGAACAGCGCCGAGTCGAATATGACCCGGATTAACAGCGGGTTAACTACACCGAGGCCGGCGGTGAAAAGAATCAACAGCCCGACAACGGTTATCTGGGGCGAGTAGGGGCGAAAAGAAGCTGCGATGCGCCGGGTAAGACCCAGCCGGGACCGCTTGTCTCTTGGTCCGATTTCATTCGCGCTCATGATAGTTTTATCTCAACGTCCATGCATTATGTAACGTGCCCGTATTGGAGCAGTTGCGAATCTGGAGGGTTATTACTTATACAAGCCTGGTTTCAGGAAAGTTCCTTAGGTTTAAAGGTCTCGGAGCACCGCCCCGCAAGGCGCACCATCGCTATTGCCTATCTGGATGGGCAGGCACATAAGCTCGTATCGCCCCGGCGCAACATGCGACAGGTCTATCCCTTTAAGCAGTACGATTCCTTGGTCCAAGAAAGCCCGGTGCACCGGTACTTGCTCATTGGCATGGGCGATAGAGAGATAATCCATTCCCACCAGCTCAACTCCCTGTTCCACCAGAGACTGGGCGGCCTCAACCGAAAATGCGGTGAAGTCAGGTTCGTATTCCCGTTGGTGCAGCAACTCGGAATTACGGGTTTTGAACAGCACTCGGGTGGCGCCACCCAACTTTATACTCTCGACATGCTTTTTAGTGATGTACCTCTAGGCGTCGACTTCAAAAACCAGCGCCGGTCTGATGAAGCGGTCCCGGGGTAACTCGTCGATGGTAAGTTCTTCGGCGACGAAGTGGCAGGGAGTATCGATGTGGGTGCCCGAGTGCACCCTCATGTCCAACGCTGAATTGTTGTTGGGGTCTCCCTTATTCATGCGGCGGCGCTCTTCCAGTTCGAAGGGCGGCGGGGTCACCCACCGTAAGGTGTCACCAGCAAGCTTTAGAGAGATATCGTGCAATGACATCCATTCCTCCCTTCTCGGCCTCTTGCCGCATATAGTCGACGTTCTATATCAGATCCTGAAGCAATCCTCTAAGGTCGTCGTGTACCAGCGGAGTCGGCAGCGCAGCCACCCGGTCCCAACGGGTGTGCTCCACCAACGTATCCAAACCGCCGGTTGTGATGCCCAACGAAGAG
>Ga0315336_1002407_pt1 | contig 28773 bp, 26 predicted proteins | sample ASW5metaG_FD_204512 | JGI IMG/M metagenome (GOLD analysis project Ga0315336, IMG submission 204512) | Ammonia-oxidizing marine archaeal communities from Monterey Bay, California, United States - ASW #5 | ecosystem: Environmental > Aquatic > Marine > Intertidal zone | place: USA: California... | reverse complement strand
ACCTGCAGATTGAAGCCATCAAGACGGGGTTCTTCCTGGCGCACCGACATGTTGCCGATCTTGATGCCATGACGGTGTCAACCGACCGCCTCCTGGATGAGGGGTTCCTAGCCCGTTGCGCCAGTGACATCAGTCTCGAAAGAGCGAATACGCCGGATATTGAAATCCAGCCGGATAAGGGGACGGTCTACCTCGCGACGGCCGATGCCAATGGAATGATGGTGTCGATGATTCAGTCGCATTACGATAATTTCGGTGCCGGTATGGTCGTACCCAACACGGGCATCTCGATGCAGAACCGGGGTAAGGGTTTCGTGACACAGACCGGACACCCCAACCAAGTTGCCGGCCGAAAACGGCCATATCACACCATCATCCCCGCCTTTGCGACCCGTGGGCGAGATCCGTTCATGGCCTTTGGCGTGATGGGGGGGCACCACCAGCCGCAGGGCCAAGTGCAGGTCTTGAACAACATCCTCCATGATGGCTGCTCACCCCAGCAGGCCTTGGACGCCCCCCGCTGGCATGTGCACGAAGACTTTTCCATCACGCTGGAAGACGGTCTGGATCATCTCAGCGAGGAACTGGCACGACGAGGCCATCAGATCACCCCCCACGACAAGCCGGGGCTTTTCGGCAGCGGTCAGGTCATCATGCGGACCGATCACGGCTATACAGGAGGCTCAGACCCTCGCAAAGACAGTCAAACCGTCGGCTTCTGACGTTACCGCGCAGCATGAGTTACCAGGAGCGTCGGGACCGCCTTGCCCAGAACCTGCGGCTTCAGCCTGAAGGAGAGATTCGCCTCGGCAAAACCACATCCAATCTGTTTCGCGATCGCGAGATCCAGGACAATACGCTTGATGTGAGTGACTTCCAGCACGTGCTTTCGGTCGATCCCCATACCCGCGTGATCGAAACCGAGGGGATGGTGACTTATGAAGCCCTAGCCGATGCCGCGCTGACACACAGCCTGATGCCGGCAGTAGTGCCTCAGTTGAAATCGATTACCATTGGCGGTGCAGTGGGCGGCATCGGCATCGACTCGTCCTCGTTTCGATTTGGTCTGCCGCACGAAACAATCCTGGAAATGGATGTCCTGCTGGGTAATGGCGACATTGTCTGCTGTACGCCCGATAACGAACACCGCGATCTCTTCTTCGGCCTCGCTAACTCTTACGGCTCACTGGGGTACATCCTGCGCCTTAAGATCGAAGGTATCCCGGTGAAGCCCTATGTACGCCTAACCCATCTGCACTTTCAAGACCGTACGGAATTTTTCTCCCGAATCGAAACTGCCTGCAGCGGGCCCTATGACTTTGTTGATGGTGTCGTGTTCTCTGCAGGTGAACATTACCTGGTACTGGGTGAGTTCTGCGACGAAGCGCCTTACACGAGTGACTACACTTATCTCAAGGTTTATTACCGCTCGATTCGTGAGCGCAGTGAGGATTACCTGACCGTTCGCGACTACCTCTGGCGCTGGGATACCGACTGGTTCTGGTGCTCAAAAAACCTGTATGCCCAGAACCCACTGATGCGGCGCTTTCTGGGCCGCAAGCGGCTGAACTCGATTACCTACCAGAAGCTGATGCGCTGGAACACGCGGGTCGGATTGACCCGTCGACTGAATGCTTTAACGGGCATTCATCGCGAATCAGTGATTCAGGATGTGGATATCCCGCTAGAAAACGCACCGGCGTTTATTAATTTTTTTGAGCGTGAGATCGGGATCCGACCCGTCTGGATCTGCCCTGCCCAGCACGACCGGAGTCGGGGTGACTATCCGCTTTTCCCTATGCGCGATGATACGCTGTATATCAATTTTGGCTTCTGGGACGGAGTCCGTAGCCGGCAGACTTATCCACGCGGACATTTCAACCGGCTCATCGAAAACGAGGTAGCGAAGCTGGGCGGCATCAAATCGCTGTATTCCGAAAGTTTCTACAGTCAGGAAACATTTGATCAGCAATTCGGTGGAGAACATTACCGCGCACTCAAGGCGCGCTACGACCCGGACAACAGACTGAAAGATCTCTACCAGAAGTGTGTCCTACGACAATAAGACCTTGGCACTCTTGAAAACGGCGCCCTTAGGCACCATTTGGAATATCTTGCAGCAGTAATCTCTCTTTTGGCCCCTGCGTGGAATTCGCTCTTAAAACCGTTCAGCTAACGAAGACTTACCGCAATGGCGTCACCGCGCTGAAGGGAGTCGATCTCGCCGTACCCACGGGCGATTTCTACGCCCTACTCGGACCTAACGGCGCTGGCAAATCTACGGTCATCAGCGTGCTGGGGTCCTTAGTTATTAAGACTGGTGGACGAGTGGAGGTATTCGGTGTGGATATTGATACCGACTTCCCCAAGGCAAAATCTTTTCTAGGCGTGGTACCCCAGGAATTCAATTTCAATATTTTTGAGACGCCACTGCAGATTGTGCGCAATCAGGCCGGTTATTACGGCATTGATCGACGAACGTCTTTAGCCAGAACCGAGAAGTATCTGACTCTGCTTGGTCTTTGGGACAAGCGGGACGAACAGGCGGGTCAGCTGTCAGGAGGGATGAAGCGCCGGCTGATGATTGCGCGCGCCCTGGTTCACGAACCGCGCCTGCTGATACTGGATGAGCCCACTGCCGGGGTGGACATCGAAATCCGTCGATCAATGTGGGACTTCCTCCGACAGATCAACCGCGCAGGTACCACTATCATCCTGACGACGCATTACCTCGAGGAAGCGGAACACCTGTGTCGAAATATCGGCATTATCGACAACGGCTCCCTTGTGGAGAACACGTCCATGCGCGCCCTGCTGCGCCAACTCCACCTCGAGACCTACGTACTTGATCTTGAACAATCACTCGACCGCCTGCCGTCCGGTCTCGACAGCAGAGCAAGACTGATTGACCCGACAACGCTCGAGATTGATATCAAGAAGGAGGAGTACCTCAATCATTTCTACGAACTGCTGTCAGCCAACAACATTCGGGTACGAAGTATGCGAAACAAAGCCAACCGGCTGGAGGAGCTCTTCATCAACCGTATAGGCCAAACCCCATCGGAGGGCAAATGACCGCGCGCGAAAAATGGATCGCCTACGTGACTATTGTCCTCAAAGAGATCGCGCGCTTTATGCGAATCTGGCAACAGACGCTGATCCCCCCGGCGATCTCGACCCTGTTGTACTTCGTGATCTTCGGCAATCTCATCGGTAAGCGGATCGGGCAGATGGACGGTTTTGACTACATGGACTTTCTCGTTCCGGGACTGATCCTGATGGCTGTTATCAACGCCAGTTACCAGAACGTTGTGGGTTCCTTCTTTGGCGCCAAATGGGGTAAGTCCATTGAAGAATTGCTGGTCTCACCAACGCCCAACAGCATCATCCTGCTTGCCTATATCACGGGGGGTGTTGCCCGGGGTATGCTGGTGGGGCTGATCGTGACCGGAATTTCCCTGCTTTTCACGGATCTCAATATCTTCAACCTTGGTATCCTGACTGGCGTGGTGATCCTGACGGCGGTCCTGTTTTCGCTCGGCGGCTTTGTGAACGCCATCTTTGCGAAAACCTTTGACGACGTTTCCATGATTCCTACCTTTGTGCTGCTGCCGTTGACTTACCTTGGCGGCGTCTTTTATTCGATCCACCTGCTCAGTGACTTCTGGCAACAGGTCTCCAAAGCGAACCCCATCTTGTACATGGTAAATGCGTTTCGTTATGGCTTTCTGGGCATCAGTGATGTCAGCCTGTCTTTGTCTTTCGGGATGATCGGTTTGTTCATCATTTCCTTTTTCGCGCTAAGTCTTTATCTTCTGAAGTACAGCCGGGGGCTTAGGGCCTGAGCATCCGTCTCGTGAGCGATGGCTACACCGCATAATCTGCGCTGATGTCCGAACGGATGCCGCAACCGATGGAAGTCTCGAGCAATACTTGGCTAGATCCGTTGTAAACGCTGGCTATCTATATACTGGTTATACGGTGCTTAAGGTGGTCATGCATCCCGATCGGGGTACTGGGTCCAATGCCACTGCATCGGGGTTGGCACCTTAATATGTAGGTTCGGTCTTTGGTACAGGCGGCCTCGGTGGACGCCTTCGCCGACACCTGCAGACCGATAGAACAAAGCACTGACATATCGACACCCTAGTGGCACACTGCGCACTAGTCGAGATCTGGTACCGATGTGCAAGTCGTGACCTTGAGCATATCTAGGCTCAAACTCTGCTTTCGCACCAGGATACGGTTATCCCACTTGCCGGCTTCGGCGCTTCCGACTGCCGCTGCAGCAGCCACCTCGTTTGGCTGCGCTCCCGCAAAGAGGTGAACAGTATCCGGAGAATCTTTGGGGCCCAACTTTCAATTAGTATTCACTAGTCCCTATAATTTCGCGCAAGTCCTTCCTCTGACTGAATTCGCCTGGAAACTTATGTTCAGCCCTTTCTCTTTAAATACAATTACACGCCGTCTTGTGCTTGTCGCTTCGGTATTTTTCAGTCCAGCGCTTCTGGCCGACGCGCCAACCTCGACATTGCCTGACACGCTCAAACTGAGCGATGGTTCCGTGCTCTTTGGAAAACTGTTGAGCGCAAATTCAGGCCAGATTAATTTTGAGTCTGAGCATGCCGGTTCGCTGTTAATCGCGGTCAAGGACGTGCAAGAACTTGTTTCACAACGCGTGGTGGTCTTTAAATTCACCGACGGGCGGGTGATCCGTCTACCCAAGGTAAAAATGACTCGGGAGCCTGTGACCATCACTACCCAGAACGGCCCGATGATGTACGCGCTCGCCGACATCGACACGATCAACCCGGAACCCTGGATGCTGGGTAAGGGCCACCGATGGACGGGCTCAATGATATTCGCCCTTGAACTTCAGTCTGGAAATACTGATAAGCAGGAGATCGACTTTGACCTGAACTCTGTCTGGAGGCAATCCGAGGTCCGCTATACGCTTCGTGCCAGTGGTGAATTGGACGAAGCCAACGAGCTCCCAACCTCCGATGACTATACCGTGAGCGCTAAGTCTGACCGATTTCTGAGCGACACCGCGTACGCAGGTGTCAACCTTTACTTTGAGGCGGACGAATTTGCCCATCTGAAGCGGCGCCACATGTTGAGCGTCTACTACGGAAAACAGTGGCACTCCAAGCCCCGGTTCAGGCTTTCAACGGAGCCTGGCCTGGCTTTTGTGTCAGAGAGTCGAACTCAACTTGATTCACACGAGGTCTCCACCGTTTCAACGGTGTCGTATTTTGCGTTCAGTTGGAACATGGATATGCACAGCGACACTCTCGGTCCGAGTACCGACAGCTATCTCAACCAGGTCGGGGTGTGGAATATGGAAGACACCACCGACATCGTGATCAATACCCGGATTGGCATCAGAATGCCGGTCCGCCACAAGATCACTCTCAATACCGAGTTGAAACTCGAGTATGACTCCGGTGCACCTGCCGACATCGAGGAGCTTGACCAGACTTTCACCATAGGCTTTGGGTATCGCTGGTAGGGTTGAAAGCACCGCCGTTGCTGGGAGGTCGGCGACGGCTTCTTAAAGCAAACCTCCCCGGGGATATCCGACCTGGTGTAAGGTTGACAGCCTTATGGCGACACCAGTGGCGTTTCGGAAGTCGTTACCTCGACTACAAGGCCATAGACGTTCATCAGATTTAAGGAAACATCATGACAGATCAGATCAAATTCCTGCTTGACGAAGAAGAGATACCGCGTACCTGGTACAACATCATTGCAGACTTGCCCGAACCCCCTGCGCCCGTCATGCATCCTGGGACCGGCCAGCCGGTGGGTCCTGATGATCTTGCGCCACTTTTCCCCATGGCATCAATCATGCAGGAAGTCAGTAGCGAGCGCGCTATCGATATCCCGGACCCCGTGCGTGACATCTATCGCCAGTGGCGTCCCAGCCCGCTTTTCCGGGCGCGCCGACTGGAAAAGGCATTGGATACACCAGCGCGGATCTACTACAAGTATGAGGGCGTCAGCCCTACCGGCAGCCACAAACCGAACACGGCCATCGCCCAGGCTTTTTTCTGTAAAGAAGAAGGCGTCAAGCGCATTGCCACCGAAACTGGCGCAGGCCAGTGGGGCTCTTCACTTGCGCTGGCGGGGTCTCTTTTTGGTCTCGAGATCGAGGTATTCATGGTGCGAGTCAGTTTCGACCAGAAGCCTTACCGTCGCGCCTTCATGGAAACCTTTGGTGCGACCTGCCACGCAAGCCCGAGTAATCTCACGGAGTCCGGCAGAAAAATCCTCGCCGACAACCCGGACTGCACGGGCAGTCTCGGTATTGCGATCAGTGAGGCTGTAGAAGTCGCGGCCCAGCGTGACGACACCAAGTACTCCCTCGGTAGCGTACTCAATCATGTCCTGCTTCATCAGACCGTCGTCGGACAAGAGGCTATGCGCCAAATGGAATTGGCCGACGACTACCCGGATGTTGTCGTCGGCTGTACCGGCGGCGGCAGTAATTTCGCGGGCCTCAGTTTCCCGTTCATCGGCGCCAAACTCCGTGGAGAACACGATACCCGGGTGGTTGCAGTAGAACCGGCGAACTGTCCTAGCCTCACCAAGGGGAAATACGCTTACGACTTTGGCGACACCGGAAACCTTACGCCACTGGTCAAGATGCATACCCTCGGGTCCTCATTTATACCGCCTGCGTCACATGCCGGTGGCCTGCGCTACCATGGAATGGCACCGCTGGTCAGTCAACTGGTGGACCTTGGCGAGATTACACCGACTGCATACAGCCAGACTGAGTGTTTCGATGCCGGAATTACCTTTGCGCGTGCCGAGGGCATCGTGCCGGCGCCGGAGGCCAACCATGCAGTCAAGGGGGCACTCTTGGAAGCCATGAAATGTAAAGAAGAAGGCGTGTCGCGTGCGATCCTGTTCAATTTATGCGGGCATGGCTACTTTGATATGCAGGCCTACACCGATTACAACGCGGGACGGCTGGAGGATCATGCCTACGATGAATCCGAAGTTGCCATGGCGTTGGCCGGCCTACCCTCAGTAGGGTGAGGTTTTCATACTTGGCTGCGGCAAATGCGTTGGCGCAGCCGGGCTAGCTGAACTAAAATTGATCTGTCGTAGGGACATGCAGGCTTGCTTTTCGTAAGGTAATTTGCGAACAGCCGGCCTGCACTTTCGAACTGCCGACCGGCCCAAGCGCCGTCCGGTACTCAAGCAACCCGTATCTGGGAGAGGAATGAAATGGCATATGTAATGGATATAGTTATGCGATGGGGTCATATCGTATTCGGCGTGGCGTGGATTGGCCTGCTGTACTACTTCAACTTCGTGCAGACCGAATACGTGAAGGAAGCGGATGATTCCGCCAAAGCCGATGTCATGGCCAAACTGGCGCCGCGGGCACTATGGTGGTTCCGTTGGGCGGCCATGTTTACCTTCCTGACCGGCCTGCTGCTGCTCGGCTACATCCTCCACATGCGTCTCAGCCTGGGCATTACCCTGGGTGCGCTGATGGGCACCCTCATGATGCTCAACGTCTGGCTGATCATCTGGCCCAACCAGAAAATTGTCATTGGTTTGGAATCCGGCGATAAAGCGGCGGCAGGGCCGAAAGCGGCACTCGCATCACGTACCAATACGCTCCTATCCCTGCCGATGCTGTTCTTCATGGTCGCATCCGGTCATGCCAGCCCCATCGCCAATGGCGGTGTCTGGGGTGGTGCCGGTGACATGGCGATGAGCACGATGGCATTGGTGATTGGCCTGGCGATTGTCGTCATCGTTGAAGCCAACGCGATCTGGGGAAAGATGAACGGTGCAATCCAATCCGTCAGTTCGGTAATCACCTCTTCGATCATTCTGACCGCGATCATGGCGGGTGTGGTTTATTACCTCTAGGCTGGCGAAGCGTCTCGTCAAAGAGGGCGCCTTGGCGCCCTCTTTTTTTGCCACAATGGTGTCATAACCACTGTCTGGAGGCATCTCGAAAATGCCGATCGATCGTTACGAGCTTCGTCGCGTACTGCTCGCCCGCCGAGAGGAGCTTTCCCGGGAAGTTGCGCTCGACCCAACTGAAACCATAGAACTTGATCAGGCACGTGTGGGTCGCTTATCCCGGGCTGAAGCCATGCAGGATCATCAAATGGCACTGGAAATGGGACGTCGGCGAAGCGCCATGCTGGAGGCCATCGAAGACGCGCTGCGCCGCGTTGATACAGACCCAGACTTCGGACACTGTGATGACTGCGGAGAACCCATCGCGACAGGACGTCTCACACTCGATCCCGCGCAGCGCTGCTGCGTATCCTGTCAGAGCATCCGTGAACAGAACTGATTAATTCCCCCCACAATCAACACTGCTCGCGTGTCCGCGCAAGGAACCAGGCAAAACCCGCCACAAGTCGATACACATCAACGATCCGGCGAAGCGAGATCGAAGTGTTGCCGTGGTCCAGAAGGTCGCTGACACACAGATGATGTGAGATACCCCGACTCGCGAGGCGCCGGGCAAGACGGTGTGATTCCTCTGTAGGAATGACCGGGTCATTGCTCCCATGCAGCAGAAAAACCGGGGGCATACGATTGGGAAACTCCGTCGGTACGCGATAACCCGCCCAGGTGCTATCGAATACATTGAGCACCTTGTCGCGAAATTCCTGTTGCGCTTTCGAATCTGACAACAGCCAGTGCAGCGACTGCTCTACCGGATCACTTATATCAAGCAGCGTATCGAGGCAAATTGGTTCGCGGTTGTTGATCGCAGATGTCTGTACCGCTTTTTTCAGAGCCGCAATAGCCTTCGCTTTTGCAGGCTCAAACTCAGCAAAGTAACTTCGTGCGATCAACAGTCTGCCGTAGGGGTCGGCACACTCCGCAGTGATCAGAAAATCTGCGACTTTCTCGATATCAAAATAGCCGCCGATTAGGCCGAGGGTGTTGACCCGATCAGCCAGCGCCTTATCCAGTGCGGCGCGCAAAACGAAAATGCTTGAAAATGACACTGACATCAGGACGATATCGTCGGTCGTCACAAGAGTGCGGTCTCCCGCCAAAGACTTCAGTAGGGTAGCGACTTCATCTGGCTGACGAGTAGAGATCGTCAGGGCTCGGATACTCGGGACATCCGGAATCAGCACCCGCAGGCCTGTAGCACAGAGCGCCCAGCCGAGCCTGCGAATCCGGGGATCCTCTCGGCCCCGGATCGCAAGACCCGGAACAAAAATTACGGTCGAGCGCGGCTCCGAAAGCGGGTCATAAATATCAACCTGGGTGTCACCATGAGGAATCGTTTCCAGTTTTCCCGGAGTCTGATTGCGCTGATAGGCAAGTAACAGTTTGAAGGCGCCTTGCCAATCAGAAGTTAGCCTTTGTTGACCTTGAGGTCTTCTCATACCCAATGCCGCCAGTCTCTCAAGAGCTGATTCAGAGAACGATCTCGCCGTGCGGCGTCTCAATCACCGCAGATAGGCCTGCATCGCCCTGCTGGGAATTCCGGGCGGTAAAAAGATTCTCAAGGCCCATCGCAACGAGCGTTGCGGCCGCGTTGTCGGCATCGTCAAGACCTGCCTTGAGAGCGCTGAAGCGGCAACTGGATGAAGGCAGCATATCCGTTGGATGCGCGGCGCCTCGCCACTCAATGACATGCGGCAGCAGTCCGCTGCCCGGGCACTCGCCATCCTCGGTAAAGGCAAACAGCCACCGAAGATCACCGCGGGACATCTCGCGAACGTCACACGTCGCATAAGGAGAAAGCCGTTTCAGCTCCGCGATGTCCGGGGTGCGGGCCACCCAGGTCAGCAACTGCGGGCCCCGCTCAAGGGCCTGCCGAACCTTTGGGTTATCGAGCGAAAACCAGCGCGGCCGGTCTGGCGGTTCAGCCTCGGGGTCCACCGCGATCACTTCCAGGTAGACAGACCCCCCAAGTGACAGCAGGACATTGTGGGTTCCCATATGAGGATGCGTACCGCCTGCCACAGGAGACACGCCCAGAAGATCAGCAATAAAACTGCGGCCTTCTTCCAGGGATCGTGCGCCAATTACCAAATGGTCAAGTACACAGGGAAATACAGGGATCATGGTCTGGCCTTTGGCGGCTTGTGGGTGTCGGGGTTAGAGACTGGGACTTTATTGTTGCCTGTGGCGCAGACAAAAAAAAGGGCCGGCTTTTGCCGGCCCTTTCCGAAGATGCCTGAAACGATCAGCCCAACAAAGGCGCAATCACCAAAGAGACGATTGCCATCACGTTGATCAGGATGTTCATGGAAGGTCCGGAAGTGTCCTTGAACGGATCTCCCACCGTGTCTCCCACCACGGCAGCCTTATGCACCTCAGATCCTTTACCACCGAGGTTGCCTTTCTCAATGTATTTTTTGGCGTTATCCCAGGCCCCGCCTGCGTTCGCCATAGTCAGCGCCAGCAAAACACAGCCTAGGAGCGCGCCGCCCAGCATCCCGCCCAGCGCCGCCGGCCCGAGCGCAAACCCGACCACCACTGGCGAACCAACAGCGAGTACTCCGGGGGCAATCATCCGCTTTAGCGCCGCAGTGGTCGCGATTTCGACACATCGGTCGGTATCGGGTTCCGCAGTGCCTTCAAGCAGACCGGGGATTTCTTTGAACTGACGCCGAATCTCATGGATCATTTCAAATGCCGCGTCTCCCACTGCCGTCATGGTCAGACTGCTGACCAGAAACGGAAAAATCCCCCCGAGGAACATCCCGGCCAACACTATCGGATCGTTGATCTGCAGGCTGAAATCGGGGACGTGGAAGGTCACCGCCTCGATATACGCCGAGATGAGGGCAAGTGCTGCCAGGGCCGCCGCGCCAATGGCAAAACCCTTACCGATGGCCGCGGTCGTGTTGCCCAGTTCATCCAGGGTATCGGTGATCTCGCGGACCTCCTCACCCAGACCCGCCATCTCGGCGATACCACCGGCATTATCCGCTACAGGTCCGTACGCATCGATGGCCATCGTGATGCCGACGGTCGCGAGCATTCCGACCGCCGCGATACCGACCCCGTAGAGTCCGGCAAGCCAACTTGATACCAGGATGATGACGCACAGCATCAGCACCGGTACAACCACAGACTGCATACCTACAGCCAGGCCCGTAATCATGATCGTCGCGGGGCCAGTCTCACCGGCACCGGCAATTTTCCGGACCGGAGCCTTGAGGGTGATTCCCGCAATCCGCGTGTCATCAATGCCGGTGTAATACTCGGTCACAAGACCAATCACAATGCCGCCGACGGCCCCGACCACAACCGACCACCAGATCTTGAGACTGATATCAGACCACCAGGTCAGCACCAGCGCAGCAATAATGAAGATCACTGTTGCGCCAATGGTGCCGGTCCGAAGTGCCTTATCCGGCGCCTTGCTTGAGGCGGTTTTGACCAGCACGATGCCGGCGATTGAACACAATAGACCGACCGACGCCAGCGCCAGCGGCAGAAACATCAGTTTCGACTGATCACCGCCTGCTAGCGCGTTGATCATCTCGGGGGCCAATGTTGCCGCAATCGCAATTGAAGCGATCATTGCGCCGCAGTAGGACTCGAAAATGTCTGAACCCATACCGGCCACGTCGCCGACGTTGTCGCCGACGTTGTCCGCGATGACGCCCGGGTTGCGTGGATCATCCTCGGGAATACCGGCTTCAATCTTACCCACCAGATCCGCGCCGACATCAGCACTCTTGGTGAAGATGCCCCCACCGACACGGGAGAACAATGCCACTGAAGACGCACCCATGCCGAATCCGTGAATGACGTGTGCGGTATGAGGATCGCCGCCAAAGGCAAGATACAGGCTGCCCAGACCCAGCAATCCCATGGCCGCCACAGTGAGGCCCATGATCGAGCCGCCGAAAAACGCCACGGTCAGGGCAGCCGGTGCGCCACTTTCTGCTGCCGCCGTGGTCGTCCGGACATTTGCCCGGGTAGCGGTGAACATACCGATATACCCTGCGGACGCTGAAGCGAGCGCGCCGACGAAAAAAGCGACAGCCGTTTTCCAGCCAAGGTCCGAGATGAAGATTGCCGCTCCAACCACGATTACAAAAATGGCCAGGTAGGAATACTCGCGGCGCATGAAGACCAGCGCACCCTTATGAATTTGTTCGCCAATCTCAGTAACCTTTCCGGTGCCTGGAGAATAGGCAAGAACCGAGCGGTAGACGACAAACGCCGCCAGAAGACCGATGACGCCGAGCACCACAGGAATCAAAGCAACAGAAGACATAAATAACCCCTCTCAGGTGGGAAATAATTTGCAGAACACCGCACTGGAGCCAAAGCGGCGTAAGCCTAATATTATCATGTATATCAGGTGCTTATCCGGCTTAAAGATACTCCCCGCGTCCGATACCGCTTTATCCGCGACGCACGCCCCGGCAAAACCTTCGGCGTCAGCCCTGTAAATCCTTCATCGAAGTATGCAGGAACTCAGCGGCGGCGGCGGGCTCGTGGGTGCGCCTTGTCGTAAACCTTGGCGAGGTGCTGAAAATCGAGGTGGGTGTAGACCTGCGTGGTCGAGATATCAGCATGACCTAACAGCTCCTGTACAGCACGCAGGTCAGAACTCGACTCCAGAAGATGACTTGCAAAGGAGTGACGGAGCATATGCGGATGCACCCCGCGATCCAATCCCTGCCGAAGGGCCCAGACCTCAACCCGCTTTTGAATCGCGCGCGCGCCCAAGCGGGTACCCGTACGACCCACAAAAAGCGCTTCTTCATCAGCACCGGCCCAGTGATCCCGCCGTGCGATCCATTCACGGATGGCTGCGACAGCGTGGCGGCCCACGGGAACGATGCGCGTCTTGTCCCCCTTGCCGGTGACAACCAGCGTAGCCGCATTTAGGTCAATATCCTTGAGGTCTGTGCGAGCGAGTTCCGAAAGACGAAGGCCGGAGGAATAGAAAAGCTCCAGAATCGCATGATCACGAAATTCCAGATCCGACACCGGCTTAATGGAAACCAGTTGCGCAGCCTCTTCGATATTCAGCGTGTTGGGCAGTTTGCGCTCACCGCGCGGCGCGGAGATCCCATCGAAGGGATTGATCTTGGCCTGCTTCTCCCGGAGCAGATACCGATAACAGGATCGTGCAGCTGATAGCGTGCGAGCAATCGAGCGGCTCGACAGACCTGCATGTCGCAGGCCTGCTGCGAAGAGCCTCGCCTGCGGTGGCGCCAGTTTTCTGAGACTTGCGATGCCTCTCTCTGAAAGGAAGACGTTTAGGCGTGCGAGATCCCGCTGATACGCTGACACAGTATGCTCCGACAGTCGCCGTTCGTAACGCAGGTGCTCAACAAAGGCCTCTATCGTTTTGTCGATACCTGGCATGGTGCGCAATCAGGAAAGTCCCAAGCGAATACAGGTGGCTCCGATCAGTCCAGCCAGCCCCTCGAGCAGGATAGTATCCATATCGGGCCGATAGTGTTCGGGATCACCTGACACCAGAATGATCCACCCGATCGGTTTACCGCTGCGGTCCACCATCGGCAGCACAGCACAGGATGCCGCCTGCGCCGCACTCGCCGGGTCGAGCAGACCTGCGGTTTCATCAGACAACGGTGCTTCCAGCAAACAGGCCTTCCCGGATAGCCGACGCATCACCAGGGCGGCATTCTCGTTATCGTCCGGCACCAGCGCACCAATGGGAATAACGTCTTGCGCAGCGTGGCCAGAGAACTGCATCACCGCAGCCACCAGGCCGAATTCCGCCTGCAACACCCGGGGTACAGCATCGAGCAGTTCGGTCATATCGCGCGTGCGGGTGATCCGTTCAAAACAACGTTGGAGGCGCTGCTGCAGCCGGGAATTCTCTTTGGCCTTGTCAATCAGGCTAGCGAGCCGGCTCTTTTCGATACTGAGCTGATCGCGTAGCACGCCCACCTGTCGCTCCAGCAAGGACACCGTCCCCCCGCGCGCAGAATGCGGCACAACCAGTTCACTCAGCAGAGCAAGATGGCGCTCAAAGAAATCCGGGTGTGTGCGCAGAAAATCTGCTACTTCGCTTTCGTCCGGACTCAGGCCCGCGTTTTTGCTCGCGCTTTCAGAGGGATCCATTTTATTGCGCCAACCAAAGGCCATCGAAGACCCGCTCAGTGGGGCCGGACATAAAGATCGGACCGTTGCCCGACCAGGCGATCTCCAGCGCTCCGCCGGGCAAGGTCACCCTGACACTGTCATCGATCAGATCCCAGCGCCGACAGACCGAGACTGCGGCACAAGCCCCGCTGCCACACGCCAACGTCTCGCCCACACCGCGCTCCCACACCCGCAGTTTGAGGTGGGTGCGGTCCTGAACCTGAACGAAACCGACATTGGTGCGTTCGGGAAAGTCAGGATGATGTTCAATCGCTGGGCCCGTCTCGGCCACCGGGGCCTCATCAATATCATCAACCAGTAGCACCGCATGGGGATTTCCCATCGAGGCCACCCCAATGCGCAAGCTCTGACCGCCTACTGACACCGAATAATCGTCAGACACCTCCGCCGGCCGGAAAGGAATCTTCTCCAGCTCAAAAACCGGCTCAGCAAGCTCGGCACTCACCCGGCTCCCGGTACCCGCCGACAGGGTAAACCGCGTGCTGATTGTTTCGACTTCAAGATGCGTCTTTTCCGTCAGGCCCTGCTCCCTAACAAAGCGACTGAAGCAGCGGGCACCATTGCCGCACTGACCGGATTCGCTGCCGTCAGTGTTATAGATACGCATGAAAAAGTCCGCCCCGTCGGCACAGGGCTCTGCCACGATCAATTGATCACAACCAATGCCGTGGTGACGGTCCGCTATCTGGCGGATCACTTCAGGGCTGAGTGTGAGGGGCGTGCTGACCCCGTCGAGCATGACGAAGTCGTTGCCCAGCGAGTGCATTTTCGTGAAAGGAAGCGTATCCACTGTATTTTTGAGGACCAAAAGTTCCGCGGGTCCGGGATCACGCTCATTATAGTCCGGTAGGGCGAAAAGCCTCCGGCCCGGCATTACCACGTTTGTCGACTAAGCTTCCTGTGGTGGACAAAACTGCAGCCAATCAACATCCGGATCAGCCATCGCCACGAACCATGGGTTAAGAATGTCTTTCTTGTTGTAACTGAGTTCAGCGCCATCGCAGTCCACCAGTCGTCCCCCGGCCTCGGTGAGTACACAGTGCGAAGCACAGGTATCCCACTCAGAGGTGGGCGCAAGGCGCGGGTACACGTCGGCGTTGCCCTCGGCAACCACACAGACCTTGAGCGCACTGCCCATACTGACAATGGCCGGATCAGATCCGCTCTTCGCAGCCAGCGCACTGCGAAACGCAGTCACCGCTTCGCCCGCATGGGAACGACTGGCGACCATCCGGGGGTGTGCGGGATCGTAGGCACTTACCTGGATTGGCTCCGGCGCCCCTCCGCCCTGTTGGCGCCAGGCGCCCTGCCCCTGTGCCGCGAAATAACATGCCCCAGAACTCGGGCAGAAGACCACACCCAATATCGATCGGCCTTCCTCTGCCAGACCGATATTCACCGAGAACTCCCCATTACGGCGAATGAATTCCTTGGTGCCGTCCAGTGGGTCCACCAACCAAACCCGAGAACATTCAAAGCGCCGTTCGTCATCGATATCCTTGGATTCTTCCGAGACGATCAGGATTTCTGGCGTCAGTACCTGTAACTGCTCAACAATGATGTCGTGTGCTCGATGGTCGGCAGTAGTCACCGGCGATCCGTCGGCTTTTTCAATGATTTCGTACTCGCGCTCGTAGACCTCCATGATCGCTGCACCGGCAGCACGGGCAATCTCTACGACCGGTTCGACCCGTACGCCGGCGATGCTCATGAATTGATCCGCTCAGTGGCGAGGTAGGTTGCGAGAATACTGCGGGCATCGGAAAAATCCTCCCGGTCGCGCAGTGCGGGTAGGTCTGAAAGCGGCCATGACTTAGTCTGAAGCGGTTCCGGCTCGTCTCCCGGCAATGGCGAGGAAAATAAGCCCTGGGCGAGGAAAATATGGGTACGGTAATTCGAATAGGCGGGCGTCAGTGAGACCGCCGCCAATGCCTCCATGCTGCCGGCGTCAAAACCCGTTTCCTCCCGGAGTTCCCGGTGCGCCGCCTGCTGAGCCGTCTCGCCCGGGTCGATCCGGCCTTTGACGAAACTGAGTTCGTAGCGCTCCACACCCACGGCATACTCACGGATCAGCAACAGCTCCTGTTCGTTCTGCATCGGCACCACCATTACCGCGCCGGCCCCCTGGCTCACGAGCCGCTCGAAGCACGTCTCGGTGCCGTTGGAAAAACGAAGGTCCACCTGCTCAATAGAAAACAGCCGGCTGGTGGCTACTGGTGTCGTGTTCAGAATTTCGGGCAAGGTACTCATGACTGCGGCGGTCACCCGGAACGGAAAGTGGGGGCAGATTAACGCAGGCGGTCAGGCCGCACAACCCACTTGTCGTGACCGGTCGAGACCCGATCGTCTTACCCGAGCGCGACGCTAGAATAAGGCGATCATCCCCAAACTGGCAGGCCTCGCCACCGGCCCCCTTTAGGACAGCCCATGGTCGACTGGAATCACATTGAGTCGGTATTTCTCGATCTCGACGGTACGTTGCTTGATCTGCGCTTCGATAACCATTTCTGGGTCGAATTTATTCCCGAGCACTACGCGCAGCATCACCAACTGGCGCCAGAAAAAGCACGTGCTGAGGTGCTAGCCCGAATGAAGCAGTTGCGCGGCACGCTCGACTGGTATTGCACAGACTTCTGGAGTCGCGAACTGAAGCTCGACATCATTGCCTTGAAGGCTGCCAAACGGCACCTCATCCAGACCCGCCCCGGCGCCGAGGATTTTCTTACCGCGCTGCAGGGCGGCCCACGCCGGGTCGTGCTGGTCACCAATGCTCACCCGGAGACGATAGACCTCAAGATGGACCAAACCGGGATCGCCCCCCTGTTTGACCGCATTATCAGTTCCCATGATCTAGGATATCCCAAAGAACATGATGAGTTCTGGAAGCTGCTGCATAAGACCGAACCCTTTGTTCCTGAGAAAACGCTGTTCATCGACGACAACCTCGATGTACTGCGCAGCGCGGCGGCACACGGTATATCCCATCTACTCGCCGTACCCCGTCCCGACTCTACCCGTGAGGCCGTGGATACCGAGGAATTCAGAGGTCTCGGTGCATTTGACGATATCCTTGGATTCTTTCGGGATACCCGCGAGGCCAATGCCCCATGACCGACACTGCTGATCTTTATGACACACACGGTGACCGCCTTCAGGTGGCGGCACCACTGTTTCAGGATTTCGGCGGCGCCGCTCGCTTTTCGGGTGAAATCGCGACGGTAAAGGTATTTGAAGACAACACCCGGGTTCGCTCGATGCTGGAAACCCAGGGCGCGGGCCGGGTACTGGTCGTTGACGGCGGCGGGTCACTGCGCTGCGCGCTCGTGGGCGATCAGATCGGGGCGCTTGCCGCAGGCAACGGCTGGTCCGGGCTTATTGTCAACGGCTGTATCCGGGATAGCCAACAACTCGGCGAACTGCCTATCGGCATCAAAGCGCTCGCCGCCTGCCCAGCCAAAAGCGTGAAACGCGGAGAAGGCCAGACCCAGATCAGTGTCCGTTTTGCAGACATCTGTTTTGCCCCGGGTCACTATCTGTGGGCCGACCCGGACGGTATTGTCACCGCTACGTCTGCCCTCACCTGAGCGTGACACCCCCCACCCCCCTTAGCGCGACGTTTATCGGACAACTCGGCCGGAAAGGCGCCAAGCCGGACGAACATCAGCAGCGCGCCCTCGAGGCCTGCGCCTCTCTCGTCGACGATCTTAGCCAAAGTTTTGCCCAGCCAAAGGGGGCTTGGAGTCTCGCCCGCCTCTTAAGGATCCGCAAAACCCCTCGCAATACTGTCAAGGGACTCTATCTATGGGGCTCTGTTGGTCGGGGCAAAACCCTAATCATGGATACTCTGCTCGATGCGCTTCCCGCCCAGACCTGCCGCCGAGTGCACTTTCATCGCTTCATGCTCGAAATCCATGATGGCCTGCGCCGCCGCGTCGAGGAGAGGGATCCACTGCGGGGCATCAGCCAGGAAATCAGCGCGAACACACGGGTACTGGGCTTTGACGAATTTCAGGTCTCGGACATTGGTGACGCCATGATCCTGTCGGGACTGCTGCATGCGCTGATCGACAATGGTCTCACCCTGATATTCACCTCAAATACACCGCCGCGGCTGCTCTACCAGCAGGGTCTGCAGCGCGACCGCTTCTTCCCCGCTATCGAACTGATCGAGCGCCACACCGAAGTCTTCCACCTCGATGGTGATCGGGACTACCGGCTGGAAACCCTAGGCTCACTGCCAACCTACCATGCACCGAATGACACCCGGGCTGAGGACAACATGCGCTCCCTGCTGCTCACGATCGACCCCAGGGCCAAGATCACGCCGGGCAGGCTGAGCCTGAACGGTCGTGAGATCCCGATCAGGGCGAGAGGCAACGGCGTTATCTGGTTTGATTTTGAGGCGCTGTGTGAGGGGCCTCGGTCTAAAGTGGACTATGTAGAACTGTCAAGAAGTTGTCACACGCTGCTCCTGAGCGGTATTCCCTGCTTCGACGCAGACCGGGAGAACGCCGCCCGGCGTCTCGTTGAGCTGATCGATGAACTCTATGACCGAAGAGTCAACGTGATCGTTTCTGCGGCAGCGCCCGCCAACGAACTGTATCAGGGCACACGTCTGGCCCAGGACTTTGTCCGGACGGCAAGCCGGCTCCACGAGTTTCAATCCGAAGACTATCTCGCCAGCGCGCACCGGCCGTAAAAGGCTGCTATCGGACTACGTCGTACCGATTCCCGCCCCGACCAACTGATCGGCGTACCAACGGTGAAAGACGTGGATACTTGGCTCAAGTTCCGGGCAGATCCGCCCCGCGCGGGCGAGACGGGACTGAAGGCCCAACTGCTGCGCCTCCAGCACAACAATATCTTCATCCATGCCCACCGCCATGCGATGCTCATAGCGCTCAAGAATCTTCTCGAAATCCGGCATCGATGCGCTGGCGCTGTCAAACAGCAGACTCAGGCGAACTGCCGTAGTCGATACGCTGATCGGCAACGCCTCCAGCGCCCAGACCGCATCCCGGGAAGCGGCAAAGGTGAGGCCAGGGTACACCCAGGTGTATCGGGTACCGTCCGCCAACCGGCCTGACAATCCCGGTAAGGCGTTCAGACCGCTACCGGCTTCCTCGAGCACCCCGACGCTGCCGCGCCGCGTATGCTCACCAAACTGGCTAACAAACGCACCGCGGGTTTCGTCCACCGAGTCTGGGTCGGCGTAAAACGCTGAAAAGCTGTGCGGGTGCACCTTGCGCAGGTGGTAGTACTCATTGAAAACTTCGATGAAGAGCTTCCAGTTACAGTCGACCGTAAAATCGCGTTGGCTCGCGGTTACCAGGGAGCCGAGCCGCCAGGGCTCGTGCACTTTCTCAAAGTCACCCAGCCAGTCGTCGAGCGTCGGTGCTTGGGCATCAACGTTGACAAACAGAAAACCGGCCCGCTCCTCGCTCCGGACCTCCACCAGACCAAAATCCCCCGAATCAAAACCATCGGCGCCATCCATACGGGGGGCTGCGGAAAGACTGCCATCCAATCTGTAGCACCAAGCATGAAACGGGCAGACGAATTGACGACATTGGCCCCGGCCCGCTTGCACCAAACGCATCCCCCGGTGACGACAGGTATTGGCAAAGACACGAAGGCGGTTATCGTCGCCGCGGGCTGCGATGAGAGGCGTATTGGCAACCGTGAACGCCAGATAATCCCCCGGCTGTACGAGATCCATGACCCGGCCCGCACTGACCCAGCCTCCAGCGAAAAGACGCTCGTGCTCAAAAGCCAGAATCTCCTCATCGACGTAGCACGCGGGAGGCAGCGTGTAGGCCTTCTCGGTTGGGCGCAGCACCTGGGATAAGTTCAACTTAGGCACAGATTGGGTCCAGACAAAAATCAGAGACAGTGGATGATTCTGAACAAGGTATTGTGGGATGGAAAGCCCTGCAACCCCTTATGTGCGTCATTTTTTGACCTCTGAGAGGCTCACAGAACACGTCCAAAAAGAGCGCTGAGTCAGTACATCTCCTGGGGATCGACATCAATTGACCAGCGAACCGCCGTAGCGCCCCGGGATGACTCAATACCCTGCAGCCAGTTGTCTAGAAAGCGGTGAAACCGGTGCTCGTCCTTACTCCTGACCAGCAACTGCGCCCTAAATCGGCCGGCCCGGCGCTCCATCGGTGACGGTACCGGCGCCATGATTTCAACCGCCTTTCGATACGACAGAGCCTCGCCGGCAAGCGCCGCAGAACGAAGAAAAGTCATCGGCGCGCCGCTTTGGGTTGATTCAGCCCGCATCAGGGCAAAACGTGCATAGGGCGGGTATCCTGCAGCCTCACGCTCCATCAGGGCCTCTTTCGCAAATCCCACAAAATCGTGCGTTTTGAGCCGGGCAAATGTAGGACTTTCCGGATGCGAGGTCTGCACTAGAACTGCCCCGGGGCTATCTCGCCGCCCAGCCCGGCCGGAGACTTGTGCGAGCTGCTGGGAGAGTCTTTCCGGGCCGCGAAAATCAAGACTGTATAGACCCTGGTCGGCGGACAGCACGCAGACCAGGGTCACGCCGGCAAAGTCATGGCCTTTCGACAGCATCTGAGTTCCGACCAGAATATCGACCTCACGTTCTCGTACAGCTTCAAGCGCCCGTGCGATCTCTTCCGCTGAGCCGGCGACATCGCTGTCGATGCGCATCACGTGGGCCGTGGGAAAAATCCGCACCAGCGCCTCTTCAACCCGCTGGGTCCCCTCGCCTGCAGGAAAAAGGCCCGGTGTGTGACATTGCGGGCACTTCGCCGGTAACGAAGTCTGACTCCCACAGTGGTGGCAAATAACCCGGCCGGTACGGCGGTGTAGGGTTTGCCTGGCGTCGCAGCGGGGACAAAGCGCCTGCCAGCCGCATTCGGTACAAACGACAACCGGCGCAAATCCTCGCCGGTTGACGAAGACCAGACTCTGTTCCCCGCGGGAAATGCGATCCCCAATGGCGCCAACAACCGGTGCCGACAACCCGTCGTTCACTGCAAGACGATTGAGATCGAGAATCTCGATCTTGGGCATCTTGGCTGACCCGGCGCGCGACTTGAGTTTCAGATGACTGTACCGACCGCTCACAGCGTTTGCCATGCTTTCGAGCGAGGGCGTGGCCGAGCCCAAAACTACCGGCACATTGGCCAATTTCGCCCTTTTTACGGCGATATCCCGGGCGTGATAGCGAAACCCCTCACGCTGCTTATAGGAAAGGTCATGCTCTTCATCCACGATAATCACACCCGGTCGAGCAAGCGGTGCAAAAACAGCTGATCGCGTACCCAACACCACAGCCGCACTGCCCTCGCGTGCACGCCACCAGGCCCGGTGACGTTGGGTATCGGTCAATCCCGAGTGCAGTACTGCCAGCGAATCTCCCAGACGTCCTTCAAAGCGTGCAATGAGTTGCGGCGTCAGGGATATCTCTGGCACCAGTACCAGCGCCTGACGTCCCTGGGACACCATACGGGCGACAAAATCAAGATAGACCTCCGTCTTGCCGCTACCGGTTACACCATCCAGCAGGAAGGGCTGATACGAGTTCTGCGCTTTATCCAGTGCACTACACGCAGCCTGTTGCGCCGGATTGAGGGGTGGTGGCGTCTCAGTAGCCTCACATGACGCTGCAGAACCCTGCCTCACTTTTTCCACAAGACCTTGTCCTTCAAGACGTGCCAGCACCGTCGCTGCGCTCGCGACCTCAGATGACAGATCCCCAGCAGCCAGGCCGGCCTCGTCTGCCACCGCCAGAAGACTAAGGACGCGGCGCTGGGCAGCGTTTCGCGCCGGGATAGTGTCCAAGCGCTCCCGTCCAACATCGCAGATCCGCCAGTGATACGCCGTCTTCGGCTCTGCAGCTCGATCGCGCCGCAGCAGAACAGGCAAAGCCGTCTGCATCACATCGCCGATCGGGTGATGGTAATAACGTCCGGCCCAGCTAAGGAGCTTGAATAACTCCTTTGGCAGTAACGGGGAATCGTCAAGAACCCGAACCACCTGTCTCAGTTTCGAAAGTGCTACAGAGCTGGATTCACCACTTCCACAAACGACGCCAACCACTTTGCGTTTTTGCAGCGGCACTAGTACGCGTGTGCCATTCGCCGGGGTACGTTCCAAATCGTCGGTGCGGTAATCAAACAGACGACGCAGCCGTACCGGTAACGCTACCTGCACAATCTTTTGGGAACTCACAACAAAAAGACTCCTGCGCCATCCGATGATTTACACATTACACTTTCTGTCTCACGCAAGTAATCGGACTTAAATTATTGACGTGCCGTGGAGTTTCCGGGTTGCCCACAGAACCTGTGGATAACTTTGTGTACAAATAGCTCCCTATGGGGTCTCACCAACTGGCAAAAGCCCTTTTAGCCCAATTGCCTATTTTTTAGGCAGTTAAATAGAGTATATTTTTCAGACATTTAGCGGTGAAAAGTCCAAAGGTCGCGGGCAATCCTACTGATCGGCAATTACAAGACTACAAAACGTCGGTTTGTGCAAAAGAACGCTGTACGCGATCATCCTTAACGACACCCGTTACGCTTTGTGATCAGGTATTTAGCCTCATGAGTTGAACACCAACGCAAGAATTTTTCCAAGACCGAGATCACAGACTAACACTCTTTCGCGCGCTCCTTGTACTCAACTTCAGCGCGCAACTTCGTTATTGATCTTGTTCTTTTCAACTTTGACAGCGACGGGGATCCCGATCGCAATCAAGCGTGTACAGCAAGCTGAAAAGGGCGCAGGGGAAAGAACCGAGTTCGACGCAGCTAGTTACGCACCTACCGGCCAGGCAAAATCAGTCGGGGCGTTGGCGGGTCAGCAGTTCACCAAAACTGACGTATTCACTGGCACCCAGTCTTCCGACTGGATTGATCTTTTCCGCCAGGATTTTGCGCCGGCCTTTGGCATCTTCCCCCACAGCACTATCGTCTATGAAAACCCCGTGAACCTCGCCCAGAATGAGTGACTGGGGTCCCTCCCCGATATAGTGGATATCGTACAGGCTGCAGGCAAAAGCTACCCGGGCATCCGCCAGACGCGGCAGGCGGGATCCCTCAATCGGCACCGTCGCCAGTCCCAGCTGATCGACCTCCGAAACACCGGGATCAAGGCTTGCCGAGGAGGCATTCATGTTATCCAGTTGATCGAGGCTCGTAATATGGATGACGAAATCCCGCCGGTCGCGAATATTGTCGCGGGTATCCTTGATCCCGCCGTCCGGCTTGACGCCGGCTGAAATCATCACCAACGCAGGCTCACTCGAGACCGCATTGAAATAGGAATACGGCGCAAGATTGAGCGAACTATCCGAATTCTCCGATAACACCCAGGCAATCGGCCGGGGAATCACTGTCTGGGTCATGGTGATGTACACCTGCTGAGGTGTCATGTCGCCAAAATCTATATACATGCTCTGCTCCGTTAGCGGTCTGGGCCCGCGCGTCCATTGAATATTTCCAAAGAAATCGGGTTACCTGGCATAAATGATCGGCCAAATTATCACACAGGAATCCTCGCAATCGATTCGAGGTCTGGCGGGTTTTCCTAACCGGTCAGTTGCGAGATCAAGGGCAAAATGGTCTCGCTCAGTACCTTGGTATCTACGGGACCGATGTGTTTGTAACGGATCACCCCTTCGCGGTCGATGACAAAGGTCTCAGGTACACCATAGACGCCCCAATCGATGCCGACGTCTCCCTCACGATCTACAGCGATTATGTCGTAGGGATTTCCAAACTCGCGCAACCAGCTCCGGGCATCGGCAGGAGCATCCTTGTAATTGAGTCCCACGATCCTGACGATCTGCCGTCCGGCAAGATCGTTCAGCAGCGGATGCTCCACACGACAGGCGGTGCACCAAGATGCCCAGACATTCAACAGCCAGACCTCACCGCGCATCTCGGCAGTGCCGACCACCCCCTCCATCTGAAGTAGTCGGGGCAGTTCAAACTCCGGCGCGGACTTATCGATCAGCGGCGAAGGCACCTCTCGCGGATCGAGCTTCAGCCCGAGCGCAAGGAAAACAGCGACCACGGCAAAGATCAGTAGCGGCGCCAGAAAACGCAGTGATTTCACGCAAAGGCTCCAACGGGCCTTTGTGTCACGATGCCCGTAAGGGCCTGAGCCCGGATCACCGGCAGATCCTTAGCCATCCGATGGCTCTGACCTGGCAAGTGCTCTGATCATGGAGACCACTTCAGGGGCGTCAAAATCGCGCTCTCCAGTGGCGATATATCGGGCTCGACCCTGTGCATCGATGATATAAGTCGTGGGCAACGCCCGTACTTTCCAGTTTTTGGTCGTGACCAAATTCTCATCCAGCAGTACTGGGTAGTCCAAACCCGCATCGAGAAGATTGAGAAAATTTTTCACCTGGTCGAAATCTTCACCCACGTTAACCGCGATCACCTCAAAGGGTTCACCCGCAAGGCGGTTTCGAACGGCCTGCATCGAAGGCAACTCCTTAACACACGGCGGGCACCAGGTTGCCCAGAAATTGACCAGCAGTACTTTCCCAGAAAAATCAGCGAGTGATCGCTGATCGCCGTTGAGGTCGTTAAGAACGAGCGCGGGCGGCGAGGCATGTTCCGAGGGCACGGGCGACAGCGCCGCCACGCCCGTTCCAGCCGCGTAGGCCCCTGTCGAAAACACCAGGACCAGCAAGACGATCGCCGCACGGCGCAACACTGTGCGGTTCTTCATACCAACGGATCAGTTAATGGCAGAAGCTGCCGCGTGGGCCATAGGAATCAATTCCCCGGCGGGCACGTAACCGGGAATGGTTTTGCCATCCTGCAACACAATAGTCGGTGTGCCGCGAACCCCTACACCCTCTGCTGCTTCCATGTGTCTTGCGATATCGGTTTTACAACTGCGTGGTTCTACAGTTCTTCCCGATTTTGCGTCGGTCATTGCCTGCTGAGGATCATCCGAGCACCAGACCGAGACCAGCGTATCAAAAGATGGGGACTGCACGCCCGCGCGGGGATAGCCGAGATATCGCACCTCAACCCCGGCAGCAAGCAACTGATCTATTTCGTTGTGCAGGCGCACACAGTATCCACACTCTGTATCGGTAAACACCGTTATGGAACTAATGGTCTCGGATGGAGAGAAAACCACCATACCCGCTTCGTCCAAACCGTTGATTACCGCCTTGCGACCTGCTTTTCTCGCGTCTTCGGTCAGATTCGTACCCCGGTCGAGATCAATCAGGTCACCGCTCAATAGATGCTGACCATCTTCAAAAAGGTAGACGACCTGGGTCCCGAAAGTGACTTCATATAAGCCCGCCACGGGGGTTGCCACGACGGAGTCCGGCAGCCGGTCGGGAATGAGTTCAGCGGCTCTGTCCTGCACCATTTGCGGGACACTCTGTGCGAGCGTAACGCAGGCAAAAAACGAAAGCGCGATGAAGAGAAAGGCACGAGGGGTCATGAGACGGCGCTCTTGAGGGTTGATCAAAACGATAGCGATAGTCTACTCGATCGACCGATGACCCTGACGACGGACTATGGCCTGTAAGCGCGGTTCAGGCTTATCTGTCGCGATCAATTTGGATCAAAACGCGTGCCGGCTGCGTCGAGTGCGAATCCACGGTGAGAAAGGTATAAAGAAAAATACCTGCGCATACGGCCCCTATCGCAAATATAAGAATATCCATGTCGAGTGTTCCAGTTAGGGTCTTCATCAACCTCGTAATTTACGCGCGAGAGCGTGCCCGGTACGTCGCGTAAATGTGAGGACCGCATTAAGCCGCGCCATCCCGGCTCAGGACACCGGCGCGCGGGTCTTCTCCGCGAGAAAGGCCTCGGCCGCGGGGAAGATCTTCTCGCGGCGGGCGCTGGAAAGGCGGGTCAGATTACGGGGCATCATCGCGGTTCGGTGATTGCGCGCCAATACATCGGCGTGATCCTGAACAAATCGCCAGTACAAACCATCGACCGTATCGCACCAGTCGCCCCGGCCGAAGTCCCCCATCTTGAGCAGGTAGCTTGAACCGCAGATATAAGGCTTCGTAGCGAAGATCCCACCATCACTGAACAAGCCCATCCCGAACACGTTCGGACCCATCACCCAGTGTGCGGAATCGATATACATTTCCATGAACCAACGATACGCGGACTGTGGCTGGACACGGCAGAGGTTCATCAGGTTGGCCACGACCATCAGCCGCTCGATATGGTGCGCCCATCCCCATCGCCGCGTCTTGCGGATCACATGATCCAGCGGCGCGATACCGGTAGTACCCTCGTACCAGTGACTGGTCAGTTCCGAACGGTGACCGAAAAAGTTGGCAGAGGATTGCTCGGTACCAAAATGATGATAGATCCCCCGGATGAACTCACGCCATCCAATTACCTGCCGAACAAACCCTTCCAGGGAATTCAGCGGAACCGGACTGCGCTGGTGAGCCCGCATCACCCTGCGGATCACATCTGCCGGCGTCAACAGGCCAACGTTCAACAGGGGTGAGATCAACGAGTGGTACACCACATCCGATCGGGTCGTGAGAGCGTCCTCATAGTCACCGAACGACAACAAGCGGTCACCGATGAATTCGGTCAGCCAACGCTCCGCCTGCCGACGCGTTGCGGGGTAACAGAAATCATCGGCATCCCCGGGCGCTACCGAAAAGTGCGACCTTACAAACGTCATCACCTCGCGCGTTGTCTTGTCAGGGCGCGAGAATCTCGGAGCAGGCGGCGTGAGTGACTTGGGCAAGGCCTTACGATTTTCCGCGTCCAAGCTCCATTTACCACCCAGAGGCTTGCCGTCCGCATCCAACAGGAGGTCAAGATCTCGTCTTTGTTTTCTGTAAAAACTTGCCATCCGCGGCCGAGACTCCTGTTGAAGGTAATCGGCAAACCTGTCCCGTGAGCACAAAAACATCGGGCTTGAAAGAGCCTTCTGGTTCAGGCCCATCGATTTTGCGAGATCAGAGACCACAGCGGCGCAGGCTCGATCCTCAATTTCAAAATGCAGTAGTTCTGAAAAAGAGGCGTTTTTCGCGGCATGCCTGACCTGATCGGAAAACGTCCCAAAACGTTCATCCTCAAGAGAGTGGTAGATCACCTTGGCACCGACCTTGCGCAACTCGTCTGCATAAGAGCGCAATGAGCGGATCAACATCACCAGTTTCAGTTGGTGATGACGGTCATCTATCAGGTTTGGCGCCCATTCCGAAAGCAAAAAGTCACATTGAAGCCAGGGATTGACGAACCGCACGGGAAAGCACTGACCCGGCAGGACTAGAAAAAGACCACGAGCGGGGCGTTCTGCCGAGGGTGACATGGGTGAAAGCAGATTCAACCGAAACAGTACTGCGCAGCCACGCTACGCAGCTTTATTCCATCAGTCCCACTGCTGCGGCGTGAGGCGCAGATCTGCCGCGTCATAACCCATCGCGATGATGCGCCCTAAAAGCGTCTGATACTCTTCATCGGGAATGTTCGGCTCTCTTGCCATCAGCCAGACCAAATCACGCTTTTCCCGAGCGATAATGACGCGACTGTAGTCCTCATCCAGATACACGATCTGATAGTCCGCCTTGATCGGCCAGATAAACTGCATGCCCCAGACCGCGTTGGAACCGTCCGGCCGTATGAAGCCCTTCGGCCGGTAAGTGCGCTCTGGGCCGTCGATACTTCCTTTACGAAAGGTAAAAGTGGTGCTGATGGTGCCGTCTTCTTCGAGCTCATAGTGCTCGATGGCGTTAACACTCTCCCGGTCGATAAAGGTGGGCGTGGAGGCAATGACATACCAAGCGCCCATGAAACGCTCAAGATCAACGGAAGGGACCGGCTTTAAGGGTTCGAGCGCCATTAATCCGGACGGCCACAACAACGCCGCCAGTGCCACGATCGGCCCAAAGCGCGACCATATGCGCTGACGGTATGGACTCGCACGAGCGCCCCTCACCTGCGGTCAAACAGATAATGGCATACCTGCCATTCCTGCCCGTTGCGCGTACCAAACAGCTCCGCACAAGCCATGAAGAAAACGCGCCATCGGTTAACCCAGATCTGCGCCTGACCTGACCCATAGGTCTTTTCGAAAATCTCAAGGACCTGCGGCTTTTTACGATCGAGGTTTTCAAGCCAGGCTTCTGCGGTTTTCTGGTATTCCACCCCACTCCAGCTCCAGCGTTCAGTACATTGCAGGGAGCGGGAGAAACGCAAGGGAAGATCAATACTCGGCATCATGCCTCCGGAAAAAAAATAGCGGCTCATCCAGTCTGTGTTGTCCCGATCCTCGAAAAGATACGGCGTGCTGTGGTGGCAAAAAATGTGCATGAAAAAACGCCCGTCCGGTTTCAGCCACTTTGCAACCCGGTCAAAGATACTGGCGTAGTTACGCAGATGCTCGAACATCTCGACCGACACAATACGGTCAAAACGCTGGTCTATCGAGAACTGGTTGATATCCGCGGTGATGATCTGCAGGTTATAAAGACCCGCTTCAGCCGCCTGCCGCTCAATAAATAACCGCTGGGAATGGGAGTTGGAAACGGCGGTAATGTGCGCCTTCGGATAGGTTCTTGCCATCCACAAGGTCAGTGAACCCCAGCCACAGCCCAGTTCCAGAATCTGTTGGCCATCATGCAGGTCTGCATGCGCACCACTTAAGGCAAGC
>Ga0315336_1002406_pt1 | contig 28800 bp, 24 predicted proteins | sample ASW5metaG_FD_204512 | JGI IMG/M metagenome (GOLD analysis project Ga0315336, IMG submission 204512) | Ammonia-oxidizing marine archaeal communities from Monterey Bay, California, United States - ASW #5 | ecosystem: Environmental > Aquatic > Marine > Intertidal zone | place: USA: California... | reverse complement strand
ACTTCCGATGGGAAGGGCGCGATCGGAGTATGCTTCGTTGTGGAGTACTTCAGGGACAAATAAATGGCGCGGCATCCGCCACATAGCTGCAAGCACACGTTTATCCTTCACGCCTCGCGCGATAATCTGGTTCTGGACCATCTCCTCACGCGTGCGTGCCCAACGGTCATTAGCACTTCCTGTCCCGATCGTGCTGGAGCTCATTCGAACACCCATTTATCGATATCGTGTATGGCATCAAAATCGGTCAAGTCTAGTCGGATTGGGGTCACTGATATGGCATTTTCGGTCACGGCCTCGAAATCAGTTCCCCCCTCTTGAACCCAATCCAGGCTGCTTCCACCGATCCAGTAATATTCGCGGCCACGAGGATCGAATTTTTCGACGATGGGATCTCCATAGACACGTCTTCCCTGCCGAGTGACACGAATGCCTCGACAGTCTTTCTCTGAAATATTGGGTACATTTACATTGAGGAGAACCCCCCTCTCCAAACCGTGCTCTATGATCGCGCGTACAATTTTAGGTGCAAAATTGGCCGCTAAATCGAAGTTCAAGTACTCGCCGTTTTTATGCGCTAAGGAAATGGCGGCTGAAGGGATTCCAAGTAAGGTCGCCTCCATGGCCGCCGCAACGGTTCCCGAGTAGGTGATATCATCTCCTAAATTTCCTCCTTTATTGATCCCCGACAGAACGATGTTTGGCCTCTGGTCCTTGAAAAAACCATTTAAGGCAAGATTGATACAATCGGTTGGAGTGCCGTCCACGGCGAACCAGTTATTTCCCATTGATTGCACCCGCAAGGGACGGTGGAGGCTCAAGGAATGACCTACCGCACTTTGCTCTCGGTCAGGGGCGAAAACAGTAATTTCACCCAAGGGGGAGAGCGAATCGTAGAGGGTTCGCAGGCCCTCAGAGGCAATTCCGTCGTCGTTGGAAAGGAGTATTCGGACCATAGATATACGGATGACACCCTTTCGAGAGGGGCGTAAAAGGGGGAATATAGAAGCCTCCACCGAGAGCGTCAATGGCGATTTAGGAGGAGCGGGCCTTCCATACGATTTAGAAACCCCAGAAAATGAATAATCTAGGAATGCGAGTCTTGGAGTGCAATGAATTTAGATGGATTATTTGGGAGGGGAGAAATTGCCCATGAAACGCCTTACAGCCCTAGAAAAGCCTTAAAAGGAGTCCCTCGTTAGACCATTAGATGGAAAGAACTCGGGCCTTGCAATGAATTTGCCGCGCTCAGGGCGACGAACGTTTTTTCATCCGCGATTTGGTTGGCCGAGACCAGCTGGTTTACTTCTGACTTAGCATTCGCTATAGCACCGGTAATTTGCGCTGGGCGCAACCCTCTGGATACCGCGAGGACTAAATTTGCGTCGGCCATGGTAATCCCTCCCCATCGAGGGGACTCTCACTATTTGCCCATCTTAGAGCCACAGTAGAGGACACTTTCTGCCCTCGTCTCATCTCTTATCGGCCCGTTTTCTGTTTTCAATAGAGCAAATTTTCAAAAAACTAAATTAAAAAAACATGTCAAATTGAAGGGATTAAAGGAAAGAAAGAATCACCTAACCATTTAATACGATTTGCGTAAATAAATTTAATGGAAGGTGCTCGACACTCAGACACTTTTTCCGCAAAAAAAAAACGATGCATAGCAGAATAATTTGGAGTAATCCCTATTATCAATAATGTTCGGCATTAACGAAAATATTGCCCCTTTCAATGAAACCCAAGAATTTCGCCATGATTATCCCCTCACTCTTAGGAGTGGTTCTTGCCATTCCACCAAAACAGGTTAAATATATGAATTAACAAATTTCGACACATCCTCCAAACAAGGACTTTCCATGACCCAGGAGAAACGCTTTACTACCGATGATGGGACAGAACGTGATTTTCACATCGAAACCCTAGTCCTGCACGCCGGCCAACGCCCGGACCCCCTTACCGGCTCCCGCGCAGTCCCCATTCACCAAACCACCTCTTTTGTTTTCGAAGATACCCAGCATGCCGCAGGATTGTTCGCTCTTCAGGATTACGGCTACATTTACTCCCGGATTGGAAACCCCACGGTTACCGTATTCGAAGAGCGGATGGCCACCCTGGAAAAGGGAGTGGGTTCTCTGGCCACTAGTTCGGGGCAGGCGGCACAGTTTCTTGCTTTTTTTACATTTCTCGAACCGGGCGATGAAATTGTGTCGGCAGCTACCCTGTACGGCGGCACTTACACTCAATTCGATGTCAGTTTTCGGAAACTCGGATGGAAAACCCGATTTGTCAACCCTGACAATCCGGAAGAGTTTCGGCGTTTGGCAAACAATAAAACTCGAGCATTTTACTGCGAAACCATCGGAAATCCATTATCAAATGTGGTGGATATTGAAGCCATAGCCCAAATCGCTCACGAGGTGGGTGTTCCCCTCATTGTGGACAATACCTTTGCCTCCCCATACCTTTGCCGTCCCTTGGACTGGGGAGCGGATATTGTGGTCCACTCATCCACCAAATTCATCGGGGGACATGGCACCAGCATCGGCGGGGTAATAGTCGATTCTGGCCAATTCGACTGGGCAAACGGAAAATTTGCCGCCATGGTTAGTCCGTCTAAGGGATATCATGACCTAAATTTTCATGAAACATTTGGGGAACTGGGGTACATTACCAAAGCGCGCACAGAGGGCATGCGGGATATGGGACCGTGTCCGAGCCCATTCAATGCGTTCCTGTTCCTTCAGGGGTTGGAAACCCTCCATCTTCGGATGGAGCGGCACTGTGATAATGCTCAAAAAGTCGCAGAATTTCTTGCTAAGGACCCGAGAGTGACATTCATTAACCATCCCGGACTCCCAAGCAACCCCTACCATGAACTGGCACGAAAATACCTCTCCCCCGGCTATGGTTCAGTATTCTCGTTTGGGATTAGGGGTGGCTACGAGGCAGCTGTCAAATTTATTGAAAAACTGGAAATTCACAGCCATTTGGCAAATGTGGGGGACTCGAAAAGCCTGATTATCCACCCCGCCTCCACAACGCATCAACAATTGAGCGAAGAGGATATGAAAGCAGGGAAAATTACATCTGATCTGATCCGAATATCGGTGGGACTGGAGCATATTGATGATATTCTGTGGGACTTGGATCAGGCACTGACAATAGGCAATGTCTGATTGGTAGACAGACATTTCAGAGGAAACGCATTTTTTGGAAAAAAAATCCTTTCAGGACAACCAGACTATTCGAAAAGTCCTCACTCAAATGCGTCGAATTGCCATGGTCGGAATCTCCGCAAACGAGGCCCGGCCCAGCTATTTCGTCGGATACTACCTCAAGAGGATGGGATATAACGTACTACCGGTAAATCCACGCTATACGGAAATTCTAGGTGTTCCCTGTTATCAAAACCTTGCTGCCATCTCGAAGCCGCCAGAAGTAGTGAATGTGTTTCGCCGGCCAGAGGATGTAGAAGCCATTGTCGAAGAGGCAATTTCCGTGGGCGCAAAAGCACTATGGCTTCAATTTGGCGTTGTAAACCGCAAAGAAGCTTTTCGAGCACAAAATGCAGGTCTTTCAGTGGTGATGGATCGATGCATGAAGATTGAACATGGCCGCTACAAAGGCAGCCTTCAATGGGCCGGGATGCGTACCGGCGTGATCACGGCCCGGAGGTCGACGCGGAAATGATTCCGGATTAAAACATCGGTCAGGGCACTTTCCTCCGAATGAAAGGCCGTATGGAAACGAACTCGAAGGGACAAATTCAAGCCGGCTTAAGAAGTTGGAGCTTTTTTCATATTTTGAGACTGAAATTCACTAGCCTATCCTGGAGTAGAACATCCCTTCAAATTAGGCGAAACATTTTCTGCTACTTATATTTTCCTTATCGCATAAAAGGTGTGGTGAAGCTGAAGGACTGTCTGGGAAGTAATAGGTGGCGTCAGAACCACCGAAGGGCGTCTTCTCGTGCAAATTTCAATTCGTCATTAGAGAGAACTCCTGCAACATTACGACAGGTTAATGCTACATAAAACTACACGATACGTGTCGGATACGGAGGCAACCTCTTGTGACCCATGACCCGGAACACGGTTTTGGAATTAGAATCCCTTGAATTCAATCGAATTCAAGGGAACAAAGAGCTCCCCCAACAGCCTTATCCATTCCGGGGTTAAAGATTAAGAACAAGATCTCCCCTATTTTCTTGCTGCCCAAGCGACCTTGACGAATAAGCTTTCCTCGCTTAAACAACTCGTAGCTACGATAAAGAAGATTATCCGGTCGGGGCGTAGCGCAGTCTGGTAGCGCACTTGAATGGGGTTCAAGGGGTCGGAGGTTCAAATCCTCTCGCCCCGACCAATAAATTCAATCGCTTGCCAAGATCCCTTGCACTACAGAATCGTCGTGTAAGGTCAATGTAAGGTGGGTGAGAAAAAATAGGGCCACTAGAATGGTGGCCTCTTTTTTTATTTCAACTCCTTAAGGCAGTCCAGAGCTGTGGAGAGCGATAGTCTTCCCCTCTTTCCGAACACCCCCACCGAGCTATGCTGACATCGAATGAATCCTTCACTTGATACAGCGTTTTGACTGCGGACATGACATACATCATGCAGGATGAAAAGCATCCAGTCTGCCTCTGTAAAGCATTTTTTTGTGGAGAATTCAAAAATTTGCGCAGTGCACACTCTACAGGCTCCGAGTTGCCCCTCCGTCCACGTGGACCACAGTGCCCGTGATAAAGCTCGCGCGGGCTGAGGAAAGAAAGACGATGACATCGCCGATCTCCTCCGCCCGCGCCGCCCGCCCGAGGGGGACGTGGGCCAGCCAGCGTCGTCCGGCTTCCTCAACTGTGAGACCGTGGACACGGGCCTCCGTCTCAAACACCTCGCGGAGCCTGCGCGTTTCTACCGGTGCCGGATTTATACCCACCACCCGGACCCCGTGGGGCGCTTCGTCCTGGGCGAGCGCCACCGTGAAGTTGATGAGTCCCGCGTTGGCCACCCCCGCGGGTAGGGCACCACCCATGGGCTGCTTTCCGCGGTGGCCGATGACGTTCACAATGCAGCCGCCCTTGCCCTCGCGGAGTTTGGGCAGTGCCGCGCGGCAGCACCAGATCTGTCCGAGGAGCTTAGAGGAGAGACTCCACTCCCAGTCCTCGGCTGAGAGGTCTTCCAGGCGGCCGCCCTTGGCCGCCCCGATTGCATTTACTAGGATGTCGAGCCTGCCGAGAGCGCCCACAGCGTCATGAACCACTCGTGTCGCCTCGGGCAAATGGCTACAGTCGGCTGTGTAGATCATAGGACGCTGCCCCGTGCGGGTCTCGATCTCGCCTGCAGCCTCCTCCAGCCAATCCCGACTTCGGCCTGCCAGCGCCACACGAGCCCCTTCCGCCGCGAGCGCGGAGGCCGCTGCCCGGCCGATGCCGCCGCTGCCTCCTATTATCAAGGCCGCCCTGTCCTTCAGGCCGAGGTCCATCGCGCCCCCCGCTTGCTCCCCGTTGGGGAGGAATCCATGCCGCATTCAAGCCTAAATTCGGCAAAGAATAAAATTGATTTTTTCTATTTGATTTTATAGATGCCATTATTCTAGCACGAATGACCCCATTAAAGAGGTGGATTCGTTGGATTTGCAGCAATGCTTTCTCCGGAACGAGGGTTTTGCGGCCGATGTGCCCTCCCCCCTCAAAATTGGTCAAGAATGAGAGGATTTTCGAGATGATTCCATTCGCCAGTTAAAGCCGAGGTGATCTCATGAAGGGTGCTACTATATCAGGTGTAAGTCACCGCTAGAGGTTCCCAGCAACCCAAAGGAGGGGGCTTTGAAGATCACTTCGGTTGAGACGTTCCGTGTGGACATGCCGATGAAGGGGCAATATAAGAGCGCCCACCACGAAAACGACCTCCAGCCTTGTACTCTGGTGTGCGTGCGGACGGACGATGGGGCTGAGGGGGTGGGAGACGTCGAACCCTACGGGGGGTATTCCTCTGCCGACCGGGACGAGACGGCCGACATCATTGAGCATAGGCTCGCCCCCACCCTCCTTGGCGCGGACCCGCGACGTGCGCGCGAGGCTTCCCGGAAAATGGAGGAAGCTGCCCCCGGGTTCTTCGAGGCGAAGGCGGCCCTCGACATGGCGCTGGCGGACATTCATGCGAAAGCACTCGGGGTGCCCATCCATGAACTTCTCGGCGGAGCGTTGAAGGAAGAGATTTCCTTCAACGCTTGGATCGGTATCCAGTCCCCAGAGAACGCCGCGGTCGAGGCCCGCACCTTCTGTGAAAGGGGATGGACCTCGTGCAAGGTGAAGGTGTCGGGCGGAGTGGATATTGACGCTGCTCGCGTCCTCGCGGTGCGGGAGGCGGTAGGCACGCAAATGGCAATTCGCATTGACGCGAACGAATCCTACCCGAATGTAGAGACCGCCATAACGCTGGCGAACGAGGTGGCAGAGGCGAACCCTGTCCTATTTGAGCAGCCCGTTCCCAGAGAGAACCTCGAAGGAATGGCCTATATCCGCCGAGCGATCGAATTTCCCGTCATGGCGGACGAGTGCCTCTACGGTCATGACAGTTTGTTACGCATCATCCAATTAGAGGCGGCCGACATCGTAAAGGTCAAATTGATGAAGCAAGGGGGGATGCTCGCCACCCGAGAGGTGGCGGCCACCGCTGAAGCGGCGGGTATGCGCCTTGTTATCGGCCACGGTTTTGGTCTCACCGCCTACACCTTAGCGGAGATCCACTTGGCAGCGACATGCGCGGCTTTCCTTCCGGAGATAGAGTCGGTGGGGCCGTTAAAAATGGCGGACGATGTAGTGACCCAGCCCATAGACATCGGATCCGGGCGAATCCCACTTCCTCAGGACCCCGGACTCGGAGTGACGTTCGATAAGGAGAAATTGGAGAGGTACCGGGCAAAAGGAAATTGAAACTCCAATTTCCGGGCATGTTGAATATCCCATTGCCTCACTCCATAGGGAAGATCCGTTTCTTGATGGCTAAAAAATATTTGAATAAACCAGATGCCCTATTTGCTAACTTTTCAAGGCTATTCTCCTTCGGGCACTTTTCTTTCCTACCCTAGCAGTGGGGTTAAAAGACTTTACGACACGAACAGGAGGGGATCGTGATGGCAGATTTCATGCTTCCCATTCTTTGGACGGGCACTCCAATTGCCCTCTGGTGTCAAAAGAGAAGCAAAGGTGAAAATAAAATGGAGCAGATTCGTTATCAGAAACTTGGAATTTCTGATTAGGCTCCTTGAAATGAAAGAATCTTTGGCACTGACTTTGTTCCTCACCTTCCCGGAAAAGGCCTTCCCAGGAAGACGTTTATTATTCCGCAATGAACTAACGTCAACAGTTTTTCAATAAAAAATAGCCGACATCAAGTACAATTTCCTCAGAACCCAAATCTAATTTCCGTATTTACTATTACCTCATCTCTGCCTAGCATTCACCCCACAAATGCGTCCACCCCACCCACTGACACTGGAGTGAGAAATACATCCATCACACTTCAGAATTGAATTTCATCGCGAAAAATAGCGCTCCGAATATTTTCCTTCTATCAACCTCAAAGATAATTAGGTTTGTGGAAATTTAAATAACTCTATGAATCAAAAGATAATAAAGTTTATATATGATATCTTTTGAATTGTCTCGACTATCTTCGATTTATCATAAAAAGGTGTGGAAAGATGTCTCCTGAGGAATTATTCGACAATGCTATGGAATCCACTAGAAATGATCGAGTGGAACTTATTCGATTCCTTGCCCAGTTTAGCGATACCCAAGCCCAGTGGGAGCCTCCCGATGGGGAATGGTCCATTGCACAAGGTGTCGAACACATTCTCCTCACCGACAAATATATACGAAAAATCCTTCTCAACACACTTCAAAAAGCGGACAAGTCTGATAACTGGGTTAATGCACCGGAGGTACCCAAAAAAATGACCTCCGAAGAGCTTCGGAGGCGCGAGCAGGGTGTTATTCAGGCACCCGATCATCTTCTCCCTGTTGAGGGCTGTGCCCTTTCGAAAATGATGCCCAACCTCATGCCCTCACGCGAGGAGACCGACACCACATTGCGCCCTTACCGTTCCAGGAACCTTAAGTCCTTGATCCCTCCCATTAAACGCTACGGTGATTTGAACGTCTACGATCGTATGGCCTATACGGGAATTCATGACGCACTTCATAAAGAACAAATGGAGCGCGTAACTAAAGCGAGGAATTTCCCGCAGGCGATCTGATTTTGAAAAGAGAAGAATCTCTAATCCCGGTGGTAGAATTTTGTTAAATTTGGAAGGATTGACATTCTAAAATGATATATCCCTGAATTCCTGCAGGGTTTTACAAAATTCAAATCGTTCCTCCGTGCAAACACCACCCTTTCCTGGCCGAAATGCCCTCCCTTCCGCGCAGGAAAAATAAAGCTTTTTATTGAAATTAGGGGAAATCAGATGGCAGTATTCAGGGGCTCATCCCAAGCGCAGAAATTAGACGAATCTTCCATCTAGAGACCACTACTTTTTCTTTTCCAACAACATCTTCGGGGATTCAGGAAGACTGCGTCCGACTGCGGTCTTCTTCACCCTAAGAACCTTTCCGCCTTCCCCCATCCGAACATACAAAGTATCTTTTGTCCCCCCCCCCGCAAAGATGAGGGGTCCAAATTTCTTTCCTCCTTTTTTCTCGAGCAGAATAACCGCCCTAAACTTATTGAAATCATATCCTTTCATGGCCTTAGCTTCACCTTCATGCTCTAGACCTTTGAGCATGCCAAGTAGGCTTTCCAACGCACTGCCATTCCCCTTCGCTCCCGTGGGTTTTTTAGCAATCCATTTTTCGCCGCTACGCTGAAGAATTACATCGCCACCGGGGAATCTCGCCGTTACTTTAACAACATCTTTCTCCTCACCAAACTTCGTTAAACGTCGATCGCTGAGGTCGAAACTACTTCGAAATATCTTGTCAAAATCTTTCTTGCTGAAGGCAAAAAGTCGCTTCGTCCCGTCCAAGCGGCCGTAAGATTTTTCTTTGTTCATCAAAGAGCCGAGAAGGAACGACTTTTTTAGCTCAGGGCCATTCTTTTTCTTTTTAATCCACACACTCACCCGTTGGGATGTTTTAGGAAGCAGTTTGTATTTCTTGAAATCTTTTTCCGGCTCATCAACGAATTCGACCGCCTTGGCCCATTTAATATCCCAAAGAACATCGTCAATGTGCTTATGCCTACCGATCATTTTGACCTTTTTCCCACCCGGACTTGAGACTTCCATGGTCCATTTTTTCTTCGCGAGGCGGCGAATGTCGAGGGATTCGGAGATTTTATCCAGCTTGAGTCGAGTGACATGGTCCACATCGTAATCGACAATTATTTTTTTCCTCAACTTGAATGGATCCCGGGGCAATTCTTTTACAACATCTTTACCAACAAGAATTACCGGTCCGCCCGAAATTCTCCTAGCGTAAAAAAGAACCTGCTTTTTAATTTCTCCTTTTGCTCCTTTTACCTTTTCCGTTGTCGTCTTGCCTAAATGAATCCCATTTCCTTTTTTATTTTTCTTGTCCGTAAAAACACGCACGGTATATCCTGGTCTGTCCAGACCGTATTTAGACAGGTTCTTAGGGTCCTCTTCTACAAAACGAATAACCTTTTTCCACCTAAGAGCGGAAACGATACTTTCAGACTCCGTCGAATCGGCAACATCCTTTATTGGAGCGATCATTTCCCACTTTTCTTTGTCCTTTCGGATTACTGTAAAAGGTACCTGTTCGCGGGGTTCAATAACGATACGCTGGGCTTTTTCGGGGAGTATCGGAATAATTCTTCGATCCCGAAGCTCAAACACAGATTTATTGATTTTGTTGATGTCGTCAATTTTCAATAGAAATACGGATTTTTTATTGCTCTTTAGAGAAGCATATCGAAACTCACGGGTGGGGGTGCGATCTCCAATTTGGACTGCGACAGTCGCTTCCCCTTTTAGCCCGAAAGTGATAGTCATTTTAGGCTTACCGAGACCGAATTCAGAAATATCGGCAACCTTGCCAATGCGTCGAGTTGGCTTGAAATCCACTGCCGCCTGAATAACGGTCTTTTGGCTATCCTCACTCATCATGGCATCTATGGGCTTGACAAAGCGCCAAACTTTTTCTGCCCGAATTAGCTGAAACGGTTCTTTTTTTCGCTTAAGCGAAAGGCGGATTAGACGTTTTTCATCAATACCTTTAAGAATCTTTTCCTTTCGTTCTTTTTCCGCTTTTTTCTCACTTGCCCACTTTACGTCGTAGAAATAGTACGCTCCGGCAACTATTGCCAGCGTGAACAAGAGCATGAGATTTTTCTTTGGATTCACCGCAATTGTCTTCTTCGGACATAAACTGCAGTTCCGGCAAGAATTACGAACAGAGGCATCAACCAAACAGTGAAAAAGTGGACAAATGCACTTTGCCCACTGCTTAGAATGAGCGGATCGCCGACCCGCCGCTTCGGTCGAATTGTGATGAGTGCTTTCTCACCACTCAGCCAATTGACCGCGTTAAATGCTAAATTTCCATTTCCTTGAGACCCTATGAAGGCGTCGCTTGCAAAGTCAGCATCGCCAAAGACCACTATTCGGGATTCTGTCGGCGACTTTTGTAGGGTTTTATTGGTCACAGAAGCCTTTTTTTTCTTGTCGACTATGGCACCTTTTGGGAGAAACTTTTTTAGGTCTACCCTCACTGCTGCACCCAGGGGAACAGGGCCATCTTTTTTTGTTTTGGGGTCGTAGGAAGCTTTTTTTTCCTGAATGTTGAGACTGGCCACTGTAAAACTTCCGGGACCCGTTTTAACCAGTGTCTCGGCATTAATCCCTTTCTTGGGGAGATTTTTGGCCGAAACTCGACGGGCGGTGGGGAACATAGTCGCCAGTCCACGCATTTGCCGGGTGATATCGTGAATTCCATATTGAGAAACAAACGGTGTGAGTTCATTTCCGCCCACCAAGGAAAATTGAACTGCCCGCGGGTCAATGACAAAAGACTCAGGCAAAGCGAAGCCGTATTTTTTTAGCAAATCGGTTAGGCGGCCCTGTGGCGAATCAGGCTCGAGGAGAACAAGCATCCGACCCCCACGGTTCAAGTAAGCTTCAAGAAAACCGGCTTCAGCCTTTTCGATGTCTTTTTTTGGTGCCGCAACAATCAGAAGATTTGTCTTTTTGGGCACCCCTTTTCTACGAAGAAGAAATAGCTCCTCTACTTTATAGTTGTCCGACCGCATTCCCCCGGCAAGGGTCGCCATAACCGCTCTTCCCGTTCCGATGTGCAGCCGTTCCCCATGTCCCGTTAAAAAATAAACCACCTTTTGATCGGTCTGAATCGTTTTTAAGATAGCATTCGCGATAGAGTTTTCTGAGAGATCAAAAAATTTCTCCGAACGAAAGGTCTTAGACTTATTTTTAGGGTTAAATTTTGGGCTTCCGGTTGGCGCAGATTTTCCAATCCCCTTGACCTTCCCAAAATGATGAACGACAACGATTGTCCCGTACCCATCAACCTCGTATTTTTTTGCTGTCCTCGGAGAGGCGTCCAAATCAATAAAACGAAGTCTAATCATTTTTGAATGGCGAGGATACTGCCCTAAAATCTCCTTAATCTGTGGGGTCTGGGACTTTCTGGTAAATGATAGTATCTCGATACTTTTCTTTTCCTTGTCAAGTTTTTCCAGGATGTTTATAGTTTTTTGGGAAAGGCTGAAAAATTTTCCGGGTGTCATATCCCACCGGACATTGTGCTTAACCGACACCATTTCGACGACAACAAGAATTCCCAACACAATGGCAACCATACTTGCCACTTGGAAACCCACCCGCGTCGATCTACGCTGAATTCCTCCCCGCAAGTCTTGCCTGGATTCCCACAGACCAAAGGCCATCGCGAGAACCCCCAAACAGAGGGCCGCATATCCCCAAAGGGACATGCCATCAAACTGGTCTTGACCGACCCATGCCAGGAACCCCATCATGAGTAAGGCTACACCGGAAATCATGCTGTAAAGATTAAGGTTACGGTAATTCACGGCACCTATCCCCTCCACCTATAATATTCCAGCGAGCGCATCGCCAAGAATAGGCACAATATGTTCACATTCACCAAAAAAATGACGTCGCGCGTGTCAATAATTCCCTGGATGAAGGAGCGAAGGTGAATGCCAATCGAAATATGGCGCAATAGTGTAGCAATAGCCGGACTCGCCGAAACGGCAACAAAATCTAAGATAAAGCTTCCCAGCAGGACCATAAAAGCGATCACGGCTGCAACAATTTGATTCGATGTAAGAGAGCTGCAAAACAATCCCACTGAGAGGAAGGCACTTCCCATGAGGAATATCCCCAGATAGCCTGCCCCCACCACGCCCCATTCGACGGAAACGAAGACACTCAGAATTAATGGATAAACAAACGTTCCGGCAATCATAATTAAATACATCATCAGGGCAGCCAAATATTTTCCAATAAGTATTTCCCCATCCCTTAGAGGAAAAGTTAGAAGTAATTCCATGGTGCCCTGTTTTTTTTCTTCGCTAAAAAGACGCATGGTCAACAAAGGGATGATGAATAAAAGAACTACACTTATGCTCGAGAATACGGGACCTAGTATAGCCGACGTAGGTGTTAAATTATATTGAGCCGCAGCACGTGGGTTTCTCATGAGCTGCATGGAGATAAGAGAATAGTTGACGAATGAGCCCGAATAGAAAAATCCCAGAATGACAGACCACGCAGCGAGAATGACATAGGCGATGGGCGAAAAAAAGAAAGAGGCCAATTCTCTTTTCGATATGAGCCAAATGTTACGCATCGACTCCCTCCTTTTCACTCCAGTGATCGGCGCCGACGATATCAACAAATATTTTTTCCAGAGGAATTCTCTCCTGAACCAGTTCGGTAAGCCTTCCACCCGCCGAGGTGACCGCCAGCGCGAGGTCCGGGCGGACATCTTCCCCCTCATCGGAGAGCACTTCAAAGCGTACCTCGCCGTTCGCTGAAGTATCTTGCACTTTTACACTGCGCACCCTAGGCACCCCAGCCAGGCTCTTTTCAAGAAGGTCGAGGGCTCCTATCGCAGAAACTCGAATGACTTCACCGCCTTGAATTTGGGCCGTCAGATCATCGATACTTCCTTCCTCTTTCACCCGCCCTTGGTGAATGATCACCACGCGGTCGCATATGGCATTAACTTCCGGAAGGATGTGGGTGCTCAAAATGATCGTATGATTTCCCTTAAGACTTCGGATTAATTCCCGGATCTCGATGATTTGGGCAGGGTCAAGACCAGAAGTAGGCTCATCCAGAATGAGAACCGGTGGGTCGTTGATTAGTGCCTGGGCCAGACCCACCCTTTGGCGGAATCCTTTTGACAGATGCCCAATTATGCGCGAGACAACGCTGCCTAACCCGCATCCCCCGACAACGCGGTCTATGTCCAAATTTTTATTTACTCCCCGCATCCCTTTCATCGAAGCAACAAAATCGAGGTAGGCCTTTACCGTCATTTCAGGATAAAGAGGATTGTTCTCCGGGAGGTACCCAATGCATTTTTGTGCCTCCAGAGGTTTTTCCGAAACATCAAAACCACCTACAAATGCCTTTCCGGACGTAGGAGGCATGTAACCTGTCAATATCCGCATGGTTGTGGATTTCCCGGCGCCATTGGGGCCCAAAAAACCTAAGATTTCCCCTTTATTGACCTGAAAGGAAATATTTTGAATCCCTTGAATATTTCCGTAATACTTGGTTAACGCTTCAACTTGAATCAACTGCAAAATCCTCCAACGATAGAAAATTTTCACTCGAAACTAAATAAATTCACGGGCAGGCCTGGCGATGAGGAGAGGCTACAAACTTTTGATCTTTCCAAAAGTTGCCAATATTGAGGACCCATTCGAAAGCCGAACAAAAATCAGCCTGCTCCCCAAGGCAATCGCACACATCCAACTTTCACGGTAGTACTCACATAATCGATCCTGAAAATATTTATTAATTCGCTAACTGTCAAGATTCTTTTGCCCATTCTGCATATTCATTTTATTGGAAAATACTACCTAGCTAGTTGAGGCGCAACCCTAGAGTCTATTCTATGAAGATTTTCAAGCATTTTGTCCTCTATCAGTCAAATATCCTTTAAGGGCGGCCAATTTCAAAACCTTGGGAATGAGAAGGATTCTTGGCCCCTTTTGGTCGAGTTCGATACTCACTTTTTCCCCCTCGCTGAGCACGTATTCCCTCTCCCCGTCAAAGGCAAGAACCTGATTCAGGCGGCCTGAAATTTCAATCCTATGACCCTGCGGGATCCGGCTTGAACTTTTGATTCTGGCATTCCTTACTAGTCCGGGGCCGATGGGGGACAAAACTCGTTTTCCCTTTTTACCTCCACGGGCAAACTCTATCCAAAGACCATCGGGTTCTTTGGGCGATATGGGATCGATACTAGCCCCTAGGGCCGAGAGACCCAGCCCTCCGGGCCGGCAGCTCGTCAACGCCAATGCCGCAAGAAGATCAATATCCCACACCGCCCTGGACCCGGCGAACGCCTCGTTAACAAGCGCAACATCCACGAGGGCAATTTCACGATTGCCCGAAAGATGCACTACGAGGCGCTTTGATGAGACTACCTGATGGGCATATCGGCGCGGCGTCCTTGCATACAAACCCGCGCCCAGACCTGCTGATGTCCCCTCCCAAGCATGCGAAAATGCGTTGTTAGTTCCCGTCGAAAGCGGAACCAAAGGGCAACTACCACAACCCTTCGCAGCTGCACGACTGGTTCCATCTCCGCCAAGAACTACGATACATGTCGCCCCCTCTTCCTTCATCCGGGCAGCTGCCCGTGCCGTGTCGGCAGATTCTCCTCTTGCCTCAATGTTGAGAAGGTGAACCTTTGTTTTCTGCCTGCTTCCCCCCTCTCGGCATATCTCATATGCCGCCTTACCCAAGGAGCCCGCATCGTTGAGGAGTAAAATTTTTTTCACTTTTGCCGCCTCGGCCCCCGCCATCACTCGCCGAACTATTAGCAATTTTTCGTGGTTGCTGACCGATGTGGCGAGCGCCACTAAGCGGCGAATATCTTTGCCCGACTGGGGGTTCGCGATAATACCCAAACAGGACAATAGAGACCTCAACTTTCGGGAAAAACCGACCTCCTCTATCTCAATTCAACCGAAATCGGTTAGTCTATCTTGCATATAGTAATTGCCCGTACGGGAGGCTAATGAAATGGGAGCCAAGCGTCAAGGATTGGAAAATGCCACCCACAAAGGGCAGAAATTGATTCATCTAGTGTATTATTCTGGTGCAAATCCCAAATTTCCAAATTATCCTCAAGAACTATGAAAAAATCGACCTCTCTACGGCAAGATGCAAAAACCATATTCAAAATAGCCCTGGCGTCGGTCCAGGCAGAAAAAATCATTCAACCTACAGTATCCCTAAAAAAAACAAAAACAGGTGACTGGGTCCGGTGTGCTGGAAAGAGCATTTCACTTCGATCGGGAGGGCGGCTCATTGTCGTTGGCGCTGGCAAGGCTAGCTCACACATGGCGCGCGCGGCCGAGAACCTTTTTGGCGACCGAGTGGATGGCGGCGCAGTTGTTACCCAGAAGGGCCATGCCGTCCCATGTAAACGAGTCGAAATTCTCGAGGCCGGCCATCCCGTTCCGGACCAACACGGAATCCAGGCCGCGAAAATTATCGGCTCATGGGTTGATGGAGCCAGAGAGGATGATCTGGTTCTTTGTTTATTTTCGGGAGGAGGCTCTGCCTTGCTACCCGCCCCGGTCGAAGGAATCACTCTTAGGGAAAAACGTGGTGTAACCAATGATCTTCTGAAATCGGGTGCTACGATTAACGCCGTGAACTGTATACGGAAACATCTTTCCTGCCTCAAGGGAGGACACCTTGCCCGGCGCGCCGCTCCGGCCCGTCTCTTAACACTAGCCATATCAGATGTGGTTGGGGATCCTCTTGACGTCATCGCATCCGGCCCGACTTGCGGCGATCCCACCACCTTCGCCGATGCAGAGCGCGAGCTTAAATCCAACAGGGTCTGGAAAAACCTCCCTCCTAGCATACGTCGGCACCTGCAAAAAGGGATCGCAGGTGAAATCCCCGAGACACCGGGCCCTGAGGACCCGGTATTCGGACGAGTGCACAATATCATTGCCGCCAATAATGAGACCGCGCTGAAGGCCGCCGCTAATTCTGCTCGCACTCTAGGATATCGCCCTATGATTATTACCCGGCACATGCAAGGCGAGGCCCGTGAAATAGGCAAATTCCTCGCGGGATTGGCCGACGGAATCAGAAAAGAGGATCTTCCCACCCTTTCCCCGATCTGTCTTCTTCTGGGAGGGGAGACAACCGTCACCGTGCGGGGTAAGGGCCTCGGTGGCCGATGTCAGGAACTGGCCCTTTCCTTCCTTGCTCATATCACCGATTGCAATTCGTTTTGCCTCCTCTCCGCGGGCACTGACGGAAAGGATGGCACCTCCCCGGCGGCCGGGGCGATTGTGGATGCGGAAATGCTTAAACTTATTAAAAAGCAAAAAGTTGACGTCGGTCATTACTTAAATCAAAATGACAGCTATGGGTGTTTAAGTGATTTGGGAGGGATCATTCCCTCGGCACCTACCGGGACAAATGTGATGGATATTGTGGTGTTGCTTGTTTGTTAAGTGCTATATTTAGCCATCTTTTGTAGGGGATGTAGAACCTCGCCCGGCGAATTAGAGGTTTTTGATGGCAGTTTTGTCTGGTTCCTGGGTCCAGTCTTTATGCATCGTAGGTGCCTCCTCTTTTGCGTTGCTGCTCTCCAGCACTCTTGCGCGTTGTGCACCTAGTTCTTTCATCGTAAGCAATTACTCCATAGCCCCATTTAGCATCGAATCAAATGGCCTTCCAAAAGGATGGGGGCTCCGAATTCTGGCTGGCAGGCCCAATGTTAAAATTATCAAAGAGAAAGATAAAAACATCCTACGCCTGAGAAGCAAACATTCTTCAATCGTACTATACAAAGACTTAAACGTTGATCTCAAAATTTTCCCTTACCTTAAATGGCGCTGGAAAGTCACAAAACTCCCTGAGGGCGCTGACGCACGGCTCGACAATCGAGATGATCAGGCTGCTGGCATCTATATCGCATTTCCTCGGTTTCCAAAGATGATTAATACGCAGCTTTTAGCCTATATTTGGGAAACTAGTGCTCCAGTCGGAACCTCCATTCGAAATAAAAAAAATTCCGCGGTCCATTACATTGTAATCCGTAGCGGGAAGAGCAGGCTCAATGAATGGATTACCGAAGAGCGCAACGTCATGGAGGACTACCGCAAGGTCTTCGGAAAGGAGCCACCGATAGTCGGCAGGGTTGCCATCCTAATCGACAGCGACGATACCCACTCCCAGGCTGAAAGCTTTTTCGAGAGAATCGAATTCATTAGGCAACCCCATGTACAAATGTGGCTACCGGGAATTCAGCTTGTTAAATCGACCATTCCCGCGCCTTAATTGTTTCCTATTCTTCTTCCATCTTCTTGGATGGAATGACCCACTGGGTCTCATTTTTCACCCTTAAACTCATTTAACTGTCTCCGCCATCTGGGAAATTAATGTTTTAGGTAATTGACTTGAGGCATAGAATTGAGGAGCTCAATATGCGCCGGACTAAAATCGTCTGCACTCTGGGTCCAGCAAGTAACAGGGCAAGCACCCTGAGACTTATGATTCGTTCCGGCATGAACGTAGCCCGCCTAAATTTCTCCCACGGTACCCACGCCAAGCACAGGGGCACCATTAAGAAACTTCGTCGCATCGCATCTGAGGAAGACTGCCCTATCGCTATCCTCGCCGACATGGGCGGACCCAAATTCCGTTTAGGGACGGTGAAAGCTGGAGCGTCACTTCGCAAAGGACAGCGAGTGACCCTGACCAGCCTAGCTTGCGGGGGCACACCGGGAAAACTCTCCATCAACCGCCCTGAATTGCTCCCCCAATTGGGCCAGGGGGATCGTGTCATGATTTGGGATGGAAAACTCCAACTCGAAGTTATCAAAACAGGGAAAGAGGAAGCCATCTGCCAAGTCATCGTCGGCGGAACACTTAAAGACGGTGCTGGGCTAAATATGCCGGATACCTTCCTCGACATTCCCGCCTTGACCGAAAAGGATAAGAAGGATATTGCCTTCTGTGTGCGAAAAAAAGTGGATTTTATCGGCCTCTCGTTCGTGCGTAGGGCAGCGGATATCGAGTTGTGTCGCCAGGAAATTCGCTCTCACAAAATGAGCATCCCTATCGTTGCGAAGATAGAAAAATCCGAAGCCATACAAAACTTAGAAGAAATTATCGAGGCGACGGATGGGGTGATGGTCGCACGCGGAGACTTGGGAATCGAGATTCCCCTCGAGGAAGTCCCGCACGTCCAAAAGAGAATCATCGCCTGTGCTAACACACTCGGAAAACCTGTCATTACAGCTACCGAAATGCTCTTGTCGATGGTTGAATCGGCCCGCCCCACGCGTGCCGAGACAGGGGACGTCGCCAATGCCATCCTAGATGGGTCAGACGCTGTTATGCTCAGCGAAGAAACATCGGTGGGAAACCATCCTCCCGAAGTGATTAGGGTGATGTCCCGCATAGCCGAATCGACTGAAAAAAACGCTTCCGCCTCTTTCGATGAAGCCAAAAGTCTCAGGCCCGCAAGCAGTGATTTTGACCTGGGACATGCGATCGCCCGATCCACAGTGGAGCTTGCCAGAGATTTGAACGCCGCGCTCATCATCACCCCGACGGACTCAGGTGATACACCTCGGCGCATTGTTCTTCAGCGCCCCGCACAGGCAGTAATTGCTTTGAGCACATCGGATCGAACCGTCCGGCGCCTCGCCCTTTCCTGGGGTGTAATCCCATGGAAAATTCCCCGCCGACTGCCACTCAAAAAAATTCTTCCTGCCATCCGAGAGCAAATCATTGACAAACAGCTTGGGGTCAAAGGAGATTATATCATTTTCTGCGCTGGCTACCCCTTCGGAGCCAAAAAGAACATTGGAAGGGTTATTCAAACCGAGGTGATTTAAGAGTGACCAAAAATATGGGCGTCTACCTCGGGATCGATTTAGGAGGCACCCGCATCCAGGCTGCCCGCTTCACCCCAGATGGGGTTCGGGAAGCAACAGAAAGCGCACCCTCCGAGGCCCAAGGTAACGCTGACAAAATTCTTGATGCGATAAATTCGGCCGCCTCTCAGCTAGTGAAAAACGAGGCTCTGCTCGGGGTGGGCCTAGGTGCTGCCGGGCTCTGCGACCCCGAGAGGGGTCGGATTCTCAGCTCTCCCAATATACCTGCCCTAAACGGGTTCGATCTCAAGACCCGTCTTCAGGGACTCTTCGGAGATACCCCCATTCTTATGATGAACGATGCGAACGCCGCCGCATTGGGTGAATTCCACGCGGGAGCTGGCCTAGGCTCGTCGAGCATGTTTCTCCTCACTCTGGGAACAGGAATTGGCGGTGGATTTGTTGCAAATGGGAAAATTTTGCTAGGAACGGCAGGCTTTGCTGCTGAAGCCGGCCATATGTCGATTCAGGCTAATGGTCCTCTTTGCCGCTGTGGCTCTCGGGGTTGCCTAGAAGCATGCGTTTCCGGCTGGGCGATAGTTAGGGATGCCGAAGAAATTGCCAGAAACAACCCTGATTCTGAAATTGCCCGCCTACCCTCGCTCACCCCTCTCACACTAGCCAAATTAGCCAGGAATGGTGAGCCGAATGCACGTGCCCTATGGGAGAAAGCCGGAACTATGCTTGGCATCGGTATCGCCAACCTGATGAATCTCTTTAACCCAGAGTGCGTCGTGTTGGTCGGAGGGCTGGGCAAGGCAGGAAGCTTATTAGTCGATCCGGCGCGGCGTACCTGGGAGAACCAGGTTTTTGGTCGAGCCCATCAATCCACCGTCGTTAAGATGGGAACCCTCGGCGAGTGGGCTGGAGCCCGCGGCACAATCCAACCTTATCTTGATTCGTAAAAATACCCAATCAACTCCAGACCTGTCAGAGCAATAAGTTAATATGCAATAGCGCATGAGTGACATATAATATTGATATTGCTTATGATAAACTATAAAATTATCCGCAACTATATTGTTCTTGCTTTTGTAACAATGTTAAGTTAAAATAACTTAGTTGCTTGACAATTACTACCCCCCAAAGGATTTCTAATGCCAGCCACTCACCAAAAAGGCACCGGAGATCTTTCGCCCAGCCTAGAGCACTATCTTCGGACAATTTACGACCTCCAGGAGGAGAAAGGATATGGCCGGGTCACCGACATTGCAGAGAGGTTAGGGGTGGCGAAGCCAGCTGTCTCCTACGCCCTCAAGACTCTGCGCACTGCTGGGTTTGTGGATCATCGGGTGTACGAGAGCGTGCTCCTGACAGAGGAAGGGATGAGCCGGGCCAAGAGAGTTTCAGGAAAATTTTCGATTCTTTTGCATTTTTTAACCGAAATCCTTGGTGTGGAAAGAGAAAAAGCATTCGTCGATGCGTGCCTGATGGAGCATTATGTAAGCGGAAATTCCGTGGATCGTTTTTTGGATCTTTTACGCTTTTTTGAAGATGAAAATCACCAAAAATTCCTTGAAGCCTTCCATGAATTTAGACGTTCCTGCGAGAGTGAATCGAGCTGCCCCACTTGCTCATTTCACTGCGACATTAGTGTCCAGGAATCTAATTTTTCACCGCAATGATAGAACCCAAAAACGCCTAATGAAAAAAGAATCGTTGCCTGCTGCGATAAAGAAAAATAAAGTTTTGTTGGTATCAATCCGGTGCAAAGGAAAAGCCAATCCTGGAATTGGGCGAACTCTTCGGTGATTTTAGTTTCACAAACGTCCACCAAAAATTCAAAAGTTGCAAGAATGAAAATATCAAGAATGTAAGGTGATTTCAAAAAAATGCCGGCCATTAATAGGCATTAGGGTCGTCGCCTCAATATTTTTTCTTTATCCCCTGCCAAAACCAGGTTATGTCTTAAGAGAAAGTCGCCGGGACAAGCCAATGAAGAAAAGAAAATTTCCTATGGGGGTAAACGAAAGTTGAACATTATCAAGACTGTGAGATGGATTCTCTCCGCTCTCTTGCTATCGTATTTTGGCCTTTTCGCCACGTTCGAGGCCGAAGCATCAGGAGAGGTGAATCTTTATTCATACCGCCAGCCTTTTTTGATTAAACCAATTCTTGATAAATTTACAGAATTGACAAGAATTAAAGTCAATATCGTTTTTGCAAAAAAAGGCATGGTTGAGAAAATAAAAGCGAGTCCTGGGGCCGCAGATGCAGTATTGACTTCAGATATCGGCCGGCTCAACGACCTCAAGAACGCAGGAGTTCTTCAGCCCGTACAATCACCGCTCCTTGAAAAAAACATCCCTTCGCAATACCGACACCCCGACGGTCTATGGTTTGGACTTACTATGCGGGCAAGAGTTCTATTTATTAGCAAGGACCGCGTAAAACATGGGGAAGTAAATTCCTACGAGGATCTTGCCGAACCCCACCTCAAAGGAAGAATATGTATCCGCTCCGGAAAACATGTTTACAATATTTCTCTAATTGCATCTATCATTGCCCACAAGGGGATGAATGGTGCCCGAAGATGGCTTAAGGGCGTAAAAGCCAATTTGGCACGTAAGCCTTCTGGCAATGACCGCGCACAAGCCAAAGGAGTCTATTCTGGGCAATGTGATGTTGGGATTGGAAACACTTACTATATGGGGAAAATGCAGACAAATAAGAAAAAACCTGCGCAGCGCAAATGGGCAGAAGCGATTCGCCTCGTTTTCCCAAACCAAAACGGCCGTGGCACTCACGTAAATATCAGTGGCGGAGCAATAATACGGGATGCCAGGAACCGTGAAAATGCTATAAAGCTCCTAGAATTTTTAAGCAATGAATTCGCTCAAAAAATCTATGCGGATCAAAATTTCGAATATCCAATCAACCCTCAAGTTCCACCTCATGCACTTGTTAAATCCTGGGGCGGTTTCAAGACTGACCAGGTTAACTTGGGCATCGTAGCCGATAAGCGAGAGGCAGCTTCAAAATTGGTCGACCGGCTTGATTTCAATAACTTCAAAAAGGCCTCCGCAAACTAGAGTAACGTGCCTAGCGTTGAATTATTTCACCGCTAGGCGTCTTTTCGGTGGCATGTCTCGTTTCCACTGTTTGGATGGAAATTAGGATGCACGCAAGAAGCAAAGCATCAAGAAAAAATTTCCCAATACCGGCCATTTGGCGATACACTTTAGACGGTTGGGTTTTAGGGGTGCTTCTTCTCTCGTGCCTAACCGCCATCCCAATCTTCACTGTAATCATATTGGCGCTTTCATCAAGCGGTAACATTTGGCAGCATTTAGCCTCAACCGTTCTTCCTCGCTATCTCAGGACGACCCTATTTCTAATGTTTGGTGTTGGCATTGGCACGACCATGGTCGGCGTAGGCACCGCATGGCTCGTCACATTGTGCCAGTTTCCGGGGAGAAAAACTTTCGAGTGGGCCTTACTTCTCCCTTTAGCCGCGCCCTCTTACGTTGTCGCCTATGTGTATACGGATCTTCTGGAATTTTCAGGACCAATTCAGGAAACCCTCCGTCAAATTTTTGCCTGGAATTCAGGACGAGACTATTGGTTTCCAGAGATTCGTTCACTGGGAGGAGCCATCGGTGTTATGACGTTCACCCTTTATCCCTATGTTTACCTTTTATCGCGAATAGCTTTTCTCCAGCAGTCTGTATCAATCCTGGAAGCTAGCCGCACTCTTGGGAGAAATTCTTGGCAAATATTCTTCTCAACCGCCCTCCCAATGGCTCGTCCCTCGATAATTATAGGTGTCACTCTTTCCCTGATGGAAACTTTAAACGACTTTGGAACCGTAGACTTTTTTGCCGTTGAAACTTTGACGGCCGGTATATTCGACGTATGGCTTAATATGAATAATACCGCTGGAGCTGCACAGTTGGCCATTGTGTTGCTTGTTTTAGTCCTGGCCCTTATTGGGGCCGAAAGATATTCTCGAAGGAGACAGCGGTTTTATGAAACAGGCAAGAAATTCACCACACTACCTAAATTCCCTCTTTTCTCCGGAGGGGCGATGCTCGCGTTCTCAGCCTGTCTTCTGCCCATTCTTCTAGGATTTATGATTCCTGCTGGCGTTCTAATAGGCCATGCAGCCAGGTTTTATGAAGAAAGTTTTTCTGCCGGTTTTTTAATTTACACCCAAAATAGCCTCATTCTTTCAATTATCGGTGCCTTTTTTGCAACTATTCTAGGGCTTTTTATGGCTTACGGAGTTCGATTGAGTAGAAACCCGTTCATTAAGGTTGCCTCACGTTTTGCAAGTGTTGGGTATGCTATTCCAGGAGCTGTACTAGCTATTGGAGTAATCATCCCAATAGGGAAGGCAGACGTGGAATTAAACAGATTCATGCATGCACTGTTTGGCGTCGAAGCGAAATTACTCCTTAGCGGAACGATCATTGCGGTGATTTATGGTTATATGGTCCGCTTCCTTGCACTTTCCTATGGTAGCGTCGAATCTAGCCTCATGAAAATAACACCGAGCATCGAAGGGGCTGCCCGAACACTCGGAAGTACTCCATTAAAAAGCCTGAGAAAAGTGCACATTCCGATGATCAAGGGAGGTATCCTGGCTGCTGCAGTTTTAGTGTTTGTGGATTGCATGAAAGAATTGCCAATGACAATTATTTTGCGCCCATTTAACTATGGGACACTCTCCACGCATGTTCATCAATTTGCTTCGGATGAAATGCTGGAGGAAAGTGCTCTGGGCGCACTTATGATCGTAGCAGCAGGTATTATTCCAGTCATTCTCCTCAGTGCGACAATACGGGGGACGAGACCGGGCCAGAGGGACGGAGGGGCGCCGTGAGCGGACTTCTTCTCTCCAATATCTATCATTCATATGACGACATCGAAGTCCTCCGCGACACATCGCTCCTGGTCGAAGCTGGGGAACTCGTCTGCCTTCTTGGCCCTTCAGGATGCGGAAAGACCACCCTCCTAAGAATCGCAGCGGGCCTGGAGCCTTTGCAAGCCGGAAGGGTAGAAATTAACGGGGCTCTCGCAGCTGACACGAAGTCAGGTTTTTCGGTGCCAACCGAAAAACGAGGAACTGGCCTCATGTTCCAAGACTATGCGCTTTTTCCGCACCTGACTGTATTTGGCAATGTCATTTTCGGAATTTCCAAGCCCTCGGCGGGGCAACTCCACAGAGTGCGCCAGGACATGGCCCAGATGGGAATTGCCGATTTAGAGGATGCCTATCCCCACATGCTCTCGGGAGGACAGCAACAAAGGGTTGCTCTCCTCCGTGCAATGGCCCCGCGTCCCGGCGTGCTCCTGCTAGACGAACCATTTGCAGGCTTGGATACTGCTCTCCGAGCGCAAATTCGCGAAGAGAGCCTAACCCTGCTCAAGCAAACTGGTGTGGCTACCCTCATGGTTACCCACGATCCGCAGGAGGCCATGTTTGTGGCTGATCGAATCCTGGTGATGAACCGAGGGCGCATTGAGCAGGTCGGGACACCCCGGGAGATTTACCAGTTTCCAGCCACCGAATTTATCGCCCGCTTCGTTGGCCAAACCAACATTCTTCCGGGCATTGTTCTTGATTCAGGATATGATGAAATTATGACTTCTATCGGAGTTGTCCCCTGCCTATCGATGCGCGGACTTGAATTCGGGACAGATGCATATATATCGATTCGGCCAGAGAGCTTCGCAATCGATCCGGATGGACCGTTTCGAGCTAAGGTTCGCGAAATCAGGTATGGCGGCCACTATGTGGGTTTTGTTGTAGAGCTACTCGAGGAAATTGGAAAGGGCCAGCAGTTGCGAATTCACGCCCATCCAACAAGGCGGATAGATGTGGGTGAAACCATCTTTTTCCGGATCATCCCGGATTTTGTAACCGTCATAGAAGATATGACCGATAATAGCCCTTGAGAGAAGAGAAATGGCCGTTTGCCGGTGAACAAATTTTTTGCATACAGTTTATTGCATTCCCATTCGACTCCTTCCTATCGAACCCAAAAAAGTAGGATGTACCAGAAGAATCATGCTTTCTACAGCTTGAATAGTCTTCATCCCCCACAACAGTGCTTATATTTTCTTCCACTTCCACAGGGACAGGGCTGATTCCGTCCAATCTTTGGGGAATCTCGTCGGACAGGAGTTGCGGTCTTGACTGCCGCCTCCACCTCACCATCACCAAAAGTCCCTACTTCATCGTGCATCATATACATTTCTTGTTCCCGTTCGTAGTCGTCAAACTGAATTCCGTCTTCACCCACATCCAACTTGTAGAGATAGAGCAGGGTTTCGGAATCGAACCGGTCGTTTAGCGCCTCGAACATCTCAAAGGCTTCTTTTTTATATTCGTTCAGAGGATCAACCTGGGCATATCCCCTGAGTCCGATTCCTTCTTTGACGTGTTCCATGTTTGTCAGGTGATCCTTCCATTGCGAGTCAAGAATTTGGAGATAAACAACTCGCTCTAGCTCGCGAACGACTTCATCTTCGAATTCATTGTATTTCAGCTTGTAAGCATCTTCGATGAGTCTTTGCATTTTCTCCAACACGAGGTCCCGCGTTTCGTCTTCGATGTCAATTTCACAACGAGGATGCTTAAAGGAAATTTTACGGGACTCGAGAGTCCCGGTAAGGCCGAACTGGTGTTCAATTGATACGAGGAACCCCCCCAAGTCCCATTCCTCAAAATGCTCGTTCTCGGGAAAATGGATGCCGAAAAAGTCATCAAGAATCCTGAGAGCAATGTCTTTAATTTGCTCGGAAATATCTGTCCCTTGGAGGATATCCTTCCGGAGGTCATAGACGACCTCGCGCTGCTTGTTCATAACGTCATCGTATTTCAAGATCTGCTTACGCATTTCGAAATGTTGCGCTTCGACTCGCTTCTGGGCGGTTTCTATGGCGCGGGTAACCATCTTGGCCTCGATAGGAACACCTTCTTCCATGCCAAGTTTTTCCATAATTCCACTAATTCGATCAGAGCCAAAAATCCGTAGCAAATCGTCCTCAAGCGAAAGATAAAAGCGCGAACTTCCCGGGTCACCTTGGCGACCCGAACGCCCTCGAAGCTGATTGTCTATTCGCCTGCTTTCGTGCCGCTCAGTAGCAAGAACATGAAGCCCTCCAGCCCTGACAACCTCTCTGTGCTCTTCTTCGCACTCGGTCTGGAATTCTTTGAGGGCCCTATCATATTCAGGTCCTTCGCTGGCTTGAATTTTTGTGGATGCCAGAAACTCGGGGTTGCCCCCGAGAAGAATGTCTGTTCCGCGACCAGCCATGTTTGTGGATAGAGTCAAGGCACCTTTCCTGCCAGCCTGGGCAATAATTTCGGCCTCGTGCTGATGGTTTTTCGCGTTCAGGACGTGATGGGGGATTTTTCGCCGCTTTAGGATTGAGGAGAGGTTTTCACTCTTTTCGATATTGGTAGTGCCGACGAGAACGGGACGACCTTTTTTTTGGCATTCCAGAATTTCCTCGATGACAGCATCAAGTTTCTCTCGGTCGGTTCGGTAGACCTGATCCGGATACTCGTCACGGATGAGTTCGCAATTCGTGGGAATTACTGAAACGGGCAGCTTGTAGATTTCTTGGAATTCTGCAGCCTCGGTGTCTGCCGTGCCGGTCATACCCGCCAGCTTCTCGTAGAGCCGAAAATAGTTCTGGAACGTGATCGTAGCTAGTGTGATATTTTCTTCTTGGACCTTGACACGCTCCTTCGCCTCGAGCGCCTGGTGAAGCCCATCGCTGTACCTACGACCAGGCATAAGGCGGCCGGTAAATTCATCGACGATGATGACTTCATCGTCCTTCACGACATAATCAATATCTTTCTCAAAAATTGCGTGCGCCTTCAGAGCTTGTTCCACGTGATGTAGCAGCGTGATGCTACTCATATCGAACAGGCTGACTCCCGATTCAAGGACACCAGTCTTTCGGAGGATCTTTTCACACTCTTGAACCCCCCTTTCCTTTAAACTCGCTGTCCGTGTCTTTTCGTCTACGATCAAGTACTCGTATTTTTTCTTGCTGATGTTGTCTTTCCCACCCTCGACGTACTCGTCTTTTGCGGGGGCCTCCTCGCCCTTCTCACTGCTCTCGAGGAGCAAGGGCTTGATGAGACCGTTGATCTGTCCATAAAGGCGGGTAGCCTCCTCTGCCGGACCGCTAATAATAAGCGGGGTCCGGGCCTCGTCGACGAGAATACTGTCCACCTCGTCAACAATTCCGAAGCGGAGCTTGCGTTGAACAAAGCTTCCCTCCTCGAATTTCATATTATCCCGCAGATAATCGAACCCGAATTCGTTATTCGTTCCAAAAACAATGTCTGCCGCATAGGCCTCCCTGCGATCTTCATCGTCCATGTCATGCTGAATCACACCAATAGTCAGTCCAAGGCCTTTATAGATACGGCCCATCCAAGCGGCGTCTCTCCTCGCAAGATAGTCGTTTACTGTGATGATATGGACGCCCTCACCCTCCAAAGCATTCAAATAGGCCGGAAGTGTTGCGACGATGGTTTTGCCTTCTCCTGTTTTCATTTCGGCAATTTTTCCTTGGTGCAGGACAACCCCGCCAATTATCTGGACGTCGAAATGGCGCATGTCCAGAAAACGCCGGCCCGCCTCTCGGACCAGAGCAAACGCTTCGGGAAGGATGTCGTCGAGACTTTCGCCAGCTGCCAGGCGCTCTTTGAAGCTCGTCGTCTCGGCCTGCATTTCTTCGTTTGTCATTTTCAAACAGCGCGGTTCAAGGGAATTCACCTTCTCAAGGATAGGGCGTATTTTCTTCAATTGGCGCTCGTTAGCAGTCCCGAACACTGAACTGAGCATTGAAATGCCTTTTTCGAAAATCGTCCCGAACATAACGCACCTCGATAAGGATTAAACGGGAGGGGACATAGCCGCCTCCTTTGTTAGTTTGATCTAATTTGCCACGAGAGTTGATGCCGGAATTTCGATGTCAAGACGGAGAGGTCATCATCTCCGAGCAACTAGGGTATCGACAATATAAATCATCGGATTCACCGCGACTCCGTTTAGGCGGACTTCATAGTGGAGGTGAGGGCCTGTAGAACGACCCGTTGAGCCCACTTGAGACACAATTTCACCGCGTTTCACACGAATCCCCGCTCGTACAAGGTTCTTTTTCGTATGGGCAAAGCGCGTGACGATTCCTTGCATATGCCGAATTTCGAGTACATTGCCGTACCCGCGTTCGCGCCTGGACTTAATCACCAATCCATCGGCGGGAGCTATGATTGGCGCACCCGGGCGAGCTACGATGTCGATTCCGGAGTGAAATTCCCGGCGTCCGGTAAAGGCTGAAACACGCGACCCGAACCCAGAGCTGAGCCAACCCCGAACGGGCAGAATGGATGGCGTATGCGCGAGGGCCACCTTCTTTTCCCGAAACATACTCAAAAGTTCGCCAAAGGCACGCTTTTGGGACGCTGCCCTGTGCTCCATATCCAGGAACTGGCGGTTCAGACGATTAACAAAGCGGCGGCCGGAAGGCGATAGCCCCTCCACGTCCTCGAATTGATCGTCCTTGCTTATTCCCCCTAACCCGATTTCGCTTGGAAGGCCTCTTGGCTTCAGTGAGGCCATTATGCGAAGCTGCTTTTCCAGTTTTCGCAAATTCTCCAGGCTTCCGTCCA
>Ga0315336_1002402_pt1 | contig 28825 bp, 26 predicted proteins | sample ASW5metaG_FD_204512 | JGI IMG/M metagenome (GOLD analysis project Ga0315336, IMG submission 204512) | Ammonia-oxidizing marine archaeal communities from Monterey Bay, California, United States - ASW #5 | ecosystem: Environmental > Aquatic > Marine > Intertidal zone | place: USA: California... | reverse complement strand
AACAGCACGAAGCTGCCTTCGGCATTGCGGGCGGGGAAGATGTCGCCGCCCTTCACCAGCCGCTCATAGTCGACCGCCCCGCCATTTTTCGACAGTGGCTTCAGCGCAAGGTAGAGATCGTCGAGCGCCGCCGTGCCGTGCTCGACCACAATCTGGTCGACACGCCGCTCGCCGCGCCAGCCGTCGGCGAAGTCCGACGCCAGCTCGGCAACGAGCTGGTTGCCCTCGCGCCTCACCGAACGCAGCCTTGTGTTGATGGTGACGGTGACGCCCTTCTCGTGGAAGGCGCGCATGTAGGGCACGTGGTTCATGCCACCCATTTCCGGAGCGAAGAAGCGCTCCGGTGAGACAAGTTCCAGCCTGGAGCCGCTGTTGGCGATCAGCTCCGCCGCGCCCATGCCCTGATGGCCGCCATTGTCGTCGTAAAGCAGGACGTTCTCGGCCGGCTTGACGCTGCCGGCCATGATATCCCAGCTCGAGGTCACCAGATTGTCGCCGGCCGTCAGCGGCGGGTTCTGGGGCATGCCGCCGGTCGCAACGATCACCACATCCGGTCCCAGCGCCAGCACATCGTCCTTCTCGGCCCAGGTGTCGTAGCGGATCTCGACGCCGAGGCGAGCGAGTTCGGCCAACCGCCAGTCGATGATGCCGATCAGCTCCTTGCGGCGCGGATTCTGGGTGGCAAGCCTCACCTGGCCGCCAGCCTGGCTGGAGGCTTCGAGCACCGTCACATGGTGGCCGCGTTCGGCGGCGACGCGCGCGGCTTCAAGGCCGCCGGCGCCCGCGCCCACGACCACGACTTTTTTCTTCGGCCCTTCGGTTTTCGCGATGATGTGCGGGACGGTCGCCTCGCGGCCGGTCGCGGCGTTGTGAACGCAAAGCGCCTCGCCGCCTTCATAGATGCGGTCGAGGCAATAGGTGGCGCCGACGCATGGCCTGATCTCATGCTCGCGGCCTTCCATCACTTTGCGGATGATATGCGGATCGGCGATATGGGCGCGCGTCATGCCCACCATATCGAGCTTGCCGGTAGCAATCGCATGGCGCGCGGTGGCGACATCGGAAATGCGCGCCGCGTGGAAGGTGGGGAACTTGGTCGCCGCCCTCACCTCACCGGCGAAGTCGAGATGCGGCGAGGAACGCATGCCGGTCACCGGGATCACCTTGGTCAGCGATGCGTCGGTCTCGATCGTGCCGCGGATGATGTTGAGGAAGTCGACCTTGCCGGACTTGGCGAGCCGCATGGCGATCTCGACGCCCACTTCCTTCGAGAGGCCGTTTTCCAGATCCTCGTCTGCGACCATGCGGATGCCGACGATGAATTTCTCGCCAACGGCGGCGCGCACGGCGTCGAGTACCATGTCGGTGAAGCGCAGCCTATTTTCGAGCGAGCCGCCGAACTCGTCGTCGCGATGGTTGGTCAGAGGCGACCAGAAGCCGTCCATCAGATGGCCGTAGGATTCGAACTCGATGCCGTCGAGGCCGGCCGCCTGGCAGCGCTGCGCGGCCGAGGCATAGTCGGCGACGATGCGCTCGATGTCCCACTCCTCGATGGTCTTCGGGAAGGCGCGATGCGCCGGCTCGCGCACCGGCGAGGCCGACAGCACCGGCAGCCAGTCGGCCTTGTTCCAGCCGGTGCGGCGGCCGAGATGGGTAATCTGGATCATCACCTTGCAGTCATGCTCATGGCAGGAATCCGCCAGTTCGGCGAGCCACGGCACGATCCTGTCGTCATAGACATGCAGGTTGCCGAAGGCGGCCGGGCTATCGCGCGAGACGATCGCCGAGCCCGCCGTCATGGTGAGCGCCATGCCGCCCTTGGCCTTTTCGGCATGGTAGAGCCGGTAGCGCTCCTTCGGCATGCCGTCCTCCGAATAGGCCGGCTCATGGCTGCTCGACATCACCCGGTTCTTCAACGTCAGGTGCTTGAGCTGGTACGGTTGGAGAAGCGGGTCGTTGCTGGTCATCTTCTTCCTGCCATTTCAAATTGTGCTAATGAGCGGCCCAAACCTGCCGCATCCGAAAGGTAGCGGCGCAATTTCCGCTTTGTTTTGCCTGCCACTCCGACCTTGGACGGCAGCAAGGAGCCGCTTATGACTGACGCCAAGAACCTCACCCAACTCGGCAAGCACGTCGAGACGCCACAGAGCCCCGAAGAGGCGGTCCTGGAGACCGTGCCGTTCCAGCGCGGCGACGGCCCGCCGGCTATCGTGCGCTTTACCTGCCCCGAGTTCACATCGCTCTGCCCGGTCACCGGTCAGCCCGACTTCGCCCACATCGTCATCGACTACGCGCCCGACCGGGCGCTGGTGGAGTCGAAGTCGTTGAAATTGTTCATGACCTCGTTCCGCAACCATGGCGCCTTCCATGAGGAATGCACGGTGATGATCGGCCGTCGCATCGTGGAGGCGACCAAGCCGCTCTGGCTGCGCATCGGCGGCTACTGGTTCCCGCGCGGCGGCATTCCGATCGACGTCTTCTGGCAGACCGGCGCGCCGCCCAAGGACGCATGGCTGCCGGATACCGGCGTTGCGCCGTATCGCGGGCGCGGCTGAGCGGATCGCGCGGCCGTCAAACATGATCGGCCCTGGCCCGGCAAAGTTCCTTTGAAAAGAACGGCAAGACCGCGTCGCGGTAGTGCTGCTCGTCGTAGCGCAAAAGATCGACATGGCCGGCCCCACCGAACCAGACGAGTTCCGACGACGGTGCCGCATTCTGCAGCGCCGCAACCTGGTCACGGTCGATAAAGGGATCGATGGTTCCGGCCAGCAGGATCAGCGGTTGGCCGATCTTGCCTATGCGATCGACTGGCCGGACGTCGTCGGCGCCGAAACCAAGGCGAACCGGCATCTGCGCCAGCAGGATATCGGCTTGGAAGCGACGCAAGATATGAAAAGGCATGCGCCATGCCGTCGTGTCGCGTAACGTCGCGTAAAGTTCCTCCAGGACATAGGCGTCGGCCAGCGCATGCGGCGTGGCGAAGACGAACGACGCTGCCCCCAGCGACGATCCGAGAGCGCCGAGTTTCTGGCCCGGAAAGCGTTGCCTTGCATAAGCAATGATCCGGCTGGCGTCCTCTCCTTCGCTGTAACCGAAACCCTGAACGGCACCGCCGCTCTCCCCATGGCCGGAAAGATCGAACAGGACGACTGAATAGCCGGCGTCGAACAGCATTCTCGCCCTTTGCATCATGGCGAGCCGGTTGGCCCCGCGTCCATGCAGCAGGACGATCGTCCCGCAACTGCCCGTCCGGTCGACCACCCAGCCAACAAGCTGGGGCGCACCAGGCTGATCGAGAGTGACGCGCTCCACGGGCAGGTCGCCGGGCGGCGCCAGGACCTGATGGGGTCCGCGCGCAATCAGCGTCGTTCCAACACGCCACATGCCGATCCCAACGACGATGCAGATAGCCGTAAGGGCCAGGGCAAGCAAAGCGCGAAATCTCATCGACAATTGTCCGGGGGCGAGTTCATCCGGGGCTCATTCGCACTGGTATTGGCTGAGCGCCCATTCGCCCGTCACCGACAGAAGGTCGGATATCTTCCAGTCGCCGCCGACCTTCTTTAGCTTCCATTCCAGGCGGTGCTGGTGGCCCTCGACGACGAAGGCGACAACCACCTTGGCCTGGTCGCCATCGACGGCCTCGATGGTGCGCAGGCTCTTGTCGATGGCGAGCTTGTCGTAGTCGGCATTGTCGAGCGCCATGTTGGGGTCGAGGCACTCGCCCTGCCCCGAGGCGCGTAGCGCGTCGCTCTTGTCGAGCACCGTTTTGGCCGGATCGACGAAGTTCTTACGCTGGGCGGGGTCCAATTCCAGACCGATACGCTCGTAAAAGGGCTTTACCACCGCCGTTGGCGATCCGGGCAAGACCGGCGCGACGGGCGCCGGTTCGGCCGGCTTGCTTTCCGGCGCCGTGGCCGCGGGCGGCGAGTCCGCCGGCGCATTGCCGCCCGAGGGCGCGTTCGGCGGCGGCGAGCCGAACAGCCCCTGCGCGCAGGCGCCGTTCAGCCCCGCGGCCAGCATCGACAAGCTCGACAGCGCAAGGATGAGACGGCGATGCACGGCGTCACTCCGTCGAGGCACCGCATTCCAGCGCGCTGAGCTTCCAGTCGCTGGTCTTGGAGGTGATGTCGGCGATCTTCCACTTGCCGTCCACTTTCTTCAGCGACCACACCATTTCGCGTTTGGAGTCATCGCCTTCCGGGAAAAGATTGAAGCTTGCCGTGACCTCGGCGGTATCGCCATTGACGGCCTCTTTGAGCTTCAGTGTCTTCGACAGGGTCTTCTGATCGAAATCCTGCGCGTCGAGGCCGGGGTCGAAGTCGAGGCAGGATACCTCATCGGGCTTCTCCTTCTGCGCCTTGTCGTTGGCTTCGAACAGTCTGGTCACCGGCTCGGTGAACCGGTCGCGGTATTTCGCGTCTCCCTCGAACTTCACTTCAGGAACGTAGAAGAACTTCACGGCGTTGGACGCCGGCCCGGCGAGCGCGGCGCCGGGCAAGGCGATCGACATGGCGGCGGCAAGCACTATCGGCTTCATGCAGGATCTCCGGAGGTTCGGCGGCGTGGCGGCAAGATCACCACCACGCATCCTGCATATCGGCTTTTTTGCGGCTCATGAAGTCCAGTCGCGCTCAGGCATCCAGCCAGACGTTCTGGAAGTCCATTTCGTAGGTCTGGTGCATTGAGTAGTTCTTCACCTTCTTGTTCATATGGCAGTAGAGCTTCTGCCAGAACGGCTGGATGATGACGCCGGAATCCTGCAGGATCGTCTCGACGTCCTTCATCACCTCCTTGCGCTTGGCGACGTCGATGAGCGACAGCGCCTCCTTGAGCTTGGCATCGAAGTCCGGGTTGGAATATGCCGTCTCGTTCCAGGCCTCGCCGGTCCGATAGCCGAGCGCCAGCACCTGCACGCCCAGCGGGCGCATGTACCAGATGGTCATGGAATAAGGATATTTCGTCCAGTCGTTCCAGAACGTCGAGCCAGGCAGCACCGTGCGCTTCACCTTGATGCCGGCGTCGCGCAGCTGTCCGGCGATGGCGTCGCCGGTGTTCTTCTGCCACTCGTCCTCGACGGTGATCAGCTCATGCTCGAAGTCTGCTTGCCCTGCCTCCGCCATCAGCTTCTTGGCGCCGGCGGCGTCGCGCTCCTTCTTGGGCAGCGGGTAGTATTCGGGATGGATCGGGGCGACATGGTGGTTCTCGCCGACCGTGCCGCGGCCATTGTAGCCGAGCTGCATGACCTGGTTGTTGTCGACCGCCATCTGCAGCGCGTTGCGCACCCGTTTGTCGTCATAGGGCTTATGGGTGATATTGGTGCGGGCCACGAGCGTGGTTGCCGTGGCGACCTCCGACTTCACCAGATTCATCTTGTCGAGCGGGTCGATGAAGTCGGCCGGCGTTTCGAAATCGAGGTCGATCTCGCCGGAATCGAAGGCATTCAGCGTGGCGTTGAAGTCGGTGCCATAGTCGATGAACTCGACGCCGTCGAGGGGTGCTTCGCCGCCCCACCACTTGCCTTTCTCGCGGCGCTTGACGACCGCCTTCGACCCGACCGCGTAGGAGACCAGCTCGAACGCACCGGTGCCGATCGGCTTCTTGATCGGATCGGCGCCATCCTTGTCGAAGTCGCGATGCACGACCAGCGCCGGATAGTCGGTAAGGCCCGGTATGATGGCGATATCGGCTTCGACCAGCTTCAGCTTGACCGTATGGTCATCGACCTTGGTGATCGCGCCATCCTTTGCCTTGCCGGTCTTGGCGTCGATCAGCGCGCCGACGCGGGCGGCCATTGAATTGCCCGACGCGCCCTTCTCGCACCAGCGGTTCAGATTGGCGACCACGTCGTCAGCGTTGAAGGCGTCGCCATTGTTCCAGGTGACGCCCTTGCGCAGATGCAGCGTGTATTCGGTGGCGTCGTCATTGACGTCCCAGCTTTCAAGCAGGACCGGCTCGAAGGTGAACTGGTGGGTGTAGCGCACCAGCGGCTCCAGCCAGCAACGCGTTACATTCGCCATCTCGGTCCAGTCATAGGTGCGCGGATCCTTCTGCGCCTTGACCGACATCGCGACATGCAGCGTTCCGCCCTTCTTGGGTTCGTCGGCAAGCGCCCTGGTTGGCGCGGCGAGGCCGAGCATGCCATAGGCGAAAGCCGTCGATGCGCCGAAGGCGCTGGCCAAAGCCAGGAATTCCCGGCGGTCGACACGGCCCGCGCGCGCCTCCTTGGCCATCGCTTCGATCGCGGCCGGGACCCGGTCGCCGTTGCTTCTGAAAAGTGTCATTGTCGTTACTCCCATTGATCTGATCGGGTCTTCGCCCGTTTGTTTGAACTGACGCTACTGTCCATCAACTAACGCTGTCGGGCAGCTTTTCCTCACGTCGCGCGATCAAATCCGCGAGACCCTCGGCAATGCCTTCGTCGAGCTTCGGCTCCTGGTAGTCGGCGAGCATGTTACGCGCCTTTTCGCGGCCGCGCGTGTCGTGGTCCTTCGCGCCTTCGGCGCTCCACTGCTCGAAAGAATTGAAGTCCATGATAGTGGGCATGAAGAAGGCGCTCTCGAAATGCTCGAGCGTGTGCTGCGTGCCGAGAAAATGGCCCTGCGGGCCGACCTCGCGGATCGCGGCAAGAGCCTCCTTGAAATCGTCGAATGGCACGCCGCCGGCATATTTGTACCAGGCGACAAGCTGCTCGCAGTCCGTGGCGAATTTCGAATAGCCGCAGGTCAGACCCGCCTCCAGCCAGCCGGCCGAATGCCAGATGTAGTTGGCCCCGGACAGGATCGCGGCATGCATGAGCATGTTCGCCTCATAGCCGGCCTGGGCGTCGTTGAGCTTCGAGCCGACATGGAAGCCGGAAGTGCGCCAGGGCAATTTGTACTTCCTGGCCAGCGCGCCCATCAGGTACATCATCTGCGCGGCTTCCGGCGTGCCGCCCATCGGCGCGCCGGTCTTCATGTCCACGGTGACCATGAACTGCCCGTATATCTGCGGCGAGCCGGGCCGGATAAGCTGGGTCAGCGCCACGCCTGCAAGCGCCTCTGCGTTGACCTGCGCCACCGCGCCGACGGCGGAAGCCGAGGTCGAGGCACCGCAGAGCGCGAAAGGCGCCAGGATCAGCGGCTGGTTGTTGCTGGCATAGACCCGCATGGCGTCGATCATGGTGGCATCCCACACCAGCGGCGAATTGCAGTTGGTGATCGAGACCAGCACAGGATTGTCGCGCACGAACTCCTCGCCGAACACGATGCCCGCCATCGCCATCGTGTCCTCGGCGCGCTCCTTCGACGTCACGATGCCCATGAAGGGCTTGTCGGAATATCTAAGCGCCGAATGGATGATATGCAGATGCCGCTTCGGCACGGCGATTTCCATCGGCTCGCATATGACCGAGCTCGACGAATGCAGCGCCGGCGCCATGTAGGCCATCTTGTGGAAATTGTTGAGGTCGGCAAGCGTGCCGTAGCGGCGCTTGTTGTCGAGGTCGCGGATATAGGGCGCGCCGTACATCGGCACGAAGATCGAGTTCTTGCCGCCGACGCGCACGGTGCGCTCGGGGTTGCGGGCGTGGAGCGTGAACTCCGACGGAACCTTCGAGACAAGCTCCATGAGGAGCGCGCGGTCGATGCGGACACGCGTCTCCCTCACATCAGCGCCGGCCGACTTCCAAAGCTCGATCGCCCCATCGTCGCGGAATTCGCAACCCACCTCCTCTAGAATCTTGAGTGATTCCTCGTGAATCAGCTCAACCGCCTCGTCAGGCACGATCTCGTAAACGGGAATCTGCCGGACAAGGGTCGGAAACGACGCGACCGGCGCGCTTCTGAGCGCCTTGCGGCCAAGGCGGCCACCGCCGCGACGGTGGGTCTGTTCGGTCATTTCGACGGCCGGTGCGTTCATGGAGGCTCCTTCTTCCCGCCATCCACGTTAGCGATGCTAAATATGGCTGTGACGCTGGAAAATCCTGATCTTCAGTATAAGCTCACCTTATGCGAAGCTTGCGCCACCTCCTGCCATCGGCCGGCAGCCTGATCGTCTTCGAGGCGGCAGGCCGGCTATCCAGCTTTACCGCCGCCGGACGCGAGCTCGGTATGACTCAGGCGGCCGTTTCCTATGCCGTGCGCGGACTGGAGGAGCAGCTTGGCGCCAAGCTCTTCCAGCGCCGCCACCGCCAAGTGCTCCTGACGGAGGCCGGCGAGCGCTTCCATGCCGACGTATCACTGGGTCTCTCGCATATCCGCAAGTCGGCGGAGGACCTTCGCCTGCAGGCGACGGGCGGGCATGTGACCTTGGCCGCCTCGACCGCTTTCGGCTCGTTCTGGATGATGCCGCGCCTGCAGCAGTTCCGCGACCAGCTGCCGGGCATCGACCTGCGCATCCAGACCGCCGACCGCGACCTCGACATCATCGCCGAGGGCATTCCGCTCGGCGTGCGCGGCGGCGTGCCGCGGGACTGGCCGGACTATCACTCGCTATCGCTCTCCGACGAAGAGATCTTCCCGGTGGCAGGCCCAAGCTATCTCGCCAAGTTCGGCAAGCCGAACACGGTCGAGGAGTTGGCGACCCACCGGCTCATCCACCTGGAGGAGCCCTATCGCGAGGCGCCGACCTGGGACGAATGGTTCGCCTCCGCCGGCACCAGCCTGCGCAATGCGGAGCGCGGCTTGCGCATCAACGATTATGCCCTGGTGATCCAGGCGGTCATGGAGGGGCAAGGCATCTCGCTTGGATGGCGGCATCTGGTCCAGCGTCTGGTGGCGTCAGGCTTGCTGGTGCCATTGACCGATCATGTCATGCGGACCGGCATCGCCTTCCATGTCATCTGGCCGAAGAATCGCGATCTCAGCGACAACGCGCGCAAGGTGAGGGACTGGCTGGTGGCCCAGGCGTGAAGTTACCCCTCCCCCACACCGTTCGAATCCGCCTATAATCCTCTGATGCCCATCCGCCAGCTTTCAGAAACGATGATCAACCAGATCGCCGCCGGCGAGGTTATCGAGCGTCCCGCGAGCGTGGTGAAGGAACTGGTCGAGAACGCGCTCGACGCCGGAGCGTCGCGCGTCGAAATCGTCACGGCGGGCGGCGGGCTCAACCTCATCCGCGTCACAGATGACGGTTCGGGCATCGCCGAGAAGGAACTCTCGCTGGCGGTCGCGCGGCACTGCACCTCGAAGCTTTCCGACGACATCCTTGATATCCGCTCGCTCGGCTTTCGCGGCGAGGCGCTTCCTTCGATCGGTTCCGTCGCAAGGCTGTCGATCCGCTCGCGCACAGCGACTGGGGACAACGCAGCCGAGATCGGCATCGAGGGCGGCCGCGTCTCGGCGGTGAGGCCGGCGGCGGCCAATCGCGGCACCACCGTCGAGGTGCGCGACCTCTTCTTCGCCACGCCGGCCAGGCTCAAATTCATGAAGGGCGAGCGGGCCGAAAGCTCGGCGACAAGCGATGTCGTCAAGCGCATCGCAATCGCCTTTCCCGGCGTACGGTTCACGCTTGCCGGCTCCGACCGCTCGACACTGGAATTGCCCGCTACCAGCGATACCCCGGAGGGGCGGCTGGCGCGGGTCGCCCAAGTCATGGGCAAGGATTTCCCCGACAATGCCATTGCCATCGATGCCATGCGCGACGGCGTGCATCTCGCCGGCCACGTCTCAATCCCTTCCTACACGCGGGCGAACGCGCTGCAGCAATATGCCTATGTCAATGGACGGCCGGTACGCGACAAGCTGATCGCCGGCGCTATCCGCGGCGCCTTCGCCGACGTGCTGCCGCGCGACCGGCACGCGGTGACCGTGCTCTTCCTGTCGCTCGATCCGGCGACCGTCGACGTCAACGTGCATCCGGCCAAGGCCGATGTGCGTTTCCGCGATCCAGGCCTGGTGCGCGGCTTGATCGTCGGGGCAATCCGCGAGGCGCTGGCCGGTGCCGGGATCCGCGCGGCAACCACGGGGGCCGTCGGTATGATGGCGGCCTTCCGGCCCGGCGCCGCAGCCTACTCCCACCCCGGTCCGGCCGGCGGCCACCGCAGCTATGAGGCGGCCTATCGCGCCTCGGGTGGCTTCGACCATGGTTCGAATTTGGCGCGCTCGGCGCAGCGGCCACTCGACATGGGCTACGGTGAAGCACGGCCGCGGTCCAACGGCTTCGCCGAGAACGAGCAGGCCGCCTTCGATACCGGTCCGCTCGCCAGTGCCGATGCCCGGGCCGGCGTCGCGGAGCCGGCGGAGGCGCTGCTCGGCATGGTGCTGGGCGCGGCGCGCGCGCAGGTGCATGAAAACTACATCGTTGCCCAGACGCGGGATTCGCTTGTCATCGTCGACCAGCACGCCGCGCATGAGCGGCTGGTCTACGAGGCGCTGAAGAACGCGCTGCATTCGCGCGCCGTGCCATCGCAGATGTTGCTTTTGCCCGAGATCGTCGACCTGCCGGAAGAAGATGCCGAACGGCTGGCGCTGCATTCCGACACGCTCGCAAGGTTCGGCCTCGGCCTGGAGCGGTTCGGCCCGGGCGCCGTGGCGGTGCGCGAAACGCCGTCCATGCTCGGCGAGACGAATGTGCAACAGCTGGTGCGCGACCTCGCCGACGAGATCGCCGACAACGACACCGTCGAGACGCTGAAAGAACGGCTGGACAGGATAGCCGCGACGATGGCCTGCCACGGTTCGGTGCGGTCAGGGCGCCTGCTCAAGGCCGCGGAGATGAACGCGCTGCTGCGCCAGATGGAGGCGACGCCCGGATCCGGCACCTGCAATCATGGCCGGCCGACCTATATCGAGCTCAAGCTCGCCGATATCGAAAGGCTGTTCGGGCGGCGGTGAGAGCGCGACCGACGACCGGCATCATTTCCTCTTGCGGTATTCCCTGGCCTTGGAGCTGAAGGCGTAATCCTGCGTGTAGCCGGCGCCGCCATCGCGAAAATTCACCGAGATGACGTCCTTGCCGCCCTCCACCCACTTCTGCACATTCATATAAATGGGGGTCATGAGCATGCCGGCGCTGCAGTCCGGATCATCGAAGCGGATTTCCTGAACGACCTTGCTCTTCTTCTTGTTGATCACCTGCAGCTTGGTCATGCAGATGCCTGCGTCGGATCTGGTGTAGATGCCGGCAAACCGATCGATGGTCGTCTCGGCCCAAAACGGAATTTCGACGGTCCCGTCGATCTTGAAGTCGCTGGTGTCGTCGAGGCTCGCGACCCTCCTCAGCGTAACGGGAAATATGTCACCGGCCTTGCTCCAGTTGCCGGTTGCGGCGTTGTCGGTGAGTTCGAGCGAGAAGGGGCACCCGGTGGTGTCGACAGGAGTCTTCGAGCCCGTCACCAGGACGCGCTCGAATTCCTTGTCGTCCGCGATCTCGCATAGCGAGAGCCTTGAGCCGTCAGCCTTGCCGTAGATTGCGATCGGGGTTTGCCTCGCGTCGTAGAAATAGCTTCCCTCGACGGTGATGCCGCTACCGAAGCCGGCATATTTCTGCAGCGAGAGGTGGACCGGGGTCGGGCCGATCGAGCCTTCGTAGTTTTCCACCTGATACCAGCCCGCGAACGCCTTATGGCTTAGCAGCAGCAAGCAGCCAACCGCGGTGATCGTCCCTCTTCGCATCCCAACCCCCTTCGTCCAGGCGGATCAGGATAGCTTGCTTGATGCCTGCATCAAGCGGCAGGAACTGGCGAGGCGGATCTTGGCAGATCGGGTCCGAAAACGGCTCCAAACCACTGATCTATCTCTTCAAATTCACTACGATCACGCCGCCCAGCGCCAGTGCGCCGCCGAGGACGCCCAGCAGGGTCGGCACTTCGCCCAGCCAGAAGAAGCCGATCAAGGCGGAAGTCGGCGAGACGAGGTAGAGGAAGTTCGAGGCGCGGGCGGCCGGCAGTCGCGACAGCGCGGTCGCCCAGGCGGCATAGGCGATCAATGAGGGCACGATGCCGAGATAGATGACGGCGCCGAGGCCGGCGGTGTCGGCGACCGCTGCCTGCGAAAACGCTTCCGGCAGGAACGGTGAAAGGCAGAGCGCGCCGAGGACCATGTTGGAGGCTGAGATCGTCAGCGGATGATGGCGGGCAAAGAGCGGCTTCTGGACGATGGTGTTGACAGCGGAACATAGCGCGGAGCCCAGCACCAGCATAGCGCCGGCGTTGAAATGCAGGCCGTGTCCGTCGGCGACCGCAATGATGCCGATGCCGGTGAAGGAGATTACGGTGCCCAACCAGGCGATGCCGGAAAAGCGCTCGCCGAGCAGCGCCATGGCCATGATTGCCGTGAAGATCGGGCTGACATTGATGATGAAGCCGGCGGCGCCTGCCGAGACAGTCAGCTCGCCGAAATTGAGCATCGCCGTGTAGAGCGCCACGAAGATGGCGCCGCCGAAGGCGAAGCGCCACAGCTCGTCGAACCTGGGCAGCGCCGGACGCTTGATGGCGAGGAAGATGGCGGCCGGAACCGCCGCGATTCCAAAGCGCAGAGCGCCGAGTTCCAGCGGCTGGAAGGCGGCAAGACCGGCGCGGATCGCCGGGAAAGCCGAGGCCCAGCCGATGACCGTCAACGCCACCGCGATCGCGGCGGTGGTGTCCATGCGCTGTGTCTCATTCAACGTGCCCGCGTAAGCGCTCATTGCAGTAACCTCGTCTTTCTGTGTCATGGAGGCAGAAAGCGCCATTGCCGGTCAATTGACAAACGACCAATTCAAGGATCAGCTGTGAGAATGGATCACAGCTTAGACCAGATACTGCCGCTCGACACCCTGCGCGCCTTCGACGCCGCGGCACGAACGGGAAGCTTCTCGGCCGCGGCTGAAAAACTCAACCTCACCCATGGCGCGGTGAGCCGCCAAATCGCCAAGCTGGAGGGCTGGCTGGGACTGAAGGTGTTCGAGCGCAACGCGCGCGGCGTGACGCTGACCATTGAGGGCAACCGGCTTCATCTTCGCACCACCGAGGCCTTCGCGCTGATCTCGGTCAACTCCGACCGCTGGGTCGAGCCGCGCGGCACCGCCGTGGTGCGGCTGGCCTCGATCCCCTCGGTGAGCGGGCTGTGGCTGATGCCGCGCATGGCCGCGTTGGAAAACCATCCGACCCGACTGCGCATCGTGCTCGATGTCGACAACCGCCAGGCGGACCTCGCCGACGAAGGCATCGATCTCTCGGTGCGCTGCGGGCGCGGCCGCATCCCCGGCCGCGTCTCGGTACAGCTTTTCGAGGAGCAGATTTTTCCCATAGCCTCGCCCGAACTCGCACAGGAGATCGGGCGTGGCGATCCTGCCCGGCTGCTGAAGTTCCCGCTGATCAACGATTCAGACGCATCCGGATGGCGCGCATGGCTTGCGGCGCAGGACATCGATTACCGCCCCCGTCCGCAGGACAGGCGTTTCGAGGACTATAACCTTGTGCTCGACGCGGCGGCGCACGGGCTGGGCATCGCGCTGGCGCGACCGCCGCTGACAGCGGACCAGCTCCGATCCGGCCGTATCGTCGGCGTCGACGAGCGTGTTGCGCTCAATCCCGTCTCCTATTGGATGGACCGTCCGGTCGGCCGGCCGCGCGCGGCCGCGGCGGACCTTGCCAGGCGCATCGCCGAACAGGCCGGGCTCGCTCCGGAAAAGCTCGAAGCTTTCCTGCAAGACGACGTCTGAGCGGGATTCAGCGAAGCAAAAGCACCATGATCGTTGCCGTCACCGCCGAGACGACGGCCGTGACAGCCGAGATCGTCCAAAGCGATATCGGCGCGGATTCCGATCGCGGGGCATGACCAGCGGGACGGGCGGAGGCACCGCGCGGCTGAGGCGCGTTGGCATTGGCGGCGACCAAGGCCGAAGTGGAAGAGACGGCCGGAGAAAATATGGACAGTTCTGGCGCAACCGCGGGCCTGCACATATTGTCGGCAGCCGCCGCCGGTGGCGGAACGAAGCCGCGCGGAGCCTGATCGGCATCGGTTGCCGCCCTGCCCGCCGAGGGTCTGGCCGGCGCATCGTCGGTGGCGGCATCGGGCTCCATGAAGGCCCGGTAGGCATCCTCGACCTCGGAGGACGACAGACGTTGCGATGCCGGAGCGGCCTGGCGTGGCTGCGCACTTTGCAGCGACTGGGCTGCGATTTGCGCCGCCTGCCCCGTCGTTGGCGCTGGCGGCTGGACCAGCGCCTTGATCAGGGCTGCCGCCGCCGGATCGGCCTTGGACGATGGCACCGCCTTCGGCGTGAGCGCCTCATTGATCGGCGTGTTCAAGCGGGTCGGGGTGATGTCCATACCGGGTTTCCGGAAACGATTTGGCGCTCAGCCATACTGCATGAACATTGCGTCAAGCTTGACGTTGCTTATGATTTGTGGCGATTGAAACCCGATGAACTCAAGCGTCCTTTCATGATGAATCGTTTCGAAGGCCCGGGCGGCAGGGAAGCCCGGATCCGCTATCTGGACGGCGACTTCCAGGTCACCAGTCCCGGCTCGTTCGTGCGCTGCGCGGTGACGGGCGAGAACATTCCCATCGACGAACTCAAATATTGGAGCGTCGCCCGGCAGGAGCCCTATGTGAGCGCGGCAGTGTCACTTGCCCGCGAGATCGAGATGCACCCGGAATTGCGCAAGCGGGGATAGGCCATGCGAGCCGACGGCGCCGTGGCAATCAATCTCGACCGCGCTTAGGGTATCGCATTGAAGAACCTCAAGAAATCTCTCAAGACCCTGGTTCGCATGCCGCTTATCATGCGTGCGCGAGTGCGCGATCGGGCGGTCTCGAAAGCACCAAGGTTCAACCTGGCGGCCTGCGCGATATTCCGTGAGGAAGCGCCGTTCCTGGCCGAATGGATCAGCTTCCACCGGAGTGTGGGATTTGAGCATTTCTATCTCTACAACAACTTCTCGACCGACGACTACGAAACCGTACTGGATCCGTTCATCCAGGAAGGCCTGGTTACGCTGGTCGACTGGCCGCGGCCGGTGGGGCAGTTGTCGGCTTACAGGGACTGCATCCGCAAACGCTGGCGCGAAGCGTTGTGGATCGGATTCTTCGACATCGACGAGTTTCTTTTCGCGCCCGACGGACGCGACGTGCCCTCGGTTCTGAGCGACTATCGCGACCTTCCAGGCGTTTGCGCGTGGCAGGCGTTCTATGGCTCCTCCGGCCATGTCGAGCGGCCAGAAATCCCGGTGGTTGAGGCCTACACGATGCGAGCCGGGCCGGACGTCACGACGGTCAAGACAATCCTGAACCCGCGCATGGTCTACAAGGTTGGCGTCCATCAGTCGAAATTCCTGTCTGGCGAAGGGTTGGACACCCATCGGCGGACGATTGTCCCCGGCATGTCACCCAGGCTCGATATCCTGAGGATCAATCACTATTGGTCGCGGTCGCTCGCCGACCTCGACCAGAAAGTCCGGCGCGGCGACGCTTCGACTTCGGCGTTGCGCGACAGGGATCGGCATTTCGACTTCGAACGCAAGCTCAACCTCGAGCGCGACGAGGCCATCCTGGATGCGATGCGGCAGCCCCGCCAAGGCACCTAGCGACTGCCTCGCAACACAATCGGTGCAATCGACGCGGCAGCGAAAAACACTTTCTGCGAGGTGCGTGACATGCTCGTGAATCTGAAGCTATAGAGGTGGCGGGTATTTGGGGGATTTGGCGTGAAGGTTCTGGTGACCGGGGGCGCCGGCTTTATCGGCTCGCATCTATGCGACCTTTTGCTGGCAAGAGGCCGAGACGTGACATGTCTCGACAATTTCTCGACTGGTTCGGACGAAAACATCCGCCACCTCTCGGACAATGCACGGTTCGGACTGGTGAGACACGACGTGACCGTGCCGCTCCACGCCGAAGCCGATGAGATCTTCAATCTCGCCTGCCCGGCCTCGCCCGTTCACTATCAGCGCATTCCGATCGAAACGACGAAGGCCTGCGTCTACGGCGCGATCAACATGCTCGATCTTGCGTCCGCGTCCGGAGCGAAAGTCCTTCAGGCCTCCACCTCCGAGGTCTATGGCGATCCGGAAATCCATCCCCAGACCGAGGCCTATTGGGGCCATGTCAACCCGACCGGTCCCCGCAGTTGCTACGATGAAGGCAAGAGATGCGCCGAAGCGCTGTTCTTCGACTACCGGCGCATGTCGAAATTGCCGATCAAGGTGGTGCGCATATTCAACACCTATGGGCCGCGCATGCACCCCTCGGACGGCCGTGTGGTAAGCAATTTCATCGTCCAGGCGTTGCGCAGCGACCCCATCACCATCTACGGCGACGGAAGCCATACGCGCAGCTTCTGCTACGTCGACGACCTCATCGACGCGATGACCCGGATGATGGCGACACAGGATGATTTCGTGGGGCCCGTCAACATCGGAAACCCGACGGAAGTCACGATCCTGGAGCTGGCCGAACTCGTCTTGCGCATTGTCGGCGGCAAGTCCAAGATCGAGTTCAAGGCGCTTCCGCAGGACGATCCCCAGCAGCGCCAACCCGACATAAGCCTGGCGCGTTCGGCGTTGGACTGGTCCCCTCGCGTCGCTCTCACGGACGGGCTTGGCGAGACGGTTCGCTACTTCCGCCGGCTTATCAACGGCAATTGAGGCGAGCGCCTCGAAATTCAGCCCCGCATCCTGCGCTGACGCCAGGCGTCTAGCGTCTCGTCGATGATGCGCTCGGGCACATGATCGAGTTCAAACACGGCCTCGATATCGAGCACGTCCAGTTGATCGAGGAAACCGGCTGGTGTCTCGCCGTGGCGAAGCCGGGCGGCGTCCTTCGCCGTGGTGGCGAGGCGCAGCCCCTCCCGCCTAGCCAGCGCCAGAAGGTCGGCAAGTTCGTCCTGGGCGTAGAAATGGTGGTCCGCAAACGCGCGCGAATGGGCGACCTCGCCGCCCGCTCCGCGCACCGTGTCGAAGAACTTCTCGGGATGGCCGATGCCGGCGAAGGCAAGGAAGCGGCCCCCCGCAAATCGCGACGGATCCGCCGGCTCGACATGCGCCAGGAAGATGGGCCGGCCGGCGCGCGCCGCCTGGCGAACGACGCCGTCGGCGGCGGCCCCCTCGCCCATCTTCAGCAAGCCGCTGGTGAAGACCAGTTGGTCGACGATCCTGGCGCGGAGCGGCCCGCCCGGGATGACGCGGCCGTTGCCGATGCCGAAGCGGGCGTCGACCACGACCAGCGCATAGTCGATATGGATGCGCGCCGACTGGAAGCCGTCATCCATGATCAGGAAGTCGCAGCCATGTCCCTCGATGAGCAGCTTCGCGCCGGCGGCGCGGTTCGCCGTCACCGCGACCGGCGCATGTTCGGCCAGAAGCAGCGGCTCGTCGCCGACATGCTTGGCGGCGTCGTGATGCGCATCGACGATATGCGGCTTGGCGAACGAGCCGCCATGGCCGCGCGACAGGAAGCCGGGAGTAAGCCGCATGCGCCTGGCCTGTTTGGCCAAGGCGATGGCGACAGGCGTCTTGCCGCTGCCGCCAACGGTAAGGTTGCCGACGCAAAGCACGGGCGCCGCGACCTTCTCGCGCGGGGCGCGACGCATGCGGCGGCCGGCGACCAGCCCGTAGATCGCGGAGGCCGGCGACAATGCGAACACGCGCCAGTCGGGCTTTTCCCACCAGAAGGGCGGCGCTTCGCTGGTCATCGCACCCGTCCCATGCTTGTTCTAGCGCCCGTTTGCGCCTTTCAGGCGCGCCTTGACGACCAGCGGCTGGATGTAGGGCTCCAGCGGTTTCAGCGTCCGGGCAAGCGCGCCGCGCATTTCGTCGACGGTGGCCGCACCCGCTGCCATCATCTCATGGCGCGCCACTTCGTTGGTCAGAAGGAAATTGACGGCGCCGGTCAGCATATCGCGGTCGCGCACCAGCTTGGCGCCACCGCTGTCGAGCAGGCGCTGATAGGCTTCGCGGAAATTCTGCACGTTGCGGCCGGCAAGCACGGCGGTTTCGAGCATCGCCGGCTCCAGCGGATTCTGGCCGCCCTCCGAAGTCAGCGAGCGGCCGACGAAAGCGATCTCCGTCAGCCTCAGATAGAGGCCCATCTCACCGATCGTGTCGCCCAGAAAAATATCGATGTCGGGCGAGATGCGATCACCCTTGCTGCGCCGTGCGACCGTCAGCCCCATGCCGGAAATCTGGGCCGCAAGCGCGTCGGCGCGGTCGGGATGACGCGGCACGATGATGGTCAAAAGCCCGGGATGGCGCTTGTGCAGGCTGGCGTGAACCTCCGCGGCGACAACCTCCTCGCCGTCATGAGTCGAGATCGCCGCCCAGGTCGGGCGATCGCCGATCTGGCGCTGCAGGGTGGCCAGGGCCCGCTCATCGACCGGCGGCGGATGGGTGTCGACCTTGAGGTTGCCGGAGACCGTGACCGGCCGGGCGCCGAGCGCGCGGAACCGTTCGCCATCGACATCCGACTGGGCGATGACATGGGCGAGGTTCTCGAACAGGGCCTCGGCGACGCCGGAACGTTTCTTCCACGACGTGAAGGACCGGTCCGAAAGCCTGCCGTTGACCAGAACCTGCGGCACGTTGCGGGCGCCAAGCTCCAGGATGGTCATCGGCCAGATTTCCGATTCGGCGATGATCGCCAGTTCCGGCCGCCAGTGATCGAGGAAGCGGCTGACCGCGGGCTTCAGGTCGAGCGGCACATACTGATGGATGATGCGGTTGCCGAGGCGCTCGTCGGCGACCTTGGCCGAGGTTACGGTGCCGGTGGTCAGGACGATGTTGACACCATAGTCCAGGATGCTCTCGATCAGAGGCACCACCGCGATCGTCTCGCCGACGCTGGCGGCATGGATCCAGATCACCGGCCCCTCCGGCCGGGGACACCCGGCGACGCCATAGCGCTCCCGGCGGCGGGCGCGATCCTCCTTGCCGCGCGAGGCGCGCCAGGCGACATAAGGACCGACGAGCGGATAGGCGACCGCCCCCGCATAGCGATAAGCGGTCAGGGCCGCACGCGCCCAGCGCTCGCTCATTTGCCGCCGTCCACGAGGCGATAGGCCTCAGCCGTCGCGGCGTTGAGGGAGGCGGTGACCTCCTGGCGCTTGCGCTCCATCTCGGCATCGTCGGCATCGGCCGGCACGAAGACCGGCGACCCGACGATGACCGCGGAGCGCCCGAAAGGCAGGTTGATGGTGGTCTTGTCCCAGCTCTTCTCAAGCACCTTGCGGCGGCTGGTGGCGATGGCCGAGGGCAGGATCGGCCGGCCGGAAAGCCTTGCCAGAAGAACAATGCCTAGCCCGGCGTCGCGCGGTTTGCCGTGCGGAATGTCGGCGATCATGGCGACGTTCTTGCCGGCCACGAGCGACCTCTTGAGCGCTATCAAGGCCTTGGCGCCGCCTTTGTCGAGATGTTTCGAACTGTTGCGGCCGCCGGAACCGCGCACGGCCTCTATGCCGAATTTCTCAACCATCAGCGCCTGGAGTTCGGCGTCGGCGCTGCGCGAAACCATGGCGACCAGGGGGCGGCCCTCGGGGTAATAGGCAGGGGTCAGAAGATGCTGGCCATGCCACAGCGCGATGATGCCGGGCTCGAGATGCGCATAGGCGCCGCCAGCCACCTTCGTCGAACCTTCGACCAGCGGGCTGGTAACGCGAATCAGCCGCAGGAACCAGGCGAACAGGCTGGCGATGAAGTTCTTGACGAAACTCGACTGCGCCAACGGCTCGCGGATGCGCCGCCAAAGCGTACGCGTTCCACCGCGTCTGCCAGCGCGCCGCCGCGTCGCCCCTTTCACCGCTTCATGCTCCATCGACGTCAACCGCCGACCTTCGATTCCGGATCGAGCAGCCGGTGCAGATGAACAACGAAATAGCGCATATGGGCATTGTCGACACTGGCCTGCGCCTTGGCTTTCCAGGCGCCAAGGGCGCTTTGATAGTCGGGATAGATGCCGACAATGTCGAGGGCGTTGAGATCACGGAACTCGGTTCCACCCAGCTTTTTCAGCTCGCCGCCGAACACAAGGTGCAAAAGCTGCTTCTTTCCGTCTTCCACGGCCATGCCGATCCTTCGCGTATCCATGAATTTTGACAGGTCTAGACCAAAGTGGCCGGTTTTGGAACCGCCGACTGCCTCACCCTTGGTCAAGCCCGGCAATGACGCTAGTAAGCACGCCGAGCAGTTCGCCGCTGCCGGCCGCGAGCGCGCCATGGCTGATCACCTCGCCGGCATAGCGGGGTGGCCTGGCATCGCGGTCGAACAACGCTCCGCCGGCCTCGGTGAGGATAAGATCGGCGGCGGCTATATCCCAGTCATGCGCGCTCGGCTTGACGAAGGTCGCGTCGAGCTTGCCGGCGGCAATCAGGGCCAGCCGATAGGCAAGCGACGGAATGTAGGCGCTCCGCCGCAGCCTGTCCCGCCAGGCTTCCGGCATCGAGTCGACCAGCGGCTTGGGTCCGCCGATATCGACGTCATGCCCGAGCGGACGCACATGGATGCGCTTGCCGTTCACATAGGCGCCCTCGCCCCGCAGAGCCCAGTAAGTCTCTTGCTTGGCGGGGCATTCGAGCACGCCGGCCAGCGAGCGGCCGTCCTCGACCACGGCGACGCTGACGCACCAGGAATGCAGGCCATCGAGGAAGCCGCGCGTGCCGTCGATCGGATCCACGACGAAAGTGCGGCGGGCCGACAAACGCGCGTGATCGTCGGCGGTCTCCTCCGACAGCCAGCCATAGTCCGGGCGCGCCCTGAGCAAGGTCTCACGCAGATAGGCGTCCGCGGCATGGTCGGCCTCGCTCACCGGCGAGGTTCCGCCTTTCATCCACACCCGCGGTTTGTTGCCGAAATAACCCATGGCTATGGCGCCGGCCTCGCGGGCGGCATCGCGCAGCAGGGCCAGATCGTCGCGGGCCGCGCTCGATGTGAGTTGGTCAAGCGCCGGCAAGGGTCATCCCCTCAATCAGGAGCGTCGGGGCCGCCGTGCCGAAATTGCGGTCGAGGTCGCTCGCCGGCACCATGTTGAGGAACATGGTCTTCAGGTTGGAGGCAATCGTCACCTCGGCCACCGGATAGGCCAGCGCGCCATTTTCGATCCAGTAGCCGGAGGCGCCGCGGCTGTATTCGCCGGTCACCATATCGACCCCCTGGCCGAACACCTCGGTGACGTAGAAGCCGCGTTTCAGCGACGCGATCAGGTCTTCCGGCGAACGCTCGCCCGGCTCGATGGCAAGGTTGGTCGAGGACGGCGAAACGGACGAGCCGCTGCGCGAGCCGCGCCCATTGGTGACGAGGCCGAGCTCGCGCGCGGCCGAGGTCGACAAGAACCAGTGGTTCAACACGCCCTTCTCGACCATGAGGAGCCTCTCGCCCTCGACGCCTTCGCCGTCGAAGGGGCGCGAGGCCTGGCCGCGCCTGCGCAAGGGTTCGTCGGTGACCGTGATCGCGGCCGACGCCACCTGCTTGCCCATCATGTCGCGCAGGAAGCTGGTCTTGCGGGCGACCGCGGCGCCGTTGATGGCGCCGGCGAGATGGCCGGCAATGCCGCGCGCGACGCGCGGATCGAACACCACGTCGACCGGGCCAGTCACCGCCTTGCGCGCGCCCAGGCGGCGCACGGCGCGTTCCCCGGCCTTGCGGCCGATGTCCTGCGGCGCATCGAGATCGGCGAAATGCTGGCGCGAGGAGAATTCATAGTCGCGCTCCATCGCCGTGCCCTCCCCGGCAATGACGCTGGTCGAGCGGGAAAATCGCGAGGCGATATACTGACCGAGAAAACCATGCGAGGTGGCAAGCACGAGTCCGCCCAGGCCGGCGCTGGCGTTGCTGCCGGCGGAATTGGTGACGCCCTTTACAGCCATCGCGGCCGCCTCAGCGGCAAGGGCAGCCTCCTTCAATTGGTCGGCAGGCACCTCGGTCGGGTCGAAGAGGTCGAGATCGCGCAAATCGCGCGCGAGCAGTGCCGGATCGGCGAGGCCCTGGAACGGATCCTCGGGCGAGACCTTGGCCATGGCCACCGCGCGTTCGGCAAGCGCCTTCGGGTCGGAAGCGGCGGTGGCCGAGACGCTCGCCACGCGCCGGCCGACGAACACGCGCAGCGACACATCCTCGCTCTCCGACGATTCGGTGCCCTCGACCTTGCCCAGCCGCACCGACACACCGGCAGAGCGGCCGCGCACCGCCACAGCGTCGGCAGCGTCGGCGCCGGCACGCCTGGCAGCCTCGACGAGCGCCGCGACCCGATCGGTCAATTTCGCAGCGTCGAGCTTATCGGTCATATGGTTGTTCCTGTTTGTTCACGCGGCCTGTCAGGTCGGGCGGACCCGCGCCATCCATGGATGCTGTCGCTCCCATCTATTGTTCCATTGCCGCTTGTGCAATGGGCGCAGGCCAATCAGGAAACCGCGACCAAACCGCCCAAGGCAACCAGAAGGGGTTCCGATCACCGGCACAGTGTTCAGGCACTGATGAGGGGGGCTTGGTCGCGTGCTCTCTGCAGCACCGGGGGAATGGGGGGGGAAGAATGGATTATTTCGCAAGTGGCGGTTTGCCCACGAGCCCGCATGGGTCGCAAAGGTTACAAGCAATTCCTGGTTTTGCGGGGTGAGAGGAAATCCCGGCATGACTCAACGGCTGACGGCGGCCAAAATCAAGCGATCGGCGCCCACATCACGTCCTCGATCCTCGTTGCCCCTGTCGCCAGCATCACCAGCCGGTCGAAGCCCAGCGCCGAGCCGCTTGCCTGCGGCATAACGGCCAATGCCGCCAGGAAGTCCTCGTCCAGAGGATAACGCTCGCCATAGATACGCTCCTTCTCGTCCATCTCGGCGATGAAGCGACGGCGCTGCTCCGCCGGGTCGGTGAGCTCGCCGAAGGCGTTGGCGAGCTCGACTCCGCAGCAATAGAGCTCGAAGCGCTCGGCGACGCGCGGGTCCGTGGGGCTGGGCCTTGCGAGCGCGGCCTCCGAGATAGGGTAGCCGTAAAGGATGGTGGCACGCCCCTGCCCCAGCGCCGGTTCGATCCTTTCCACCATCACCCGGCTGAAGAGGTCGGCCCAGGTGTCGTCCGGCGCAGTGCGAAGGCCGGCTCCGACCAGCGCACCGTGAAGAGCGTCCCGGTCGGTGCGGCCGTCGAGCGAAACGGTCGCGAGCAGGTCGATACCGGCATGGCGGGCAAAGGCTTCCGCCACGCTCAACCGCTCCGGCTCGGCGAATGGATCGGCCTCGCGGCCGCGGAATCGGAAGCTTTCGGCGCCGGCTTTCTCGGCCGCCAGCGCCAGGAATTCGGCGCAGTCGGCCATCAAGGTCTCATAGCTTTCGCCGACGCGGTACCATTCGAGCATGTTGAACTCGGGGTGGTGCAGCGGCCCACGCTCGCGGTTGCGCCAGACGGGGCCCAGACTGAAGATGCGCTCCTCGCCCGCGGCGAGCAGCTTCTTGCAGGCGAATTCCGGCGAGGTGTGGAGATAGAGCGGCCGGCGGAATGCGTCGGGCCCCACCGCCTCGGTGGCGAAGGCGGCGAGATGCGCCTCGTTGCCCGGCGAGACCTGCAGCGCCGAGGTCGTCACCTCCACGAAATCGCGCTCCGCAAACCAGGAGCGAAGGGCGGCGGCGATGGCGTTGCGCGCCATCAGCCGTGGCCGGCGGTCGGCATGGATATGCGGCGTCCACCAGGGCGAAGCGGCGGTCATGGGCAGGAAAATCGGCTGGAAGGCTGGCGGTTCGGCGCAAGATGCGCTAGGGCGCACACGATGGCCGCCGTCGCCGCTTCGCGGCAATCGACGCTTGCAGGCCGAAAAACTCGAACGGGATCGAATATCGTGGTCAAGGTCATCGCCAGTTCCTTACGCAAAGGCAACGTCGTCGATAAGGACGGCAAGCTGTATGTCATCCTCTTTGCCGAAAACATCCACCCTGGCAAGGGCACCCCGGTGACCCAGCTCGACATGCGCCGCATCGGCGACGGGGTGAAGATCTCGGAGCGCTACCGCACGACCGAAATGGTCGAGCGGGCCTATGTCGAGGAGCGCGAGCACACCTTCCTCTACTCCGACGGCGAAGGCTTCCACTTCATGAATCCGGAAAGCTACGACCAGGTCGTGGCCTCGGAGGCCGTGGTTGGCGATTTCGCGCCCTATCTGCAGGAAGGCATGGCCGTGCAGCTGGCGCAGTTCAACGGCGTGCCGATCTCGCTCACGCTGCCGCAACGCGCCACTTTCGAGGTTGTCGAGACCGAGCCGGTCACCAAAGGCCAGACGGCGTCATCCTCCTACAAGCCGGCCGTTCTCTCCAACGGCGTGCGCACAGCCGTGCCGCCGCACATCTCGGCCGGCACGCGCATCGTTGTGATGACCGCCGACGGCTCCTACGTCGAGCGTGCCAAGGACTGAGCGCTTAGAGTCCAGCTTGCGACGGCCCGCCTGAATAACAGGCGGGTCATTTCGTTCGCGGCGCCTGCCACGTCGGCAGCGGCAAATATCCGTAGCCCCAGACGCGTTTTTCAGGCAGCGCTCGGTGCGCGCTCGCGTGGAGTCCTGGACTGCCAATTGACATAATTGGTTCAACGGCGGATCGTTTCGCTCACTAGACTGCGTTGTCTCATGACCGCCAACATCGCACCCAGACTGCTCGACCCTGTCGGGACCCGGATCTCGTACGGCCGGGCCGTGCCGTGAGCACGCCGGCGCCGGACGTCGCGCTCGGCCTCAAGGCCAACTGGAAGCAGTTTGCGCTGCTGGTGCTGATCAACGCCTTCGTCGGCGGCATGGTCGGCATCGAGCGGACCGTGGTGCCGCTGATCGGCGCGGAGGAGTTCGGGATCGCCTCGACCACGCTTGTGGTTTCCTTCATCGTCAGTTTCGGGGTGGTCAAGGCCTGCGCCAACCTCGTCTCCGGCCAGCTTGCCGACACATGGGGCCGCAAGCGCGTGCTGATCCTGGGCTGGCTGTTCGGCCTGCCGGTGCCCTTCATCATCATCTGGGCCCCAAGCTGGGGCTGGATCGTCGCCGCCAATGCGCTGCTCGGCATCAACCAGGGGTTTGCCTGGTCGATGACGGTGATCATGAAGGTCGACCTGGTCGGACCGAAATCGCGCGGGCTAGCCGTGGGCCTCAACGAGTTCGCCGGCTATCTCGCCGTCGGTGTCACCGCCTTCCTGACCGGCTATCTCGCGAGCCGCTACGGACTGCGTCCGGTGCCGATCTACCTCGGCGTCGGCTATGCGATCCTGGGTGCGGCGCTATCGATCCTGCTTGTGCGGGACACGCGCGGGCATGTGCGGCTGGAGCTGGCCAGCCACCCAAAACAGGCTTCACCGCTCAGCTTCCGCGAGATCTTCATGCTGACCTCATTCCGGGACCCCAACCTGTTCGCGGCATCGCAAGCCGGCCTGGTGAACAATCTGAACGACGGCATGAGTTGGGGGCTGTTTCCGCTCTTCTTCGTTGCCAACGGGCTCGGCGTCGAGCGCATCGGCATCCTCAAGGCGGTTTATCCCGCTGTCTGGGGCATATTCCAGGTCGCGACCGGGCCATTGAGCGACCGGTGGGGACGCAAGGGCCTGATCGTCGCCGGCATGTGGGTGCAGGCGGCGGGGCTCCTCGCCACCGCCATGACGCGCGATTTCGGCTGGTGGCTGCTGGCGAGCCTGCTGCTCGGTCTCGGCACGGCAATGGTCTATCCGAGCCTGATCGCAGCCGTGTCGGACGCCTCGCATCCGTCCTGGCGGGCGCGCTCGCTCAGCGTCTACCGTTTCTGGCGCGATCTCGGCTACGCGATCGGTGCGCTGTCCGCCGGCCTGATCGCCGACTTCTTCGGCTTTGCCGCCGCGATCGCGGCAATCGCGGCGCTGACCTTCCTGTCGGGCGCGATCGTCGCGATAGCGATGCGCGAGACGCGTGCAGCCGCTCCGGCGCCGGGCGATGGTTAACGCCGCCCCCGAAAAAGCATCCCGTTTACGATGTCATAAGCTTGTTGCTGCCGGACATTCGCCGTTCCGCTAGAATTGCGGCAGTTGAATTTTCCTTGAGATCGCGCATGAGCAGCCCGAACCGCATGCCGTGGGTGGACACGGCAAAAGGCCTTTCCATCATCCTGGTGGTGATGATGTACTCGGCCTACAACACCGGTGAATACACCGGCGGCGTCGGCTTCCTGCATTATGTCATCGGCTTCGCGACGCCGTTCCGGATGCCGGAATTCTTCCTGATCTCGGGCCTGTTCCTGTCGCAGGTGATCGACCGCCCATGGCGGCGCTATGTCGACCGCCGCGTCGTCCACTATCTCTATTTCTACGTGCTTTGGGCGATCATCTCGATCGGGCTGAAGATCGGCATCTTCAGCCGCGATCCCGCCGGTATGCTGCACGACCTCGCAATGGCCGTCGTCCAGCCCTATGGCGTGCTGTGGTTCATCTACATGCTGGCGGTTTTCGGCGTCGTCATCCGCGTGCTGCGCGAGCTTCGCGTGCCGCACTGGATCGTCATCCCTCTCGCCGCCGCGCTCCAGATGTGGGCGCCGAAGCCGGACAGCTACGCGCTGGAACAGTTCGCGGCCTATTTCGTGTTCTTCTATCTCGGCTTCGTGCTCGCGCCGCTGATCTTCCGGCTGGTCGAATGGACACAGGCTCGCCCGGCGATCGCCGTTACGGGTCTGCTTGCGTGGGCGCTCGTCAACGGCCTGCTCGTCTATTCGCCAGGTTATGCCATGCAGCCGGTCGGCATGCAGATGGGCCTCGCGGCATGGCCGCCGCTGCATCTGGCGCTCGCCGTCGCCGGCGCGGTGGCGCTCTGCGTCGCCGGCGGTTTCCTGTCGAAATTCGCTTCGATGGAATGGCTGCGGTGGCTCGGCGAGCATTCGCTGGTCGTCTATGTCGCCTTCACCATACCGATGTCGATCTTCCGCGGTGTCATGCTGGCGAGCGGCCTCCTGACCGACACCGGGATGCTCAGCCTAGCCGTACTGCTCGTCTCGGTCGTCAGCCCGGTGGTGCTCTATTTCATCGTCAAGCGCATCGGCTTCGGCACCTTCCTGTTCGAGAGGCCGGCCTGGGCGCATGTCGACGGGCCGAACACCGCCAGGACCTCCAGCAAGCCGGTGACGCGACCAGCGCGCGAGGCGGCCTGACCGAGCCGCCCTCCCGCCTGTTACTTGCCGGCCTCATGGCCCGGACGCCGCGCGGCCTTGATCTTGCCGCTGCTTCCGCCACCGCAGAAGAAACAGCCGCCGCCATCGGATTCCAGTCCCGACACACCGGAAGGCATCGTCAGTTCCTGCAGCACATCGCCTGTGTCGGGGTCGACGCGCACCAGATCGCCCTCCTCGCCCTCCCAGGTGGCATGCCAGAGCTCGCCATCGACCCAGGTCACGCCGGTGACGACGCGCTTCGATTCGATCGTGCGGATCACCTTGCCCGTTTCGGGATCGATCTGATGGATCTTATGTGCGCGGTATTCGCCGACCCAGAGCGAACCCTCGGCCCAAGCCATGCCTGAGTCGCCCCCGTTGCCGGGGGCGGGAATGGTTGCGACGACCTTGCCGATCTTCGGGTCGACCTTGTGGATGCGATCCTCGGCAATCTGGTAAAGATACTCGCCGTCGAAGGCGGTACCGGCATGGGAGGCGACATCGATCGTACGCACGATCATGCCGCTGTCGGGATCGAGCGCGTGCAGCTTCTCGCCACTGGCGAACCAGACATTTTCGCCGTCATAGGTAACGCCATTGACGCGCTCGACGCCGGGGAACGGTCCGTATTCGCGCAGGATTTCGGCGGCGGTTCGTTTCATTTTTCGATCTCCATTCGAACAATGGCCGCAGACTAGTCAGTCGGCAGCGGACCCGGGAGTAACAAGACAGTCGGGAATCCGGTCACCGGCGGCATCATCCAGCGGCGCGCCCTGCCACGACCTACTGGCTGCACCTTGCGCTCGGCAGACAGTTGCTCCAGGGCGCGCTGGACGGTGCGCGCGCTGGCGCCAAGCGCGATCGCCAGCGCCGAACTCGACCAGGCCTCGCCATCGGCCAGAAAGGCAAGCACCGCGCCATGCTCTTCCTCGACCGGCGGCGCCAGCACGACGACCTCGGCGGCCCTCAGCGGCATCAACGCGAAACCGGCCGCCGTCGCATTGATCTCGGCCAGACCGGCGAGCTCGGCGCGCAGCCGCCCCATCTCGACCCTGAGCCGCGCGCGGTGCGATTCATCGGCATGCCTTGCCCGGAAGGCGCGCCTCAGCAGCGCTTCGCGCGAGGCATCCGCCGGCCATGCCTCGGCGAGCGTGCGCGCCAGCGCGAAGAGCACCGGCCGCGTTGCCAGCGAAACGATCGCATCGGCTTTGCGCACGGTATTGCGGCAGGCATCGATGACCAGCGCGCCCGAGCCCAGCAACGCCTCAACCCCGTCGAGCAGCAATTCCTTGTTCGAACCTTGCGCGATCAGCCGGCCGACCGGCGTGTTCATGACCAGGGACGCCGCTTCGACTTCCGCCTGCAGCGCCGGGATGTTGGCCTGATAGGCGGCAAGCGCCGCCCTGCCGAAGGCCGAGCGCGCCGCTTTGGTCCTGAGACGCCGGACCGCGATGCCCGCGGCAGCCAGCTCATGCGCAACGCGCGCCACCGGCGGCAAGGGCGCCGGATCGAAGTCGGACAGCAGACGCTCGGCCTCGTCGAGCCGACCGATCAGGATGAGACGGCGCGCCTCGAGGCTGCCGGCATAGGCGGCGTTCAGCCGGTCGCCATGCGCGGCGAGCGTCGCCCGGGCTGATCGCAGAGCCTTTTCCGGCCAGCCGAGGTCGCGGGAGACCAGCGCGATCTCGGCCTCGGCGACGACACAGCGAGCACGCGCCACCGCTTCTCTCGGACTGAAGCCACGGGCGGCATCCTTGAGCAGCGCCTTGGCCTTGGCGAAAGCGCCGAGCTGCGCCATCGCTAT
>Ga0315336_1002401_pt1 | contig 28826 bp, 27 predicted proteins | sample ASW5metaG_FD_204512 | JGI IMG/M metagenome (GOLD analysis project Ga0315336, IMG submission 204512) | Ammonia-oxidizing marine archaeal communities from Monterey Bay, California, United States - ASW #5 | ecosystem: Environmental > Aquatic > Marine > Intertidal zone | place: USA: California... | reverse complement strand
TATATCGAGCACGGGAACGTGGCGAAAACCGCCGACGGCCATGACCGACAAGGCTGCGGCTGCGGAGTCATCTTCGTTGACGTAGATTGGGTCGACAGTCATTACATCGCTCACGGGCCGGCCTTTGATCTCGTCATACTCGAGCGACACTTTGTCGAGCACGTCGCGGTCGGAAAACACGCCAACGAGACGGCCTTGATCTTCAACGAGCAGGCAGGCAACGTGAAGCCCGGCCAGTCGATCTACGGCGGCGCTGATTGGTTCATCTGGCGGAATCGTCACTAACGGCTTATGCTGGATCGTGGCAACCGTTTCCTCGGCCAATGCCCGCTCAAGCGGATCGTCGTATACCTTCGGATCGTAGTTTTCCAGCGGGTCTTGAAATTCTTCTGTCGACCGATCTGGTGAAGAATTGTTTGTCATCATCAGGCCCCTTCGCGTTTGTCTGGAAACCGAGTGCCGCCGATTCGTTGCACCATCACCTGTCCCGGGAAGTGATCGGCCACGTATTCCATGAGGCCCTTCTGCCCGGCCAATCCGACAAGACGACCCTCATCGTCGACGACACAAAGAAACCGCACGTTTTTAGCCTGCAAGGCGTCGACCGCGTCGGCAATGGGGTCTGTCGCCTTCAACCAGGGCCATCGGTCCGCCATGTGTTTCTTGACGGGCTCATCCACCGCGCCCGGATCGTGTACGATCAGTTGTGTAAGCATCCCTTCGGTGAACATCCCGACCGGGTTCCGGCCTGAATCAACAATGACCGTACAGCCGAGCCTTCTGCCTCGCATCCGCGTGATGATCGTTCGAATGTTCTCATCGGATGTCGCTGTGACCGGCTCGCGCAAGCTCAGCTGGCTCACCTGTTCGTTTCTCGCGTTATCTTGTAGACCCATGAAACGTGCCCCGTGTCTAAGGTCGTGTTGGCGATGAGGGCAGCATCTCTCTTAGAGCCTCACTCGCGGTCTCTCAATCGCACGACACTGTGCGATCGGTGTTGGCGCACCCGCCCTCTACACCGGCAAGCGTTGTTCGCCGATCATCGGTGTTTTCCCACGAAAACGAAAAAACCCCAGCCGGAAGCGCATATCGCGTCCAACAGGGGCCGTCATTACCTCAGCTGCCATGTTACCCGCCATGGGTCAAGTTGGGCAGCCATCTTCTGATATTGGCATCTTAACCGGAACCCGGCGCAATGTCAAAATGGGTTCGCACGCTTCTCCATTGAGGGTCGCAACGCGGGCGTCATAATAGCGGATCAATGCCGTTGTGAATCAGCAATGGCCCGACAGCCGCCCGTTGTTGGGTCAGCGTCCTAATTTGGTCTTGCCACGCACGCTGCGGCAAGTTATCGGTGTACGAGACAAGTCGGATTCGGATTTCGGGAAGGATCGAACGGGAGGTTTTGTCGATGACGGAGATGAAGGACGAATTGATTCACGAAATGAAGGTGGTCGAGCAACACGGTCGAGAGATTGGGTCGGTCGAGGAGGTATTCGTCGACACCGACACCTGGAAGATCGCCCATCTGTCGATCAAACTGAGCCGCGACGCTCTGGAAGATCTCCATCTCAGGAAGCCTCTCTTCGGGACACAGACAATTCGCATTTCGAGCAGCGAGCTGTCCGGCGCGAGAGATGTGATTGTCCTCAAACGCAAACTCGAAGACTTAGAGTTTGAGGGCGGAGTCCGGAGTAACAAGAGCTGGGGCTCCGTTTTGATCTCATCGCACTCCGACGAAGAACAGGCTTCCGAATCCTGAATGCTGGTCGGGATCGTGTTGAATTATCGGTGTGATGGAATCGTGGCGATGGTGCGTGAAGATGATCATTTGCGAAAGATGCCGTCATCCCGCCGTTTGCCGTTTGAGACGTTGTTAACGACGATCATGCAAAGCAGACGAGGCACAACGAGCCAACGACGAGCAGGATGACCAGAAGGGCGTCCGGCTCGATGATCCAGAATCGTTTTTCCGCACGATACAGCAGTCCCATCGTGGCCGCTGCGGTCACGACGATCACCGCGGCCGCCGTCAACGCGTGCGTCGCCGATAGGTTGTCCGCCGCCAGCAGTGGCGTCGGGAGAAAAAGATCAACCGCGACGAGCGTCACGATGTTAAACGCGTTACTGCCCAGAATGTTCCCCACAGCCAAATCGAAAGCGCGCATCCGGACCGCAGCCAGCGTCGTGCTCACTTCGGGCAACGACGTGGCCAGCGCGACGAAAATCGTGCCGACGATCGTTCCTCCCAGTCCGCTGACATCAGCCAGTTCATCGGCCGTTGTGGCTAGCCGGGGCGCCGCAAACAGTATGACCATCGTCGCCACAACGAATCCGATCGTGGCACGGCTGAGCGGTGTCGTGGTGCGGCGTTCCCTTTTGTCATCCGTCGCAGTTTCGAGCATGGCTTCCTTGACCGCCTGCTGATCGAAATAGATCAGCCGTAGCGACATCAAATAGGCAACCACGATCGCAACGCTTCCAGCGCTGAAGCGTTGGAATGGCCAAGGGACGTCTACTAAAAGAGCCATCAACGTGATCGCCGTCAGTAGAATACTTGCCGTCGCAGAAAGGGCATGTGCCGCAGCCATCCGCGACAACATGCGGCCCGGTGCACGGTGGAGCAAGTCGAGAACGGCGAGAATCAAGAGATTAAACAGGCAACTGCCCAACAGATCGCCTATTGCCAAGTCGGGCGCATCAATCAAAGCCGCATGACAACCGACCATCAGCTCCGGCAGGCTGGTTGCCACAGCAAGCAGTACGAGCCCCGCTAGGGTACGGCCCAACCCGGTCAGCTCCGCGATGCGGTCGGCAAAACGCGCCAAGAATGAACCGGCAATCACGATGACAAGAGACAAGCCGACAAACTCAGCTATGACAATCTGCATACCTCGGTGTTCCAATTGCAACTTCGTCACTGCTCAACGGTAATTCAGGTCGAACTCTCCAAGCGGATTCAGAATCGTTGGGCGATAATTCCGAACCCGCGATTCCAACGGTGTGTTAACCGCCGGTGGGGTCTGAACACGAGCTGTAGTATTGGCAGATCGCGGCCGGTTGAAAAGGGGAGCTGGATCTGTTTGTCGGCCTGTCGGTTCTCTTCGATCTACGCACCGCGCTGTGTTTCATTGTTTGACGTCCGAGAGCGTCGCCGATACAGTAGGGGTGAACGTAAAAAGAATGTCGTAGTCGATCGCGACGGTCGGTGCGGCGATCCTGAATGGTTATGACCGCCCCTGTTGCGCGAATGTCTCGCGGCGACCGGGGCATTTCTCGTTTCTACAGGGGACGGTCGACGGGAACATCGGCAATACCATCCCCGTTCTGGTGCTCATCGTAGGCGTGCGGAGTTGGTCACGATCTGATCCGGAATCAATCGCCCAAAAAAACAGCCGGAACGTGGGCACTATGGAATCTCGAAAAATTGGACTCAGCGATAGAGGATGAGGAATATGAACACTGTCGCGAAGCAGACGAAGTACATCCGCTGGTTTTCGGAAACGGGTATTGGCGACGTCGCGTTGGTTGGAGGCAAGAACGCTTCGCTGGGTGAAATGTACTGTCAACTCACACCGCAAGGGGTCAATGTGCCCAATGGATTCGCAGTCACGGCCGACGCCTATCGCTACTTCATGCGCGAAAGTGGGCTCGATCGAGAAGTACGGAACATCCTAAGTGATCTGGACGCGGAAGACATCGAAAACCTCCGAGAACGTGGGCGACTCGCCCGCCATGCCATACTTGCCGCTGAGCTGCCTCCTGACCTGCAACAGACGATTGTCGAAAGTTACGATCGCCTTGATGCAGACGCAAAAAGTTCGCATCCGCTCGATGTGGCCGTTCGCAGCAGCGCGACTGCTGAAGATCTTCCCGATGCAAGCTTCGCCGGCCAGCAGGAGACGTATCTCAACGTTCAGGGACATCGCCCTCTGCTGGAAACGTGCCGTCGCTGTTTTGCCTCCCTGTTCACCGACCGCGCGATTTCGTATCGAGTACACCAGGGATTTGACCATCTTGAAATTGCACTTTCGATCGGCATTCAACAGATGGTGCGTGCCGATTTGGCCAGTTCCGGCGTAATGTTCTCGATGGACACCGAGAGCGGCTTTCGCGACGCGGTCCTGATCAACGCGGCCTACGGACTGGGGGAAAACGTCGTGCAAGGGGCCGTCAACCCTGACGAATACTACGTCTTCAAGCCGACGCTCAAGAGCGGGTTTCGACCCATACTTCAGAAACGACTGGGCGGAAAAGAATGGCGGATGATCTACGATCCGGGCGGCGGCAGAATGACGAAGAACGTGCCGGTGCCCGATGACGAACGCCACCGCTTCGCGCTCGGCGACGACGATGTTCTCGTCCTGGCACGCTGGGCTTGCCTGATCGAAGACCACTATAGCGCCAAACACAATCGCCCGATGCCGATGGACATGGAATGGGCCAAAGACGGGCTTTCTGGCGAGTTGTTCATAGTACAGGCCAGGCCCGAGACGGTGCAGTCGCGGAAGAACGCAAATACGCTCGAAGTCTTCGAATTACAAGAGCGAGGAAATGTTCTTGTCAGTGGCCGTAGCGTCGGCGAGCGAATCGGGCGAGGCCCCGTGCGCGTCATTCGTACGGCGCAGCACCTGGAGCAATTTCGGGAGGGAGAGGTTCTCGTCACCGACAAGACCGATCCCGACTGGGAGCCGACGATGAAAAAGGCGGCTGCCATCGTCACCAATCGAGGCGGACGTACGTGTCACGCGGCCATTGTCAGCCGCGAGCTAGGGTTACCGGCCGTCGTCGGCACCGAGAACGGAACCGAGCGGCTCAACGATGGCTGCGAGGTTACGGTCTCCTGTGCCGAAGGCGACGCCGGTCATGTTTATGAGGGGCTGCTCGAATTTGATCACCGCAAAATCGACCTCAGCGCTGACAAGCGTCCGCGTACGAAGATCATGATGAACGTCGCCAATCCAGACGAGGCATTCCGGCTGTCACTCATTCCCAACGACGGCATTGGACTGGCGCGAGAAGAGTTCATCATCGCGCATTATGTGCGAATACATCCGCGGGCGCTCCTGGAATACAATCAGCTCGATGACGCGGACCGCGACGAGATCGACCGCCTGACGCGCGGCCACGACGACAAGGTGGAGTATTACGTCGAGCGGCTGACGGAGGGCGTGGCGATGTTGGCAGCCGCGTTCTACCCGAAAGACGTCATCCTGCGGTTCAGCGACTTCAAATCGAACGAGTACGCCAACCTCGTCGGAGGCAGCCGTTACGAACCGAATGAAGAGAACCCGATGATTGGTTTCCGGGGTGCCTCGCGCTACTACGATGAACGTTTTCGTGAGGCGTTCGGACTTGAATGCCGTGCCGTCGGGCGCGTCCGTGATGCGATGGGACTGACGAACCTCAAAGTGATGGTTCCCTTCTGCCGCACCGTAGAGGAAGGGCATCGCGTCATTGCCGAGATGCGTCGACACGGCCTCGCGCAAGGAGAGAACGGATTGGATGTGTACATGATGTGCGAGATCCCCAGCAACGTCATTCTCGCCGAACAGTTCGCTGAAGTGTTCGATGGCTTTTCGATCGGATCGAATGACCTGACCCAGCTGGTGTTGGGCGTCGACCGTGACTCGGAAATCATCGCCCATCTATTCGACGAACGAAATGACGCCGTAATGCGAATGATCGCTGAGGTGATTCGCAAAGCAAAAGCTGCCGGGTGCAAGATCGGCATCTGCGGCCAGGCTCCCAGCGACTATCCGGAGTTCGCTGCCTTTCTGGTCGAACATGGAATTGACAGTATCTCGCTGAACCCCGATTCCGTGCTGAGAACCACACTGACCATCCTCGAACAGGAAGCGAAAACTCTTTAGAGTGTCTGTCGTGTTTACGTAGGCACGCATTTCGCGCACTGACGCGAAAAACCAAGGAAATGTGGCTATAACAAACATAACCGTGCTGCAAATGCCTCGATTCGATCTTCTGCACCGCAGAATGCGGGAGGTGCTCGGGATGTCGAAAGTTTTTACTAAGGGGCTGCTTGATGCATGGCCATGACAGGCTGACTTTTGCGGTAAGAATTGGACTGTGTACCGATCCTTCGGTCGACGCTATCGAGCAGTCGCTCGAACGTCGGTTGTTGGCTTACGCGAGTCGGTTGCTGGCTTACGTAATTAATGTAGAATCGCTCGCTGAACCGAGGTTGTGGTTCGGTCGGGACGGACTCGAGGTTACCTCTGATGTCGATGACGTACCTCGTAGGGCGATTTTACTTCAACAATTCAACAAGCCATGTATATTCTGCATCGACGATCGGTGACTGACGGGGATCGAAAAAACGGGGACCGACGAAATTTCGGTGTACGAATAGCGGCGATAGATTGACGTTGCCAACTCGGTTGGCCAAGCCGATGTGTTGCAACGCAGTTGCTGCAAACAGGACGTGAATTATGAATGACGCTGACCGGCAGGTGCCGCTCAATTCTGCTGACGCGAACGCTCTCGGAGACCAACCGAACCGTCGTTCGTTCATGTCGGTGCTGTCGTCGATCGCGATGGCGCTGGGGTTGACGACGGGATACGGCGCCTTCGCGGCTTTCGCAGCACGGTTCCTGTTTCCTTCCAAGGGATCTGAGACGAGCCAAATGTTTGTCACCACCGTTTCGTCGGTGGACCTTGGACAGACCGTCGCATATCAAGCTCCCGGCGGGCAGTCGATCACGGTGGCCCGCCTGCGAGAGAACGGCGACGCCGACGACTTCGTTGCCTTGTCGGGCATCTGTCCGCATCTGGGCTGCCAAGTCCATTGGGAGCCTCACAAGGACCGCTTTTTTTGCCCGTGTCACAACGGGGCCTTCAATCCCGAGGGAGCACCGACCGAAGGCCCGCCCAAAGATGCGGGACAGTCACTCTCCCGCTACCCACTTTCTATAGAGAACGGCATGTTGTTCATCGAAGTTCCTACAGCGCTGCCGGTTTGAGAGGAAAAGGGCTCCATAATGGGGGCAATCAAAGCCTGGTTTCATGAGCGGATACCGATCTCTCAAGCCGACCTGCGCGAGTTGACTAACGAGCCGGTGCCCAACCACCTCAAACGCTGGTGGTTTTGTTTAGGTGGGACGCCCGCTTACCTGTTCGTCGTGCAGATCATCACCGGTATTCTGCTGGCATTCTACTATCAGCCCAGCCCTTCGACCGCTTACGAGTCGGTTGCGAACATCACACACAACGTCGCTTACGGCTGGTACTTTCGAAGTGTGCATAAGTGGGGCGCGACGCTAATGATCGCGGCCGTCATTTTGCATCAAATGCGCGTCTACTTTACCGGTGCCTACCGTAAGCCTCGTGAGATCAACTGGATGATCGGAATGTGTCTGCTGCTGTGCACGTTGGTGATCGGCTTTACCGGATACAGCCTGGTGTACGAGCAATTGAGCTATTGGGGGGCGACGGTCGGTGCGAACATCAGTGACACCGTTCCGTTCGTGGGGACGTACATCAAGCGCATGCTACTCGCCGGCGACACATACAACGCCGACACTCTACCGCGGTTTTACATTCTGCACGCGGCCGTGCTTCCGGTCACGCTCATCATGCTGCTCATGATTCACATCGGGATTTTGCGGCTACAGGGTGTCACCGAGTTTCAATTCGAGGACGAGCCGCCCGGAACGCCGGCACAGTTCAATTTCTTCCCCGATCATTTCTTGACCGAACTGATCATGGGTCTCGTATTGATGATCGTGTTGAGTGTGCTGGCCACCGTGTTGCCGGCCACGATGGGCCCGCGTGCCGATCCGTTGACGACTCCGGAAGTCATTAAGCCGGAATGGTTCTTTTACGTGTCGTTCCGCTGGTTGAAACTGTTCTCGGCCACGTTTGCGATTCTCAGCAGCGGGTTTATCGTGTTCATCATGTTTGTTTGGCCTTTTATCGATGACTTCATTCGGCGCAAGACGCGCTATACCGAAGCCAGCGTGTGGATCGGCATTGTCGGCGTGGCGCTACTGGTTGGCCTGACGGTCTGGGAGGCGATCGTTGAGCACTGACGATAACCGCGAAATGGTCGCATGGGCGGCGTTTCGAGAATGCACGACCAGAACAACCTATTGAAATCACAACAGACCGGGCCAGACGGGCCGTGCGGATGAACAAAGTCAAAGCCACATCACGTAAGTGAGGGACAGCCCGAATTTGGGCATTTTTACGAAGCAGGACGTCATGACGCTCAAAACGAAACAAGCCATCATCGGATTTCTCGGTCTCTGCTTTTTGGTCTCGCTGGTCTTCGTCCAGTGGATGGAGGTTGTGCGGAAGGAGCAGGAGTTGGGCGTCGCGACGGCTCACATTTCGATACCCGCCTCTTCGAAGAGCTGCGTGGAATGCCATGAGAAGAACTCTCCGGGCATCATCGGCCATTGGGAGGGCAGTACGCACGCGCGCAAGGGCGTGGGTTGCGTTGAGTGCCATATCGCGAATGAAGGGGACGTCGATGGTTTCGACCACTACTCTGTGCACATCGCGACCATCGTTACTCCGAAGGATTGTTCGCGTTGTCACAAGAAAGAATTTGAAGAATTCGCGCACAGCCATCATGCCAAAGCGGGGAACATTCTTGCGTCGTTGGACAACTTTTTGGCCGAGACTGTCGAGGGTTCACGCGTTCCTTTCAATCCCCACTCAAAGACGCCGGGAAAACCCGATATCGATCAGGTCAACGGCATGGCCAGCGCTTTTGTGGGCTGCCTGCAATGCCACGGCAGCAAGGTTGCCCTACAGTCCAAGGACGGAGGCATGATCACCGTCGATGACCTCAAGCCAGACGAAAACGGTACACCGACCGAACTCGCGGTCCTCGATCAGATTGAAAAGGATCAAAACGGACGTCCCAAGTTTCACGCTGGAACCTGGCCGAACACGGGCATCGGCCGGCTGAACCTCGATGGGTCACGTGGTTCATGCTCGGCCTGCCACAGCCGTCACGATTTCTCGCCCCGTCGAGCCCGGCAACCGGAAAACTGCGGCAAGTGTCATCTCGGGCCCGATCACCCGCAGAAAGAGATCTATGAGGAATCGAAACATGGCGTGGCTTACCGTGACCTCAAAGACAAGATGAACCTCGATGCCAAACACTGGATTCTCGGCGAAGATTACTCAGCCGCCCCAACCTGTGCGACGTGCCATATGTCGGCCAACTCGAAGGATCGTGCTGTAACACACGACCCCGGCAAACGCCTCTCGTGGACCAACCGGCCACCGATCAGCGCCGTGCTTGATACCGATGCCGACGGCAAACTCGTCAAGGAAACCGATCCCGCCAAGCGGAGAGATTTGGTTACCTTCTCGGCCGAGAAAAAACGCAATAACATGAAGAGCGTTTGCCATCATTGCCATACGCCCGATTACGTCAACGCGTTTTACGAACAGTACGATGATTTCGTCGTGCTGTACAACGAGAAGTTCGGCAAGCCGGGTCAGAGCATTATGGCGGCACTTAAGGAGCAAAATCTCACTACCGCCATACAATTCGACGAGGAGATCGAATGGACCTGGTTCTATTTGTGGCATCACGAAGGTCGCCGCGCGCGGCATGGTGCTTCGATGATGGCCCCGGACTACGCGCATTGGCACGGTATGTACGAGGTGGCCGAGCGCTTTTACATGGAATTGATTCCGCAGGCCCGAGAGATCACCAAGCACGCGGCCGAAGAAGGCAGGCAGGAACAGGCCGATGCCGTCAACACGGTCATCGACGAGATTCTCAGTCGGCCCGAACACGCCTGGCAGAAGGCAGCCCCCGAGGAACCGGCTGGAGCGGAATAGTACCGTCTCAAAACGCGGTTATAGTCGCCTTGCATCAAGATACGTGGAGTATAGGTCGTCCATCGGAGTGTCTTGAGGCGGCTTTTGCGTGGTTCGAACATGGGCCCGCATTGGCCGACGTCGGCACCGAGAACGGAACCGAACAGCTCGCCGATGGCCGCCAGGTGACGGTCTCCTATGCCGAAGGCGACGCCCGTCAATTTTTGAGGGGCTGCTCGAATTCGACCACCGCGAAATCGACCTCAGCGCTGACGAGCGTCCGCGTACGAAGATCATGATGAACGTCGCCAACCCAGACGAGGTATTCTGACTGTCATCCATTCCCAACGACGGCATTGGGCCGTGTACCGATCCTTCGGTCGACCAACTGACGCAGAGCGCCGATTGGGGCGTTCACCGGCAAGCATCCGTTTCCGGTTACTCTAAAGTCGATGCTGCGGCAAAGGAAGCCGATGACCGTTTGGCATGAACTCACTGCGACAGACGTCTTGATCGAGCTGGAATCCAATGAGGACACCGGCTTGTCGATGGCTCAAATCGATCGTCGGCATGAGCGGTATGGATCCAACGAATTGGTCGAGTTGGGTGGACGAGGTCCGCTGCGAATCGTATGGGAACAGCTCAGTTCGGCGATGGTCGTATTGCTCGTCGTGGCCGCGCTGGTCTCTGTGTACCTGCAAGAGCACGTCGACGCGGGCGCGATTTTCGCCATCATCCTTCTGAACGCAGTGCTCGGCTTCTTTCAGGATTACCGAGCAGAAAAGGCGCTGGCGGCCTTGAAGCGGCTTTCCGTTCCCACCGTCAAAGTGCGGCGCGGTCGTTTCTTAGAGGAGATCTCAGCCAAGGAACTGGTTCCCGGCGATATCGTGCTGCTCGACGTCGGCAACCAGGTACCGGCGGATTGCCGATTGTTGGAAAGCGTGAATTTGCGGATTCAAGAGGCTTCGCTGACTGGAGAATCAGAACCAGTGCAGAAGCACGTTGAAGCAATTGAAACCAAAGACTTGCCCTTGGGTGACCGCAACAACATGGCCTACATGACGACTCTGGTCACATACGGTCATGGGCTTGCTGTCGTGACCGATACGGGAATGAACACGGAATTGGGAACAATTGCCGATTCGCTCCAGACAGTTACACCCCGTCCCACGCCGCTCCAGCGGCGGCTCGCTCGGCTTGGCCGCACACTGGCAGTCGTCTCGTTGGTCATTGTCGCCCTTGTGTTTGTCCTGGGTATCTTGGTCGGAGAAAGTCCCCGCCTTATGCTGATGACGGCCCTCAGTCTGGCGGTGGCCATTGTGCCGGAAGGTTTGCCGGCTGTTGCCACCGTTGCACTGGCTTTGGGCGCTCGTCGGATGTTCAAACGCCGTGCGCTGATCCGCAAGCTGCCCGCGGTCGAGACGCTCGGGTCCGTCACAACGATCTGCTCGGACAAGACCGGCACGTTGACGGAAAACCGCATGACCGTCACGCTCCTAGAGGTCGCGGGTCGCCGAGCCGATCTGACACAGCAGCACGGTTCCGAGGACGTCACACGACCTTGGTCGGACGATCCGCAGGTTGCCGAGCATTCGGCGTTCGATCTGTTACTCGCGGGCGCTGGGTTATGCAACGACGCCGAGTTGGTATTGGGTTCGACCCCCGGCTCGTTCTGGGCTGTGGGAGAACCGACCGAAGCGGCACTCGTGGTCGCTGCCGCACGTCATGGGTTGTCCAAACCAGATTTGACAACCGTATTTCCGCGAATCGACGAGGTCCCGTTCGACTCTCGGCGAAAACGAATGACAACCTTGCACGAGATCCATTTGACACCAGCTACAGAATCGTGCACTGATCGTAGACAACACGTATCGCGAGTGCTCCACCATCTCAAGGACGTCAAACACGTCGCTTTCATGAAAGGGGCCGTCGATGCCGTGCTGGACGCCTGCCCGTTCGCCTGGATCGATGAGAAAGCGCAGTCCCTGGACGATGATCATCGTCAACGCATTTTGCGTTCCAGCGACCAGAATGCCGCCAGTGGAATGCGCGTGCTGGGAGTCGCATTTCGCCCCATCCGCAGTCGTCCGCCAACCGGCATCGACCGAGAGCTCGAGCAGGATTTCATTTTCGTCGGCATGTTGGGAATGGTTGATCCCCCCCGCCCGGAAGTGAAGGATGCCGTGGCCCGCTGCGGCATCGCGGGGATTCGTCCGGTGATGATTACCGGCGACCATCCTCTCACGGCGCTCTATATCGCTCGCCAGCTCGGTATTGCCGACGGCCAACAGGTGCTCGTTGGTCGAGAGTTGTCTGATCTTGATGACACAGACCTGGAAGGGGTCGTTGACAAGGTGTCGGTCTACGCCCGCGTCGCACCGACGGACAAGCTGCGCATCGTTCAAGCACTCCAGAATAGGAACCAGGTTGTGGCGATGACGGGCGACGGCGTGAACGACGCGCCCGCCCTAAAGCAAGCACACATCGGTGTCGCGATGGGTCGGATCGGCACAGACGTTGCCAAGGAAGCGGCAGACATGGTGTTGCTGGACGACAACTTCGCCACTATCGTCAACGCAGTCGAAGAAGGCCGCATCGCGTACGACAACATTCGCAAGTTTGTGAAGTACACGATGACGAGTAATGCCGGGGAAGTATGGGTGATGGTGTTGGGGCCACTCCTGGGCATGCCGGTGCCGTTGCTCCCGCTGCAGATTTTGTGGGTCAATCTTGTGACCGATGGCCTTCCTGGGCTTGCTCTGGCGATTGAGCCTCCCGATCGTGGTGTCATGCAGCGCTCGCCGTATCCGCCGGACGAGAGTGTCATGGGCCGTGGCATGTGGCGCGATATCGCCTGGGTCGGTCTACTGATGGGTGTCGTCTCGCTGGCTCTAGGGTACTGGTTTTGGGCTTCGGCAACTTCCGATGAACGGCATTGGCGGACAATCGTATTCACGGTGCTCACAATGTCGCAAATGGGAAACTCGTTGGCCGTTCGCTCGGCGCGTGACTCACTTTTTCAAATCGGTCTGTTGTCCAACAAGGCCATGTTGGGCTCAGTGCTGTTGACGTTTTCACTCCAACTGGCCGTCATCTATTTGCCCCCGCTGCAAGCGGTTTTCAAGACGGCCCCACTGTCATTTGGTGAGTTGCTGTTGTGTTTACTACTCAGTACCGTCGTCTTTTGGGCCGTCGAGGCGAAGAAAATGCTGCAACGATCGTGATGAAATGACGTGACAGTCGCCAGCATCGCGGCACACGATTTGCTTGTCTCCCCCTTCAATCTCGGTGACCGAAATGATATGATTACCATCCGTGAACAAGCTGCTAGTGCTGGCAGCTTGGATTCCTGCCATGATAGCCCGGTTGCCGCGATGAAGCGGCGGTTGGGCTTTTTTTGTTTGGACGATGCCGAGAAATGTTTGGCCGAAATCAACGGTCTGTCGTGAGAATGTGCCCCAGATCGAAGAATGTACGTGCGTTACAAATCGAGTTAATACAAGAGATGGAAACCAAGCACCGACGGCTCGGCGCGTAGGAGGATGACGCATGCAGACCCGTTACGAAGCCGTCGCGACCGCGAACATGTTGCACCGACTCACCTAAGTTGACGTTCGGTCAAGGTAGAAAGGATGGACAGGATGAACGAAACGCGTCCGCAAACGCTGCTTCAAATGCTTCTGCGTGAACATGCAGAGCTGTCGGAGAACATTCTCGATCTGCGTCGCTTTTGGAATGAAGTCAATGAACTCGGCCAAGGACCCAAGTACGAAGAGATGGGATCTCGCGTCCGCGATATGAGACAGCTGTTGGCAAAGCATTTCGCCAACGAAGAACGCGACGGCTATCTAACACCGGCACTTCACGAATTACCTCGATTCGCTGAACAGGCCGAAGACTTAAGGCAGCAGCACCAGCAGTTTCTCGACACGCTCGACGGCTTCATTGGTCGACTCCAAACGTGTGAATCAGCATTTCACTGTTGGCAGGAAGTTCGCGTTGAGTTTGAAGACTTCCTTCGACGCTTGCGCACACACGAGACGGAAGAGACGACGATTGTTGAGACTGCACTAGGAAAAGAGGCCGGCACACCGAAATGAGGAAGTCTTCAACGACACCTCCAATGCTTGGTGTGCACCGGGATCCGGAGTCATTCTCGCATTCATTGCGTTCAACACCATTGGCATTGTTCGTCGAACCTCGCCACTACGCAGCTGACGCGGTTTGGCGAGCGGAACGACTCGGGAAATACGTGGAACCATTCAGTGCACGCGGTGTCGATTCTGATAACCGCACCGTTCGGCAACCACAATGGCGTTCGCGCCAGATGAATTCTCGCTACTTCACCAACAGAACCGGACACGGACAGACAATCGATACCTGATAGCTCAGCGTAGCCCAGTTGCTGACGGGATCATCGATGCCAACCTTATGCGAGCTGAGGATCACCAGATTGGCGGGACGATCGATCGCGCATTGGACGATTTCGGGGCCTCTCTTGCCAAAACGGATTTCCATTTCCGCATCCAGATCCCCCGCGTGAAATCTCGCGGCGATCGTGCTGAGACTGGTTCGGGCGTTTTCTGACAGCTTGTCGTAAAGGTCTTGAACGTCATCGCTGGCGAGTCCGTCGATGGTTTCGATGACATGCAACAACGTCACCCGAGAGTGATTCTGTTTGGCCAGTTCGAGGCAGATATCTGTGGCTGCCCTGTGCTTTTCGGTGAAATCAAGAGGCAATAGAATGTTCTGAAATAGTGACGGCATCCTCAGTTGCTCCTACTCGATTGCGTTGAATCGTGCCGGCGCTGCGGCGAAGACGACGGCTTGGCCCAGGCATACACGTCTTCGTGAGAGTCTGTCACGCCGTCAGTCAGCGGGCAACATCATGTCTATGCTATACAGTTACGGGCTTACGACTTTCGTTCCCAGGAGACAATCGTCGCGCGGTGTCGTGTCGGTTAGATGGTTCGTCGCTAAGAGTGTGGTTGGCGTCGGTCGACGGCGGTCTTGGTTCTGGATTTCACTTCGATGAACGGGGATGTCGTGCGGACAGTTGATCCCAAGTCGCACCTTTCGACCCTGCACCGCTAGGACGACAATTTCGATGTCATCAGCAATACGGATTTTCTGGGACTCTTTTCGAGCCAATACGAGCATGAAACACCTCCCTGGTTTCTCGATGGATTGTTTCTCGAAATGTGTTCCTCCGTTGAGGAATTCAATACCCCTGATTGCGGCAGCAACGACGAACTAGGTAGACCAATCGTTCGAGCGTCTCTCGATCATACGATTCCAGGTGTTCTGAAACCTCTTTCCGCAACAGCCGCATGTCGGCTGCTCGAATGACCCGCGCCAGCTCGTTACACGTCATCTGGGAAATGCGACACCGCGGCATATCGGCGATCACACTCTTATTCATCGCATCCACTATTGGGGGAGCTTCAAGTAGCCGTTGACGATGCCCGTTGTCTTCGATGAGCGTTTGAAACGTCTTCGGGTGGACTAACGTGTCGCTCATGCGATCCTCCTTCGTTCAACCTACCAATTCGCCATTCGCAGCTCCGCGCCACATGCTTGAACAACTGCGTGGGGCATCGGCGACAGCATGGGATATTCGGTGTGTTCGTACTCCCTGAGTTCGTAACGCGACTGCAAAAAGGCCACCAAGTCGATGAGCTGCGTCACCGTCATGGTGTTGTTGTAATTCCGCATTTTGGATTCCCCGTCGGACGCAACAACGTCGGGCGGATAGCCTTTGGCCAGACGGTGCGAGGGGTTGATGATCGAGCTGACCAACTCACCATACGTCTTGATTCGGGCGACTTTTCCCCCCAAGGATATCGACTCTTCCCTTTCCTGTTCTGGGAGCTTCACGCCCGAGATCGTGTGACACGCGTGGCACTTGAGTGCGACGAACGTCTGTTCTCCTTGCTCGACATCCCCGTCAGGTAGGCTGAACCCTCTGGCGGATTTCGGGCCGGTGTCGCAGCCGCAGACGCCAACTAACAGAGAAATCAAAATCGGAAGGCCATATGAACGTCTCATTGCATTCCTTTCTCTGAATAAGGGGGACTTCGCTCCGGCCAATGCGATGTCACGTGTCGTAGGACTTTCTACACAATGAACCAGTCGAAACGACCTCGATCTCGTTCTGAATCCGCTCGATGCCGTCGTGCCCAATGATGGCGGTTTGGGCCATCTGTTTCAGGTAATAGCTGGGAACACGCCCTTTGAGCGTCACAAATCCCTCATGGACGTTGACCTCAATGACGTCTAGAGGCATATAGCCATTGGCGGCAAATGCTCGTTCGACAATTCGGCTCAACACGACATCCTTCGACTCGACCGCTGGTGGCATCTGGGTCTTTATGGCAATTGAACTCATCGGTGTGGACTCTCCGAACCATGCATGAAAAAAGCCCCTGACGCACGCACATGTGCGGAGGGGCTGTCGTCGCCAAAAAACAAACCCTTCGCAGCGAGTCTCTCGCAGGAAGGGCGTCATCACCGTTGGCTCGCCGTTCATCGGCGAGAAACAACTATACGAAAAAAGGACATCGTTGTCAACAATTTCCTCGAAAAATTCGATCGCATCTCACAATGCCGCACAACCGACGATCGACAAACTCCGGCAGCCAGCGCCCCACTGAAACTACTTGGTGCGAGATTCAACGTCGAATTCGTTTGTCGATACCTTCAGGTTGGTTGGTTGTGACGGTCGATGCTGCAATCGATCTCGTCACGCGAGTGGGTCGCGGGAATTTGCAAGACCTCATTGAAGCGTCGCCTGAGCCTGGTTGTCCGATCGACGGTCCACCAAACACGAAACTCTTCACGTATCTGATCGAGCTTTTTCTCTTCAGTGGCGATGAGTTCAGAGAGCTCGGTTCGACTCTCGTCATCGTCGGAACGATCAAACCAATCTGTGAACGTCGCGATCGCCGTCACGTGGTCATTGATTTCGCCAAGTTTCTCTTGAACCTCGACAAATGTCGGGTAAAGCTCCTCACGGAAGGATGCGTCGAACGCGCCGGCCGTCAGTTCCATCGCATAGCGAACCTGCTTCCCGGAAACGCGCATCCGATGTAGTGTCTTGTCATTCAGCGTATTTGACGCAGCGGCCACAAAAAAATCGTCGACAATCGGACCGAGGGCGGAGCGTGCTGCTTCGGCAAACGACTCGTCGTTCCGACGACGGACGCGTTTGATGAGCGCCCGTGACCGTTTCCTGAATCGTTGGCGTCTGGCCTTCTTGTAGCTGGCTATCACTGGTTCTTGAGCCTTCTGCCGATGTGTTGCAACCTGCTTGATTACGGAACATAGGTGATGGGCGCGTTTCGCGTCGGCAATCTCGGTCAGTCGGCAGTAAAGGACGTCAAGGTCGCGCGCGTCGCCGGCCGAACGACGGAGCCGCCGCAGTGTCTTTTTCATCTTCCGGGTGTTGCGACGCGGTAGCCAATTCGCAAAGATTTCCAAAACAGCCCGCGCCCGTCTGGCTGACACCCGTAGCTGATGCACGTATTCAGCATCCTTCTCAGGATTGCACGATGCGAGTGCTGCGTAATGCCACACGTCCCGCAGCCTTTCACGCAGCGCCCGTTTCGCCACTCGAGTGACCGGCTGCCCCGGCTTTATTCCTTCGATCCATTTTCTCGACCGACCCATCATGCAAACTCAGAGCATCGACGCGACGTCCTGCGGGGCGGGCCGGTCCATCGCGATTGGGTGTAGCAACGGATGTCCTCTCCGCATCACTCGTACCGTTGTTCAGAAGAAACGTAACGATTTAGATTGATAACGACGTTCATTGAGCGTCATGACGGCGCAGCACGAGCACGGGACAGTTGGCGTGCCGAATGACGCGTTCAGCCACCGAACCCAACAGCAGCCGCTTCATGCCATGAAATCCGTGCGAGGGAATCACAATCAGATCGGCTCCGTATTCACGAGCATACTCCGTAATACTCAGACCGGCATCACCCACCTTGACGGCCGTTGTCACGCCGGAAATATCGTTGTCCTTGAGTAACTGATCGAGGTGGCTGCGGACGGTCTTTTCGCGCGATTCATTATCGACGGCTCCCCAGACAACGCCGGGACCGGCGGCGTCGAGCGCGAAGAGAACATGGATGACATGCACGTCCGCCGGTTCTTCGACAAATTCCAGCGCTGTGCTGATGGTTTCGGCCGATTCATCCGAGAAATCAATGGGGACGACAACCGTCTTCTTTGGTAACCACGTCACGGCAGACTCTCCTCCGATGTTCAGGGCATAACGAATTCGTGTTCAGGATGGCGGACAGTCAACACCGGGCACGGGGCCTTTCGGACCACTTTTTCAGCAACGCTACCTATGAGTACGTGTGCCAAGCCCGTGCGTCCATGTGTACCGATGACGATCAGATCGATGTCATTGGCTTTGGCGTAGCGGACGATTTCCAGAAATGGGACGCCCGGTATCACCTCGCGAACGACCCTTTTTCCCGTTTCCCATTCCGAGTCAAGTAGCTGACTGAGCGACTGTTCGGCACTGGCTTGGTATTCGGCCGCATAATCGCCCGTCGATGCAAAAGCAAGTCCCGGCTCTTCGATAGACACTGCCATGTCCTGTAGAACATGCAGCAGATGGAGTTCGGCACCGAAGACCTCTGCGAACTCACAGGCGTAGTTCAGGGCTGACTTGCTGTATTCACTGAAGTCAGTCGGTGCGAGAATACGATTGAGCTTGATCATCATGCGTTCCTTTGGTTGGGCCAACAATCGTTTATTTGGTCAAGCGTGTCACTGCGAGATAATCATCATCTAAGCACGCCGCGTGCCAAGCGACGCCAATGTTTCATCAACGCTGTAATTCGCCAATGTACGCCGGGATCCCGCAGCAGGACGGCGTCGAGTGAATTCAGCCCGATCCATAGATCGACGACAACGCGACTCGCAATCGAGGCCGCTACCGGCTTAGATGGCTTCGTCAGCAGTGATACGCTCCGATCGCTCGCATTTCAGCGTCAACCACCTTGGAAGCCGTTGAGGCAAAGCCAGCGATGGTCTAGCCGTCGTCGAATTGGATGTCGTATCGCTCCAACAAACGGTAAAGCTTGCGGCGATGGATACCTAGCGCGCGTGCTGTGCGGGCCTTGTTCCCGTGTTGCTGATTCAAGACGTCCATGATGTGGCTGCGCTCGATCGCATCCAACATCTGGACGTCACCGCTATCGGATCGAGGGAGTTTAGGCGGCGCGTCGGCCAATTCCTGTGGAAGGTCTTCCAGCGTGATCGTCTGATCATCGGCCATGATTTTCGCCCGCTCGATGGCATTGATCAGCTGCCGAATGTTGCCGGGCCAATCGTATCCTTCCAGAACATGACGCGCTTCCGGTTCGATCTCCCAATCGATACCAAGAAAACGCTCGATCAACAGCGGAACATCCCCACTACGCTCCCTTAACGGCGGGAGCATCACGGTCATGACGCTGATGCGATAATACAGATCTTCCCGAAACCGGCCGGCCTTAACTTCTTCACCCAGATCACGATTCGTCGCGACGAGAATTCGCGCGTCCACACGGCGTTCCTTGTGCGATCCGACTCGGCGCAGCGATCCATCTTCGAGTACGCGCAACAGTTTCGGCTGCAATGCGAGCGGCAATTCTCCAATTTCGTCGATAAATAGCGTTCCCGCATCGGCCACTTCGAACAATCCCTCCGACGTGCCCGTCGCGCCAGTAAAAGCTCCCTTCTCGTGGCCGAACAATTCGCTTTCGACGAGCTGCTCCGGAAGCGCTGCACAATTGATCGTAACGAACGCTTTGTCAGCCCGGTCGCTGCATCGCTGTAAGGCCCTCGCAACGAGTTCCTTCCCAGTACCGCTTTCACCCTGGATGAGAACTGTTTTGTCTGTTGGGCCGGCCCGTTCGATCAGACGCAAAACGTCTTTCATCTGCGGGCATTCACTGACCATCTGCGTTTCTAGCCGTGTGCGATCGATCACGACCTTCAGCCGGCGATTCTCCTTTTGAAGCCGTCCGCGGTCGTAGGCCATCTGACAGCGTTGTTCCAACTCGGCTAGGGGGAACGGCTTGGTCAGATAGTCGCACGCACCGAGCTTCATGGCCTGAACGGCGGTTTCGATCGACCCTTCACCGGTGAGAATGATCACCTCGGTGTCGATGTTCGCCGTCTTCAGTCGTTCGAGCAATTCGAGACCCGAGAGACCGGGCATGTTCATATCGACGATCGCGACGTCAAACTGCCGCTGATCACAACAATGCAAGGCTTCCTGACCGTTAACGGCTTGCTCGACAGCGTGCCCTTTGCGCGCCATCCATTGGGCACACGTCTCACGGAAGCCGTCATCGTCTTCGACGATCAACATGGCGATGGAGTTTGATGTCGGCAAGAATCGGCCTCCCGGCAGCCCGAGTTATCATGTGGGAGGCAAACCTCCGTCCCACTTGCTGCGCGTCTCTGCACACCCGTTAGTCTATCGACTGCTGACGGCCAGTACAAAGTGCGGCGAACGCGCCAGAAGGCTCCGATGTCGTTTCACGCCGACACGATGTCACCACCGTCGATGGGAAGCCTACGCCTTTGTGCTGGGAATCGAAACGCCAACGGATGGGCGAATCACCCGGGTCCTCACTGCGGCACCAGCAATGGTCATTAGCCTTTCACCTTGACCTTGTGCGGTTTTTCCTCATCCTTCTTTGGCAACGTGACCGTCAGGATTCCGTCATGAAGTTGTGCGTCGATCTTGTCTTCCTGCACACCACACGGCAACCAGACGGACCGAGAAAAATGCCCTGATTGTCGTTCGATACGGTGGTACTTTCGACCGCCGTTCTCGTCGGATTCCGTTTGCTCCTCGTGGTGACCGCGGATCGTCAGAACATTTTCAGTGATGTCGATGTCGATTTCATCAGCTTTGACGCCAGGTAAATCAGTTTTGACCTCCATCGCGTCGTCAGTTTCGGAAACGTCGAAACGCGGCACAATCTCTTCGCGTGTTCTCGGCGATGTGCTGTCGCCAAAAAAGTTTTGGAACAGCTCGTCCATTTCGTCTCTCAACGACAGCAAGGGTCCGCGTTCTAGCCAACGCCCTGGGCGCGTTGTCTTTCTCGTGATTGTTCCAGCCATGGTGTTCCTCCCTATTCAAACCACCGATTTTGAAAGGACCTCAATCGGGTCACGCTTGTTTCGTTCACCGAGACACCTATCTTTGCAATCAGCGTGCCAAATCCTTGCGAATATTCTCTTGCCGGCGCTGCTCGTCCGCTGCACGGTTCGATGGTCTCAAAGTGTGCAGATCATGATGCATCGCGCTCCAATCCGCACACTTATTAAATCGGTATCCGCGTCGCGGCGTCGGCGCTTAGGCAGACAGGCGGATGTGGCTGGGCAGTGTGTGATTGGCACATGACGTGCATTTCGAGAACATGCGAGGAGGACAAACGGAGGGTAGTTCGCAGCTCTGCCCCGTGTCCAGGGTTTGGCGTCGAGCGGCTGAGTATGCGGCGCACGACCGCATCCTGCATGCCTCTCATCCACATGAGGGCAATCGATCCAACGTCTCAGCGTCGACCCCGATGAGGAGAGCACGATGATGCGGTTCACGGGAAATTCGCCGGAAGGGCATCAAGCCGCGCGGAGCCTCAGTGAATCGGCGGCGCTCATTCGGTCGCTCAAAGGTTTGCCTGGCGAGAATGAATTGTCTTCGGCGTGGTCGGTGATCGAGACGCACATTTCGTGGGTTCTGTTCAACGAGCAGTACGCGTACAAGATCAAGAAGCCGGTCAAACTCAATTTCCTCGACTTTTCCACACTCGAAAGACGGGAATTCTTCTGCCGTGAAGAGTTGCGACTGAATCGCAGACTTGCACCGGAATTGTATCTGGATGTGGTTCCGATCACCGGCACCAACCATCACCCGCAGTTCGGTGGAACCGGCACACCTATCGAGTTCGCAGTCAAAATGGCATCGTTTTCACAGGAGGCGTTGCTTGGCCGGAAGCTGATGCAACAACGGCTCTCCCCCCGTCACATCGATGAGTTGGCGCAGCTCGTCGCTGAGTTTCATTCGAAGATCGAGGTCGTCACCGAAGATGCCTCGCTAGGCACTCCAGAGTCGATCCGGCAACTGTTGGAAGAGACGTTTCAATCGATTATCACAAGGACAAACGCTGGAAGACGGCGGGCTCAGATCGAACGATTGCGAGCCTGGTGCCAGCGGGAATTCGATCGGCGGCAGGACGATTTTCGCGATCGCAAGCGCCACGGATTTGTGCGGGAATGCCACGGCGACATGCATCTTGGCAACATGGTACTAATAGATGATAGCCCCGTTGTTTTTGATGGCATCGAATTCAACGCGACATTTCGATGGATCGACGTCATGAGTGAAATTGCGTTCGTCGCCATGGATCTGGAAGATCGCGGCCGACCTGATCTGGCACATCGGTTTGTCAATCTGTACCTCGAATTGACCGGTGACTACGCCGGGTTGAATGTGTTGCCATTCTATCTCACGTATCGGGCGCTGGTTCGCGCCAAAGTTGATCTGATTCGACTCGGGCAAGACGACGTGAGACCAGATGAAGAGAACCGTCTTGTCCGAGAATTCGGTGGATATCTCGATCAAGCTGAGCGTCATATCGATCGACCGTGGTTGGCAATTACGCATGGATTGTCGGGGAGTGGCAAGACGAGCGGTACGCAACCGCTGATCGAGTCGCATGGCGCGATTCGTATTCGTTCTGACATCGAACGCAAAAGAATCCGTGGTCTCTACGACTCGTGCCGAGGTTTCCGGCAGACCGATGAGGATATCTATACCGAACAGACCAACCGCGACACGTATGAACGATTGTTGGACCTCGCTGAGACGATTCTGAGTGCGGGTTTCCCGGTGATCGTCGACGCGACGTTTCTCCGATGGGCTGACCGCGATTGCTTCCGGCAAATGGCAATCGATCGAAAGGTGCCCTTTGCGCTGCTGGCGTTCGAAGCGGATGAACGGACGCTCCGTGAACGAATCGCCCACCGGATCGCCGAAGGCCGCGATGCATCTGACGCAAACCAACATGTGTTGACAAGCCAACTACAGAAACAAGAACCGCTTAGTAACGAAGAACGGGAAGCGGCGATTGTCATTGTCGAGGGGCTGCCGATTTCGACAGATCGTCTGGTTAAGGAATTTGAAAGACGTTGACCTACATGGTGAGAAACGCGGCAATGGGAAACGTTGGCCACTCGGCGCCCGTTTCCGGCAAGTTGCCACAAAATTGCCATTCGTCTTTCGTTGAGCGACCCGGTCAAGTAGTGACTCACAAAATTCAAGCAACGCTTTCAGCGGGAAACCACGTGAATTGTCGGGAACAACGTACGATGATTTAAGGTGAGAAAGCCTCTTCCGCCGTGAGTATCGACTTGGCAATCTCAACCATTTTTTGGTTCTTGGCGCTGGAGAGCTTTTGGAGCGTCCGGAAGGCCGACTGTTCGTCGATCTTTCCTCGTTTCATCAGAATCCCTTTGGCTCGCTCGATAAGCTTTCGATCTTCCAGGGTTTGCCTCAAGTTTGTCGCTTCGTTCTGAAGCGCCTGAAACTCTGAAAACCGCTGCATGGCAATGCTAATGGCCGGTTCGAGATCGGCGGCGTTGATTGGCTTGACGAGAAATGCCAAGACCTGTTCACGCAGCGATCGATCGATGAATTCCTGATCATGATAGGCAGAGACCAAAATGACGGGAATCGGTGTGTCGCGAGTGATTTCCTTCACAGCGTCGAGACCGTCCCGATCCGGCATTTTGATGTCAGTGATGATAAGATCGGGCTGCTTTTTGCGGCAGTTCTCGATCAATTCGATGCCGGTTTCAGCTACTGAGACAACATCGTGTCCTAGGTGCGGAAGCATCTTGGAGTAAAAGTCGCGCATGTCGGCCTCGTCGTCTGCAACGGCGATTCGTAGATGCAACTTCATCACAGCTTCCTTTTACAACACCATTTAACCGTATTCGCCAGTGGTGCTTTCGCTACGTTGGCTGTCTGGGCAATGTCATAACGATTTCAGCGCCCGGCCGACCAACATTTGCGACTCGGATTTCGCCACCGTGGGCCTCAACGATTCGTTTTGCAATTGCCATGCCAAGCCCCGTTCCCTTCTTCTTGGTGGAAAAAAAGGGCTCAAAAACGCTTTTTGCTTGTTCGACTGTGAGGCCGGGCCCATTGTCGCGCAGTGCGATCTGGAGCGCCGGTGCACCATTCAGCGCCGTAGCCGCGCACTTCACAACCACTTGGCCGGAGGACGAGCAGGCGTCCAAAGAGTTCTCTAGGATATTTCGAAACACTTGTTCAATTCGGTAGGGGTCGATCTGGCAAGTCAATTTGACGCCATTGGTTTCTTCGGAGAATTGGATCTGTTCTCTGGCTTCTGTCTCCTCCAGATCGGACCACGATTTCCTCCACAAGCCCGACACGTCGCACTCTTGAAGTTCGAGACGGATTGGTGCGGCGTAACCACGAAGCTCCTCGTAAAGTCGATGCAGATCGTCCAAAGCCTGCTGAGTTCGCTCCGACAAATTGAGCAGATCCGACTGTCCTTGTAAGTCAAGCGCCATCATCTCCTGGCAGGCCTTGGCGCGTTGAATCGCGTTGCGGCTCTCATGTGCCAATCCCGTGACCATCTGTCCGATCGTCGCCAATCGTTCGGCTTGAAGAGCTCGTTCCTCGGCCCGCTTTTTTTCTGTGATGTCGCGAGCAATTCCCGTGAATACGCGTCGATCGCCGAGCGTCACTTCACTGATGGCCAGTTCCATCGGGAAGGATGTCCCATCTCTTCGGAGCCCCTCTAATTCGCGACCGATGCCGATGATCCTCTTTTCACCAGTCTTCAGATAGTTAGCAATGTAAGTGTCGTGCTCGTCACGATAGGGGGATGGCATGAGGATGGCCACGTTTCGTCCAACCAATTCGGCAGACTGGTATCCAAACGTGTCTTCGGCAGCGTGGTTGACCGATTCGATGATGCCCTGATCGTCGATCGTAATAATCGGATCAACGGCGGTCGTTAAGATTGCCCGCAACCGTGTTTCGCTTTCCTGAATGCCAACGATCATTGGATTGGTCACGCGAGCGAACACTAAGGAACCTAGCACGACCACTGCCACCGCGGCAACGAATCCGATCAATGCTGACCTGACGAATGGGGCTTGGACTTCCGCGAGGTCGATCTTGGCGACGATGCCCAGATCGAGTTCGGCGACAGGCTCGTGGGCTGCCACGACCGTCCCCCCGCGATAGTCGAGACCAATGAACGTACCCGATTCGCCGGAGAGAGCCCGTCGCATTGGTTCGGCGAGTTCCGAGTCGAACGGTATCGGTTTAGGGTGTTCGAGATCCGAATGACGGTGACTTAGCAGAAAGACGATGTTCGCTCCCTCACGGCGAGCCAATGTAAATTCGCCCGTCTCACCAAATCCCTTGTAATGTTCATGAGCGTCGATGATCTGGGACAAAGTTGCGATTTCGGCGCCCTGTTTGAGCCCCTGGTTGTGGCTGGAATTGAAACGCGCCACCGCCTCGATCAATCTCGCCTGGCTCTGAGCGGTCGTCTTGAGCCGTTCCTTCTGCCCCTCGATCGCCGAGTTGTAGAGAACAGACACAGCGATGCCCCCCACAAACAATGACACCGACGTCATGACGACGATCAAGGCAACTAGTCGTTTTCGCTCACTCACGCGTCAGACCTTCTCTCCAATTCACGAATTCCAGACCGAGTCCTAAACGGGATGAATCGTCTTACGCTGTCCGTGAGGCTGCGTCGAGGCAACAATCACCGCCATCCAAAAAGTGGACAACGCACTTCCGAATCCACGCGACCTTCGTCCGAATCGGCACGACGGCCGCCACCAACGGCGAATCTCGTCAAGAGCAACGATATGCTTACTCTACCACGAAACACGCGCAGCCCGCGTAGACAAGTCAACCCACGTTACCAACTTGTGCGATGCGACCTTCGATGACGCTCAAGGAACCAGCGATCCAAGAGCACATGTCTCGTCAAACACCACGTTTGCAGCAAGCGCCAAGCCGCCGGAGCACGCAGTTTCGACAGCCGGTTGTCGCCATTGACAACTTTCTACAGTCTGACGCGAGCCATCCGACGCCGAATCGAACTTGTCCTGAGTCTGCCGATTGAACTGCACGCTGATTGGCAAAGTTCGGCGTGAATATCGGACGTTACGTTTTTCGTAGGTAAACAAACCAATAAACGGCACCAACGAGCACAGCGCCCCCGATGATGTTCCCCAGTGTCACGGGCAACAGATTATCAAAAAACAAGCCGTGCCACGTGAGATCAGCCATATCGGCTGGCGTTTTGCCGATCGCGGTCCAAAACGAATTTGGCGCTCCGGATTTGATGAAGAGTCCGATCGGTATGAAGTACATATTGGCAACACTGTGCTCGAAGCCCGCCGCGACAAATGCGGCGATCGGAGGGACGATTGCCAGAATACGATCCGCCGTTGTTCGCGCACTGAACGCCAACCACACCGCCAGGCAAACCAAAATGTTGCAAAGAATCCCGAGACAGAGCGCCTGAGTAAACCCCAGTGTGACTTTCGATTGGGCCGTAGCGAGCGCAACCGCGCCAATCTCCGCATCACCAAATACAAACTGACCGCTCAGAAAAACGATGGCTGCCGTCGCGACCGCCCCAACGAAGTTCCCCACATAAACGATGCCCCAATTCCGCAGCAGGAGCCCTGTCGAAATCTTGCGATTCGCCCACGCCATCACGATCAGGTTATTCCCGGTGAATAGCTCGGCCCCTCCGACAATTACCAGGATCAAGCCTAATGAGAATACGACGCCTGCCAATACTCGGGTGACACCATACGGGATATGCCCCGACGCGCCGGCCACCGCTGTCGTCGCAAATACGGCCCCCAATGCGATGAATGCCCCGGCAAGCACTGAAAGAACGAACACACGAACTGCGTCCATGTTTGCTTTCTTGACACCGACCGCTTCAGCCTTCGCAGCCATCGCCGGCGGCAGCAGGGCATCGATTGATGAATCATTCGGCATTGTCAGCTCCATATTGTCTGAAGGAAGGCGAATATCATGCCGCTCGGCTGTCGACAGGACAAGGGACGGATACTCACCGAAAACGTGCGGATACGCACAGCTGAGCAACAGGCGTGCGAATATGCTCAGCGCGACCGACGAATCTGAGTCGCCCCGCACCCTGGCATCATGTTGAAACTCTCGGCACTCCGTTTGCGTCCGGCTAACACAATTGAATCAGCGCACGATGATCCGCGGTCCGAATCAATTGATCGATGAATACTTCGGTGACATGACTGGTTGCGTAACGATCGTTGTTGGAGGCGAGCCAATGACAACAGCCGGGCAGCTTTCGCTTTCTGTCTACACCATCCGAAGAGCGGCAGGTTCCAGCAACGAATACGAACATCACTCACCGAAACAAGCTGAATGGCAGCCATGCCTCGACATGCGCCTCATTGAAGACGTTGATGACTGATTCTCGAGACGGGATAGACCTATGAGAGCAATGCTGCTTCGCCAAGTCGTTTCGCTCGATGAAGTCGACACGCCGCTCGAACTGGTTGATCTGCCAGTTCCCGAGCCGAGACCCGGTGAAGTGCTGATCCGTGTCTCAACCTGCGGCGTCTGTCATACCGAGTTGGATGAGATTGAAGGTCGGACGGCCCCGCTCAGAATGCCTGTCATTCTGGGGCATGAAGTCATCGGCCGCGTCGAGGCGCTGGGCGACGGAGTCACGAAGTGGAGGCCGGGTGACAGAGTTGGCGTCGGCTGGATCCATTCGTCGTCCGGTGAACCGGACGAAAATGTCTGCCCGGAATTTCGAGCAACCGGACGGGATGCCAATGGCGGCTATGCCGAGTTCATGACCGTTCCCGAAGCCTACGCCTATTCCATTCCAGGTGCGTTTACGGACACACAAGCAGCTCCACTATTATGCGCGGGAGCCGTCGGCTATCGGGCATTGAAACTAACGAACATCAAAGACGGCAACCTACTGGGATTGACTGGCTTCGGCGGCTCCGCCCACTTGGTTTTGCAGGCCGCAAAACGCCTGTTTCCAAACACGAAGACATTCGTTTTCGCCAGAGACCCAGCGGCCAGGGAGTTTGCCTTGGAACTCGGCGCAACGTGGGCCGGCGACACAACTGAGCGTTCGCCCCAACAGCTTCACGCGGTCATCGACACGACACCCGCCTGGAAACCGGTCGTCGAAGCGCTCAAGAACCTTCGTCCCAGTGGCCGGTTGGTCATCAATGCCATACGAAAACAAGACGCCGACAAAGATTGTCTCCTAAACGTGAGTTACCACGAGCATTTGTGGATGGAACGTGAGATCAAATCGGTCGCCAACGTGACCCGACAAGATATCGCTGAGTTTCTCCCGCTTGCCGCCAGGATACCCATCACACCAAGAGTTGAGACGTACAATCTTGAAGACGCGAATCGAGCATTGATCGAGCTGAAACATCACCCAGTCAAAGGGGCGAAGGTACTCGTCATCGGTGGCTAGAAGCGCTTGCGTCGTCGGGTGCTTTGCATAAACGAATGAACGCCAGCCGCGTGTCCAGGCTTTAGGGGTCTTCTCCGGCAGAGACCGTTGGAGCGAATTCTCGACGTAGCAGAGGATGTGCGTGTTCGCATCGACAACAGGCGTCTGGAGATCTGTATTAATCACTCACGTCGAATGTGTGCCGATTGATAGACGGTTGCGAAACTGACCCTGCCCCCCAAACCGACTCCACCGTTAAGATGTTCTTTTCGGATCGGAGTCTTTGAAAGGGAAGGCAGGACATGCCCAGAAAACGATTCGCGACAGAGCAAATTATCCAGCGTCTTCGAGAAGCGGAAGTGATGCTTGCTCAGGGGAAGACGATCGCCCAAGTCTGCAAGAAGATCGGGATCACCGATCAGACCTACTATCGTTGGCGTAAGGAATATGGCGGCATTCCCACCGACC
>Ga0315336_1002400_pt1 | contig 28850 bp, 26 predicted proteins | sample ASW5metaG_FD_204512 | JGI IMG/M metagenome (GOLD analysis project Ga0315336, IMG submission 204512) | Ammonia-oxidizing marine archaeal communities from Monterey Bay, California, United States - ASW #5 | ecosystem: Environmental > Aquatic > Marine > Intertidal zone | place: USA: California... | reverse complement strand
ATGAAATCAGGAAGACTGTGACGACAGTCAGGATGCTGATCAGGGCACCGGTCTGAGTGTCTGTATGGGAAAGTCCTCGCTTGGCAGGGATGGCAGACAGTCCAAAAAATATCGCGGCCAGGAGTGCGAAAACAAAGGTACCGTTCACGAGTGATGTATTTAGCGGTCAGCAGACGTGTTGCGGTTGTGTGCTGCACCCCTTAGGGAACAGCACAGTGCGTGGTAGCAGATTAGATATGACAAATGGGTGGAGCGAGGTCGAGAGTCGGATTACGTTCGAAAAAACCAACCGGCTTGAGTGTAAAGCCTACATATTCAACTGGCATCACTGGAAAATCCTCAGGTCGTGGCAGGTGAAGTACACCGATCGTGTGCCAAAGCACAACGTCAGTATCTACCAATGGTCTGTTCTCCAGGATCCATTCCGGCAGTCCGGGTCCGCCTTCGTTTTGGCTCACAAACTGACCTGGTGCATGTAGCTGATCTGGGTCGAAAGCAGTAACCCAGAGATCATGGTTAACAAATCCGGCACGTCGCATGAAGGGTGAATCGGGCTGGTGCATTGGTTTGATATTAGGGCCAGGCATCAGCTTGTAGCCCGCATGCCATCCCAGTGTGTTGGTGCGGGATCGATTAATGATCTTCCAGAACCGCCCATTTTGTGGAGCGATATCTCGTGCGGCGTCTATTTCTGAGCTGATGATGGTCTCTACGGGAGTGTGTGCGTTACCGTAGGGGTTCTCGGGACCAGTCGGGATTCTTTTGGCTTCCACTTCGACGACGGTGTTGTCGTCGCCATCTACACTCATGTCGAGTCTGATGTTGAAATAATGCTCATGTATCATTCCGTTGACACCGGGAGCGACGAGTGCTCCATACTGCGTTTCTTCCCCCTCGTGAATAGCACGCAGGTAGAGCGTGCCGGTGAGTTTTGTCTCGAACTCAATAGTGCCGTCTAGGTACAAGTACCAGAACAGGCCATAGTCGTAGTTACCGATGGTAAAAAACGATGACACAACCAACCGACGGGAGCGGCGGATCTCGCTGTGATCGGCTCCGAAATCAGTGTGCTTCCACAGGATGCCGTAATCTTCTTCATGCATGCAAACTATTTTGGAAAAGTGTCGTACATTGCCGTGGCCGTCGACCTGGTTGAAGTCGAAATAATGAATTTCACCTAGACAGTCGCAACCAAGTCGTAATGAATTTACTTGAGCCCCAAAAATAGTCTCACCCAGATCAAACGAATGATTCATGTAATGATCGCCAGCGGTGTCCCCATACGGAACGACCAACTCGCTGAGCGAGGCGCGATAAATTACGGGGCGGTCTATTTCCCCATCGCGAAACGAAAGCGTATGCAGAATCAGGCCTTCTTTGGGTGTGAAGCCGACGCGAAACTGCCAGTTCTGCCACTGGACAGCGTAACCATCGACTTTGAAGTCCGGCCCGTCCGGTTGAACAATATTGAGTGCAGCCAGTGCCGGGCGAACTTCGAGACGATCCGCACGGTAGTCACCCGGATCAGGTGGCAGTGGTACTACGCCACTGTCTTCGACGCGAAGGACAGTCATCGCATTTAGGTCAACGACTGGAATCAATCCTTCTACAGGGCGGGCATGGGTGTTGTCACCAGGGTTTTCAACGTAAAAGCAGTGGGCTCGTGTATGGCGAAGGTCTTTCTCGTCAGGTTCGGCAAGGTTAGCAACCGCAAACGCTTCAACGAGAACCTGTTGAGTGTTCTCAATCCCGCGTCGTTTTAGACCCGCAACGAAATCCGGATGTTGTCTGACGATATCCTGCATCTCGGTGGCTTCTTCGGCCAGCGTGCACACGCGAGCCCCTGGCACCCATGTAAAGGATTGCAGCGTCGCGTCATTTAGACGAACGATTGCTTCGTATACCTTGTCAGCATTGCGGTCGAGAACAACTGCAAAAGCTTCTCGCTCGATGTGATTGCCAGCCACAAACTGGTGAACAAGCGATTTTTTAGGTTCCCTGAGACGCACTTGCTCAAACAGTACCCGTGAATCGAGTTGTGCTTGTTCTCGGATGATCTCCACTGCGAGAGAGAGTTCTTCACTACTTAGGGGGTCGAGAGGATGCGGTGAATGAACCCGAACCGTTTGACGCGACTGTGACATAAAAAATTCCTCGGCAGGTGCCGAATTTGCCCAATTGCCTATTGATGTCAGGATCCTAAAGCTAAGGGATCAGATAGTTGAGTAGTCAGGATGTCTATCCTGGACCACTGGAGCTGAGGCTAGTTCAGCATCGTCTCCCGCGCTTTGACTTTCCGATCGGTTTCCATCATGAATCCCGCGTCTTTGCGACACAGTGCTTCTGTTTTGCGCATGATCTCGTCGTTTGATTCATCGAGGTTAAAATCATCGCCGTAGGGTTGTGGTACATACCAGGGGGTGTGCACATAAAGTTCGAGGTAGTTGCCTTCAGGGTCGGAGAAGTAAATGGACCATGCATTACCGTGGCAGGCGTAGCGGTTAATGTCCACGCCAGCAGTTACCAAGCGATCTCTCATTTCACGAAGTTCGTCAAGACTTTCAAGTAGGAATGAAAGTTGCTGAGCAGCGCTGTAGTCAGCATCATCCGGTCTGCCACCGATGAGTACTATCTCGTGATGTTCTTCTGGATTCGTGGACAAAAACATCATGGGGTACGAACTTATGGGATGAGGGCCGTGGTCGGTGACGGTGAAGCCCATGACCTGTGAGTAAAAGTTTTTCATTACATCCGCATCCCGAATACTGAGTCCGATGTGTCCGATCCGTGGTCTGGGTTGTGTAGACATAGCAGTTTACCTATTTAATTTGACATAGATCATGGCGTTGATTGTTGATCACTTAGGCAGTCGTGAAAGCGGGTCAACAGCCCATTTGGACCTACTGTTGTAGCGTGAGATATTCCCACACCTCTTGTGCTCTGACAAGCATAGAGCGTCAGTTGGAAGGGTTCGGCAGAGTGAGCGTACCCAGGTAGGTGCTTTGTATGAGCTCCGTTGTGATTTCAAAGTTGCCGTGCTCGCTGCTGTGAAACTGCAGCGTGAAGTTGCCACTGTTGCTGTTCAGGCCGCTGAATTTAAAATCGCCGTATTCATTAGACTCACTCGTTTGAAGTGTTACGCCTCCTTGGGTGAGTTCTATTTCTACACCAGCTGCAGCGTCCGTCATGCCGTTTTTGATCACGACCAGGGTGCCACCGATGAAACACTTGGTGAAGTTGTCTAGATTTTTATAGTAGACCCTGGGATTCGCTTTGAACTCGGGATTGAGAACCTGTAGTTCTTCATCCTCGACAATCTGCTTCATCTGGTCATCTTCTACTTTGAGACTGCGAAAAACCCCTGTGGGACAGACCTGCTCACAGCGCAGTCTGGGTTCTCCTCGGTCCAGCAGGTGGGCATCAAAATTCCATTTCTGGGCGACCTGTTCTTCTTCGTTCCACCATATTGCGCCATACGGACAGGAGTTGGCGATGTCGGGGTTTCCTCGCGCTTTGTCAGGGTCAATCATGACAATCCCGTCTAGGCGCTGGTAAACAGCACCGTCGGTCGATTTTCGGACACAAGGAGCATCATCGCACTGGTTGCAGGTGGTGGGTCTGTAGGCCACATCTACCATTGGATATTGGCCATGTTCGCGTGACTCTATATAGAACCACTTGTGACCGTGTAGCGGTTGCGGCGCGGAATAGCCTGGGAAATCGTTGCCAACATATTCATCTTTGCATGCCAGAAAACAGTTGTTACAGTTGGTGCACTCGGCAACGTCGATGATCAGGTTCCACTTTTCCATATTTTGTGACTTGTTTTATTCTTAAGTCCGGGGCGGACTCGGCAAACGGATAGGATATTATAGTTGGTGGGGTGCAGCCAGCAATGTGTCGGGTTTATGATATTGACTGTTTTTTTTCGGCTCGCCGTAGATAATATCTTTTTGGCCCGGGTTACAATTGATTCAGTACTTACCTTACGGAACTTGCTCAGGCAGCGTCAAGTTACCTTAAGGGAACTGTCCTGAGGCGGTGTCCACACGGTAACGAATGGGAGACTCAAACCAATGATGTCGGCACCTTTGCCAATGCTGTTATGGGGCGTTGCTATAGCGTTGCGCTACACCTCGGCCAGGCATCCATCTTTCAAGGGTCGCCTGTCCGAGAAAAAATTAATTGCTCAGATCAAAACGCGTGATGGCACGACTGGTCGCTGGTATCAGTTTAGAAACGGACGACTTAAATCGCGCGCTGGAGTACATCGAGAAGCCGAGATCTGTCTGACATTCAAATCTGCCGAGGTCGGCGCGAATTTGCTGACCCCGCCGCTGGATCATCAACAGTTCGTCAACGCAGCAAAGGCATTTACGGTTGTTATCGAGGGCCCGGAGGAGTTGTCGCTGTGGTTCATGGAAACATTGCGGATGATCCAGACGGTAGCATGGAGCTATGGCACGCCTGGAGTTGACGGTGAGAGGCGTTACGTCAACAACACGAATGGCGGCCCGGTTTTCGTTTACGTGAAGAATGGAAAAATTGTCCGTATTACGCCGATTGAGTTTGATGATGAAGATGCACCATCCTGGTCGGTGACGGCGCGGGGTCAGACATTCACGCCGCCACGTCGCACGACGGTTGCGCCTCATGCTCTGGCATCAAAGTCTGTTGTCTACTCGAAGGATAGATTGTTATATCCGCTTAAGCGGGTTGATTTTGATCCCAACGGTAATCGTAACTGCGCCAATCGCGGCAAGTCGGGATACGAACGGATCAGTTGGGACGAAGCGCTGGATATCGTTTCAACAGAGATCAAACGGGTTCGTCGTGAGCACGGCAAAGGTGCGATTCTAAGTAGTCACAGTTCGCACCACACCTGGGGTAACGTGGGCTATTACATCAGTTCGAATTTTCGATTTATGAATACCATTGGTCACACCAAGATGGTGATCAATCCAGACAGCTGGGAAGGGTGGTACTGGGGTGCGATGCACCACTATGGCAACAGCATGCGAAACGGGGCCTTCGAACCCTACGGTCAGATCCGGGACTGTCTCGAGAATTGCGAGATGATTGTGTTCTGGTCCAGTGATCCCGAATCGTCAAGTGGCTCCTACGCAGCATTCGAAGGTACAGTTCGCCGCCAGTGGGCCAGGGAACTTGGGGTCAAGATGGTGCATATTGATCCGTACCTCAATCACACCGGTGCGTTCCTGGGAGGAAAGTGGATTCCTGTGTTGCCGGGTACAAGCCCGGCGCTGGCGCATGCGATCACTTATGTTTGGATCGCCGAAGACCTTTACGACAAGGAATACGTAGCTACGCGCACCACTGGATTTGAGAAGTGGCGTGCCTACATCATGGGGGACGAAGACAGCACCCCCAAGACCCCGGAGTGGCAGGAACCCGAGACCGGGGTGTCTGCCCATGTCGTGCGGGCGTTGGCCCGGGAGTGGGCTTCAAAAAAGACCTATCTGGCGGCCGGCGGCAAAGGAACAACCTTTGGAGGTGCTTGCCGCTCGGCAACGGGCACACAGTGGGCCCGCTCGATGGTGTGCCTGATGGCCATGCAGGGCTTGGGTAAGCCGGGTGTGAATTTTGGCAATCTTCAGACTGGCGCACCGCTCAACCATCATTTTTATTTTCCGGGCTATGCTGAAGGAGGTATTTCAGGAGATATCGAAGGTTCTGGTACGGCATTCAATTTATTTCAACGTATGCCCCATGTGATGAGCATGAACAGTGTTAGTCAGAAGGTCCCAAGAACCTATATCGCTGAATCGATTACCGAAGAGCGGGTCGAGGGATATCCCACCGATCCACGTTCGTTGGAACGCCAGTTTCAGAAGTTTGGCTACCCAGCTGCTGGTCATTCGCGGGTCCGCATGATGTACAAATACGGTGGTTCGCATTTCAGTACGGTGATGGATTCGAATCGTCTGGTACGCGCTTACCAGTCGCAGGAGCTGGAGTTTGTGGTCAACCAGTCGATCTGGGATGAGGGTGAGGTCAAGTTTGCCGATGTCGTACTACCGGCTTGTACCAACTTCGAACGCTGGGACATCGGCGAATGGGCCGTTGCCGGTGGCTACTCACACCACAACGAATCCCAACTGAATCACCGGGTGATCACGATGCAGCACAAGTGCATCGAGCCACTGGGGGAGTCTAAGTCTGACTTCCAGATCTTTCTGGATATCTCTAAACGTATCGGCTTGGGTGCTTACTTTGCCCAGGGGATGACCGAACTGGATTGGTGCAAATTGCAGTTCGAAGCTTCAGACCTCAAAGACATCGTCAGTTGGAAGCAATTTTTGAAAAAAGGTTATTACGTGGTGCCCGCTGAAGCCGAGAACCTCGAGGCGCCGATAGCGTTCAACTGGTATGCCGAGGGCCGAAAGAAAGACACACCCGAGCCGGCGCCTCTGCCCTCGGAATACGGTGGCAATTTTGGGGAAGGCTTGCAGACCCAGTCCGGAAAATTTGAATTCGAGGCCTCGAGCCTAAAGAACTTCGGCGAAGACCCAGAAAGGCCTCCGATTAACCGCTATATCCCAAGCTGGGAAGGGCTCAACAACACTGAGCTCTCTGTGCGATTCCCGCTGCAGCTGATCACACCGCATCCGCGGTACAGTTTCCATACCCACACCGATGGCAAGGACAGCACGATCAACGACATCGAAGCCCACCGGGTGTTGATTGATGACCATTACTATTGGCCGGCGCGGATCAATCCCGAGGACGCCCGTGAACGAGGAATTGCCCACCATGACCTTATCCGCTTGTTTAATGACCGAGGTGATGTCATCTGTGCCGCTGTTCTAACAGAGCGTATTCTACCGGGAGTAATTCACTCCTATGAGTCTTCAGCTGTCTACGATCCGATCGGTGAGCCGGGCTTATCCCCGGAACGGGGGGGCTGTGTGAACCAACTGACATCGGCGCGACCGCAGACCGCTAAGACCACTGCATCGGCCCCCAATTCCTGTCTCATCCAAGTCGAACAGTGGCGCAGCACTGCCTCTGAATAGATTCTCATCGCCGCTACCCTAGGCCGCCGACTCCGGCAAGTCGGTTAGGGCTAAAGCGCCTCAGACTTCATTGGCTACGGAATTGACCAGGGTGCCGACGAGGTTTACCTCGACTTCGATCACATCTCCTTGTTTGAGAAAGATCGGTGGCTTGCGCTTGAACCCTACACCACCGGGGGTACCGGTCACAATCACATCACCGGCTCGCCAGGGCAGGGCCTTGGACACATAGGAAATAAGGGTTGGGATGTCGAATGCAACATCGTTGAATTCACCAAACTGCATCTGGTCGCCATTGAGACGGGTGGTCACCGTGAGAGCATCAGGGTCAGGGATTTCATCGGTGGTAACCAGCCACGGGCCGAATCCTCCGGTGGCGTTGAAGTTCTTACCCATGCTGTATTGGTGCACATGGAACTGCCAGTCACGAATACTGCCTTCGTTATAACAGGAATAGCCCGCAACGTAGTCCATTGCATCTTCTGGTTCGATATGGGCTCCGCCTTTTCCTAGAATGACAGCAATTTCTCCTTCAAAATCGAGTTGCTCGGATGACTTGGGCACTAATAATGGTTGTTGATGTCCGATCTGAGTCTGTGTGTGTCGGTGGAAAAGTACCGGGTAGTCACCAATAGTCCGACCGGCTTCACGCGCGTGAGCCAGGTAATTGACCGCAACACAGATCACCTTTGACGCATTTGGGATCAGCGGAAGAAATTCGATGTCTTCGAGGGGGAAGTCGGCCGTCCGTCCTGCAGTTGAGTCGGCTGCTTGGGCAAGCCGGTCGGATTCCAGTAGGTCTTTAAGGTCCGATACGCCATCGATCGCTGTCGTAAGGTCGATAATGCCGTCGGCGACAACAACTCCATATCCGTCGGTGCCATTCCTGGCAAAACTGGTTAACTTCATAGGACCTCCCGGTCGGGGTTAATTATTAAATGGTGCCGGACTGCTCGGCAGGCCGCGGCGTTAGTGTCTGTACAGGCTTTGAGTTCGAGCGCCGCTAGTTTTGTGTACTACTGGACTTGGGCTCAGCGAGTCAGCAGGTCAATGATAAAGCCAGTTCGGCAGTAATAAAACGTAAGCCGGCAGAATCAGCAGTATGAGCAGTCGAATAATGTCCACACACCAAAAGGGTGTTACGCCCTTAAACACGGTGGTCGTCTTCACGTCTTTGAGTACGCCAGCCAGCACGAAGACATTCAGTCCCACCGGTGGTGTGATCAGGCTAATCTCTGTGACGACGACGGCGATCACTCCGAACCAAACAAGAATTTCCTCAGGCCCCATGCCCGCGTAGCCCAGACCCTGTACCACCGGAAAGAAGATCGGAATCGTCAACAGCAGCATGGACAGACTCTCGAACACACAGCCCAGGACGATGTAAATGGCAAGGATGACCAGGAGAACCATCAGTGGGGTCATATCCGCACCGGTCACGAATTCCAGAAGTCCCGCTGGCAGTCCAGCGCGATTGACGAAGTTAGAAAATATTAGCGCGCCGAAAAGAACAGTAAAGAGCATCGCCGTCGTACGAGCACTATTAACGAGTACTTCGTAGTAGTCTCGCCAGGAGCGTACCCCCCGGGCCAGTGCCAGCAGGAAAGCGCCACCGGCACCGATTCCAGCTGCTTCGGTTGGGGTAAAGATGCCGCCATAGATTCCCCCAATGACCAAAATGAACAGAATTAACGTGCCCCATACCCCACGTAATGCGCGCAACCGGTCCGGCCACGAAGTGCGTTCTGCACGTGGGCCATCCTGTGGCCGTCTCCAGACTGCGTATTGCACCGCGACCATGTAAAGCAGTATGCCGAGCAGGCCTGGTAGGAAACCCGCCGCGAACAGTTCGCGGATACTGGTTTCGGTCATCAAACCATAGATTACCAGGATCACACTGGGTGGGATCAGAATACCGAGCGTGCCACCGGCCGCGATCGAAGCTGTAGCCAGCGAATCGGCATAGCCGTATTGGCGCATGGGTGGCATCGCCACCTTGGACATCGTTGCCGCGGTCGCCAGGCTGGAACCGCAGATCGCGCTGAAAGAGCCACAAGCAACGATCGTGGCCATGGATAACCCACCCCGTCGGTGTCCCAGAAAAGCATTAGATGCCGCGTAGAGTTCTGCAGACAACCCGGCCCTGGAAACCAGGTTGCCCATGAGTATGAAAAGCGGTACGACTGACAGACCGTAGCTCAAGGCGGTTTCGGAAACGAGCGTGCCAATCATCGCCAGCGATGGCTTCCAGCCCGTTATCAGGCCAAAGCCGGCAAAGCCGACTATACCCATGGCAAACGCGATGGGCAGTCGTAAGAACACCAGGATCAATAGAACGGCAAAACCGATGAGTGCAACCGTCACAGTATGGCCTGCTGGCAGAACGGTGGAAGAGGGATCAGCTTAGATCGCCGTCGTGGAGCGGTCAGGAGACATCGGACCTTTACTACGCATATAGCGTAGGATATTGAGCAAGAAGGCAATTGATGCGACAGCGCTCATTCCCGCGATGAAGTACGTTATCGGTGCGTAGGGAATAGCCAGGAATTCAGTGGCATCGCCATAGTCAGCCATGAAATTGGCGCTGATCCATACCCGCCAGGCGACAAATATCATCATGATCGCCATCATAAGGTTCAAGATGATTTGTCGAATATTGATCCAGTTATCTGGCATCCATAGATCCAGCAGATCAACACTGACATGCTCTTCTCGGTAACAAACAGTGGGAAGTATCGCGAATACGATAAGTCCCATCATGAGTTGGGTTAGTTCGGTCGCACCATCCAGCGGTGAGTTGAAGAAATATCGACCGATAACATCGATACAGGTCATTCCCATCAAAGCAAACAAGATAATAGACGAAGCCCCGTCACCGAACTTCAGCCAGGGGCTGGCGGAGTCCGATGACGGGATAGAATGGTCGACAGTCGCCGGGTCGTTGACTCGGTGACTCATCAGCTTGTCTTAGTAACTGCGAGCTATGGCGCGCAGTTCCTCGAGGGCGGCTTTACCGTCGATTCCAGCTTTATTCGCTCGTTCTAGCCATCCAGCCTCGACCGGCGCCATGATCGCGAGGTACTTTTTGTGAATATCAGCACTCGCCGTGGTGATGGTGGTGCCGGCTTCCTTGGCAGAAGCCAGACCGGCCGTATCTGCAGCATCCCATTGTTGGCCGGAGAGCTTAGACAGTTTTTCGCCGGATACGCTCATAACTGCAGCCTGATCTTTTTCTGAGAGGCCCGCAAGAAAATCACTGTTCATGATGAACGCGAAGCTGCCGTAGTAGAGTCCGCCCGGCATAATCGTAACGAAGGGCACTACCTCTTTTAAGCGAAAGCTTTTCTGCGTTTCCATCGGCATGAAGATGCCATCGGCAACGCCGGAAGATAGGGCTTCATACACCTTTGGGGCCGGCAGTTTGACAGCTGTTACGCCCAGCGCTTTGCCCACCAGGCTGCCTACCCCACCGGGTACACGGATCTTCTGCCCGCTGAGATCACCGAGACCTTTGAGTGCTGATTTGGTCTGGATAACAGCTGGACCGTGTGACGTCAGACCGATCAGGGTTACACCCCTGTGCTCATCAGCCTTGGCCAGGTATTTCTGGTGAACTCGCCAGTAAGCAACAGAGGCAGCTTCGGCACTGGTGCCCAGATTCGGCATTTCGACAGCCTGGGTCGCGACATAACGCGTGTTGTAGCCGTGAAAAATCCACGCGGCATCGGCGACACCATCGCGAACGAGTTCAAACTGCTTCAGTGGTGATGCCAGTTTATATTCAATTTTGGTGGTCACGCGGCCTTCGGTCGCTTCTTCAACCCACTTGCCCCAAGTCGGCCAGACCACGGCATTCATGTGGTGGGTAGGCGGTGCCCAGCTGCTGATATTGAGCACTTCCTGAGCGAACAACGTAGGGGCTACCCAGAACAGCCCAAAGGCGAGTCCCAGTGATTTGAGTTGCTTGATCATGTACATCCTCCTCAGAGTTTGATTTTTGAGTTAATCAAATGATAGTGATTACAATAATTAGACAAAATGTCTGTCAGCACTGCCATTGTGCCTGTATGGTTTGCTGAAACTGGGCAGTTGTCAAGGTTCGTGGGAAGGACGCGCATTGATATATGTCCCGCACCGAGGTTAAAGGCATAATATTGTGTAGGAGAAGGCGTAGATGAAAAATCGAATTCCCCCCGTCTGGATTGAGGGGACCACGAGCCGACAAGCCCATTGCGACCTGCCGGCGGGGACCTATGAGCGAGAGATCGGGCGCGAAGGGTTCTTTGGACCAGCCAGCCAGATCCACCATTCCCATCCGCCAACAGGGTGGACTTCATTCGAAGGACCGACTCAACCCCGGGCTTATGACCTGACACAGTTGAATACCCCGCTGGATAATCCATGGTATGCACCGCTGATCCTATCTAATGGCGCTGCACAGATCCGCATGTGGATGGCTAACGGCAGTATGAAGTCTTTAGCGAGCAACGCGGATGGGGATCAAGTGCTGTTTGTACACGAGGGCACGGGACACCTGTACTGTGACTATGGTCACCTGGAATTTACTTGCGGCGACTACCTGCTTATTCCGCGCTCCACGATGTGGCGTCTGGAGTGTGATGGATTGGCGGCGATTCTCATGATCGAAGCCACCGGCGGGGCGTTCGGGCTGCCGAACAAAGGACCTGTAGGGCAACACGCGATTTTTGATCCTGCGATTCTGGATCATCCCCGGATCGATGAGGCATTTCAGGCACAATACGGGGAACAGGAGACCCTGGTCAGCATCAAGCGGAAGAACACCGTAACTACAGCGACTTACCCATTCAACCCGCTGGATGCTGTTGGCTGGCACGGTGATCTGTCGGTGCAGCGCCTGAACTGGCGGGACATTCGGCCGCTCATGAGCGCCCGTTATCACGTCGCGCCTTCTGCTCACACCACCTGGCTTGGCGACCGTCTGGTTATCTGTACTTTCTGCCCGCGACCGATCGAGAGCGATCCCGGGGCCCTGAAGCTGCCGTACTATCATTCCAATAATGATTACGACGAGTTCCTCTTTTATCATCAGGGCCAGTTTTTCAGTCGCGATCATATGAAGCCTGGGATGTGTACTTATCACCCCGCTGGGTTTCCACACGGCCCGCATCCGAAAGCCTATCGGACGGCCATGGCTAATTCGCGAAAAGAGACCGACGAGGTCGCAGTCATGATTGACACACGGGATCCGCTACAGATCCATGATCTTGATGAAGGGGTCGAATGGCGTGGTTATGTGGACAGTTGGAAAGGATGACACAACTTCGGTGTAGCACGCAGCCCGGTGTCAGTTCATTACCACAGGTAGGTGCCGGAAACCGCGAAAACGTATCCGCGGATCCCGCTCCGGCAGCCCGCTCAGGTCGATAGACGGGAAGCGCCTTGCCACTGCGGCAAACGCGATTCGGCCTTCGAGCCGCGCGACGTTCATTCCGGAACAGGCATGGCGACCTTGGCCAAAAGCCAAATGGTTGTTGGGTGATCTTCCGATGTCGAGGTGTTCAGCTTGGTCGAATTGATCAGGGTCCCGGTTCGCTGCACCCACGCCGAGCGTCAGAAACGTTCCAGCAGGAATAGTTGTATCACCGATAGTCATGGACTCAGTCGTTAGTCGATTATTCAGCTGTAGGGGACTCTCAAAACGAAGCAGTTCCTCGACCGCAGAGTCTGCCAGCGCGGGCTCAGCAGCAAGGCGCTCTAGCTGGTCCCGGTGGCGGATCAGCGCATGAAGTCCGTTACCAATTAGGTTGGTGGTGGTTTCGTGCCCGGCATTCAGGAGAAAAATACAGTTGTGTAGCAGTTCGGATTCGGTCAGCTTTTCTCCGTCCTTCTCGCCCTGAATCAGACGAGTCAGGACGTCGACTGCTGGGTCTCCAGGAGACTGACGCCGGTCCCTGACCAGGGTCCTGAGATAGTCTGTGAAATCGATCACTGCCTGGTTTCCGGTTTGTAAAACCTGTGGTTTCGGTACCGGTTCGAGTGCGGATAGAATCGCCAGCGACCAGTCTCGAAGTGGTGCCCGTTCATCACGCGGTACATCCAGAAGGTTCCCGATCACCTCGATGGGAATCCGAGCTGCGAAATCGCTGATCATATCGACCGAATTCCGGTCCTCGATGTCGTTAAGCAGTTCGTCGATCAGTTGAATCAGGCCTCGCTCCATTTGTTTGATGGCTCTTTGATTCAATGCGCCCATAATCAGCCGGCGTACGCGGGTATGCAGCGGTGGATCATTGAAGACTAGGCTCGTGGTGTGGTGCTCGAGCAGGGGACTGTCGCCGAATTTGGGTGTGAACTCGGCTTGCTTGTCCGAACTGGTACGCGGATCACGATAGGCGGCTATCACGTCATCATAGCGAGATAGAAAAAAAGATCGCTCACTTAACTGATGCACCGGGCTCTGGCGTCGTAGCTGCGCGTACCAAGGGTAGGGGTCGTCAACAAACCCTACTGGGGGGTCTATCAATCGAAATCGAGCCACGGCGTCAATGTTGGATTCGATTTGGTTTTTTGGCGCTGCCGGCATGACGATATGATTAGGGTGTGATTCCAACCAGTGTAGCACCCGTCGTCAGTGGACGGTTTTATGCTGTAAGCAAACGTGGTTGAATGGATGCAGCCCAGAACAGGAGAAAAGTCATGAACGAAGTTGATACCGCAAACGCACGACAGGGTGAACAGCACCATGTTCTCACCGACATCATGCGCCGTCGCCGAAGCGTTCGTCAGTTCGTGCAAGGCAGGGAGGTCTCACGCGATACCCTGCTGTCGGTGGCTGAGTCGGCACGTTGGGCACCGACCGGCGCCAATAGCCAGTGTTGGGATCTGATCATTGTGGATGATCCAGCTGTACGCGATGCTGTAATTGATATTTTTGTTGAGCAGTCGAATCGATTGTTTGCTAAGGCGAAGGGTTTTCCAGCGGTGAGCAAGGCTTATCTATCTAACACTGTGGCGATTTTCATCGTTGTGGGTGACCCTCGTTGGAAGATTGCTTTCCCACAACACAATGAAGATGCCGAAGGGCCGGATGAATACGTCGCAAATAACGAAAATATTTACTATTGTTCGTTGGGCGCCGTGATCCAGAATATTCAACTTGCCGTTACGGCCCAGGGATTAACATCAGCGTGGCTATCCGGAGGTGGTGAGCCATCGACCAACCAGGCATTGTCGGAGCTTCTGGGGTATCCGCCATACCTGTCAGCATGCGGAACGATACCCGTGGGTTATCCAAAGAAAGACGTCCGATTGCGCTACCGGCGGCCACTCGAACAGTTGGTCCATTGGAACGGTTATGCGGCGACCCAATTTCGACCTCAGGGAATGTTGGACCATTACCTGAGCCGGTTGCGCCCCTTTCTGATGTATCGCAATAGCGAAAGCGTAGAAGACTGGGCAGATGCCCGAGAAAAATGTGGGGACTGGTACGATGCCTTCAGCAGTCCAGAACCAAACCCATCGGGTCAGTTGGAGTAAAAGCACGATAGACTCGGCACAGTCAATATGAAACTTGGTACCACGACTTAGCATCAAACACGCCATACAGCTGAAACAGAATGCGACCGAAAAAACTAAACTACTTTTTCTTGTTAGTGATTAATATCGTGGTGATCATCTCGGCAGCAACGGTAACTCTCTTCCCACCGCGCGGGCAAAACCCCTCAGGAGGTTAATGTGGCCGAGCTTTACCTTCGTTCCGGAGGGGCGGGTGAGATGACCTATCTGCTACTTCACGGTCTCGGTGCAACCGGCGAGGTCTGGGAAGGGCTGGCCGATCTGATTGACCGTAATAAGGCCGGTCGCTGGCTGGCGCCGGATTTTCGGGGGCATGGGCGTTCTCCCTGGGAACGGCCTTATACCTATGGCAGTCTGATGGACGACCTGATCCCACTCATCGATGAGGCAAGCCGGCTGGTGGTGATCGGACACTCGATGGGGGGTGTAGTCGGTCTGATGCTCGGTGGTGCGTTGCATAATGTTGATCGTGTGCTGGGTGTGGGAATCAAAGTCAGCTGGAACGAGACTGAACTGGAACAGATGCAGGCATTGTCAACACGTCCGGTTCGCTGGTGGGCAACGCAGGCCGAGGCCGTAGAACGCTACCTCAAGGTATCGGGGCTGATGGGTCTGGTGAATCCCGATTTCCCTACTGCACAGTGTGGTGTCATTGTAGGTGACGACGGCCAGTATCGTCTTGCCGCTGACCCGGAAATTTATGCGATTGGTAGACCCCCCGTCCCTGAACTGGTTCAGGCCGCCCGCTGCGAGGTGATGTTGGCATGCGGGGAACACGACAAGATGGTCGACGCAGGTGAACTGAGCGCTCTGGATGTTGCGGCTAGGCAGCTCCCGAGCCTTGGACACAATGCGCAAGTGGAAGGTCCTGAGCAGATTTGGTTACTCGTCAACGAACCGCTGGAAAATAATAAGGAATTTTCATGAGTTTATTAATGATCCGCCACGGTGAAACCGCATTTAATCGCGATCGTGTCATGCAACCGGCAGACACCCCCCTGTCGAATCGGGGCGAGGAACAAGCGCTCCGCCTGGCGCAACGTCTGAGCACCGAAGGGATTACGCGAATCCTGGCTAGTGATTTTCCCCGGGCCGCCATGACGGCTCAGGCATTGTCGGATGAAACCGGAATCGGCGTTGAGTTTGAATCTTTGCTTCAGGAGCGCAATTTTGGTCGACTGCGGGGTCAACGATTCATTGATCTAGAGGCCCGGGACATTGATCCGTTTGCCGAAAACTATGAACCCGAAGATGGAGAGACATGGCAGGAATTCGACCAGCGCGTGACTCATGCCTGGTCAAAAATTCAGGCGGCGCTACCTTCAGGCGGTACCCTGGCTGTGGTCACTCACGGGCTGGTTTGCGCGGCTTTGTTACGCAATCATCTGGACGCTCAAGCGTATGTCTCTGACAGTGGGAGACTGTATCCGTTTCGTAATGCGAGTTTCACCCGTATCGAATCGTCACCGCCCTGGCGGGTCGAATTGCTAAACTGTGCAGAACATCTTGAAGCACTAGATAACCAGACCTCGATCTATGGTCAGGTTTAAATAGTTTCAATTCTGTGGGTTATGACCCGTACAGCAACCACTACGCTACAGTCCGCAGTCGTTCAAAGGGAATTGTGAGTACCGTCACACAGAGGTTTGCGGCTAGTGTGTTTACAGCCGCAGAAAAAGACCTTTTTAGATTTTTCTGCATGGTAGCGTATCGGGGCAAACGCTGTTGATTTGTGGGAACCATCGCAGAAAGGCTGTTTGCTGCTGAGGCCACACTGACACCAGAAATAGGTCTTCCCCGTTTCTACTTCCACCGCGAATGGACTCCTCTGGGCTATGACAGGCGTGTCGTTCATATAGCGCTATCCTTTAGGGTTGTAGACGTGATTACCAGGGCCAGTTGATTGCGGCCATTTTAACCTTAAATTCTCTGTCGAATACCTGGGCGAGTTCGGGCGTGAAGTGGTTTGCCCAGTCTCCGGCCTCACCCTTGCGCATGAATGGCATGCCTGGCTTGCGCTGTTCTTCATCCCACAGTTGCATACTGGTTCGGGGATCTTTCTTCATGCTCGAGAATGTCGACAGTTGTGCGATGCGCTCAATTTCTTCGTTGGTCAGAGACTGATCTAGAAAATGGGCAACCCGTGCAACCGTTGCAGCCAAGTCAGCCTGCATTTCTTCATAATGCAGGACTAGAATATTGCGTTGCTCGCGTTGGGCGTGCCAGCTTTTGAGATGAGTCCAGTAAGGACCGTACTCCACCCTTCCCGCCATAAACTCATCAATAAAATGTTCGATTGGCTTGTCATATTCGTACATCTTGAAACCGAAGGTGTGAAAATACATCGACACCGCAGTGTCCTTGGCGTTGCGGGTGACGTAGATCAGTCGGTTGGACTCGGTCAGATTGCGTGGTAAAAGATGGTAGGGGTTGTGTGACTTGAAGACCCTGGGAGAGAGCATCGAGTCGACAACCGACAGATCGGGCAGATCCTCCGAATCATCAAGCCATGGAATAATGGTATGGAGAGGTGGGTCGCTGTCGTGAATTAGTCCGCGGCTGTAAACCAGGCGTACGATCTGCTGCGTCCAAGTTGTGCCGCTCTTGGGAAAGCTGGCAATAAATACGTCATCGGCTCGCGGTGTCCAATGCTGGTGCACCCATTCAAATCTCCCCGTATCCACCGGTGTTACCAGCATGTCCCGCCAGCGGTTGTAGTTGATCGCACTCACGGCTGCAAATTCGAAGTCGCCAGTCGATGGGATTCGATCAGTCCGGGGACACGCCCGGGGTCGGTACGGCCCCAACCACATTCGCTGGCAATCCCGAATGACGGTACGACTTTCTGCGCAGTCGCGATACGATGTTTATCGCCGCTGTGATCCTGGTGGTGGATCAATCCCAAGTACAGTTCTGTCTGAGCGGAGAGTTGAAGTCCAGTCAGTGGAGCGTAGTACGCATCATCGACACGGTCTCGTGGCACGGGCATGTGGATAAAATCCAGTCGTCGTTGAATTTGTGAAGCTAATCCGTTCGCGATTTCGACCAGAATCGAGGTGTCTTTGGGCATAACCAGGTGCTCGTCCCTGGGCGTGCCGTAACACAGGTGGTAGCCGAGTTCGACATCGGGTGGCACCTGTGCCCCAAGTCGGCTCATCTGATCGAAGATCTGCAGCTTGTAGTTATCAGGGCGATAAGGAAAATAATCTTCAAAGATCAGCACTTCCTGGCAGATATCCCATTGGATTGAAAGGTCCTGATGAGGAATAGCATCGACAATCGATCTGAGAGCTGTCAGCAACGACTTTTCATAGGTGAGTAGGTAATTCTCGATACATGTTGGACTGACATACATATAGCCTGAAGCCATCGGGGTTGGCAGGCAGACCTGGAAGCGTACGCCAGCCGGGATCACACCATCATCCCGCAATTGTCTAAAAACGTCATAAGACGTAATGGCGGCGGGTGCATAACCGGTTTCAAACACGACCGATGACGGGTCTACATCGGGCTTAAAGCGTACCAGCTCTGTTTCGCGTATGAGTTCGCCATCCCACTGGCGAAGTGTCAGCGGTGTAGCATCGGGGTCGAGCTCCATGTCCGGGTGAGAGAGCAGCATCTCGCGCTGCCAGTAGATCCAGCGATGACGTTCGCCGGTTTCGCCATCTGGAATCCGGCGAAGCCAGGGCGCAAGCTCTGATGACAGAGCCCTGAAAACCGATTCTGAATCGGACATGGCGACACTGCCCACGAGATGGATACTTGGTTGCATGGATTACTCCCCCGGAAATAAGTGAGTCATTTCTCAAGAGGTACGCTAACACACTCGTGCTCAATCAGAGCGGTCAGTGCGCGGCTCAGTGATCGCGGCTCAGAAATTTATCAACACGGTCCATCAGGGGCTGCTTATCGTAGGTTCGGTAGAGCACCGACATCATGCGAACGGGATCGCCAAAAAAGAATCGTTCGTACAATACCTGACGCCCCGCAAACGCACTGCAGGCGACATCCCACGCCAGGCGAAACAATTTGATGCGATCGCGCGCAGTACAATTGGCAGCTGCCAGGTAACGGTCGATATCCTCTGCGACTGGGCTGTCCAACGCCGAATCCGGGGGGATCAGCATCAGGCTGGAGGCGCTTAGAAGCTGCAGTATCTCGATCATTCGTGGATACATTTTCGGGAAGACATTGCGTGCGGCATCGAGCGGTACGCGGTCAGGTGCCATCACACCCCACTTATCAATCTTGGCATCGGCTTCCGATGCGCGCAGACAGGCTCTCATGATCTCAAGGTTAATCATGCACTCCGCGATCTTTTCCTGTACGTGCTGAAACTCATTGGATCCCAGCGCGTCGGCAATGGAACAGGCAATACCCAGAACAAATTCCGTTTTGCATATGTTTTTAATGGTGACCTGCTGTGCCATGTGGGCAAGGCAGCCGGTCTCCGGGAAGTGGCGAGTACATAGTTCAGGATCTGATTTGAGGAACACTCGGTCCCACGGTACAAGAACATCGTCAAATACTACGATCGTATCCATCTCCTCAAAGCGAGAACCCAGAGGGTGGTCGATCTGGGATTCGCTGTATACAAGTGACTCTCGACAGATAAATTTCATGCCCGGTGTGCCGCAGGGGATCGTAAATGCAAAGGCGAATGAGTTGGTATCGGATGCGGCCTTGAGTACCGTTGATGGAAACACCATGATCTCATCTGCAAGCGCTCCCAGCGTCGCCAGAATACGCGCACCCCGAACCACCATGCCATCGGCATTTTCGTCGACAATGCGAAGTGCAACGTCAGCACTCGGGTGGCCGCTGGCGGTTAACGCGCGATTCGACTGTGGATTGACCAGTGTATGGGTCATGCATAGATCGTTTTCTCGCGCGTATTCGTAGTAGTTACGTGCGTTTTCTCCGAAGCGGGGATCATTCTGATGGTAGAAGTCCGCTGCGGCCGCGGCCGCCATAATTTCTACATTGATGTAGTCCGATGAACGGCCGAGCATGCCGCCGCTGAACCGAGACCAGTTGAACATCATTCCAGATCGTTTTTCGAGGTCTTCGTGGGTGCGTGGGGTAATGAAGGACAGACCGACGGGGTCTCCCGTAGTCGGCGATGGATAGGTCATCTCATCACGCAGATTTTCAGTGTGCTGCATGTCATACAGAGCGGCCATCGACTGCGCACAGCCCTGCAGAGCAGGGTGGGCTGTTACATCAGTAATACGTTCGTCGCCGAGCCATATCTCTGCGTTGCCCTGTCGAAGACCGTCTAGATACTCACTGCCTGTACGGGCGCCCATAACTCGCTCCTCAAGTGATCTGCACCAATTTATTTAACATGTTAAATAAATTGTCTGGGGTGTGCAACACCTCTGAAAAATCGACAGAGAACGAGGAAAGCGAGACTGTAACTTGCGGGCTCAGCCAGCGCATGAGACCTTTAGTTGAAGCGATCCCGGATCTGGTAGTAGCGGATTGTCGGTCCGAGAAACCATGGATTTCCATGATAAAACGGACGAGTTTCGAATTTGAGTCCATTCATGGGTATCGTTGCGTCCGGGATGCCTAAGGCCTGCTGGCCAAGTCGATGGCCGAAATAACTTGATAGGCAGATGCCTGATCCGCAATAGCCCATTGCATAGAAGAGTCCGTTGTCCTCGCCTAGGTGCGGCAAGTTGTCAAAGGTATAACCGACAAAGCCCATCCATGAGTGGGTAACTTTGGCGCCAGTCAGTTGTGGAAATATTCGAAGCATCTCCAGTCTCAAGGGTCCAGCACTGCGAATAGGGTCGGTTTCTTTGTGTGACACACGTCCCCCGAATAGGATTCTGCGCCCATCTGGTGATAGGCGGTAATAGACGACCAGTTTCCGAGTATCACTGACAACCCGGTCATTAGGGATCAAGCTGAGCGCAAGATCTGGGTCAAGCATTTCAGTTGCCAGCATGTAAGAGCCGATCGGGATAATCCGTCTCTGGTGCCATGGTGTTGCCGATCCGGTATAACCACTGGTCGCAACAATCACCTTGCCTGCTCGGATCTGTCCTTTGGCTGTACTGAGATTAAACCCATCGGTATTGCGAACAATGTTTTGAACGCGGCAGTTGTCGACGACTTGACACCCACTCGCCAGTGCCCGTTCATACAGGCCTTGATGATAGCGCGCCGGGTCCAGCGATGCGTGTTCACTGATCACCAGCCCCCCATGGTAAAACGGAGAGTCCACTTCGTTTTTGATCTGCGTCTTATCAACGAGATGTCCGTCTCGCTCAAGTCCTTTGACTTGGGATTTGAATTCTTGTTTCTGTGTGGTGTATTGCTGGGCGCTGTGGGCAGCATGAAATCGGCCACAGTGTCTGTAGTCGCAGTCGATGCCTTCATCGTTTATAAAGTCGCCAACCCACCGCAGTGCACTGCGCGCTTCGGCGATTATGGCGTAAGCCTGTGCAGGCCCGTGTAGGCGGGCCAGTGCCTTGTAGCTTGGTTTAACTTCGCCGCTCACCTGGCCACCGTTTCGTGAACTGCAGCCCCAACCGGGCTGTTCTGCATCTACAATGACAGTGGACAGTCCAGCCCGGGAGGTCACTAATCCAGCATTCAATCCGGTGTAGCCGGATCCAACGATCACAACATCTGCTTGATCCGGTAAAGATGCTTCGAGAGGGGTGGGTCGGGGGGTGCGATCCCACCAGTAGGGATCCGGTTTGAAGTCAGCGCTGAAAATTGATTGGTTCACGTTGTCCTGTTCGGTCTATAGGCGATTTGCGAGGTGTTGTTATATCAGCTTTGTGGCTGCGCTCAAAAGTTATTCAGAACCGACCGCTGCGAGATTTGAATTGCCAAGCGATCCCGCTACACTGTCGATCAGCTATGATTGAGCTGGTAAGGCTGGTTCGAATCCTGGATTCTAGATCTGCGTGAAGACTAAACTGCCGGTATCGAATTGGTTCTTCTCGGTATACCTTGCCACGACTAAATTTAACGACCTGTTCTCCGGTAAAGTGCCGGACAATTTAGGTACCATTGATACTCTCGAATGTTTTGACTGAGACCGTGTAACGACAACGTGAAACGATATTCCGCCTGGAGTGTTTTTCTTAACGGATTAACCGGACAGAAAAACTGGGATCGCGCTTGGCGAGATCCTGAGCCTAAAACTGAGTATGACGTGATCATTATCGGTGCCGGTCTGCACGGGCTCGCAACCGCTTATTATCTTGCACGCAACCACGGCATCACGAACGTTGCCGTGGTAGAGAAGGGCTGGCTGGGAAGCGGTAATGCCGGGCGCAACACCACGATCGTTCGGTCTAACTATATGCTGCCGGGTAATCGCCCTTTTTATGAACACTCCCTGAAGCTCTGGGAAAATTTGAGCCACGATCTGAACTACAACGTGATGTTTAGCCAGCGGGCCCATGTCACCTTGCTGCATAGCCCGGCAGCCCGTGATGCTGCAGCGCGGCGATATAACACCATGCGATTGACCGGTTCAGATGGCGAACTTTGGGATTTGCCAACATTGAAACGAAAAATTCCACATCTGAATTATGGACCAGACGCGCGTTTTCCAATCATCGGTGCATCAGCCCAGCTGCGAGCCGGTAGTGCCCGGCATGATGCCGTCGCTTGGGGTTATGCCAGGGCGGCAGATCAACGCGGAATCGATATTCTTCAAAATTGTGAAGTTACCGGCGTACTGCGGGACGGCGGTAAGGTGACGGGCGTCGAAACCGTGCGTGGTGTGATACGAGCGAAGAAGGTTGGTTTTGCGGTAGCGGGGAACACGTCCCGACTATGGCGCATGGCTGGGCTGGGCAAATTACCAATCGAAACCCACAAGCTACAGGCCTTTGTTTCCGAACCTCTTAAACCCCTGCTTGATCAGGTGGTGGTGTTCGGGGTTGGGGGTGCACATTTTTACATCTCACAATCTGACAAAGGCGGCATGGTGTTTGGCGGTGATCTGGACTGGTATAAATCTTATGCTCAACGCGGAAATCTTCCTATTGTGCAGGATGTGGCGGAGTGTGCGACATCGATCCTGCCTTGCTTGTCCCGGGTTCGGTTACTGCGTCATTGGTCCGGTGTGATGGATATGACAATGGATGGTTCGGCATTTATCTGCAAAACGCCGCTGGACAACCTTTACCTGAATGCCGGGTGGAACTACGGTGGTTTTAAGGCGAGCCCAGCATCGGGCTGGTATTTTGCTGATTTGGTGGCCAACGACAGGCCCGATCCGGTAGTTGCGCTGCATAACCTCACGCGGTTTGAGCAAGGCATCAATCTTGATGAACGTGGTGCCGGCCCCGATCCCAAACGGCACGGTTAATTTCTACACAATGATTCGGATCAAGTGTCCATTTTGTGGTGAGCGTGACCATAGTGAATTTAGCTATGGCGGTGACGCCTCTGTTAAATATCCCCCCCTTGATGCACCTGCCGAGCAGTGGCTTGAGGCTGTGTTTCAGCGCGAGAATATCGATGGTGTTCAGTTTGAGACCTGGCAACATCTGCAAGGCTGCCGTATGTGGATCGTGGTCGAGCGTGATACCACTACCCATGATATTCACAGTGTAAGACCGGCACACGAAGGCATTGCGCAGGCACTTGCCTTGGACGAGGGTGGTGAGGTATGAGCGCACGGCGCTTAGCCACCGGTGGCCTGATCGACCGCAGCAGACCGATAACGTTTACCTGGGATGGTAAGAAACGAGCGGGGTACTCAGGCGATACGCTCGCGTCCGCACTGATCGCAAACGGTGACCGGGTTGTTGGTCGAAGTTTTAAATATCACCGACCGCGCGGTGTAATGTCGGCCGGCGTCGAAGAATCTGGCGCGATGGTAACAGTGGGCACGGGATCTCGAACCGATCCCAATGTCAAGGCAACAGTGCAGGAACTGTACGATGGACTGGTGGCACGAGGGCAGAATGCCTGGCCCAGTGTGCGTTTTGATCTCGGCGCGGTGAATAATTTGTTGGGTCGTTTTCTTGCGGCAGGGTTTTACTACAAGACTTTCATGGGTATCCCACCACTTGAATGGGGCAGTGGTACCGGTATGTGGATGCGCTACGAGCGAATCATCCGGAAGGCTGCGGGCATGGGGGAAGCCTCCCGGTTGCCGGATCCTGACTATTATGAGCATGCACACGCTTTTTGCGACGTGTTGGTGGTCGGTGCTGGACCGACTGGTATTGCTGCAGCACGAGCGGCGGCGGAATCTGGTCTGAATGTGGTCCTGGTTGAACAAGACAGCTTGTTGGGCGGTACACAGCTGTCGACACCCTTTGGTGATTCCGGGTTAATTCCTTCAGTAGAAGAACTGGAATCAATGGGTGTTCGAGTCATGACTCGAACCACAGCTTTTGGTCTTTATGACTACAGCGTCGCTGGTCTGGTAGAGCGAGTGACTGATCACCTGCCCGATCCTCCGGGCTACCTGCCTAGGCATCGATTCTGGACGCTACGCGCGAAGTACACCATTGTTGCTGCTGGTGCCATTGAGCGCCACATCGCGTTTGGTAATAACGATCGACCTGGCGTGATGACTGCTGCAGCAGTCCGTACTTATATGAATCGCTTCGCGGTGCTACCTGGTGAAAACATCATCATTGCGACCAACAATGATTCTGTTTACGAGGGTGCTTTTGAACTGAGTTCGGCAGGCGCGCAAGTGACGTTGCTCGATGCACGTAGCACGGTCCCCAACGAGTACAAAGAGCAGCTGGCTGAACATAATATTGAAGTCCGATGTGGGATGGCACCACTGCAGGTGCAGGGTGCTGGACATATCGCTGCGCTTGAGGTCGCAAGTGCTGATGGTAACGGATGGCGAGCTGCTTCCACCGAGTCTTGCGATCTCGTAGTGGTTTCTGGCGGCTGGTCTCCGGTGGTCAACTTATTGTCACATCGTGGTGTGAAACCTGTTTGGGACAGCACCCAAGCCTGTTTTTTGGCGATCGAGTGTGCAGAACCTATTTCGGTGGCAGGCTCGGCGGCCGGTGTCTGGAATTCAGCTGACTGCGTCGCTTCTGGTCAGGCGGCAGCTGGCGATGCGATTCAGGTGCTGCGAGGCCAAACGAATAAAATCATACGACCGCCTATAGGGGGATGGCAACAGCCGATTCGGGCACTCTATGAGGTCAAGGTCCCCGGCCGTAAGCTGAAAAGCTTTGTCGATCCGCAACACGACGTTACCACTGAAGATGTGCGCCTAGCACATCGAGAAGGCTTCGTGTCTGTTGAACACCTCAAGCGTTATACAACTCTGGGCATGGCAACCGATCAGGGCAAAATGGGTAATATCATTGGGCTTGCACTGATGGCTGAAGCCTTGGGTAAGGAGATTCCCGATGTCGGGACCACCACGTTTCGACCGCCGTATACCCCAGTCAGTCTCGGCGCGTTGCGTGGACGCAGTGTCGGCCGGCACTTCCGCCCTTTACGTAGAACGCCCCTGCATGAATGGAATCTTGATCACGCCGGTACCATGACTGAAGCGGGGCTATGGCAGCGGCCCTGGTATTTCGCGCGTGAAGGCGAGACCCTTGCCGATGCTTACGTACGCGAGGCTGAGACAACACGTAGAACAGTTGGCTTGTGTGATGTGACCTCACTGGGAAAGATCGCAGTTCAGGGACCTGACGCGACCGTGTTTCTCAATAGGGTGTACTCCAACGCGTTTGCCAAGTTACCGATCGGCAAAGCCCGTTACGGCATCATGCTTAGGGACGATGGCCTGGTTATGGATGATGGCACTACCTGGCGTCTATCTGAGACGGAGTATTTTATGACCACCACGACAGCGCATGCTGCGCCGGTTATGGCGTGGCTGGAGGAACTCCTGCAGACTCGATGGTCAGATTTAAAGGTTCACGTGACTTCTGTTTCGGAACAATGGGCGGGTATCGCAGTGGCCGGCCCGTGTTCCCGTACTGTGCTCGAGACTTGTGTCGAGGATCCGATCTGCGTCAGTAATGACAACTTCCCCTTTATGGGTGTGATCGAGACAGTTCTTAAAGATAAGATTCCCTGTCGTATTGCCCGAATCAGTTTTTCTGGCGAGCTGGCGTATGAAGTGTATACCCCTTCGGACTACGGGCCCGCAGCGATGGATCTGTTGTGGGACGTGTCTGAACCGATGGGGGGCTGTCTATATGGACTCGAAGCGCTGGGCGCGATGCGCATCGAAAAAGGCCATGTTACCGGTGCTGAACTGGACGGGCGGGTCACGATTGAGGATGCCGGTCTTGGACGTATGGCCTCACCCAAGAAGTCCTACATTGGCAGTGCACTTCGCAAGCGGCCGGAACTTGTCCGTGAAGACCGGCCTCGGCTAGTCGGCATCTTTCCCAGAGACCGACATGAAACCTTCAACGCCGGTGCAATTCTATGTGCCGCCGATGCAGTTCAAGGTTTTGGCGATGGCTGGATCTCAGGCGTTACCCATTCACCTGAGCTTGGCCACTGGATTGGACTCGGTTTTATTGCCGGGGGTCTTGAGGCGTGGCAGGGTAAGTCAGTGGTTGCCGCCGACCCAGTACGAAAAAGTGACGTAGCGGTTGAGATTGTCTCGCCGCACATGGTCGATCCGGATGGAGAGCGTCTTTATGGCTGATCGTGCGTCTTCGTTGGCGGGGCACTATCCTCGGGGTCGTCATGGCCTCGATGGCCAAGCTGGCGTGATATTGTGCGATATGCCGGATTTATTGCTCCAGCAGGTGTCAGCTTGGCCTGAGACACTCGCCCAAGTGGGGGCTGAGGTGGCACAGACTGTCGGTCTGGCTACAGCGCCAGGTCCAGGCCAGGCAAGTGCAGGCAGTGCCGGGACGTTGCTGCGTGTGGAACCCCTCAAGTGGTGGCTCTACGGTACAACGTTAGTCGACATCTCACCCGACGTGGGCTGTTTGCTCGATTTATCTCATGCGAGAACCCATGTACGGGTCTGTGGACCTGATGCCGCAACCTGCTTGAACCGCCACCTCCCGGTCGACCTGCGGGATAGCGCATGTCCAGTCGGGTCTGTGGTATCTACGGCGCTACATCATGTGGCCGTCGCCTTATGGCGTTCTGAACATGGGTTTGAACTTTTTTTGCCACGGGGATTTGCACTGTCCTGTTGGGAGGTATTGCTTGAGACTGCTGAACAGTTCGGTGTCGAGGTTGTATAACTGATTTCGCCTTGTCCTCTACGTCCGTTTGGTTAACGAACGCTCATTGCAGTAGGGCAGCGTCTACAGCGTGAACACCTTGTGATCCGCGTGCGGGTCCGCCGCGGCGATACGTGATCGAGTGACCTAGCAGTTGGTCCAGCGGTAATCCCCCCGAAAAGTAGCGGTTGTGCTCAGAAGTGGAATTTTTTCGTAGTCTATGGAGAGGAGATTCCCGATGAAGTAATCCAGATTCAGTGACAGTCAGATCATGGCGGTCCTCAAGCAATTCGACGGCCGGGCGTAGGATCATCTGGTGTCATTACCCTTTCAGCGACCGATCTCTACGCGAACGTCGCTCGCGCCTTCGCCGCAGGAACCTGTCATGTCCTGGGGGCATGCCGAGACCACGATGAATGCATCGATCTCGGCTTTCAGAACGATGTAGTCACCAGCGCGAGTACCAGGCGACGTTTGCACGAACGTGCCGTCAGGCATCACGACGTTGTTGGTAAACAAGTTCCACGGCTGGGGCGTGAAGCCGAGGTCGACGCCCAGACCGCGCAACGCCGTGTGTAGATTATCCTGGCAATTGGCATGCGGACCCTGGTGGCCGAGTTGTTCGAAACGGGAGGGGTCACAGGCCGCGAACAACATGTCGTGATGCCCCGGTGAATGATCCTCCATGATGGTGACGATCGGCCGGCGCCGATTCGTGTAGACGGCCTCGCCGATCACCGGGACAAGCTTCATAATCGCCGGCCGTGTGTGCTCGCACGAAAAGAACTCGAGCGAGTCGTGCCGGTTGAACGCCCAGAAGTCGACTGGCTGCTCGCCCTCGAGATCAACCACCCGTACGAGATCGCCACAATCGACGCTGAATCCGTGCCCGCATCCGGCCGCAACATGACAACTGTGCCAAACCTTCTCCATCATCGTGATCTCGTTAAGGTTAAGGAAGCAGTATACTTATTTTGACGCACTCGCTTGTTCACAAACTGGTGCTGAATGCAGGAAACCACACAACATTTAGATGCCTCTCCTGTTGCCCGTCACCTGGTAGCCCTTAGTGTTGACGAATGGGACGACGTCTTGTTTCTCTAAGACTTTCAACAGACAAAGCAACTGAAGAGGGGTGACTTGGAGCACTTTCGTGCTCAGTTCGGTCTACCGCTCACTGATGAGCCCCTGGAGAACTTGACGCTCTTCAACCCAGGTGAGGACAGTGTGGAAGTGCAATACATGAGGCAGCACCGCAGCGCACTGGGTGGCTTTTTACCCCAACGCCGTAGGCACGCGCTAACGGTGAACGCCGCGGTTCCGGATGTGTACGCCGTGCACTATGCAGATACCGGCGATCGAATGGGCTCGAACAGGACGTGCGTGGTGCCATCGCGGTACGTCGTCTTAAGCTGGTAACGCACGTTGCCACTGGCGGTGAGCGAGAGGAGCTTTTCCGAAACCGCTGGTCTGGCAATGTAGCGACACAACCGCTCTAGTTTCTTGCGTACATTTGTCCTCGCCGCCACACCGGCATGCAGCGAGAATCCAGCTACCCTTATTCCGGTCGGATAGTGATCTTAGGATGTTGTGTTCCGTCTGGGCGGTTCAGAAAAGTAATCAGCGCAACGCCGGAGAGTACCGCAACACCGCCCAGTAGCCGGTTCGTTGATAACACCTCACCCAGCAACAATACCCCACCCGCCACCGCTGATAGCGGTTCCAGAAAAAGAAACGGCACAACCTGGTTAATGCCGTACCGAGCCAGTAGAAAATACCAGCAGCTGTAGCCAATCACTGTCATCACTAACACCAGGTAGGCCACAGTCAACCAGTCGGTGGATGTCGCGGTAGATACAGCTTCAAGTTGACCGTCTTCCAGGATCCACGAACACAGCAGGAGCTGGGATCCAGCCATTACCGCAACCCAGGTAATTAGGCGAAGCCCTCCCATACCGGACAAGCGTTTAAACAGCATCTGGCCCAGTGCCCAGGCAAACGCGCCCGCTACAACAAGGCTAATGCCCGTCAGGGCGCTCTCTTCCTTTGGCGAGCCCGCAATCACAATGACACCGGTAAAAGCCAAAGCAAT
>Ga0315336_1002399_pt1 | contig 28861 bp, 17 predicted proteins | sample ASW5metaG_FD_204512 | JGI IMG/M metagenome (GOLD analysis project Ga0315336, IMG submission 204512) | Ammonia-oxidizing marine archaeal communities from Monterey Bay, California, United States - ASW #5 | ecosystem: Environmental > Aquatic > Marine > Intertidal zone | place: USA: California... | reverse complement strand
GCTCTCGACCCATCCGCCGCGCTGGCCGCCGCCGCCGTCTCGATACAGTCGCTTCCGGAAGACGCCCGTACCGGCGGTGAAGTGGTCATCCTCAGCGACCTGCAGCGCTCGAACTGGGCCACGGCTTCGTTCTCGAGCCTGCCCCCGGAAGTCCCCGTCAAGATCCTCAACGTGCGCGAGACTCGAGCCGCTCCGGAAAACACCGCTCTCCTGCGCGTCTGGACCCGGGGGATCGTCTCGACGGGCAACCCGGCGAGCGTTGTGGTGGACCTGGCGCACTACGGCAAGGCTCCTCGGCGCCGCGCCCTCGAGCTCGACTTCGAGGATCGGGTCCTGCGTCGCCCGATCTCCTTCGAACGCACCCGGCGTGTTCAGGAGAGCTTCGTCATCACGCCCACCCGCAGCGGTCCCCAGGTCGTGCGCCTGCGATTGACAGGTGAGAGGGATGCGCTGGCGGCGGACGACACGCGGGAGCTCGCCCTCAACGCCAAGGCGAGCCGGCGCATCGTCCTGGTTTCGAGGAAGCCGACCGATTCCATCGGTGGGGGGGCCTACTTCCTCGACCGCTCTCTGCGGGCATCCGCCGCGATGGGCTTCGAGATCGAGAGACTCGGGGTGGAGCAGCTGGAGGGAGCTACGGACCCGAAGCTCTCTCGTGCCGACCTCCTTGCGCTGGTCGAGCCGGGACGCTTGAGCTCACAAGCCGTCGGCACGGTCGCCCGCTTCTTGAGTCGCGGCATGCCGGTTCTCTACGCGCTCGGGAGCCCGACGGATGCCGACGCGATTTCCGAGCTCGAGACGGTTCTGGGACCGGCGATGGAGATCCCCGTCACCTTCGCGCCTCTCGAGCGTAACACCGCGGCGCGTTTCATCGTTTGGGCTGATCTGGCGCGCCGGCCGTTCAAGATCTTCGGGGCCGGGCTGGGGCGCTTCACCCGGGAGCTTCTTCTCGAAGGCGGGTTGCGCAGCGCGCCACGAGGTGAAGATGAGGAAGGGCACGTGCTGGCGCGGCTCTCCGACCAGAGTGCGGGCCTCGTCGTCGTCCCCGCGGGGTTGGGCCGGCTAACGCTCCTCAACCTGCCGCTGAGTGGTCAACAGCATCTCGGCAAGAGCGCCCTGGTCGTTCCGCTCCTCCAGGAAATCGCGCTCGACCTCATGGAGGGACCCGAGCGCTCTCGCCCGCGAGAAGGCATTTGCGGGCGGGCGTTCTCTTTGCCGCTCTCCACGGACGGTATCGAGGTGCCGCAGGAAGCGTGGAAGGTCCTGGATGCTTCGGGAGTCGAGCCTGAGGGTCCCCGGATCGTCCAGGATGAGGGCGGCCCGATGCTCCTGTGGAACCCGGCGGATCGACCCGGAGCGTATCGAGTAACGCGTCGGGAAGATATCGTGGAGGCGTTCTCGATCGGTGTGCCACCGGAGGAGAGCAATCTGCATTCTCTCGACGCCCGCGTGCTCAAGGATCGCATCGCTCGGGATCGTCACGTCGAGGTCCACGCCGCCGGTGAAGTGGTCAGCCGTTCCGCGCGCGACGAAGAGACCTGGCCCTTGTTCGCGGGCATTGCGCTCCTGTGCTTGTTCCTGGAGTTGGTCGTATTGAAACTGTTGCGTACGTGACATGGAAACCCTCATCTTCGATCCTCTGGTACCGACTCGCTGGCTGATTGCCGGCTGGATCGCTCTGCCGATCGTGGTGCTCGGGTACGCTGTCTGGCGCGGTCCGGTGATGGGCTGGAGGCGTGTCGTGCTTGCGCTGGGTCACGCCGTGCCGCTGGCTGTGTTACTGTTCCTGCTCTATGGCCCCACCTGGCGCAGTGTCGGAACGGATACCCGCCGGCGCCCGCCGCTTCTCGTCCTCGTCGATCGCTCGGCGAGCATGACAGCCGACGCCGCCCCGGGAGAGAAGGGGAGCCGTTATGAGCAGGCGCTCCGGATCGTCCAGCAAGGGAGGAGCCGCTGGCGGCGCTCTTTCAAAGTCGACTACGCTGTCTTCGATCGTTCCTTGCAGCCGGTCGCGCACTCTACCCTGCAATCAACGGCATCTCCTGACGGCGTCCTCACCGATCTGGCTACCGCCATCGACGGCGGCCTTCAAGGAGGCTCACCACCGGAGACGATGTTGCTCTTGAGCGACGGGATTCACAACACCGAGGACGACCCGCTCGAGTCAGCGCGCCGCGCTCGGGCCATCGGCTGTCCGATCTACACGGTGACGCTCGGTTCGGATACCTCGGTGGAGGATCTGGGCGTGGTGCTTGCCGACAGAGATGGCCTCACCCTCGTCCGCCAGCCCTATCGGGCGCTGGTGACGGTGACCCATCGCGGCGTGCAGAACGTACAGGCAAAGCTCGTCGTACGGCAGGGGAAGAACGTCGTCGAGCAGCGCGACATACCGATCACGGGGACGAGTGACATCAACCTCGACGTGCTCCTGATGCAGGAAAAAAGTGGCACTTACGACTACCAGTTCTCCATCACGCAGCGACCCGGAGAAGTCTTCCAATCCAACAATCTGGAGCGCCTCACGCTACGCGTCGTCGATGAGCGGCTGCGCGTTCTGGTGCTCGAAGGCAAGCCCTACTGGGACAACAAGTTTCTCGTTCAGGCCCTCGAGCGTGATGCGAACATCGTCGTCACCAGCCTGGTGCGCGTCACCCCCAACCGGGTTATCGTCAAGGCCTCGGGCGGCTCCGGCGAAGGCCGTATTACTCCGAACAACCTCGAGCAGCCTCTCGAGGACACTTCCTTCCTCGAAGCGCATCAGGTGGTGGTCCTCGGCCGTGACGTGGAGTCGTTTTTCTCGCAAAAGGCCGTGGACAATCTGCGCTACTGGGTAGGACGGCAGGGGGGCCATATTATCTGCTCTCGGGGCCGCCCTACTTTGAAGGAGGCGAGCCTCCTCGAGCTTTTCCCAGTGGTGTGGACGCCGAACGAGGAGCAACAGTTCCACATGGAGCTGACGGAGCGGGGGCGCATGACCGCGCTCTTCAGCTCGGCCCCTCTCGAAGACACGGGGGGTACGGCGCCGGTCGAGGAAGATCCACGGACGTTTCTCAAGCTGCTTCCGACCCTGGTGACCGCCTCGCGGGTCGAGAAGGAACGCGCTTTGGCGGTCGTCCTGGCGCGTGCCGAAGGGCGCGGGTCGGTCTCCGAGATGGCGACGCTGAGCTACCAGCAAAGCGGCGCCGGGCGAGTCGTCGTCATCGAAGGGCAGGGGCTCTGGCGCTGGGCCTTCCAGCCGCCAGGAAGCTCGGCGTCGGAAGAAGCCATTTTCGAGACCTTCTGGTCGAACATTGTCCGCTGGCTTGTCGGCAGCAACGACTTCCTGCCGTCCCAGCAGCTCAAGGTGCGCGTCGGCAAGTCGAACTACTCGATCGACGAACGGCCGGCGCTCTATTTGCTCGATCGGACCGCAAGGGTAGAGAAGACGCCCGTGGAAGCAGTCCTGGAGGTGTCGCGGGACGACCCGGAGCCGGTCGACGACAGCGGCCTGAGCGCCCTGGAGTTTCCGCTGCGAGTCAAGGTGGCACCCTTTCGAGGCGATGAGTCTCTCCGCAGAGCTTTGCTCGAACCGCTGCCGGCAGGGCGCTATCGCGTGAAGCTCCTTGGCCAGGGGGGCGACCGCAAAGTCGACTCCGAGGCGGTGGCCGCGGCGGTAGAGGCCACCTTCACCGTCAGTCCGCCGTTGAAGGAACGCCTCGACCTGCGGGCTCGCCCGCAACTCCTGCGCCGAATTGCCGAGATGTCTGACGGCGCAGCCCTCCCGGCGACGGAGGCGACTCGACTCGACCAGCACTACGGCGATTATGTGGCCCGCTTCCGTCCCGGCCAGGAGAAACGAACTCCGGCCTGGGACCGCTTCTGGATCTGGGGAGCCCTGATCGCGTGGCTCGGGCTCTTGTGGCTACTGCGGCGGCGGTGGGCAGCGATCTAGTAGTCCCTCAGCATTCTCTCGTAGCCAAGCTTTTGGCAGGCAGGCGGGACGCCTGCACCACAATGCTTCAAGGGGCTGCTGTGTTTTGGCTTTGCCAGATGAGGCCGAGCAAACCGAGCCACCCTGGGATCTAACACGAAGCCTGGCGGCTTTATTGTGGTGCAGGCGTCTCGCCTGCATTCTTTTGTAGCCAAGCTTTTGGCAGGCAGGCGGGACGCCTGCACCACAATGCCTTCAGGAGCAGCCAGGTCCTGCGTGTGGGAAGCGGGACGCCTGCACCACAATACCTCGGAGGTTGTTTCTGGCGTCCGGGTCATCGGTCGGCTATGCTGAGACAAGAACCTCCGTAGGGAATGCAGCCGTGACCCAACGCTACCCTGAATCGCTGCGTTTTGCGCTCGAGCATCTGGCTTCCTGGCGTTCGGCTCTGGCGCGTATAGCCGCGGGGGGCACGGCGCTGGCTACGGTCTTTATCGGCATCAGCCTCCTTGGCTGGCTCGACCTCCTGGCGGATCTCCCGGGTGGGACGCGTCTGGGAGGGCTTCTTCTGATCCTCGTCGCCGCCGGCGCGACGGCCGCATGGGTTCTGCTGGCTGCGCGTCGTGAGAGGAGTCCGCAACGGCTGGCGGCTGCCATCGACCGACATGGACAGACGGGCGGCGCGGTGCTCGCGGGCGTCGATCTCGCCGAGGAAGAAAAGGACCTGCTCCATCCGGTCAGTCGCCGGCTCGCCCGGGCGGCGGCTCGTCGAGCGGGCCGCATGGCGACAGGGTTCCAGCCGGCGGCTGTGGAACCAGCGGACGCAGTCAAACGCCCGTGGCTCATCGCCGCTTGTTCGCTCGGAGTCCTCCTGCTCGTCCTCTTCTTGTGGCCGGCGGTTTTCTTTCACCAGCTTTTGCGTCTCGTCGATCCGCTGGGAGACCACCCGCCCTACGCGCCGTACAGCTTTGAAGTGGAACCGGGAGACGCGCAAGTCTTCTTCGGCGATCCCTTCTCGATCGACGTGCGGGTAACGGGGGAGTCCCTGCCGGAGCGAGTCGAATGGGTCATCGAGCGTGCCGGTCGAGAGCGTGCGACGCGTCCTCTGCTCGACCGCGGCGAGCAGAGTTACGGTGGCACGATCGCCGCGGTCGACGCCTCCTTCCACTACCAGGTGCAGGGACCCGAGGGTCGCAGTCGCCGTTTTGAAGTGACGGCGGTCACGATCCCTCGCATCGACCACGTCGACGTGCGGGTCGAGCCGCCCGCGTACACTGGCAAGCCGGCTTTTGAGGGGCCCTATCCGGAAAGCGGCATCGCGGGAGTGCTCGGGACCCGCGTCGGCCTGAAGGTCTGGAGCAACCGGCCGCTGAGTTCCGGCAAGCTACGCTGGAAGGAAGAAGCCGCTGGAGTTGGAGCTCGTGCGGCAGAGATCCTCGCGCTGCGCCCCGCGGCGAACGGCGAGAAGGAAAGCGTCGAAGTAGACTTCGAGATTGTCGGTGACGCGGAGTTCGAGATCTCGGTAACCGACATCGACGGCACTTCCTCCCGGGAGAGCTTTCACGGCAAGGTGGTTCTCCTTTCCGATCGCAAGCCGACCGTCGCTATCCTCGAGCCTCCGGCTGAGAGTATCGCAACGCCGGACGCCACGGTGCCCATCGTTCTGGAGGCGGAGGACGATTTCGGGCTCACCCGCGCCACCGTCTTTCTCAGTCTCAACGGCACGCGCGACCACGGCAGAGAGCTCGAGCTTCCGAAGCAAAACAACAGCTTGGTCCGGCTCACCCATGTCCTCGAGCTGGGGGAGTGGGGACTCGAGCCAGGTGACGTCCTCGAGTTCTATGCCACCGTGGCCGACAACGATCCCGCCGGCGCGAAGACGGCCCACACCAAGGTGCATCGCCTGCGTTTCATCTCGCAGGAACAGTTCATGGAGCTCGTTCGCCAGATGGAGCGCATCGATGATCTGACGGAACGCTACCGCGGTGTCGATGAGGCGCTGCAGGCTGCGAGGGAATCTGCACGTCGACTGGACGAAGCGCTCGAAAAACTGAGCAAGGCTCGCCAGGGGAGCCCGGAATCGGAAGCCGCTCGCAACGAGGCAGCGCAAGCTCTGGCCGCGCTCGACGAAGCCCTCCGGTCCGCCGCGCAGAAGGCCCGCGAGCAGGCCGACCGGCCGCCGGTATTCGAGATCGACAAGGCCTACAAGGAAAAGCTCGAAGCCCTGGCGAAGAAGCTCGAGGGAGCTCAGGACGAGCAGCTGGAGCGGCTCGCGAAGTTGAAGAAAGCGCTTGCCAAGAAAGGCGGAGGGATGCCTTCCGGGGCCAGCTTCCCGGATGTGAAGAAGGGGCTCGACAAGCTCCGGCGCGAGCTGGGCGAATCGTGCAAGGGGTTCGAGGAGGAAGTTCTGACATCGCTCGAGGCGCTGGAGAAGGTCTACCGGCTCCTGGAATACGAGGGGCGCTTCACCATCCTCGCCCTGGAGGAGGACGACCTGGCCTTGCGGACGCGACGGTTCGGTGGCACGGGCAAGGTGGAAGATCCCGATGAGAGTCACGCCATGAGAGCTCTGGCGGACGAGCAACAGGTGCTGGAAGATGAGCTTCTCGACGTCATCCAGGGTATCCGCGACACGGCCGCGCGCCTCCCGCAGGGGCCACGCTTTCAGAAGTTGCGCAAAGAGGCGGAGGCCTTCGCCACAGCGGTCGTCGCGGCCAACGCTCAGGACGCGCTGGTGAAGGCCGAGCGTTCCCTGGAGGCCCGGGAAGGGAGGCGCGCCGCCGCTGACACGCGCGCTGCCGCGGACCTTCTGCTTTCGTTCGTCAAACGCGGTCAGGGCATGGGTGGGAGCGGCAAGTCCTGTCTCAAATTTCAGCCGAAGCTGGCGGCGGCTCTCCAGAGCACGCTCGGCGATCTCCTGGGAGGCCTCAAACTGCCGGGTTTAGCGCGGGGTGCCGCGGCAGGAAGCGGTATGGGGATGCTCGGTACCGGCGGCGGCTCCTCGGCGCAGGCAAACTCGCTGGCGAACATGGGTCTCTACGGGCCGGTGCCCACGCGAAAAGGAGGCGGGAGCGGCAAGCCGGGGGGAGACGGTGGCTTCGGAGCCGGCTCTGTCCTCGGAGGCAAGGCCGGCTCGGGCTCCCGGACGTCGTTGACGACGGACCTCATCTACGGAGGTGTTCCCATCGAGGCGGTCCCGGGGGAATACCGCGCCGCGGTACGGGAGTTCTTCCGCACTATCGCTACGGAATCAGGACGGCAGGGAAAATGATGCTTGCAGGGAGGGATATTTGGAGAGAGGCGATGCTACGAGGAAGCTCCATGAAACGGCTCAAAGCAATGCTTTTGGTGCTCGCGGTGGGAGTGTTTCCGGTGCTGCTTCTGACCCCGGTGCTAGCTCCACAAGCCGCGTTCGGAAAAGACAAGCTGTCCCGCAAACAGAAAATCAGCAAGAGCAGGAGCCGCTCGGAAGAGCCCGTCATCCCGGAGGTGGAGTCGCCAGGTCCGCCGCCGGGTGAAGCTCAGAGCAAGGTGCGCGTCGCCAGCCTCGTCTACGACAAGTCGAAGGGCTCGGTCTGCTTCAGCGACCACTTTCTCCGGGCTGCGGCGGACAAGACAACGGTGTCCACCTCCCGGCGTTTGCATCCCAAGCACCTCGCCTCTCCCGACATCTTCAAGTATCCAATGGTCGTCATGACCGGCGAGGGCAACTTCAAGCTGCGCGAGGAAGAGCGCAAGAACCTGGCGGAATACCTCCGTCGGGGCGGCTTCCTCCTGGCTTCGGCCGGCTGCTCCAGCAAGGATTGGGACCGCAGCTTCCGGCGGGAGATCGCAAAGCTTCTGCCCGACCAGGAGCTCGAGGCCCTTTCCATGGACCATCCCGTCTTCCACACCGCCAAGGACATCGCCTCGATCAGGGTGAAGAAGGGGACGCCTCAGCCGCTCGAGGGTATGCAGCTCGACGGCCGCCTCGCAGTTCTCTACTCCAGCGACGGCCTGAATGACACCGAGCACGTATCCGGCTGCTGCTGTTGCACGGGCAACGAGATTCTCAACGCGGAGGACATCAACGTGAACGTCCTCTTGTACTCGTTGACGCACTAGTGCGCCCTTTCGCCGTGCGAGGTAGTCACCTCACGATCTTCTTCCTGGCAGCTGTGCTGGCTGCTGGCTCGAGCGGCTGCGTTCCCTCCGATGAGTCATCGAAGAGGCAGTCAGGGGGCACCAGCACGACGGCTGCCCAGGGGCAGCCCCGGACGTTCCGGATCGTCGTCAGTGGGGACACGCGGGGCTTCATTGTCCCCTGCGGCTGTGCCTCGAAGCAGCTCGGTGGCTTGCCCCGAAGGGCCACGTTCCTCGGCAGTTTGTCGGAGGATCGGCTCTACGTCGACGCCGGGGGCAGCGCAGCGCGGGCCTTCGAGTATGACCGTCTCAAAGTCGAGTTCATCTGGCGCGGTATGGAGTCCATGTCGGTTGCCGCCCTCAACCTCGGTGCCAGCGAGGTTGCCTTCGGTAAGGAATTCCTCGACACCGCCATCGCCAAGGCGGATCTCCCTTTCGTCTCCAGTAACGTCTGCGACGAAAACGGCGTGCCGCTCGTGCCGACGTTCCGGCGGCTGGAGGTCGGGGGGGCCAGAGTAGCCCTGCTGGGAGTTTGTTCGGCGAGCTACGCGGGCGGTGAAGGGCTACGCCTCATCGAGCCGAAGGAGGCTCTCCGCGAGCCCATCGAGCAGCTGCGTCCCGGGGTGGACCTTCTCATCTTGCTCGCGCAGGCGCCGGAAGCGGAGCTCAGGGTCTTGGCTGAAACGTACCCGGAGCTCGACGCCGTGCTCGCCACCGGCCAGAGCCAGCCGATTTCACCGCGACTCCTCCACGAGCGCACATTGCTCGCAGGGGTCGGCATCAAGGGAAAGTTTCTGGCTTCGGTGCCGTGGCATCCCGAAGGGGGGCATCCTGAAGGGGGACCTCCCGAGGGGGAACGTCATCGATGGGTTCCCGGCGAGGGGCGCATTGTCGAGGTCGCCGACTCCATCCCGGAGCATGCGGAGCTGACGGCGCTCGTCGGGGAATACCAGGTCGCTCTGCGGAACGCGAGCCTGCCCCCGGAGAAGACGGGTGAAGTCGTGACACTGCTGGCGAGCCTCCCGGGCGACTACCGCTATGCCGGTTCGGAAAGCTGCCTCACCTGTCATGAGCTCGAGGGCGACATCTGGAAGAAGTCACCCCATGCGCACGGCCTCGAGACCCTTGATGAGAAGGGATTCGAAGCGGACCCGTACTGCGTTCGCTGCCACACCACCGGTTACGGTGGACCGGGTGGTTATCGCACGCTGACCGAACGGCGGACACGCGGGGGGGTTGGTTGTGAAAGCTGTCACGGGCCCTCGCAGGCGCACATGAGGTCGCCGGAAACGCGCTCCACATCGGCGCGGGCGAGCGAGGCCTGCATCACTTGTCACGATCCGGAAAACAGCCCTGAGTTCAGTTTCGATGTCTACTGGCCCAAAATCGTGCACGGCAAGAGACGCAAGCCGGAGGTGCTCAATTCCGCTGCTGTGGGCGGGTCTCCCGACCCGCCCACCCAACGGGCCGCCGACGAGAATCACCAGCGTTCCAACGCAGGAATCTCCAAGGATGAATAGATCTATAACCCTGCTTTGTAGTCTTTCTCTTTCGGTTACGGCCCTGGCCGCAGAAACGCCTGAGCTCGAGTGGTTAAAGAGTCCTCGCACGGCTTTGCGAAAGGCTGCGCCAGCAAAAGCCCAGATTCTCATGCTCCTCGGGTCGAAGAATTGCGGCTGGTGCCGGCGGCTCGAGCAGGTGACGTTCCTGGACCCTGAGGTCAAGAAGGCGCTGAAGGACCGCGTCCTCGTGAGCGTCGATGTGGACGCGCAGCCGCAGGTGGGTCGCGGCCTGAACGTGATGTCCGTGCCGGACATCCGGCTCTTCACCTCCGATGGTATGGCGCTGGCCCGCGCTGTAGGCTATCAGTCGCCCGCGGACTTCCTCGAGTGGGTGAAGAAGGCTGCCAAGGAAAGCCCATCGCTTACGAGCCCATCGCTGAAATCCTTGCGGCCCGCCCCCGCTCTCGATGCCTTCTTCAAGCTCGAAGACATGGACAAGCAGCCCGGGAAGAAAGACTGGGTAAAGCTGCTCGCGCTGGCCGCCGGCCCTTCCGGCGAGACGCGGGCGGAATCCCTGCGTCTGGTGGCGCGCTGGGCGCCGCTCCTCAGGAAAGAGCTCGTCGAGGCCTTGCGCCATCCGCGCTTGAAGGTTCGTCTCGCCGCCTACGAGGCGCTCTGGGATCTCGGCGCGCCGCTGAAGGGCATCGATCCCTACGGAGGCCCGCTGAAGAGCCCGCCCGGAGCGCTCGTCAGCTGGCTCGAGTCCGCGGTGAAAGACACGAAGGCGGCTCTCCATGCGGTTACCGAAGCGGACCTGGCCCTCATTGAGGAAGGACCGCCCGAGGGTCGAGTCGCCGCTCGAGAGCGGCTGATCTCGCGTGGAGTGGGTATCATCGAGCAGCTGCGCGGCCACAGTCGCTCTGTGGTGGTCACCTCGCCCGCCGCCGCGGCTCGTATCGACGAGATCCGTTTCCGCATCCTCTTGCCGCGGGAGCTGCTGCGCCGTTCTCCGGATGCGAGCGAGCGACTGTCGGGCTCCACCAAGGATCGTTCACTCGCGCTGGAGGAGATTCTTGCGCCACAAACGCCTGACCTGGGACCGCTTGTGCGCGAGGCTCTCTGTGATCCGGATCCGCTCTTTCGGAAGACGGCTGTGACCCACACGCGCAAAGTGCTTGGCGAAGAGGCCCAGGAGGAGCTGCGCAAGCTCCTCGAGGATGCCGATTTGAATGTGCGGAAGGCTGCTCGAAAGGAGCTGCGTAAGCTCAGTCGGAGTTCGTAAGTTGACATGAAGACTCAAAGACCTCGAGCAAGCATGAGGCTGAGTGTCGGTTCACTGCTGGTCTTCCTGCTAACGCCGCTCATCAACGCCCAGGAGCCGCCCAAGGTCGTGGCGCTCGAGCCGCTCCACCAGGCTGCCGATGTCGACGCAAAGGTGCTCAAGACGCTGGTTGTGACCTTCAATCAGCCGATGAGCACGACCGGATGGTCGTTCTGCGGTGGGGGGCCAAAGTTCCCGAAGATCGTTGGTAAACCGCGATGGAAGAACAACCGCACCTGTGAGGTTGACGTCGCTCTCGAGCCTGAGCACGAGTACTACATTCTTTTGAACTGCCCCGCGGGGGGCAACTTTCGCAGTGCAAAGGGAGTGAAGGTTCCGCCCACTCCGTGGTCGTTCACGACGTTGCCTGCGAAACTGCCCAATCAGCGCGAGCAACGGTCTTTGAACAAGAAGGCTTTCAAGGCACTGCAGGATGGGCTCGCGAAGAACTACTCGTACTACGACTTGCGCGGTCTCAAGTGGAACAAGATTTACAAGAAGAGCTCGAAGAAAATCCTGGCGGCCAAGACCACAGGCGCGTGGACGTCGGCGGTAGGCAAGATGCTCGAGCCCGCGAACGACATTCATCTTTACCTCCGCCACGGCGACAAGGGGGTCGCGACGGGCCGTCGAGCGGTGGATCCGCTGTTCCGCAAGCATCTACTGGAGAGGTACCTGGCGGAGCAGCGTCCGCTGGGCGACCTTGCGCTCGTCGGTCGCACGAAGGACGGCATGGGTTATCTGTTGATCCGTGGCTGGAAGCAAGCACTCGACCTCGACAAAGTCGACACGGCCCTCGGAAAGCTGCGCGACGCGAAGGCCCTCATCGTCGACGTGCGGCCGAACAGCGGCGGTGACGAAAGACTGGCCCGGCGCGTCGCACAATGGTTCGTGCGTGACACCAAGGTCTATGCCAAGAATCGTTACCGCACCGGCAAAGGTAAGAAGGGCTTCGGCCCTGTACTGGACCGGAAGATCACCGGTAACACTGACGAGGAAAAGCGTTTCGGGGGTCCCGTGGTGGTCCTCACGAGTCGCTACGTGATGAGTAGCTGCGAGGCATTCGTGCTGATGATGAAACAAGCCGACGACTGCACCGTCGTTGGCCAACCCACCTACGGCAGCAGCGGCAACCCGAAGCCGCACGATCTGCCCAACGGCGTGACGATCGTCATTCCGTCGTGGCAGGCCCTGCTGCCCGATGGATCGTGCTTCGAGGGAGTCGGCGTAGCCCCCGACCTAGAAGTTCCCGTGGAGCCTGACGAGCTCGACAAGCGCGATCCGATTTTCGAGCGCGCATTGGAGACCCTGCGGGCAAGGGGCGAAGGCGGGTGAACCGAGGCGCCCCTGCGCCGGGCCGTGGTGATTGCGCGCGGGGGTCTTGACGCGACATGGGACGGAACGGCCGAATTCCTGTCGGAAGTACTTCAGGCACAGCTGCTTTGCGCCAGCTCCAGCTACACTTGATGACGGAAGCCGCCTCGGTTTCCCTGCAAGCTTCTTCCATGAATGACTCCATACCAAGCCATCCGGCGACAGCGATCCATTCAGGACAGGTTTTCTTTTTTACGATTTAATTTTCTGTTTCTGCAGAATCGGAAATCGAGCCAGGCGAGCAGATCGATGTGTGCTGGCCACGAGAGCCTGTAACTCGCAGGCGGGGTTCAGCTTGCAAGAAAACCAGCATTGTTTGTCCTGACGGTGTCTCGCTCTGCGGATGGCGTTGATGGGATGGTGAAGCTTCAACCACCGTCCATGGTTTTTGATATCGCGTGAAGTGTGAAGCGTGAAGATGGATGTAGGAAAACCAGAGGCTTCCCCTATCATGAAATTTCTGGAATGTCGAACTTAGCACTGAACTCAGGAGCCAGGAGGAATGATGGCACGTATTGGGAGTCTCCGCGCTCTCGTCAGGTTTAGCGCTTGTGCGGCGACGATTTGTATGGCTTCGGGACCGCTTCAGGCACAGGACTGCGATGAAGACGGGGTTCCCGACGCGGAGCAAATCGCGGCCGATCCCGACCTCGACTGTAACACTAACGGTGCCCTGGACGCATGCGAGCTGGCGCCAGGAGAGCTCGCGTTTCATACGGCACGTCTCCTGCCCACCGAGCTCAACCCGGTTGACCTGGCTGCCGTCGATCTCGACGGCGACGAGAACATGGACCTGGTCGCGACGAACGAATTCTCCGGGAGCCTATCGATCTACCGTGGACTCGGAGACGGGACGTTCATGGTGCGTCCGCCAATCGACGTCGGTGGGACCGTCCAGTTGCCCGTGAGCGTTGCTGCGGGCAACATCAACGACGACGAGGACCCCGACCTTTTGTTGGTTGACACTGGCCAAGGGATTCATGTCGGCTACCTCCAGATCCTTCTCAACGATGGTACCGGAGAGTTGCTCGACGCTGGAAACATCCAGCTGGATTTCGATCCGGCGCGAGCGGTACTCGCTCACATGGATGCAGACCTAGAGCTCGACATCGTCGTGATCGGCGATTTCGTCTCCGATGGCCCGGAACCGAAGGCCGCCGTCCTCTTCAACGACGGCACCGGTTCCTTCACCGAAACACGCACGCTGACGACTGGCGGCCTGCCCGGAAGCGCCGTGGAAGTGGCGGATCTGGATGACAACGGCAGACTGGACGTCATCGTTACCATCGAGTCCTCTGATGAACTCCTCATTTTCTTTGCGAACGGCGTCCGGGAGTTCGAGACGGCCGCGACCATCGCTGTGGGAGTCCGGCCGCGTGGCGTCACGGCTGCGGACCTCGACGGCGATGACGACCCCGATCTGGCAGTTGCCGAATGGGGTCCCACCATTCTTGAAGGCGGCTCTGTGCTGCTCCTGCGCAATGACGGCGGCGGGAATCTAGTTGCCGAGACGCTGCCGTTTGCGGGTCTTAGCCCCACCGACATCGCCATCGTCGATCTGGATGCGGACGATCTCCCCGACATCGCCGTGGTGACCGAAACGGACCGTAGGCTGTCGATTCTTTGGAACGAGGGCAACGCGGGCTTTTCGCCGGCGACGTTCCTCGGCGTGGGGGAAGGTGGAAGACAGCAGACTCTCGGGGTTGTGACGGCGCCACTCGACGCAGACTCCCTTCCCGATCTGGTCGTGAGCTCGAAGAAGACCGGCTCTTTCGTGCCAGGCAACTTGGCGGTCGTCCTTAACCGCGGCGCGCGGCGTTTCTCTGCGGAAGTGAACGAGCTCGTCCTCAACCGCGCGACGGCAGTGGGAGCGGGTGACCTCGATGCGGACGGCGATCAGGACCTGGTCGTCGGCCTCAGCCCCTTCTCGGAGTTGTCGCAGATCCTCCTCTTCGAGAACCTGGGTGGCGGGAAGCTCCGGCCGCGAGGAACGTTCGACCTGGGGGAGGGCGACGCGCGTGCTCTTGTGGTCGCCGATCTGGACGGCGACGGACGGTTAGACGTGGTCACCGCGAATGAGGGCTTCTCAAACTCGGGCAACGCGTCGGCGCTGTTCAACGGGGGTGGCTTCAACTTCAACCACACCCGCCTGCAGCCGGGCGAGAGCCCGCAGGACGTTGCCGTCGGCGATGTCGACGGTGACAACGACCTCGACCTCGTCTTCGCCAACGCCGGCATGGTCGGCAATGCCGTCCTGTTACGAAACGAGGGCGCGGGAACCTTTGCTCCGCCGGAGGTACTCCCCGGAGTTGCGGGTCAGCCCGAAGGGATCGATCTGGGCGACTTCAACGGTGACGACAAGCTCGACGTCGTGGTGGTGAGCGAGGATACCGAGGTCGTCTCCGTGCTGCTGAACGGCGGTGGCGGCCTCTTTGAGGATCCCGACGTCCTACCCCTCGGGGGGTCGCCACGGCGGGTGCGAAGCGGCGACATAGACGGCGACGGCAGCTGCGACTTCGTGGTCTCGCAGTCGGACGCGGGAGAGTTGACGGTTTTCTGGAACGATGGTGACGGGCAGTTCTCGCAGAACTCGACCCTGGGGTCCCCTGGGGGGCCCGCTAGCGTGTGGCTCGCCGACGTCGACGTCGACGGCCGCCTCGACGTGGCCGTCGTCTCCCCCTTAGACGACCGCTTCCGCGTCTTCCGCAACGAGGGCGAACGCCTCTTCGCGCCGCGCCTCGACGTGCCGGTGGGTGACTTTCCTACCGCGCTCACTTTCGCCGACGTGGACGGCGACGCTCGCCTCGACGCCGTCATCGGCAGCAGCACTACGGAGGAAGTCTCGCTGTTCTTCAACGCTACCCCATATCCCTTGGCGGCAGACTGTAACGACAACGACACCCCGGATATCTGCGATCTACAAAGCGGCACCTCGTTCGACAGTAACAGCAATGGCATTCCCGACGAGTGTGATCCGGACTGCAACACCAACGGCACGCCCGATGACTTGGACATCGTCGGCGGCACTAGCACCGACCTCAACCTGAACGAGGTCCCGGACGAGTGCGACCCGGACTGCAACTCGGACGGAGTCCCCGACGACTTCGAGATCAGCAGCGGAGCCGCCGACTGCAACGAAAACGCACTGCCGGACACATGCGATATCGCCGGCGGCAGTGCCGACCTCAATCTCAACGGGGTCCCGGACGAGTGTGAACCGGACTGCAACTCGGACGGAGTTCCCGACGACTTCGAGATCAGCAGCGGAGTCGCTACCGACTGCAACGAAAACGGGCTGCCGGATGCATGCGACATCGCGGGCGGTATGGAGGACCTGGATGGAAACGGGCTGCCGGATGTCTGCCCCGGAGAAAACGTCGGCCAGATCCCCGGCGACTGCAACCAGGACGGCGTCCTCGATCTTTCCGACACGTTGTGCACGCTGGGCGTCCTGTTCACAGGCAGACCTCCCGTCTTCCCCTGTGGAGATGGATCAGCAACGGACGCAGGCAATATCGGGCTGATGGACTGGCAGCCGGACGGCAGCATCGATCTCGCCGATGTCGTGGGGATGCTCCAGTTCCTCTTCTTTAGCGCCGACGCGCACGTGCTGGCGGTGCCGGGAGCGGAGACGGCGGAGTGCGTCGTTATCCCGGGTTGTGAGGTCAACCTTAACTGCCCGTGACGTAGCGGGTCTGAATTCGGGGGATCCGACCATCGTCATTGATGCACACTACCAAGAAATTCAGGTGCAGCTACGTTGCACCTGGACGCAGCCCAGGCCGTCCTTGTCACCCTCCGGACCTAACCCGCAGCTCGGGAAGGGGACAGGAGATGGAGCGCCTCCTCCAAAATGGTGGCTGAGGAGGTAAATGGCATCCGAGATATCCAGCGTCGAGTCGTTCGCTGAGCAGAGACATGACAGCTACGGCACCAACTTGCAGAAAGCCTCTTTGATGCGGTGCGTGTCCACGCCGTGGACGATCGCGGTGACGCCTTTCGCTCTCAAGTTGGCGGCCAGCTCGGGGCTCAGAGCCATCGTCGACGGGGACTTGTGGTGCTTGCGGCACTGCCCGAGGATGCGGTCGATAGTTTCGACGAGCTTGGGGTTGGCCATCTCGCCGGCGCAGCCCAGTTGCGCGGAGAGGTCGTAGGTTCCCAGATAGACGAGATCGATGCGGGGAATGGAAAGGATCTCGTCGAGCTGCTCCACCGCTTCGAGCGTTTCAATGATCGGTATGAACAACGGGTGGGTAGAGTCGGCCTTGGCATCGCTCTGGATGCCATAACGGCCTGCCCGGACGAAGGGGTTGAGTCCGCGGTTACCGGTCGGCGCATAATCCATCCAGGCGGCGACCCGCTCGAAATCACTCAATCCTTGGAGACCCGGGAACACGATGCCCTTGGCGCCCAGGTCGAGGCATCGCTGCACCTCGACCTTGTCGGTTCCGCTGACACGGATGTAGCCCGCGGATCCATGGATCTCGCAGGCCATGAGATCCGCTAGCAGCGTTTGCTGGTCGTAGTTGCCGTGTTCGCAGTCCAAGATCTGAAAATCGATCCCGCACTGGCCGAGCATCTCGGTGACGACGGGCGAGGGCATCACCCGCCAGATGCCGTTGCGGGGCTGGCTCATGAGTTCTTACGAAAGTTTTGCGGCATGCTCATCCCGGGCCAGCTTCAGGTCTTGGGCGACGTCGATAATCATGTCTTCCTGTCCGGCCATCGCCTTTCTTCGTCCCAGCTCGACCAGGATGTCGCGGGGATCGATATCGAAGCGCTCCCCCGCTTTTTTCGCGTGAAGCAAGAACGTCGAGTAAACTCCCGCGTACCCTATCGTCACCGCGTCGCGGTTGGGGACGGGCTGGAACGGCATCATGGGAGCCAGCACGTATTCGGCGGCATCGCACAGCTTGAAGGTGTCCAGCGTGCTTTCCAGGCCCATCTTATCCAGCACAGCTGCTAACACTTCAGTCGGCGCGTTGCCAGCGCCGGCTCCGAGTCCTCGCAGGCAGCCATCGATCAGTGTTGCGCCGGCTTCGATGGCGGCAATACTGTTGCCGATGGCCACTCCCAGGTTGTTATGCGCGTGGTAACCCACGTCACCCTGAAGGGCACTTTTGAGGGCGGTCACACGAGCCGCGGCATCGTGGGGTAGCATCGCACCGGCCGAGTCGACGACATAGACCCCATCCGCGCCGTAGCTCTCCATCAGCAAAGCCTGCTCGGCCAAAACTTCTGGGGGACGCATATGCGCCATCATCAAGAATCCGAACGCTTCCATGCCGAGCTCCTTGGCGAGCCCGAAGTGTTGTTCGGAGACGTCGGCCTCTGTGCACTGGGTGGCGATGCGGACGACTTCAGCACCTCGCGCTACCGCTTCCTTCAAGAGAGGCTTGGTTCCCACGCCGGGCAAGAGGAGCACGGCTATTTTGGACGTGCTGCAGACGTCCTTGGCGGCGCCGATCAGGTCCATTTCGGAAGTTCCCGAAAAACCGTACTGGATCGACGAACCACCCAGCCCGTCGCCGTGCGAAATTTCAATGACGGGCACTCCCCCGTCATCGAGGGCCTGGACCACGGCTTGCACTTGCTCGATGGTGTATTGGTGTCGCATCGGATGCGAGCCATCTCTCAAACTGCTGTCGGTAACTCTGGGTGCTTTCATGGATGTGAGCGGAGGAATTCAGACGGGAGCTTGAAAACTTTCTGCCAGCTTCTGACCGACCTGCCATGCCGATGCCGTCATGATGTCGAGGTTGCCGGCGTATTCAGGAAGAAAATCGCCCGCCCCTTTGATTTCCAGCAGCAGGGTAATGTTGGGTCGCTCCTGGCCCTCGACCGAGATGGTGTCGTAGACCGGTGCGCCCTTCAGGCGGTAACCAGGCACGTAGGTTTGGACTTCCGCAATGCGGTCCTCGATCGATGCGGTGACCTCCTCCTCGTCGAAAGGGCCTTCCGGCAAAATGTAGATGGTATTACGCATCAAGATCGGCGGCTCCGCCGGATTGAGGATGATGATGGCCTTCGCGCGGGTGGCACCGCCAAGAACCTCGAGCCCCCGCGCCGTGGTCACGGTGAACTCGTCGATGTTCTGTCGCGTTCCCGGACCCGCCGAAGCGCTGCCGACGGTGCTCACGATCTCCGCGTACTCGATGGGAGTGACTCGGCTAACAGCCTGAACCAAGGGGATCGTCGCCTGTCCGCCGCAAGTGATGAGGTTGACGTTGCAGGCCTGCAGGTGCTCGGTGAGGTTCACGCAGGGCGAGCAGTAGGGTCCGATCGCAGCGGGCGTCATATCCACCACAAACTTGCCGGCCTGCTCGAGCTTCGGGGCATTTTGAAGGTGGGCCTTCGCGCTGGTCGCATCGAACACGATTTTGATCTCGGGATCGCTCAAGATGGAATCGATGCCGTCGGCGGCGGTTTTCACTCCCAGCGCCTCGGCGCGCTTGATCCCTTCAGACTCCGGATCGATCCCAGCGAAGAGGACCAGGTCGAGGTGACCTGGATCGCGCACGATTTTGAACAAGAGGTCGGAACCGATGTTTCCGGTTCCCAGAATAGCGGTCTTGATGCGGGGTTCCGGTAGAGACATAGGCCTAAATTTAAGTGAATTCGAGCACTTGGTAAAGGAGAAGATAGGAAATCTCTATGCAAAGCGAGCCGTGCTACGCGTCAGGACATTTGGTACTTTTAACCGGTGAATCTCCGCACAGATCTGGGGCCGCGTCAATTGATTATCGCGGCCAAATCTTTCTGGGCCCGCCGAAGCCGTTCGACGAGTCGTTGGAGTTTCCTTCGACGTTGAGAGTCTTCCTCGTCGAATCGGATAGCCTGTAGGCCAGTGAGGAGTTGATCGAAGGAGAGCTCGACAGTTCGAGCAGGCTCGCTTCCGGCTCGACCGTCGAGCGCGGCTACCACGTCGATTTCGCAGTAGCGGCGATTCGCTTTCTCGATCGCAGCGAGGTAGTCCCGCCCGAGATCTTCGTTCGTGATCGCGGAGTAGCGAAGCGTCATCCGCAGCGTCCGGTGTCCGAGCAGTTTCATGATTCCCGGAAGGCTGACACCGTTGCGCAGCAAGTCGGTCGCGTAGGTATGACGCAAGCGATGCGGGTGGACGTTCTCCTCGATTTCGCCGTCTTTGGCCGCGGACTTAAGTCTGTAGTTAAAGACGTTGCGGTAGATCAGCTCTCCACCGCGATGGCAAAGGAGGAGATCGAGCGACTTCCCGCTCTCGGGATCCGTCGTCGCTGGACGTTTTCCCCTCTTGCGGCGAATCAACCGGATCAAGTCCGCAGTCCTGCGGTCCACCGGAATCTCCCTCTCCGAGCGGAGTTTTCCGAGAGGCACCCGGATCGACATCATTCCGTCCCTGTGTTCCGTCAGACACTCGAGTTCCAGACGGGCGAGTTCGCCAACGCGTAACCCTGTGCTCCGAGCAAGAATCAACCCGAGGCTAACGAGGTCTCCTTTGCGTCTGAGCTCCTTCATCAGCCGTCGATCCACTGCAGGTGTGAAAGGCCGAGGCAGATACCGTTGGGACGGCGGAAGGTCCTTTCGTGTCAACAGCGAGCTGGCTGGACTGTCCGGCCAGCGCCACTCTCGGAGTTCGTCGAGGAATCGTCTGGCGCTACGAATGTAAGCTTGTCGGGTACTGTTCCCGTACGCCGGTTGTCGCGCCGCCAGACTTCCCAGCCAGGACTCCACATGAGTTCTTTCGAGCTTCGCGAAAGAGTCGATTTCGGAGAAACGCTCCCGAATGAATTCCACAAACGCAAGCAAGTGCGTCGTGCTCTGCTTCAGAGTCCGGGGACGCACCGTTGCAGACAGGATGTCGAGGTGTCGCTTTAAGACCAGGTGAAGCGGGTTTTCCGGCAATGGCACGAACGCTTGCGAAGAGGCCGAAAGTCTCTTCGGATTTCGTCGCCGCTTTTTCTTACACCTTGGTAGATCTTCTCTGCGCAGCAGCTGTCGACGCGGTCCTTGTGGCCAGCCCCAGGTGCAGATGTCATCGAGGAATCGACGCACGTAGCGAATCTCGCGCTCGTGCGTGAAACGCGCATACGGAGGCTGGCGCCTCTTCAAAGAGCGAAGCCATTTTTCGACATGAGGCCTGCGGAAAATGTTATCGAGAGCTCGTAGCTCAGGATAGCGATCCTCGAGGAACGCAAAAAATCTGGCGAGGCTTCCACGATATGTCGCCGCGGTCGATGCAGACAACTCCGAGCCCCGCTCCTGGAGATACCGCTCAAGGGCTTTTTGGAAGTTCGCCTTCATCCTCTCTCCGTTGCGCCTGTCGGCGACTGGCCTTCTCGAATTCCTCGCGGACGTCTTCGGCGGAGAGGTTGACGTATCGCATGGTCATTTCGATGCTCGTATGCCCCAGAAGGCGCATCAGGATCGGGATCGGCATACCCTCGCGGACCATGTCGACGGCGAAGGTATGTCGAAATCGATGCGGATTGGCCGCCTCGATTCCCGATCGTTTCCTGTGGTAGCGAAAGAGCTCACGGAGGGTCGTCATCGGACGACCGCGGTTTGGTCTCTTCAAACTCACGAAGAGCATGTCGTGATCGACCACGGGCCGCTCGGCCTCTACATAGGCTGACAGAGCGCTTCGGACGTAGTGCGCAAGAGGAACGACACGATCCTTGTCTCCTTTGCCGCGCAGGTGGAGTTGCTCTTGCATGATGTTGACGTCTCCGAGTCGCAGCGACAGAACCTCGCGGCAGCGAAGTCCACAGAAGAGCATCAACGAGACGATGCCGAGGTCTCGCGAAGTGCGAAAGCTCCGGAAAAACTTTGCGACGTCCTCACGAGACAGCGGCGTCACGAGGCGTCGAGGCACGTGCACTCGAAGCGATGGGCGGCCGAGCCGTCGCGCCAGGCTGGTGCCGACAAGAGACGGCGGCACGAAGATCGCGGCGGACTGGAGCGGCGCCCCGGGTGATCGTGGCATCTCTCCGCCTGTATGGAAACGGTAGATGGACCGTGCGACCAAGAGCCGCAAGTTGATCGACCGAGCGGGAAGGGACCGTTGCGACTCGGTCGATTGACAGATCTCACGGATGTACCCGGCAAGATGATTCTCGCTAAGATCAGGGACGGTAAAGCCGTTGCGATCGATCCATCTCCAGATGCTCAACGCTGAGTAGGCGTAGGTGCGCAGCGTTTGCTTCGACAGGCCCCGTACCGCGGAGGCATCGAGAAACTCATTCACCACGCGGACCTCGTTGCCATCGACGTCGACGAGACGGAAGGCGGAACAGCCCAAGACGGCGCAATCGCAGACGACGCGAAAGCCGTCACCTTCCGCCGCATCGTTCGATAGGTTTTCTCTTCTCACCTCGATCTAAGGACGTCGTCTCGACTCGGGCGAGGGAATCGAGAGGACTTGATAGAGCGGCGGTTCGTATACGATGAGGTCTCGCGCTTCGAGCTCGGTGCGTCCACGCTCCACAACGACGTCCTCGATGCGGAGCTGTGCCGAGACGGCGCTGTCGCCGTAGTACGAGAGTCCGTGTTTGTCACTGACCGCCGCGAGGAAAAAGTAAAGCAGAGTGGCCTCGCGACTTAGGGCTGGGGCATGCTCTGGCAGGAAACGACGATCGATCCAAGACCACCCTTCTCTCGGCGGTTTCCGAAGACGCGCCTTGACCAGAATCCTTTTTCGTACTGTCACGGCTCACGGCCCTCCTTCTCCTTGTGGTGCTTGATCACACGATCGCCCGCAGAAGTCGCAGCGTGGATGGCATGGCAGCCAACAGTGACGTTTTGCGAGCGACCCTTCAACGCCTGAGGTGCAACGAGCAGTCCCATAGGACTCCTCACGCACCATAGATAGCGAAGTGGCAAGCGTCTCGGAACCGTGATGCGTTAGGTTTCTTTCGCGCAGAAGCAAGCGCTGGTAAGAGGCCCGCTGTCGACGAGCGTTTCCGCGACGCCCGGCGAAGGTCTGTCGATATCGTTGGCCAGCTTCTCGCACGCTGCGTCGACGAGCTTCCAAGGAACAAGGAGGAGAGCAGTAACGTTGACCGCGGTCGCAGCGCCTGCAGATCCGCACACACTTGCCGCAGATGCCGCACTCGAAAAGGCGAGAGTCCTGTCGGATGGCAACCTCCCGCCGACGAAGGCTGGACAGGCCGTCCGATCACGAGGACAATCCTAAGATCGCCCGCGATTTTGCAGATCGCTCGGCGTGCCGGAAGCCCAGGGGCGTCGTCACAACGCTTTTTGCCCTGGGCTTCCTCTTTTCGTCGGCGGCGACGTTGTACCCCATGACCGATAGCGGCGTCACGAAGCTGCAAGGGTCTTGCGAATCGCCAGACTCAGGGGAATCCAGCCCCGGAGGAAAAAGAGACAGAAGGAGACTCTCTTTTCAATCCCGCCCCGGAAGAAGGAGAGGTGGCGACCGGAAGGATTCACCGGTTAAGGTACTTCTGCGCACGGATCTCCGCCATCGCACACGAACGCTCCTGCTCCGGGCGGCACTCGCGGGCGAGGCTGAAAAATCTGCAAGATTTGTCTGACAAGGCACCCCGAAAACTACGTTTCCTTCTGTAGAGGGGATTTCCGGGTGCACGGTGCACTGGACGGCAACATCGTTTGCGCGCGAACGTTGTAGTGGAGAGCCGGTCGCTGGGGCCGGCGCCAGTAAACCTTACAGGCATCCCTCCTCTCCTCGTGTCCTTTTGTCATCGTCAGCGCCCTCTCCAGAGCGCGTTCGTCACTCTGTAGATCAGGTGGCAACCACAGGCCAAGCAACAAACCCATAAGGATCTGCCATGAAAAAGTTTACATCAACCCGGAAAGTCGCTTACGCGTTGACGGTTCTCTCCACGGCGCTGATGCTACCGACGTCAGGATGCATGTACTCGCCCTACAACGACCAGATCTATGCGAGCAAGTACTCGGCGGTCGCCTTCAACGGCTTCGTGAAGGCTCCGAACGCTCTTGTCGAGATCTACGTGCAGTCGTGGCCAAAGGGCGACTGCGCGGTCGTGGGTACGGAAACCGAATGGGAATTGTTGCTCACCACCTACAGCAACGACACGCCCACGGTCGACTGGGAGGGCACCGAGTGGTACCTCTTCCACGCAACGAAGGTCGTCCCGTCAGCGAACTGGTGCTCCGTGCCTGCCGGCCCTGGAGGAACGCCTGGGGGTACCTCCTACAAGACCCATGTCACCGCGCGCTACAAACACGGTAACTCCTGGATCAACCTCGGTACGGTCGAAAAGAACTTCATGAGCTGCGCGCAGCAGCAGAACGGCGACGGCTGGGCCATGTACAACAACTGTCGTCGAACGGGCGCGGGTTCGCATGCCGTCGCGATCTGGGCCAAACCGTGAGGCAACGCCCGCCGCCTTTTCCTGAGACACTCGTCCTCTCCTCGTGCCCTCCCGGCGCGAGGGGAGCCTTGTAAACCCGAGCCTGACCGAAGGGAGTAGCCATGAGGGGCACTGTTCTGTCCGCCGCCATCGCCGCGTTGTGTATCGTCGCCGTGATCCTCGGCTTCGGGGTGTGGTTCGAGAGTCACCCCCGGGATTCGGCCCCTGCGACCGCGCTTGATGAGAGACTCGCCCGGATCGAAGAACGTTTGGATCGGCTCAATCAACTGGAAATGAAGGTGCACGAGCTCTCGGCTCTCGCTCGAAGCGCCACGGCGACGTTCCCGGCCAATGAGGTAGAGCCCTCTGTTCCGGACAGCGAGCTCATCGTCGATTCTGGACCGAAGCGGCCTGCCGAGGACGCGCTGCGCGACCTTATCGTGCAGGTCATGGAGGACGTCGGAGCCGAACGGATCGCCGCCCAGCAGCGTCGTGGCTTCCAGGCGCGGCGGGACTACGACGCCATGCAGGATGGGCCTTATGGAGAGCGCAACTTCAGGATGAACGCCCTTACCATGGTTCTGGGCCTCACGGGGGGACAGGCCGAGGAGTACTACGACTACATCGTCGAATACAACGCGCTTATCCAGGAACAACGCGAAATGGAGAAGAACGACGACCGCAACCGCGAACTCTATCAGAGCCGCCGTGACGAACTCAGCGAGGAGTTCATCGACATCGTCACCGGGATCCTCACCCCGGAACAGACGCGAAAGTTCCAGAGTCTCCCGGAGTTCGCCAGGACGCCAGACGGTCCGTCCCACATATCGACGAAGGTCGCCCTGCCGCCCGGATTCGTCCCCGGAGAGGCCGAGGCACTCCGCGACGCGTCGCCACTGCAATCAGAGGGACGAGACTGACGACGAGCACTTGCCGACAGCGTTGCGGATGAAGCGACGAGCCCCTCGCGCCGAAGACACGTTGCCCTTACGGGTGAAAATCCCAGGTTCAAAGTCGATGGACTACCTCACCGCATTATGTCCGTTCGTTCAAGGGTGTTCGAGTTTTTTGACCCTACGAGCGCGAGGATCAAGCGCCGATCGAGGCCAGCCAGACCAGCAGCCCCACAATCAGGAAACAGACCCCGACCGAGATCGCAAAACCCAAGACGTCCTTGAGTCGGGGCCGAGTCATCTCGAAGTCGGTCCCCGGGAGAATTTTGCGGGCCTCGAATCGTTCGGGTTCCCTGTAGCACTCCTCGAGGCGCTGGCGGTCTGTCTCAGGATGGGGGTGGACCGCGGTCTTCATCTTGACGTAGTAGCGGTCCAGTGCCTGCTTGCTGTTGCGCCGGGTGAAGAGGCTGACGGCGATGAGGAGTAGAAACGGGGTGATCACACGCGGGAGCAGGCGCAGGGTCTCGAGCGTCGCCTTGGAGGCGCCGGCCAGATCCAGGCCCAGCCAGCGGTACAGGAGGAAGTCGACGTTGAAGGGCCCCGATCCATTCATCTCACCCGTGCGGCGTTGAACCAACACTTGGGTGTGGTGGCTTCTTCGCTCCTCGACCCTCTCATACTTCGGTTCGCCCACCGGCTCGACGCCACCGCGCCAGAAGATCGGCTTGCCGCCGCTACGGACCGTGACCTTGATCGGCTCGCCAACTTTCGCCACGGGCGGTTCGGCGCCAATCTTCTTTAACAGATCCTGGCGTTGCCCGGTGTCCTCGATCTTCTCCGCCGCAGCTTGGGCCGCGACCCATGCCTCGTGAAGGGCGACGTCGGCCGCCGTAGCGGCACGCGTGGTGACCCGGGTCACCCTGTGCGTGGTCGCCGCGTAGGTGGGACTGGTTCTTAGCGAAGGTACCGCCCAGGGCAGCAGGTAGGGCATCACGAAGAAGAAAAGCAGTGAGACGCCCACTGTGCACCAGACGGCCGTCGTGTTGGCACGGCGCCAGTACATGCCGATCCAGAACGCCGCGGCGAAGAGGATGGGCAGCTCCACCGCCAGCTTGAACTGGCTGAACACGTCGGCCATGGTGACCGCCACGACCGCGGCGCCTATGATGATGATTAGGCCGGTGATCCGGCCCAACAGCACATAACGGGACTCGGTCGCATCGGGGTCGATGTAGGCCGCGTAGACGTTGCGCACCACCAGGGCCGACGTCACGAGCATGAAGGTGTCGGCCGAGCTCATCATCGCCGCTATCAGGCACGCGAGCATCAGGCCCACCAGTCCTAGGTTGAGCGGCCCCAGGATCTCCCGGGCGGCCACGCCCCAGACGCGATCGGGGTCAAGCGCGATCTCGGGATTGCCGGCCAGTAGGGCCAGAGCGATCAGGGCCGTCAAAGCCCAGCCCACCGTGCACAGACGCTTGAGGAAGCTGCCAGTGACGAGGCCGATCCGCGCGTCGTCCTCGCTCTTGGCCGAACCGCCACCGACGGCGATAAAGTGCGGCTGGACGACGACGCCAACGAGCCCTAGCAGAGTCAGCGAGACGATGTATTGCAGCGGGAACTCGCCGGCGCTGGGCCCGTCGAAGAGATTGAAGTAATCGGGCGAGACGCGGTCGTGCAGGATCCGAAAGCCGTCGACAATCCCCTGCGTGCCCGGATCACCGTACGTCTCGACCAGCGACCACAGGCCGTAGGGGATCAGTAGCCCCGACAGCAGAATGATGAACATCCCCTGAATCAGATCCGTCCAGTAGGCCGCGGTCAGACCGCCCAGGACGCCGTACACCGAGACCACCACGGCAATCACCGGGATAAGGATGTATTTGATGTCCACGTCGCCGACCGTGTCGAATCCCAGTAGCGGGACGGCGAACTTGGCGATGGCGGAGAACATGGTCGACAGGTAGAACATGTAAAACACGATCGCGAAGACGGTGTAGGCTACACCGAGTGCCCGAGACTCGTACCGCTCGACGAACCAGTCGCCCAGCGTCATGTGACGCATGCGGCGGTACCAGACACCGGCGATCCAGTAGATCGGCGTCACGAACAGCCACAGGAGAGCGCTCCAGACGCCGCTGAGGCCGCTGGTCCAACTCGTGCGTCCCACGGTCACCGGTTCGTGGGCTCCGGTGCCGGAGCCGAAGGCGGCGAAGGTCTGCAGCAGCTTGCCGAAGGATCGGCCGCCCATGAAGTAGTCTTCTTGCTTCTGGACACGGCGCATGGCTGACACGCCGATCCCGACCATGACGACGAAGTAGCCGATCAGCACTACGTAGTCCAAGACACCCATCGGCGAGGTCCTTCAAAGTACAGGTTATAGCTGGTGCTGCCGCCGGCAATTGTGGAAAACTACGCCGCCCACGCCGGACGGTTTTCTCGAGGGCCCAACAGGTAGACGAATCTCAACGATGAAAGAGGAATCAGCGGCTGACCTCCCATCTATGGAGCTTGGCGGACGGCACGTGGACTTCTCGGTGACGAGCTAATGCCCATGATACCCAAATCGCCGCCCCCACGAGGGTTTCCATCTGGCAACTGGGGACGAGAGAGACCCCCGTGCATTCGTTGACCAGCGCGCTGAGCGATTCAGCGGAACCGCCGACTTGCCGCATCCCGAGGCCCGCAGAGCTACTCGGGGGCGCCCTGCCGGTCCGAACGCGGGAGAAAGCCCCTCGACTGCGTGTAAGTTACTTCATGGAAGTAGCTTAAGGCTTCGAGCGAGCCGTTCCAACCGATACGTTATTATATACGCATATAGGGATATCTAGATGTCCACCGGTTGAAACGGGGCGTTTTGGTTGCATGTCCCGTTTAAAACAGGAAATGAGCTATGGGAATACGCCTTCGTTCAGTGGCTTCGTTTCTGCTGCACCGTCGCGACCCCGTACCACCGCCTTCAGCATCCTCGTCGCATCTGCGACGAACCCGCGTGGACGTCGGGCCGCGGAACCCCACACCCATGACGAAAACACCGAAATTTGGACCAAATTTTGTGTTCCGTTCCCCTGGGCGTTTCGACTACCATATGTCTTAGGTTGTGCCTCCGGGTCACGCATACGGAGGCTTCGACGAAGCGAGAGAAGAATGATCACTTGGAGGTGTGTCGTCACTCGATGAACCCTCGGGAAAGGGTAGGGCGGCGCATTCAAACGGGACCCATGAGGAAAAAATGAAACAAGGGAGGTTCTGGGCGTACTTGCCAGCTTTTTGTTTGCTAGCTTTGCCGTTGCTGGGCCAAAGCACAAACGAGTTGAAGCTGGGAAGTAGCGTCGGCACATTTGGCGCGGTGGCCAGCGTGCCGTTGACCTTGTCGACGACAGATGAGGTGCACGGGTTCGTGGCGGCGTTTGACTGGGATGGTTCGTTCGGGACGGGAGAAGGGCTGGATGATGGCGCGGACATTGCCGGTGCCGACAGCGTTTTTAAGCGCGTAGAGGCCGACTACATGGTGCTGGGCGTTATCATGGACATCAACGATACTGCACCGCGCACCATCGGCCCCAACCTGCCCAATGATCCCCCCCTGGCCATTGCGACAGCGCGCATCCGGTGCGGCCAGACAGCAGGGCCCACGCCCGTCGTCTTCAGGGACAGCCTGTACGCTGCGGCTGCGGGCGGTCCGGTGCTGAACAACGTCGTGGTGGTGGGAGGTCTTTCGGTCGGAGCTGAAGAAGGTCTGACGCTTACAGACGGTAGTTTTAGTTGCGAGCAGCCCGACGGCCGCTTCTACATCAATAATGTAGGCTCGAACCAGCAGGGTCAGTGCTGTGCGCAAGTGCTCATGGAGAATCCCGCTCCTGTGGAGGCCTACCAGATTGCGCTGTGTCACGACCCGGCGCTGACCCTGGTGAGCATATCGTTGGGAGCCGCAGCGACCGCGCAAGCTGCCGATTTCAGCTCCGAAGACATCTCCGCAGTGGGAGGAGTTTTGGGTGTGGTAATCGACCTGAACCAGCCCTTCACGGACAACATGATTCCTGTGGGTCCTGCCAACCATATAGCGACGTATTGTTACAGTTTTACCGTTGAGGGGGTCTACGCCCTGACCTTCTGCGACAACGTGCTGGGCTCTCCGCTGAAGGAGAACGTGCAGGTGATCGGAGGTCTTTCGATCAACCCGATTCTGCAGGACGGCTCGATTGTTTGCCAGACGCCCGAGCCGCCGACGGGTGAGCAGATGTTTGCCTGTGGCTCGCGCGAGCAGGACGAGGACGGCATGCCGGGTCCGGTAGAGGGATCGGTAGGAGGCCAGACGGAGGTCTGCTTCTACATCAAGAGCCCCGAGGACAACCAGCCGGGCCACGCTCAGTTCGATCACATTCAGGGTTTTTCGATGGCGGTGA
>Ga0315336_1002398_pt1 | contig 28870 bp, 25 predicted proteins | sample ASW5metaG_FD_204512 | JGI IMG/M metagenome (GOLD analysis project Ga0315336, IMG submission 204512) | Ammonia-oxidizing marine archaeal communities from Monterey Bay, California, United States - ASW #5 | ecosystem: Environmental > Aquatic > Marine > Intertidal zone | place: USA: California... | reverse complement strand
GTCGAAGCTGTCGCCTTGCGCTGCTCTTGGGCTCGGGCGTCCCACTTCGCGCCAAGCCAGGTGCCGAGGGAGGCCAGCTGCGGAGTCACGACCATCAACAAGACGGTGGTCGCAATGAAGGCCTGGGAGCCGTCTTCTCCGAGTCCAGCCGGGGTCAGGCCGACGTGCCCACCGGCTCGTTCCAGCACGAAGGAGAACTCCCCGACTTGAGCGAGAACGAGCCCCGAAGCGATTGCGGTTCCTCCGCGATAGCCGAGCACAATGGTGGCAAACCAGGTGATTGCGCCTTTGAGGACGACCACCAGGGCGATAGCGGCAGCGATGAGGGGCACGTTGCCGATGACGAAGCTGATGTCCAGGAGCATGCCGCAGGAGACGAAGAAGGCGGCCGAGAAAAGCACCTTCAACGGGAGTATTTCGCCAAGTGCGTGCTCGGAGAAGCGGCTCTCACTCACGACGAGACCCGCCAGGAAGGCGCCGAGCGACACACTGACGCCCGCGAGGCTGGTGACATACGCGGTCCCGAAGCAGATCGCGGCGATGGTGAGCAGAAAGATCTCTGGAGAGCACGTCTGAGCAACGACCTCCAGCAACTTCGGCATCAGCCTGCGGGCGAAGATCAGAACGACGGCGATCAGCGCCCCCGCTTTGCCCAGGGCCAGCCCGATCTCGACCGCCCCGCCGGCCTCACCCGACAGAATCGGAACCGCCAGGACCATGACGATGATGGCCAGATCCTGAAAGATCAGCAGCCCCAACGCCACCTCTCCGTGAGGTTGAGCGCCCTCACCGCGATCGGAGAGGATCTTGAGCACGATCGCCGTCGACGACAGCGCGACCAACATGCCGGTGAACACTGCGGCGCGCCAATCCACGCCGAAGGCGATCAACAGGCCCGCGACCGCCGTGGTGGTCAACCCCACCTGGATGCCGCCGCCCACGAATATCAGCCGCGTGATCTGCGCCAGGCGGTCCAGGGAGAACTCGATACCGATCGCGAAGAGGAGCAGAATGACGCCGATCTCGGCCATGGCCTCGACGAGCTCCAGGTCGTGAACCAGGGCCAGGGCGTTGGGACCAACGACGACTCCCGCCAGGAGAAAGCCAACAATCGGCAGCAAGCCCAGGCGGTAGCCGACATACGCCACCACCGCAGCGGCCACGACCAACAGCGTCAACTCACTGAAGAACGCAGGCGTGCCGGAAGCGATGGGGATGATCATGGCGCACCTTAGCAACGTCGCGCGCCCAGACACGACGTAAGCTGCCCCATGGCCGTCATTCTCTCCCCGGATCAGCAGGAATGGGTCCTGGCCGAGCTGGGCGCGCTGCTCCAGATCCTCGGCGAGGGACCCTTCGTCGAGGGCGTCATCTGGCTCCCGATCGGCGACCACTTCCCCCTGCCCTACGAGGCCGATCACGCCCACCTGGCTACGTTTGCGACCCAGATCGCCGAACATGCGGGCCTGGCCGACTACCGCTTGAGGATGGAGGTGGTCGGAGCAGATCAATACGCAATCACGGGCGGCGGTGGACGGTGCCGGCGGTCGAGGGCTCCGGCCCGCTTCGGCGGCATCCGAGGTCAGACGGTGACCTTCCTCGCCGACGAACAGCTCCCGGCGACCGATGACGGATTGGTGGCGGGCATCGCCCATGAGGTCGCCCACGGCTTTCGGGCGATCCACGATTTAAAGCATCGCAATTACGACCTGGAAGAGTGCCTCACCGACATCACCGAGTTCTACCTGGGCTTCGGCGTCTTCTCCCTGAACGAGTCCTACACCACGCTCGAAGAGGGGCCCAACCGCCTGTCGCCCTGGGCGAAGAGCTTCTTGCTTGCGGCCCAGATCGTGGCCCGCCGGATGACCTGTTGGCAGACCTATCGACTCCTGAGGCACGTGCACTCGATGGCTCGCCGCGACGTGCGGCGCGGCCTCGCCCTTCTCCGTCCAGCTGACGACTTGTGGAAACGGCTGCGGCCCCCGATCCCACAATTCGAATTATCTTGATTCATGGCCCTGAATGTTCACGGCGACATCGACCCGACCCGCGTGCTCGAGCTCGAGGAGTTCGTCCGCACCCAGTCCATCACCGAGCACGTCTGCTGAGAGGACGAGCCGGTCGCCTCCAGCGCTGCTAAGATCAGGGCCATGCGAATTATGACAATTGGCCTGTTCTTCGCCGTTGGCTGCGGCGGCTCGACTGGTGACAAAGACTGCAACGCCCTCACCGTGACGACGTTCCTCGACGCCGACGGAGACGGGTACGGCGAAGCGGGAACCGACGAGGAATCCTGCGGGAATCCCGAGGGTCGCTCCGCACAAGCCGGCGATTGTGACGACTCCGACGCGGAGATCTTCCCGGGCAACTTCGAGTTCTGCGACGGCCTCGACAACGACTGTACCGGTGTCGCCGACGACGATCTGCCGACCGCGGTGTACTACCCGGACACCGATGGAGACACCTACGGCGACCACAACGCGCCCATCGAGTCCTGCATGGAGCTCGACGGCCACGTCCTCGACGATACCGACTGCGACGACACCGACGCCGAGATCAACATCGACGGTGTCGAGGTCTGCGATGGCGCCGACAACGACTGCAATGGCCAGACCGATGACGACGATCCGGCAGCCGATCCAGCGACGATGCAGGACTGGTACATGGACAGCGACGCGGACGGCTTTGGTGGCGGGGGCTTCGTCACGCGGTGCGACGGCGGCTCGGGAGCGACAACCGACAACACCGATTGCGACGACACCAACCCCGACGTCAACCCCAACGGCCTCGAGGTGTGCGGTGGCCTCGACGAGGACTGCGACACGCTGATCGACGATGCCGACCCCGATCTAGACCTGACTACGCGCACCACCTGGTGGATAGACAACGACGCCGACGGCTACGGCGACGTGCTTGTGTCGGTCGACGCCTGCAGCGCCCCCAGTGGCTACGCCGATAACGCCGACGACTGCGACGACACCGATCCGATCGCGAACATCATCGACGACTGGACCATCGACGCCGATGGCGACCGCGTCGGTACCGGACCCGTGGTCGGCAACGGTTGCTACCAGCCCTATCCCGGGACCACCCAGGCATGGCGCGGCGACGACTGCGATGACACCAACCCCGATATGTTTCCGGGCAACGAGGAGGTCTGCGACGACGGTGTCGACCAGGACTGTTCCGGTGATGATCAATCCTGCATCGCCGGCTCGTTCAACGTGCACGACGGCGACGCGTGGGGCAACAACCCGCCGGTGTACACCTGCCTCGAGGCCTGCGCACTGCTCTTTGGCGGGACGATCGCCGACTACGAGTGCAGCACCTCGGACCAGGTCGTCGACAACCTGGCCTACCTGTCAGGCTGGGGAGACGCGACCTACTGCACCACCGGCGCCGACGAGGACTTCAAGCGCGAGGACGCCGCCAATCCGGGCTACGACTGCGGGGTCCCCATGTGCTCTTACTCGGCTTATGTCGCAGACAACTGCGCAGGCGCACCCGACACATACTGCTGGCACGTCTTCTAGGGACGGCGCTAACCGTCCGTTGCGGCGTCCAGCAGCTCACCGGTGTGCTCGATGTCCAGCTCGGGTAATGAGTCTTCGGCGACCAGCTGGCACAGGGCGCCGATCTCGTCGGGCTCGACGTGGCCGACCCGCTGCTGGATAGCGAGGAGAGCGAAGCTCATGGCGGCCGCGCTCGCGAATCGGTCCTCTCGCTCATTCGCCAACGCCTGGGCGAAGAACCGGTCCCAGGTCTCGCCGAGTTCCGGTCGGATTTCGCTGGGTGGCGGCACCTTGCACTCCAGAACCGCCATCATGGTCGCCGCCTCGTTGTCTCTGAGGAAGAGGCGGCGATTGCAGATCAGCTCCCAGAGAACGATCCCCATCGTGAACAGGTCGAAACGGGCATCAATGGCCTCTTTTCGCAACTGTTCCGGCGCCATATACGCCGGTTTCCCGACGATGTGACGGGTGTGCAGGTCGTGCTTTCGACGCAGCGCGCGGGCCACCCCGAAGTCCGAGATCTTGATCTGACCGCTCCGGTCGATGAGCAGGTTGCTCGGAGACAGGTCGCGATGCACGACCCGCAGCAAACGGCCCTTGTGATCGCGGGCCACGGTGTGTGCGAACTCCAATCCCGACAGGATTTCCCGCCCGATGTGAGCCGTGAGTGCCGGCTTGAGTGGCTCTCCCACGAGGCGATGGTGCTCGGCGACCTCTTTCAGGGTCGGGCCGTCGACGAACTCCATGGCGAAGTACCAATCGTTGCCGACCCTTCCGAAGTCCAGGGCGCCGACGATGTTTGGGTGCGCCAGGCGGGCACTCAAACGCGCCTCGGCTCTGAAGCGTTTCAGGAACTGAATGTCGCGGGCCAGGTGTGGGTGGATGCGTTTAACCGCGACACGGCGTTGAAAACCGCCTTCGGGGCAGTAGAGAGCGTCGTGGACTGTGCCCATGCCGCCGGCCGCGATGACATCGCCGAGCTTGTACTTACCAAACAGATCTTGTTGTCGGACCCGCTGGCCGGCCGCCGAGATCATGGAGCGCAGGCCGATGACCGCGCCCGTTCCTACGGCACCCATGAGGACCAGTGAGACCATTCGCACGATCTGCACGTCCCACCCGTAGAGCAGGTTGTCCGAAAATTGGACCTGCGGGGCGATCACCCACGCGTAGATCATTCCGTATTCGGCGGCACATGCCGCGCCCATGATCGCCGGGAGCTCGGGCCTGAGTCGGAGGATGGATGCGGCCAGGAACAGCGAGAAGAGGATCGGTGGAACCCAGCTCCCCAGCGCGTAGCCAGCACCCTCCAGACGCACCAGAACCAACAGCGCATAGCCGGGCACCAGCACCTCGATCATCGGATTCACCCAGCTGAATACCCGAAGCGCGTAGCCCCGCGACATTCCCCGATGCGCGATGCTGAACCACACGAAGGCCCAGAGTGCGAAACCGCCCAGGGTGGCGCCCGAATCGCGGCTGATGAAGATGCCGAAATACAGCGCGACAATCAGCCCAAAGAACGCGATGAACTGGCCGACTCGGGCCATGGCGGTCTCGAGATCGGTCGCCCCCGCCTGCAGGGCTTTCCAGAGCGCGATGTTGGCCCCTTCCGAACCGTCTCGGAGGGGCGCTGGAATGGGGGTAGGCCCGGCCATCGCTCACCATACCGCCAAGACGCGGCAACCTCATTCAGTCGAAGGCCTCAGGTCGAACCAGACCAACCCTACACGCAACTTATCGCTCCTTGGCGCCATCCACGGCACATCAAGCAGAGGCTCGTTTAGGAAGGGGGCCGGAAGAGCACCCAATCTGCCCCCCCAATCGGTACTCACTAAACTACCTTTAGCTGACGACTATTCCAACATACAGGACAGAAATTCCAAATTGTTGTTGACGCCACACCGACACTACGCAATATTTTGCGTATCACCGATGGGGACCTCATGCATATCCGAAACCTCTCTCCGATTCTCCTCCTCGCAGTTGCCGGTTGTGGCGGACCTGGATCCGCGACAATTGCCGACGCTCCCGGCGATGACGACGACAGCGCTATCGGCGACGATGACGATGACGACGCGGGTCCGCCTACCTTCGAACGCGACATCATCCCCCTCTTCGAGCGCTCCTGCGGCGCCGGCGACAACAATTGCCACAGCCAGATCGCCTTCAAGGCCGAGCCTGAGTTCGACTGTAAGGGTTGGTTATCCCTGGAAAATATGCCCCTGGGATCCAGCTACGAGGGCGTGCCGACGGGATGCCCGGACATGGATCTCTACGAGCGTCTGCTCGACCTTGGATCCTGGCAGTGCTTCACCCATGGCGCACCCGACCGCGGCGTTCCCCCCACTGAGTGGAAGTACGTCGTGCCCTTCGATCTCGACGCCAGCTATCTGTGGCACAAGATCACCATCGGAACGGGAGTTCTCTGCCACCTCGGCGACGGGAATCCGTCCGACTACATGCCCATAGCGGTCGATCTGCCACAAGAGGACATCGATCTCGTCGAGGCCTGGATCCTCGGCGGTGCCCTCCGCTACGGCGACACGCCGACCGGCGGCACAACAAGCGGCGACGTGAACTGCACGATAACTTCGCCGGTCGACGGCGATGCCTTCCCGTTCTACGAGTCGATCACGGTCACCGGAACCTGCATGGGTGGGGCCGCGCTCGACTGGTCCATGGACACACAAGCAGGCTCATTGGGCACGGCGGGCAGCGTCGCGGTCACCCTTCCCGCCGACGGCGCGAACGTCATCACCCTCAGCGGAATCGCGGGGGCCGAATCCGCACAGACATCCATCACATTGACCTCGGTTTCCCCAGTCGTCGTCATCACCCATCCCGGCGACGGCGACGTGCGCAGTGTCTCCGATGGCCCCTTCTTGTGGAGCGGACAGGCCCGCGACCGGCAGGACGGCGAGCTGTCCGCCTCGATCTTCTGGTGGAGCACCATCGACCAGGAATTCGGACGCGGCGCCAGCTTCGACTCCCTGCTGAGCGTCGGCCAGCACCAGATCTGGGCCGAGGTCGTGGACGTCGATGGCAACTTCGGCTCGGCGATCATCGATATCGAGATGACGCCCTAGCGTACTTGCAATTTTCTGCGCATCGCGACAATCATGGTCGGCGGGGCGTCACCTTCGCCGTCAAGGCCAGCCTCCCGTCGTTATGAGGGCGCAAGGAGGCCCGACAATGTGGTTCGCACTGGCAATGCTGCTCTCGACCGGCTCGTCTGCCTCCGACACACTGACCGCGGTGCAGGACATCGCCATCGCCAAGAACCCCGGAATAACGGCGCGCGAAGGCCGGATTCGGGAGTTGGCCGCTCGCGCCGAGGTCGCCGGTGCCTGGAGCGACCCGATGGTATCCGTAGAGTACTCGAACGCGCCGCTGTCTTCGCTTTCGCTGGCGACGCACCCGATGTCTGGTGTGCAGTTCAAAGCGTCACAGACCCTCCGTCCCTTTGCTTGGAGCGCCAGCAAACGCGAAATCGGTCTCACTGGGGTCGCCATCGCCGAGCTCGAGTTGGCCGAGTCCGAGATCGCGCTTCGGGCCGCGGTAGGTCGAACCTGGTGGATGCTGACTCGCACGCGCTTGCTCCGAGAGGTCACCGCATCGCATCTGGCGCTCACCGAGGAGATCATCGCGTCCGCAAGAGTCCGCTACGAGACCGGCGACGTCGGTCAACACGCTGTGCTCCGACTGGAGCTCCTCCGCGACCGCCTGAGTGATGAACTCGCGGACTTTCAGGAGCAGGACCGGGCCCTCGACATCGCGCTCTATGCGGTCCTGGGAGAAGCGGGTCGCCCATTCGAGACCCCCGACAATCTCACCGCCCTCACCGCGCCACCGGACGGCGCTTTCGGCGCCTGGGCATCCACTGCGGTGGATCGGCGACCGCTCTTCGGCATCAACGAGGCGCGTCGGGACCGGGCGAACGCCGTTGCCCGCCACGCTCGGCTCGACGCGAGACCCAACCCCTCTATCTGGGCCGGATACCGGGTCAGATTTCCAGTGACTGCTGGAGATCCGGGCGAGGACTTCATCTCCGCTGGCGTCGGCGTGCCCATTCCTACGGGCTCGAGCAGAGTCTCCCGCGGGGAACAAAAAGCCACCGAAGAATCGCTCGAAAGCCTTGGTAGAGAGAATGATCTGGCCGCGATGTCGGTGGTCGCCGAAACCGAGATTGTCCACTCGCGCTGGATTCGCGCCTATACCAAGGCGATGACCTACGCCGACACGTTGCTGCCCGGAGCCCGCGCCATGTTGGAGACGACCCGGTCGGATTTCGCCACCGGGCGCGCCGATTTCGCGTCTCTCTATGAGGCCGAGGTCGCGCTCCTGGAGCTCGAGCGGTCGTTGATCGTCGCAACTGTCGAGACCCATCTTCAGGCGGTAGAGGCCGTCGCCCTGGTCGGCCGACCCCTCGAGGACTCTCCATGAGATTCATGCTCTTCGCCCTGCTCGCCCTCGGCCTCGTGGCATGCGGAGCCGATGTCCCCGTTGCGCCGTCTCCGACCGAGGCTACGCAACAACTCTGGACCTGTGGAATGCACCCCCATGTGCTCGAAGACGGGCCCGGGAGCTGCCCGATCTGCGGAATGGACCTGGTGCCCGCTGGCGGAGGAGGAGGAGACGGCGCGGTCGTCATCGCTCCGGGAGTGGTCCAACAAATGGGCGTCAAGACGGCGCCAGTCGAGCGAACAACGGTCTTCCGTCACATCCGAACCATCGGCGAAGTCGAGGTCGGCGAGGACGAAGTATCGGTGGTCAACCTGCGTTTCTCCGGTTGGGCCGAGAAGATCCGCGTCGATCGGACCGGCGACGAGGTCAAGAAGGGACAGTCGCTCTTCGAGATCTACTCCCCCGAGTTGGTCTCGGCCGGAGAGGAGTACCTGCTCGCCATCCGCAGTGGAGGCGCCGACTCCCCGAACGCCAAATCCGCCCGCCGCCGAATGGAGCTCTGGGACCTCTCGGCCCGAGACATCGACAAGATCGCCAACGACGGAAAGGTGAGCCGCACGGTGCCCATTCGCGCACCCTCGGCCGGCTTCGTACTCCACAAGAACATCGTGGAGGGCGCGCGGGTGGAGGCGGGACAAGACCTCTACCGAATCGGAAATCTGCAGCGTGTATGGGTCAAAGCGGAGGTTTACGAACACGACGCCGCCTGGGTAATGGCGGGCCAGGCCGCCCAGATGGAGCTCTCCAACAACCCAGGGGAGGCCGTCGACGGGCGCGTCTCCTACGTCTACCCGACGATGAACGCGACCTCGCGAACGCTGCCCGTGCGCCTGGAGTTCGACAATCCCGGTGTGCGCCTCAAGCCCGGCATGTTCGCGACGGTCTACATCCAATACCGCCGAAAGGACAACACCATCGCCGTGCCCACCGAGGCGATCATCCACTCGGGGCGCCGGCAGATCGTCTTCATCGCCCACGGAGAGGGGCGATTCTCGGCGCGGGAGGTCACCACCGGACTGGTCGGAGATCACCGGATGACCGAGATCCTCACCGGCCTCGAAGAGGGCGATCTGGTGGTGGTGAGTGGTCAGTTCCTCCTGGATTCCGAGAGTCAACTCCAGGAGGCGATCAGCAAGATCGTCGCCTCAGCGCCAATGGCCAACGACAACGCCAACAATCACGACCACGACCAGCTGTGGTCCTGTCCCATGCACGCAAAGGTGCTCTCCGACGGCGAAGGCAAGTGCCCAGAGTGCGGCATGTTCCTTGAAAAGCGGGATGGCACCCCGGCGGAGATCGAGGAGGTCTACCACTCGGGCGCGGCCGAACCGGGGCAGTTCACGTGCCCGATGCATCCCGAGATCGTCCAGGACGAGGCCGGTAGATGCCCGAAGTGCGGCATGTTCCTCGAAGAGGTTCCCGAGGAATGATCGCTTCGATCATCGAGGCGAGCGTTCGCAACCGCCTGTTCGTGCTTCTGGTTGCGGCAATGGTCGGTGTCGCCGGCTGGGTGGCACTGGTCTCGACACCCATCGACGCGATCCCCGATCTCTCGGACGTGCAGGTCATCGTCTACACCGAGTACCCGGGCCAGGCACCCCAGGTGGTCGACGACCAGGTCACCTACCCGCTCTCCACGGCCATGCTCTCGGTTCCGTACGCCCGAGACGTGCGCGGATACTCGTTCTTTGGCTTCTCGATGGTCTACGTGATCTTCGAGGATGGGACCGATCCCTACTGGGCGCGCTCCCGGGTGCTCGAGTACCTGAACGTCGTCCAGAACCGACTTCCCGATGGCGTCTCTCCCCAATTGGGTCCGGATGCCACCGGGGTCGGCTGGATCTACATGTACAGCCTGTCGGACTTCACGCCGCGGGCCGAGGTGCTGCGCGCGAACCTCGATGCCAACCAGGACCACATCGTCGACAGTGACGAGCTGCCGTTCCCCGACGATCCGGTGGACGACATGCTGTACACCGAAGCCAAACTGCGGCACTTCCTCAGCGGCGCCAACGACGACTCCGTGGACTTCCTGATCGACGCATTCGACAGAGATGGTGACCGCCGAATCAGCAGGGTGGAGCTCCTCAAAGCCGCGAATTTCATGGGCATCTCCCTGGCGGAGCTGCGAGCGCTTCAAGACTGGTATCTGCGCTACGATCTGATGAGTCTGTCCGGCGTGTCCGAGGTCGCTTCGGTCGGCGGCTTCGTCAAGCAGTACCAGGTCGAGGTCGATCCGGAGAAGCTGCGGGCCTTCGGCATCGGCCTGCGCTCGGTTCAGGAGGCCATCCGCAGCGCCAACCTGGACGTCGGTGGACGGCTCATCGAGATGGCCGAGACCGAGTACATCGTGCGCGGCCAGGGCTACATCCGCTCCCTGGAGGACCTGGAGACCATCCCCGTCGGTATGGCCGCAGACAACCACGCGCCCATCCTCCTCTCCCAGGTCGCCCGCGTGCAGCTCGGTCCAGAGGGAAGGCGGGGAATCGTCGACATGAACGGCGACGGCGAGGTGGTGACCGGCATCGTGCTTTTGCGGAACGGAGAGAACGCCCGCGCGGTCATCGAGCGGGTCGAGGAGAGGCTCGAACAGCTCAAGCGCGGACTGCCCGAAGGCGTCGAAGTGCACGTCTCCTACGACCGCAGCGAGCTCATCGACGACGCCGTGCACACCCTGCAGACCAAGCTCATCGAGGAGATCGTCGTCGTCGCGCTGATCTGCCTGATCTTCCTGCTGCACGTCCGCAGCGCCTTCGTGGCCATCTTCACGGTTCCCCTGGGAATCTTGATGGCGTTCATCGCCATGTATGCCCTGGGTCTCAACGCCAACATCATGAGCCTCGGCGGCATCGCCATCGCCATCGGAGTCATGGTCGACGCCTCGATCGTCATGGTCGAGAACCTGCACAAACACCGGGAGAGATTCCCAGATCGCCAGCAGGCCGAGCTCGTGATCGGCGCCAGCAAGGAGGTCGGCCCGGCGCTGTTCTTCTCCCTGCTGATCGTCACGGTCTCCTTCCTCCCCGTGTTCGCCCTCGAGCAACAGGAGGGTCGCCTCTTCGGCCCGCTGGCGTACACCAAGACCTTCGCCATGGCGTCGTCGGCGATCCTCGCGATCACCGTCATTCCGGTGCTGATGCACTACCTGATCCGAGGAAAAGTCCGCTCAGAAGTGGATAACCCGATCTCCCAGGTCTTCATCCGTCTGTACCGCCCCATCATCTCCACAGTGCTCGCCTGGCCGCGAACCGTGCTCCTTCTCGGCGGCGCATTCGCGGCCCTCACAGTCCTCCCGTTCTCGCAGCTCGGAAACGAGTTCATGCCGCCCCTGAACGAGGGCGATCTGCTGTACATGCCGACCACGCCGCCGGGCCTGAGCGTGACCAAGGCCCGCGAACTTCTACAGCAAACCGACCGAATCATCGCCACCCATCCGCAGGTTGAGCACGTTCTCGGCAAGATCGGACGGGCCAACACCGCTACCGATCCGGCGCCCCTGACGATGATCGAGACCACGATTCTCCTCACCCCCCAGGACGAGTGGCCCGCTGGCAAGACTATCGAGGACATCGCCGCCGATCTCGACGCCATGGTGCAGTTCCCCGGGGTCACCAACGCCTGGACGATGCCCATCAAGACGCGGATCGATATGCTCGCGACGGGCATCAAGACGCCCGTGGGCGTCAAGCTCCTCGGCGACGACCTCGAGGAATTGTCCACGGTCGGCCAAGAGATCGAGGCGGTTCTCAACGGCATTGACGGCACGGCATCGGTCTACTCGGAGCGAGTCACCGGCGGCAACTTCATCGACATTCGAATCCGCCGCGCCGACGCCGCCCGCTACGGACTGAACGTCTCCGATGTCCAGAGCGTCATCACCAGCGCCGTCGGGGGCATGAACGTCACCGAGACCGTGGAGGGTCTCGAACGCTATCCGGTCAATGTCCGGTTCCCCAGAGAGCTTCGAGGAGATCTGGAGGCGCTGCGACAAGTGGCCGTGCACACCCCGATGGGCCACGCGGTTCCCCTCGGGCAGGTGGCGGACATCGCGGTGACCAAGGGTCCGCCCGCGATCAAGAGCGAGAACGCCAAGCGCACAGCCTGGATCTTCGTGGACCTCACGACCAGCGACATCGGCGGGTACGTCGCCAACGCCCGCGAGAGCGTCGACGCTCAGGTGCGGCTGCCGCCCGGCGTGTCGATGGAGTGGTCGGGTCAGTACGAGTACATGAAGCGCGCGAACGAGCGACTGTCGGTGGTCCTCCCCTTCACGCTCGGCGTCATCTTCATATTGTTATACGCCCACTTTCGCCGGATTGGTGAGACGGTGATGGTCATGGTGGGCACGATGGTCTTCGCCCCCATCGGCGGCATCTGGCTGCTGTACCTCGCCGATTTCAACCTCTCGGTCGCAGTCGGCGTTGGCTTCATCGCCCTGGCTGGACTGGCGGCCGAGACCGGCGTGGTCATGATCGTCTACCTCGACGAAGCCTACGAGCGGTTCGTCCGCGAAGGCCGCATGAAGGGCGTTGCCGACCTCCAGCAAGCCATCCTCGAGGGCGCGGTGGAGCGGGTACGTCCCAAACTCATGACCGTGGCCACGACGATGATCGGCCTGATGCCTGTGATGTTCGGCACCGAGACCGGCACCCGGGTAATGAAGCGCATCGCGGCGCCGATGGTCGGAGGCCTCGCGTCCTCGACCATCCTGACCCTGGTCCTGATCCCCGCCCTCTACCTGCTCTGGAAGTCCTACTGGTTGCGCCGTCAGACAACCTGAAGCGGATCGGAGCGGTTCTCCTCGCCGCATTCCTGTTCTCGATAGCGGTTCCGCCGCTGAATCTGCACGGGCTGAACTGGGTGGCCTTTCTCCCCGTCTTCTGGGCATTGCAGGCTGGCAAAACCGCCCAGAACCTGCGCTATGGCTTCCTATACGGATTCATCACGGTCGCGCTGCTCTTCCCGTGGATTGCCGAGACCGTGACGCTGTTTGGAGACCTGCCAGCCGCGGCCGGGCTCGGGATCCTCCTGCTCTTCTCGGCCGCCTTCGGTACGCCCTACGTGCTCATCTGGGGAACAGTGCATCCCTTGCGAGAGCGCCTGGGACCGTGGTGGGTCGCGGTGACCCCGGCTGTGGCGGTGTTGACCGAGTACGGGACCTCGTTCGTCACCCTGTTCCCGTATCAGCACGGATCGACGTTCTACCGGGTTCCGACGCTGATGCAGATCACCTCGGTCACGGGGGTCTGGGGCCTGACCTACCTCATCTACCTGGTCAACTGCGGCCTGGCGGAGGTCCTGTACCGGCGACGAGACGGTACCGCCGAATTCCCCAGGTGGGCCGTGGCGATTCCGCTGCTCGCGGTCGCGTTGGTACTGGCCTTTGGCACCTGGCGGTTCGCTCACATCGAGGCCGCGCTGCAGGAGGCCCCTACCCTGCGCATGGCCCAGATCCAGCTCGAGACGACCATGGTCGAGCGCATGCGTTCCGACGGCCGTCGAACCCTGAAGAAATGGATCGCGGCGACCGCGGAGATCGAGCCCGGAACCGCCGACATCGTCGTCTGGTCCGAAGCGGCCTACCCGTACTACCTCAATGAAGAACCGGACGAGACGCTGTCGGCCCTCGCCAGGAATGGCCAGTTCGAGTTGATCGTCGGCGCGGGGGCGAGGGAGCCCGCACCGGGGGCCAGCAAGGACGACTTCCACACCTTCAACACGGTGTATTTCTTCGATGCCAAGGGCAATCTCGTCGACCGCTACGACAAGATCGTGCCCGTCCCGTTCGGCGAGTACATTCCCGGAGCGGGTCTGTTCCCGCAGCTGGAGGCGCTCATCCCGACCGAGGGCATGTTCCGCCCCGGCGATGTGGCCACCGTCGTCGAGGGAGCGCACGCACGGATCGCATCGCCCATCTGCTACGAGGCGATCTTCGGCAGGATCTGCCGGCGTTTCGAGGAGCCGGATCTCATCGTCAACGTCACCAATGACGGGTGGTTTGGCGACACCGCAGCCCCCCATCAACACGCGATGTTGGCGGTCCTTCGCGCCACAGAGCTCGGGGTGCCGATGTTCCGCGCGGCCTATTCGGGCGTGTCGATGGTGGTCGAGCCCCACGGCCGAATCGTGGCCGAGACCGTGCCCTTTACCGCCGTCAATCGCATCGTCGTCGTGCGCTCCCAGACCTTTTCGACACTGTACGGTCGTCTCGGGGATTGGTTCGTTCTTTTCTGCCTCGGAGTGGTCGGTTTGACAGGTATGTTGTCATCAATCCGGGATGATTGAATCATGGGCGGCATTGCGACCAAGGTCGAAACTGCAAAGACGCTGACGAAAGACCTCGACGAGAGGTTGGCTCGCGACCTCGAGCGACTCCTCATCGCCGAGTACGACAGCGAGGCGATGCGACTCCTGAAAGACGCCGTAGCGGCCCTCCCAGATGGTTTTGATCTCGGCGATCGGGAGTGGCGGAACGCTGTTCTCGACGCCCTCGACCCCTTGTTGGCGGCGAGCGAGGACGGAGAGGACATCGACGACGTGAAGACGACCATGATGCCGAACTACGCCAACTTCGCCCGAGATCTGCGCGACGAGGATTAGCTCGCCCGCCAGGCCCCATCGTAGAGCTTCTCGTGAGGATGGTAGTCGGATTTGTACGACAAATGCCGGCAATCCTCGACATACAGGCCCAGGTACAGAAACTCTCGGCCGGTTCGGCGGCAGAGCTCGATCTCCCGCATGACCGAGAACACGCCCGGCGACAGCTTCGACACGTCCTCGGAGGGATCGAAATAGAAATACACCGAGCTGGCTGCGCGTTGGCCGAGGTCGACGACGCCGACGCCGACCAGCCGATCTTCGACGTAATACCTCATTTCTACGGTGTGGAAACAGGTCTGAACGAGCCAGCTGACATAGCCCAATGGCGTCATCGGCAGGTCGTCCTCGGACACCAACCCGCGCTCGCGCTTGTGCCGGTTGAAGAGGTCCAGCTTCTCCGTAGAGAACGTCGCGCGGCCGATTTCGATGCGGTATCGCCCCTCCCACCTGCGCATCACGCGACGTTGAGATTTGGTCGGAGCAAAGTCTCGAACCCGTACGCGGATGCCCTGGCAGCTCGTGCAGGTCGGACACGCGGTTCGGTACAGGCAGGTCCCGACACGGCGCTCGGCGTTCGCAAAACGCGTGTCAGTCTCGGCGAGGGTCAGCTTGCGAAGCTGCCTGTACAGCGGCATTCGCGCGATCTGCCCGTCCAGATACGGGCAGCGCTGTAGACCGTCATAGACCAGCTTCTGCATGACCTACATCATACCTCGTCTGCCGTCAGTACCGATGAACTGCGGGGATGGGAGTACAGCGTGAAGTGCCTTCAGCGGCCAGTTCCTCGGCGACGCGATCCAACCAGCGAAGCACGCCACCGCGACGCAGGCCCGATCCGCCCTGAATCACCAGAGCCGCCATGAGCAGCTGCGTCGGGCGAGCGTCAAAGTGCGCCATGTGCACACGCAGCTGGTGGAAGCTCTCCGCCTCCCGAAAAACGGATTCTTCCTGCATGACCTTCAATGCCCAGTCCTGGAGGATCAAACCGACGCCATTGTTGCCGTCGAGACATCGAACGGCCTGCAAAGCCGTGGGCGCATCCCGTCGCAAGAGAGACAGCAGCGCCCACCCCACCAGCGTCTCGGGAGCGTCGTCGCTGGTCGGCGATCCCACTCCCCATCCCATCCACGTGTCGATCGCGGCGTCGCACGCACACTGCGTATGGGTGCGTACTGCCGAAAGCACCGCTGCCGCGACCGAGAGGCGCACGCGCTCGTCCCGCGTGGCCTCATCCAGCGTTCTCTCCGAGACATGCAGGATCGCACCCACCATGGAATCTGCCAGTTGCTCCGCCCACTCTGGCAAGGGTCCGTCACCGCGACTGGCGAGGATGCCCAACGCGAGGGCCTCGCCCCCGGCCATGAAGGCGCGCCCTCCATCGCGAGAGCGAACCCGTCTCTGTAGGCGGCGCATCAGACGCGGATCTGGCCAGGCATAAGGTTCCATGCGTAAATCTCCCTGCACAGAGAGTCAATGGTGGTACGAACCAGTGCCGCCGCCATTTGTCCGACTTTGTCGCCGAGCGTCTCACCGCGGTCCGTGAAGGGGATACGATGTGGCCCTGGAGGCCCATCTGCCCGAGGTTCGCGTCCTCAACAGCTACGGTGACATCTCAGCAGCCGACTGGGATGCGCTGGTCGGAGAGCGATCACCTTTTCTCGAACACACGTTCTTGTTCGGGCTCGAGAAGTTCGAGTGTGCGGTCCCCGACGCCGGTTGGGTGCCTCGACCCATTACCGTCTGGGAAGGCAGCCGACTGATCGCCGCCGCCCCCGGATGGGTCAAGATGCACTCCATGGGCGAGTTCGTCTACGACCACTCGTGGGCCGACGCCGCGAAGCGGGCGGGATTCCGCTACTACCCGAAGTTGGTTGTGGCCGTACCGTTTACGCCGGTCACCGGCGACCGCCTTCTCATCGCCCCCGATGTCGATGCGCGAATGGCCCGGGGAGCGCTCCTCGCCGGTCTGAAGGCGGCCACAGAGGGATGCCACGGCCTCCATGTGCTCTTCAACCCCGAAGAGGAGGCAGAGGCCCTGGAGACCGCGGGAGGATTCACGCGGATCCAGTTTCAGTTCCAGTGGAAGAACAGGAACTACAACAACTTCGACGACTTCCTGGCCCAATTTCGGAGCCGGCACCGCAAGAAGATCCGGCGGGAACGGCGCGAGGCGGGACGGCTTCAGATCGAGCGGATCTTGAACCCCAGTGCCGAAGATGTGGCGGCGATGCACAGCTTCTACCGAAACACCTGCTCGCAGTTCGGCCACTGGGGCCGGGTCTATCTGAGCGAGGACTTCTTCGCGTACCTCCAGAAGACGTGGAAGGATCGGCTCCTGTTCGTGCTCGCCCGCGACCAGGGAAAAGTCGTCGCCGGCGCCTTCAACGTGGTCAAGGGCAAGCGCATGTACGGCCGCTACTGGGGCTGCGCCGAAGAGGTGAAGTTCATGCACTTCGAGCTTTGCTACTACCAGACCATCGAGTACTGCATCGAACACGGCCTCGAGGTCTTCGAACCCGGACACGGCGGCGGCCACAAGTACCGGCGCGGCTTCGAGCCAACGATCACCTACTCCTCCCACTGGCTGATGGACCGCCGGCTCCACGAGGGCCTCAAGCACCACACCGTCGCCGAGGCGGAGCACGTCCGCCGTCAGGCCGCTGCGCTCACCGAACAATCACCGCTCAAACAGGCGATAGAGCTATAGAATTCGCTGGAAGAAACCGTATTGCTCGGTCTCCTCGACGGGTCGTGCGTACTGCAACCAGGCCCCGGCAAAACCGGCCATGCCCGCCGCCTGCACGAGAAAGACAGGCAGGTAGCACATGCAACAGGCGGCGATACCGGCGAAGCCGAGGCACAGGGTGGTCACGAACAGCGTGACGCGACCGCCCTTCGCCGCATTCCAGGAGGTGGCGATCGCCTCGAGAGCACCGGCATCGTCGATGCAGATCGGGTACGCGACCAGCAGCAAGCCCAACCCGATGTAGAGGTACACGAAGAAGTTCACCACGACGCCGAGTCCGCCAACCATCACCGCAACCGAGACCTGATCGGCGGCCGCGAGACCGATGCCAGCGGCGAGGAACGGGCCGATGGTGATCGACATCAGCGGCAGATATGCGCCGAAGATCAGCACGAAGTAGAGCAACAGCCGCAGGGTCGGGGTGACCTGCGTAAAGAGGGCCCCAAAGCTGACCTCGTCATTGCGGATGAAGTGCGCAAAGACGACGATCGAACCGGCCAGAACGAGCTGCTGAACGGGAATCATCGCCAGGGACACGACGATGCTACCGAGTTGAGAGAAGGCCTGCGCCAGCTCGACCGGCAGATCAGCGCTGGCCACAACGGCCCCGAGCGGGATCTGGAGAATCGGGCCGACCAATTGCACCACGAGCTGCATGGCGAACCACAGGAAAGCGACCAGAATCACCAGCGCAGGCTGATCGGACAGCATTCCGAATCCAATTCGGAAGACGTTGTCGACCGAGAACGCCTCGTTGATGGAGAGCCCATCGCCATAAGAGGGATCGCCCAGGTAGATCCCCTCCTCACCGTAGGGATCGGCGCCGCTGCTCCAGACTTCATCAGACATGTGATACTCCCCCCAAGACCCCTAGCCAGGTTCAGGAACCACGGACATGACATGGTCACTATCAAGTACTGCGTAGTTTGAAACTACTTGCCTCGTGCCGCCCGGGTGGCGGCCGCAATCACTGACGCAACTGGCGTCGAAGTGGAGCTCATCAAGGGTTCCAAGGGCATATTCGAGGTCAGCGTCGACGGTGACGTCGTCGCAGAAAAATCCCGTGGCGCCTTTCCCGAACCGGCGGCCTGCGTCGAAGCCGTGCGCATCCGAGTCCAAGACTCCGGCCGATAAATCGGCCTAGCCCCCAGCTTCTTTGACCGCCGTGAGCTCGATCACGTCTTTGTAGTCGCGGAGTCTGGGAGCCAGGCGTACTCGCACCTTTTCGTGGATTGGGGCCAACAATCGCCACGCGGGCATCACCCACAACGAGGCCTCTCCCGAAGGCAGAGTGGCACCCGTTTGGGCACCTGATGCGCCGGCGCTGGTGGGGTACATCAGACCGCCGGGATCATCGCCGAAGTTCGGGTTGTCATCGTCGTGGAAGGAGTCGTGCAGCTGGGCCGATTTGTAGGCCACCACCGGCCGCCCGAAGCTCAGGTCGCCGTGCACGTTGAGCGTGGCCTTGCCCATCCACCGCTGCGGAGGCCGAAAGACGACGGTGCCTTCGGGCTTGTCGACGGTCTTGTAGCCCATGGCCTCCATGTCGCGGATGATCGCCGAGCGGGCCTGCTTGATGGCGTGATCTCCCCACACCGTGATCTCCAACGCGGCGGCGTCGGCGGGCGGGTCGTCGTCGGCGTGCGCGAAAGTCAGCAGGAGCAGGAGGGCGATCATCTCCGGGGCTCTAACGCGAGGAACCGGCGGTGGCTGACCCACGGGGTGTCGGCGACAGCGAACCGCAGGGAAGCGTCTCGGTCCGCCGGCTCTGCATAGTTCACTCCCACCCGCGGCCCCACCAACACACCGTCGGGACGGCCTCCCTCCAGGATGCCCACGCCAGCGGGTTCACAGAGATCGTGACCGCTCCAGGAGGTGTCGATCCCCAGGGCGGCTCCGACCTTGCCGGGCCCGGTCAACAGGACCGGTCCCGTCTTGTCACCACGTCGTTTTCGGATCACTTCCAGCCCCCGAACGGGCTCGGCAGCCCGGATCAGGACTGCCGCCCCCTGCCCTTCGACTTCGCAAACCACGTTCACCATCTGATGAACGCCGTAGCAGAGGTAGACGTACAGATGGCCCGGCGGACCCCACATCGCCGCATTCCGCCTCGTTCGGCCAAAGCGCGTGTGGCTGGCGGTGTCCGGCGTTCCGTACGCCTCGACCTCGGTGATTCGCAGGGTCACCGGGCCATGGCGCAAATGAGCCCCGAGCAGCTCTCTAGCGACCTCGGCGACCGGCCGGGCGTAGAATGCCCTGGACCGCTCAGCCGCCATCGGCGAAGGCCTGCAGCTTCTTCCGATAGCGAGGCGCGCGCACGTCGAGACCTTCAGCGGGAGCAGCGATTTCAGCGAGCACGGCCTCGGCTCGCTTGGCGGCATCGGCAGATCGGTCGAGCCCGACCAGGGCTTCGCAGACCAGGGCCGCACAGCGCAGCCTGTTGTCTCCCCACCCGGCCTCGACGCAGGCCTCCCCAGTCTTCAGAGCCATTTCGAAGTCCTCGGCGCGCAGGTGGATACCCGCCTCCTTGAGGAGGAAAGTCGGCTCGTCCGGGAACGACTCTTGAACCCCGTGAAGGAAGGACAAGGCACCTGGGACATCTCCGCTCTTCTCCAACAAGCCGGCCAGGGAGGTGTACAGGGCGCGGTCGCGAAACGGTTCGCCAGTGAAGCCGGCGCGAAGTGCCGAAGCCGAGGCCGCGTACAAGAGGGGGTCGTCATCGGCGATGATGGCGCTGAAGTAGAGCAAGTCAGAGGCCTTTTCGCCCTCGGCGTCTACCAGCGCCCGGGAGATGGCCAGCTCGAGGACTTCGGTTCCGCCGTCCTCGGACGACAATTTGCTGGCGCCGGGGAGCCAGTCCAGCGTTCTGTCAGGGGCATTATCGGCGAGCCAACTGGCGTCTTCGATGGTCGGCGCGGTGAGGGCTCTCGCCAACCTGAGCTCGAGAGTGGGCTCGGCCTCCTCGGCGCGAGCAATCCAAATATCCGCCCCTTTCTCCCTCTGCTTCGCCAGGTTCCAGGCGATCAGGCCGGCCTCGGGCGCAGCGATGGTCGTCGGATCCACCTCCGTGTAGTCGATGGCGGGCTCGGTCTCCCGGGCCGTATCTGTGAGCCAGCGCACGAAGTCCTCGCGGCCGGAGAACCCCACCTCGCGGCTGATCTCTCGACCCTTGGCGTCGGCGACGACGACCGTCGGATAGCCACCGACGTGGTAGCGGTCCTTGAGAGCCCACGACCGGGCGTCGTCGGCATCGAGCACGACGATTTCGTACTCGTCCAGGATCGCCGGGGGGTTCTCGGCGTGCAAGACCTCGGCGGCGAGCTGATTGCACGGTGGGCACCAGACGGCCGAGAAGTCCAGCAACACGCGTCTATCTGTGCCTTTTACCGCCGAGAAGGCCGCATCGGCGAGGGCTTGGGCGTCGGTGTGGAATGCTGGACCTTCAGTCGAGTGAGTCGGCTCGGCTTCTGGCACGGCGACCTGGAGGTCCACGGACCCCTTCTTTTCCTCCGGAATGTCACCTCGCACCGCCAGCGCGAGCTGCTCACAGACGCCGTCGGCCTTGTCGCACAGGGTCACTTTCAGGTCGCCCTCGACGCGCTCTCCACGAACCGCCCACAAGTCGATGCCCCCCACGATTCGGTCGCCAGAGACGGCATAGGTGACCTGTCGATCGGCCCAGCGAACCGACACATCCGCAGGTGCATCGGGGGAGATCTCGAATCCATCTGGAGCTACGACCGAGAGCGCACCACCCTCTCCCTTCCAGGTCACGTCGACTTGGGGGAGCGCGCCCCCGTACGCAACACTCATGCAAAAGAGAAGCATGTGGCCAGTGTATCCCCATACGAGATAGCAGGCGGAGGCTCTTCCGAGGAGGCCCTTTTGCGCACCGCCATTTTCCTGACTGCCCTCGCCCTCACTGGTTGCAATACCGCGAAGGTCGAGGCCCCGCCGCCCGTGCCGGGCCACATCGAGCAGACCGGCGACGTGGTCTTCACCATCAACGGCGACAAGAAGGTCACCCAGAACATGATGGACGCGGTGACCGCCCAATTCCCCGCAGATCAACTCGAGAAAATGAAGGCCAGCGGTCAGATGAAGGGCTTCTACGACCAGCTCGCGCTGGGAGAGTTGCTGTACGCCAAGGCCGTCGAGGAGAAGCTGCACGAAGACCCGATGGTCCTCGCCGGTCTGTCCATGTCCTCGCGCCAGTACATGGCCGGCATCGTCGTCCAGCGCACTGGCGACAAGGCCGTCAATCCCGACGCCATCGCCAAGTACTACGAGGACCACAAGGTGCAGTACGCGCGGCCCCAGGTCGAGGCGCGTCACATCCTCATCGAAGAGGAGTCCAAGGCCAACGAGGTGCTCGCCAAGGTCAAAGCCGGCGGCGACTTCGCCGCGCTCGCCGTCGAGTTCTCAAAGGACACTGGCAGCAAGGCCAAGGGCGGATCCGTCGGTTGGTTCGAGAAGGGCCGCATGGTCGAAGAGTTCAGCAACGCCGCCTTCGCCGCCGAGAAAGGCGCGATTGTCGGCCCCGTCGAGACCCGCTTTGGGTTCCACATCATCGAAGTCCTCGACAAGCGCGACGCCACACCCCTCGAAGAAGTGAAGCCGCAGATCGAGCAGGCGGTACGCAAAGAGGCCATCGATGGCTTCCTCGAGGGCCTGAAGAAAGACCTCATCGTCGTGACGGCCGACGGCGCCGACGCGGCAGCGACCCCACCGGGCGGACAGCCGTCGGCTGCACCCGGACTACCGCCAGGTCATCCACCCACTGGCAAGCAAGCCCCGCCGCCGCGCACTCCGCCCAAGGGCAAGGCGAAGGGAAAGAGCGCGAAATGAGCAAGCCCTGGGTCGTCGTTCTCGGAGCCTCCTCGGGCTTCGGAGCCGCCACTGCACGCGCTTTCGCCGCCGCCGGGCATCCCATCTTCGGAGTGCACCTCGATCGGCGCAGCACCATGCCCGCCGTCGAAGCGCTCATCGAAGAGCTGCGCGGCCATGACGTGAAGGTGCTCTTCCACAACGGAAACGCCGCCAGCGACGACGAGCGCACCAAGGGTATCGACGCGCTCGCGGCGGCGATGGACGAAGGCGACACGGTCGGAGTCCTCCTGCACTCCCTGGCCTTCGGAACCCTGCGTCCCTACTTCGGCGACCGGGTGATCGGGCGCCGACACATGGAGATGACCCTCGATGTGATGGCGAATTCTCTCGTCTACTGGACGCAGGATCTGGTCTCCCGCGAACTGCTGGCCTCGGGCGGCCGCATCTACGCAATGACCAGCAGCGGTTCCCTCGCGGCGTGGCCCTCTTACGGCGCCGTCTCGGCGGCCAAGTGCGCGTTGGAATCCCACATTCGACAGCTCGCCGTCGAGCTCGCTCCCAGCGGGATTACGGCGAACGCGATCATGGCCGGGGTGACCATCACGCCGGCGTTGGAGAAGATCCCAGGGTCCGACCTGATCGTGGAGAAGGCCATCGCACGCCATCCCCACGGCCGACTGACAACGCCCGAAGACGTGGCCGAGTGCCTCGTCTCTCTGAGCGGGCCGGGCACCGCATGGTTGACGGGCAACGTGCTCAAGGTCGACGGCGGCGAGGCCATCAGCGGTTAGATCATCGGTATGCCGGCCCTGCCGATCTACCTGGACAACCACGCCACGACCCGCGTCGATCCGCGCGTGCTCGAAGCAATGCTGCCCTACTTCACCGAGGTCTATGGCAACGCGGCCTCCCGTGGGCACAGCTTCGGATACCAGGCAAAGAACGCCGTAGAAGCCGCGCGTGCGCAAGTCGCCGGCCTCCTCGGCTGCAGCGCCAAGGAGATCGTCTGGACATCCGGCGCCACCGAGTCCAACAACCTCGCGATCCAGGGCGTCGCGCGCGGACACAGCGACCGCGGAAGACACCTCATCACCGTAGCGACGGAGCACAAGGCCGTGCTCGACACCTTCGCCTCGCTGGCCAAAGAGGGCTTCGACGTCCAGATCCTGGACGTGAGGCGCGACGGGACCCTCGATCTGGATGCGCTCGGCGCTGCGATCCGGTCCGACACCGTGCTGTTCTCGGCAATGGCGGCCAATAATGAAGTCGGCGTGCTGCACGACCTGCAGGCCATCGGCGCGATCTGTCGGGATCGGGGGGTCGTCTTCCACACCGACGCGGCACAGGCGACGACCGTCAACCCACTCGACGTGAACGCCACACAGATCGACCTGCTCTCCATTTCCGCGCACAAGATGTACGGACCCAAGGGCATCGGTGTCCTGTACGTGAGGAGGGGCCGACCGCGGATGAAGCTGGCGCCCATCCTCCATGGCGGCGGACACGAACGCGGCCTCAGATCCGGGACCCTCGATGTGCCTTCCATCGTCGGAATGGGCGTGGCGGCCGAGCTTGCCGCCGCGGGACTCTCTGGGGTCGGCGACTTGCGGGCGCGGCGTGACCGGCTCTACAAAGGCCTGAACGCGGGCCTCAGCGGCGTGCATCTCAACGGACCGGCACTCGATGACCGCGCCGCGAACAACTTGAACGTCTCGTTCGAGGGCGTAGAAGCCGAGGCGCTGCTGATGGCCATCCGCGAGATTGCGGTTTCCACTGGCTCTGCTTGCACATCGGCGACCCTCGAACCCTCCCACGTTCTGCGGGCCATGGGGGTGTCCGACGCGCTGGCCCACACCTCCATCCGCTTTGGACTCGGCCGGTTCAACACCGACGACGAGATCGATTACGTTGTGGACAAGATCGCCGTCAAAGTGACGGAACTGCGGGCATTGAGCCCCCTGTACGAAGACCAACCGGAGACCGCAACATGGCCGTGACCCTCACCAATGCCGCCGTCGAACGCGTCGTCGAGATGGTGGAAAGCAAGGATGCAAAGTGGCTTCGCCTCAGCGTCAGCAGTGGCGGTTGTACCGGACTCAACTACGTCCTGGACTGGGTCGCCGCCCCAACCGAAGGCGACAAGATCTTCGAGATCGGCCCCGCACGAGTCTGTGTGGAGAGGAAGTCCTACCTCTTCCTGAACGGGATCGAACTCGATTATCAGGCCGATTTGGTCAGCCAGGCGTTCGTGTTCAACAACCCCCTGGCGACCAAGTCCTGCAGCTGCGGAGAGTCGTTCGCGGTGTAGCGTCGCGTTCGTGGCCACGTGTAGTATCGCCGCATGCTGACCGCCTCCCACTTCGTAGCGACCTATCCCCTCTTCACGCTGTTGCTCTCGGTCTCGGCCGTCGTCGGTGTCGCCGTGTTCGGCCTGTTCATCCGCGACGCATTCATCCAGCGCCGTCAGGCGATCATCCACAACTTTCCCGTCGTGGGCCACCTGCGCTACTTGATGGAGCAGATCGGCCCCGAGCTGCGGCAATACTGGGTTGCCAATGACAAGGAGGAGCTGCCCTTCAACCGCTCTGAGCGAAGCTGGGTCTACGCCTCCGCCAAGGGCCAGAACAACACCTTCGGGTTCGGGACCAGCGAAGTCCTGTACGGCACCGGATACCCGATCATAAAGCACGTGGCGTTCCCGTTTCCCGACACCAAAGCGACCTACATCGGCGGCGACAAGACTGCGATTCCGTGCACCAAGGTCATGGGCGCAAGCCACAAGCGACGCCGGTTGTTCCGCCCTAAATCCGTAATCAACGTCTCCGCCATGTCGTTCGGATCGCTAGGTCAGAACGCCATTACGGCAATCAATCGTGGCGTGAAGGAGGCCAACGCCTACCACAACACAGGCGAGGGCGGAGTGAGCCCCTACCACGAACAAGGCGCCGACATCGTCTGGCAGCTGGGCACCGGGTACTTCGGCGCCCGGGGCGACGACGGCAAGTTCTCTCTGGACGTCCTCGCAGCCAAGGTCGAGTCGAATGAGAACATCCGCGCCATCGAGATCAAGCTCTCACAGGGCGCAAAACCGGGCAAAGGCGGCATCCTCCCCGGGGCCAAGGTGACTGCCGAGATCTCGAAGATCCGCGGCATCCCCATCGGCAAGGACTGCATGTCCCCGAACGCACACACCGAATTCGGCACGGCCGACGAGCTCATCGACTTCGTGGAGATGATCGCCGAACGAACTGGCCTACCGGTCGGGATCAAAGCCGCCGTCGGCCATCTGAACTTCTGGCGCGATCTCGCCAACCGCATGAAGGAGCGCAACCAGGGACCCGACTACATCCAGATCGACGGCGGCGAGGGCGGAACCGGAGCCGCCCCCCTGACCTTTTCGGATCACGTCTCCCTGCCGTGGAAGATCGCCTTCGCTCGAGTTTTCCAGATCTTCCAGGACCTGGGGATGGAGGAGGAAGTCGTGTGGATCGGCAGCGGAAAACTCGGCTTCCCCGACCGCGCGGTCGTGGCGTTCGCGATGGGCGTCGACATGATCTGCGTAGCGCGCGAGGCCATGATGGCCATCGGCTGCATCCAAGCGCAGAAGTGCCACACCGGCCACTGCCCCGCCGGAGTCGCCACCCACGACACCTGGCTCCAGAAGGGGCTGGATGTCGAACTCAAGGCCGTACGAATGCAGAAGTATCTGCAGACCTTCCGCAAGGAGCTCATCGCCCTCGCTCACGCCGCTGGCTACGAACACCCCGGCCAATTCACGTCTGAGGACGTGGAGTTCTCGACGGGCGTGAACAAGTTCAGCACCCTCGCGGACGTGATCGGCTACCACGCCAAGCCGCATCCGTTCACGACCATGGCCGACTACGGGACCGACGACCCCAATCCTAGGGTCACTGAAGAATGAGCTGTCCGTTGGCCTGTTTGACCCACGTCTTGCAGCCGACATCACTGTCTTTCGAGACCATGCGCCCATCGGGACAACGCATCCACCCCTCGGCCGTGTCGCCGCTCTGACCGATGGGCACGGAGATGGCCTTCGGACCCTCTTCGAGCCAGATCAGCCAGTCCTCTTCCATCTGCTCGAGGCCGCCCTGGTAGTCCTTTTCCACAGCCCGCAGAGCGTCCGTATCCCCGCGCCCCATCTGGTACCGAATGAGGATGTCCTTGAAGAGCGCCTTGCCCTGCATGGTGGACAGCAGGAAGTGGGACAGCGCCCACCCGTACGCGTAGCGGGCGCCGGCGTCACGACTGCCCAGCTGATTCCAAGCGGGATTGGCCTTGATGACCGACTCGGCCGACTGCCATCGACCCGCCTTCTGTTCGGCACGCAGCCATCGAACCGTCTGCGCCCTCGGGTCGAGGTAGATGCTGTTGCCGCTCACCCGTGCGTTCTCGAAGCACTCAGCGAGCCCCTCATTGGCCCACTTTGGCGGTCGAACCCGGGCAGAGCCCATCAGAAAGTGCGATGACTCGTGCAGGAAGACGGACATCATCGCATCGGTGCTGGTGTTGCCCCACAACACGCCGAGGTTCGGGTTCTGGGTGAAGAAGCCAGTGGACCAGTGGGGCGCATTGATGGATTTGGCGTACGCGTCGTAGTCGGAACGGTTCCCGAGGATCCGGATCTTCACTTTTACGGTCTGTGGGAACTCGATGCCAAAAACGCCGCTGTAGAAGCCGAGCATACGATTGAGGGTGCGCTTCAGGTTGGAGCGAGTCTCCTGGCTGATCGCGTAGTCGACGGCTTCGACCTTCATCTCCAGTGTGGGCTGAGCGCCCATCGCCGGCAGTGAAAGGAGTAGTAAGAGGAGCCACATCCCTGTTGACTTAGCGCGCTGGCGAGATAACAGCCCTGGCTCGTAGCAACTGCGAGACCCTAGAGGTGGCCCATGGCCAAGAAAAAAGATGCGCGTCAGGTGATTCACTTGGAATGCACAGAACAACGCGGAAGCGGCGTTCCGGGCATGAGTCGTTACACGACTCAGAAGAACAAGAAGAACTCGCCTTCCCGCCTCGAATTGAAGAAGTACAACCCCTACCTCCGTCGCCACACTGTCCACAAAGAAGTGAAATAGGCAGACGGAAGTGACCGGCAGGTGGCCCACGATCGCTCCGATCAGCCCCCATCTGCCAGAACCTGCACCCCTGGAGACCAGAAATGGCTCGATATCGTGGACCCCGGCTCAAAAAGTGCCGGGCCGTGGGCACGGTGCTTCCCGGCTTGACGACCGCGGCGACTCTCGATCGCCCGTTCCCACCCGGTGAGCACGGTACCCGTAGACGCTCAAAACCCTCCGACTACAAGATCCGCCTCGCCGAGAAGCAGAAGGCCCGTTGGCACTTCGGCATCCTCGAGAAGCAGTTCCAGCGCTACGTCAAGAAGGCGAGCAAGCTCAAGGGACCTTCCGGTCTCAACCTGATGCGACTGCTCTCCTCCCGCCTCGACAATCTCGTCTGGCGGATCGGCCTGACCCGCACCATCCCGGCTGCCCGTCAGCTCATCGTGCACGGTCACATCACCGTGAACGGTCGCCGCGTCGACCGGCCCTCGTTCCACGTCAAGCCCGGTGACGAGATCGCCGTGCGTGAAAAGACCCGGAGCAAGAGCTTCGTCACCGACGTCATCGAGCAGTCCAGCACGCTTCCGCGCCCGACCTGGCTCGACTTCGACCCGGCGAAATGCACGGGCAAGCTCACCGCGATTCCCGATCGCGCCGACCTCCCGTTCGACCTGAACGAAGCCGCCATCATCGAGTTCTACTCGCAGAAGCTGTAGTCCTCGGACGCCGTTTCAGCGAAGAGCCCCGGAGTCGAGAGACTCCGGGGCTTTTTCGTGCGTAGGCTCTCCAATGATGGATCATCCGCGCCGGACGCCAGCCTATTCTCTGACGCTGGCGAGCACCGGTATCCGCGCGGCAAGGCCCGACTGGAGAATGGCCGCCGCTCCGGGCATCGTCAGCAACTCGTACGCCGCCTCTTCGCGACCCGCACGCTGACGCATCGCCCCGATCAACGCCTGATGCAGGCCACTCGAGCTCTGACCCAGGAGCCGCTCGCCGAACTCGATGGCGTCGGCCTCGCCATCTTCGGTGAGCACGATGAGGATTCGCACCGCATCCGCCTGGCCCTGGACCGCTCTCGCCGCGCGCCCACTCATGGCCTGAGCCACCAGGATCCGCGCTGGCTCCGGCTCTCCCTGCAGCACGCGCACAAGGGCGAGGCCGACCCGGGCGTGAGCTCCCGCCTGACCCGAGTCGATGCCCACCAGCCAGCGAGCCGCGTCGTCGAGCTCTCCCTTCTGGAGGGCGACCGTGCCGAGATTGAGCTTGGCCACCGTTCGGGTCTTGCGACTCACCGTCGGGCTGGCAGAGAGGACCCGCAGCGCCTCCCTGGCCTCCACATCCCGGCCGAGCTCGAGCGCCTCGAGGGCACGGGTCAGCCTGTGCGTGGACCAGATTCTAAGGCTCGCCCACGCCATGCCCAGCGCTGCGACGCCGAAGGCGAGGGCCGGAATAATAGAACTTGTCCCCACCGAACCGACGATCATCAGCCAGAGTACTGCGGGCATTGCGATGACGATGGGCAGCGCGTACAGGCCACCGTGCAGTGGGCGACTGCTTCGGCCACGGCCGTCGAGCACCTCTGGACGTGCGGCCGCCCAGACCCGCTCGAGCCGGAACGCCAGCGCGCCGAGCAC
>Ga0315336_1002396_pt1 | contig 28882 bp, 24 predicted proteins | sample ASW5metaG_FD_204512 | JGI IMG/M metagenome (GOLD analysis project Ga0315336, IMG submission 204512) | Ammonia-oxidizing marine archaeal communities from Monterey Bay, California, United States - ASW #5 | ecosystem: Environmental > Aquatic > Marine > Intertidal zone | place: USA: California... | reverse complement strand
CCGTGTCCCCCGCGCCATACAATACGACCCGTTTCGCGTCCTCGACGTGCCGACGGGACCGCTTGAGGTGGAGTCGTCCGCTCAGCCGGGAACCGCCGATGAGCAACATCGAGGCCATCCAATAGATTACGAAGACGCTCCGCGGCACGCCTTCAAGCCGAAAGAGCAAGAAGAGTATGAGGCAGGAGGCGAGGACGGAGAACGTGGCACTCTTGATGACGGCCAAGGCGGTTGCGATGCTGGTATAGCGCAGAATACCGGAAAAAAGCCCGTGCAGAGCGTGCACCAGAAGCGAAACAGCGAGGACTACTGGAAGCGTCCGCACTATCGTATCGGAGTAAGACAGCATCCGTTCCCCTCCGAGGCGCAACCAAAACGCGAGGAAGTAGGCTCCCGAGAGGAGCAGAGCATCGAGTGCCACGAGGAGCAACTTCTGTCTTCTCATGGGTGGGAACCTCTCCTACACAGTGCGTTTTCCATGCCCCAGAGGATGCCGCCAATCACGAGAAAACACCAGAGCTTCGTCGACGGGTGGTCGCTTTCTGGGCCAGCGCCTCCGGCGCGTCTGGCGGTACTCGACCGTGTCACGGTACCAATCCCTCCCGGTATGTTGGGAAGGCGGGCCGGAAACCGAGCTCGAGGCGGGCTTTGCGGTTCGAGCAGCGCTTTCCGAGCTCCGCGGGTCTCGAGGGCAGGCTCGGCTCCGGGAGTCCTGCCTGGCTGGCGGCGTAGCCGAGAAACTCTCCGCGACGGACGGGTTCGTCGTCGACGACGAGATAGATCTCTCCAGCACGCCCTCTCTCGAAAGCCAGGACCACTGCGCTCGCGGCATCCTCGACGCGTATCCAGTTCATGTAAGCCTCGCGACCCCTTCGGGAGAGACGCTCGCGCATGTCGGGGCGGCCCAGCCACTCGACGGGCGATCTCCCAGGGCCGTAGAGTCCACCGAGCCGCAGAATCACAACCGGAAAGTCCTCCCTACGAGAGAATTCCAAGAGATCCTCTTCACCTTTGCAGAGGAGCTGCGGGCGCTTGGTGCCGGGGTTGGTGGGACTGTCTTCGTCGACCGAGGCCCCATCATTCTGGGCATAGACACCGGTGCTCGAGATGAACACGAAGGCGCGTGGACACGCCTCGCGCTCCCGAAGAAGGCGTGCGCACGCAAGGGCACCGGACGCGAAGGCGAGCTCGGGATCTCCATCCTTGCCCGCCGCCACAGCATAGAGGACGAAGTCATGGGGTCGCTTCCACAGCGTGCTGGCCGCCGGATCCTCGAGGTCGAGAATCGCTGGCTTGAATCCGAGGGCCTCGAGCTCGGCAAAGCGTTGTGAATTTCTCGTGGTCCCCGTTACTATCATGCCCTGCCCGTGGCACATCGTGCCCACGCGGGTTCCGAGGTAGCCGCAGCCGAGGATGAGGACGTTAGAAGGTGCCATGTCTGCCAAAGTGCCTGTTCAAGTTAACTCTTTCCGTGACGATTTCCCACTGCCGTACAGCGCCACGAGAGCCGCGATGGCGTTTACCTTTTTGGAGGTGCGGGCGATCGATGCTTCGGACGACACTTTTCGGGTCCGCTCGCGGCATCCCGCGCCACTCGCGGAATCCGTGCGACGACGGGGGATTCGTACCCCGCTGCTTGTCGAGCGTAGGGGGGAGCGCTACCGGCTCGTCTCGGGCTGGGGTCGCTGGGAGGCGCGAGTTGAGAACGCTTCTCTCCCTTGTTTCGTTCTTCCCGAGGACCTCTCCCGTGAAGCCGTCTGGGACATCTTTCTTCGCGACAACGAGGCGTGGAACGTGGTCGAGATCGGGCGAGTCCTTCGCAGGCTCACCGACCTTCCGGGCTTGGACCCCGAGCGCATCGTGAAGGAAAAGCTCCCCCTCCTCGGCGCACGGGCATCCCAGGAGCTGTACCGTCGCCACCTGCGTCTCCTCGAGCTGAGCCCCGAGGCACAGCTCTTCATCGAGGAAGAGAACTTACCGCTTCGCCGCGCCACGGTCTTCTTCAAGCTGCCTGCCGATGCCCTCGATCTTCTGCTCTCCTCTACACGCGAGCTACGCTTCACCCTCAACGAGCTCGGTGAGGTGCTCGAGATGCTCGAAGAAGTCGCACACCGTGACGGGGTCCCGGCTGCAGAGCTCATCCGGGCACTCAGAGTCGGCACCCCGGAGAAGGAGTGCTTCCGGCGCGAGTTGCGCGAGCGACGGTATCCCGAGCTGAGCCGCTATCGAGAGCGCCTCCAGAAGCTCGAGGATGAGATGTTGTTCACCGTGCCAGTAAGGATCAAGTGGGATGCACAGCTCGAACGGCCAGGGGTTCGGCTTCTGGTGGATCTCGCTGAGCCTGGCGCTGTTGACGTTTTTGAACGCGAGCTTGCGGTGAACCGCGGGGTGTTGACGCGGTTTTTCGAGATTCTGTGAAGAGAAGAAGATTTTGTAAAAGAAGAAAGATCGGGAACGGGAAAGGGAAAGGATGATCCAGACAAACCTGGCGAAAATTCTTATTGAGGCGGAAGTCGCTGGCACGGAGGTCGCCTCCTCCATCCGGCGGAATGCGCACCGGGTGGAGGTTCTGGAACTGCCTGCTTCCGCTGTCGAGGAGCAGTTACGACACCTGGGCCTGACGCAGGGAAAGCGCGTTCTGCTCGTCAAGGAGTTCCGCGGACGCTTTTTCAAGCAGTGCCAGGGGCTGAAGGCGGACTACGCGTGTTGCAACCTACACACGCTTGCCGAGGCGAACGGTTGTGCGATGGAATGCACCTACTGCATTCTGCAGTATTACATGACGACCCCGCACCTTTCCGTCTTCGCGAACCTTCGGGATTTCGGGGAGGAGATCTCCCGCGTTATCGCAAGCCAACCCGACCGCCTGTTCCGCATTGGCACCGGTGAGCTCTCCGACAGTCTCCTCCTGGATCCGCTGACCGAGTCGACGCGTCACATGGTTCCCTTCTTCCGGCGCCTTCCCAACGCCGTGCTCGAGCTAAAGACCAAGACGGACAACGTGCAGAACCTCCTCGACCTCGAGCACGGAGGGCGGACGGTGGTCTCCTGGTCGGTGAATCCCCCGAAGGTGGTGTCGACGGAAGAGTTGAAGACCGCCACCCTGGAAGACCGGCTGCGTGCAGCTTCACAGGTGGCCCTGCACGGTTATCCGGTCGGGTTTCATTTGGATCCCATGATTCACCACCCGGACTGGAAGGCAGGCTACGCCTTTCTCGTGGACGCGCTTCTCGACGCTGTTCCGCCCGCTCGCATCGCCTGGATCAGTCTTGGCACCCTTCGTTTCCCGCCAGAAATGAAAGCCACCATCGAGGCTCGCTTTCCTCGTTCCGAGCTTCGTTATGGGGAACTCGTGCGTGGTACGGACGGCAAGGTACGCTATCTCCGTCCGCTGCGGCTAGAGATGTACCACTGGGTGGTGGAACGGCTGCGCCGGCGACTCGGTCAAGAGTCCGCTCCGATCGTGTACCTGTGCATGGAGTCCCCGGAAGTCTGGAAGCGTGTCTTCCACGAGCCGGCACCGACAAACGCCGAGCTCGAGTTTCGCTTCGCGGAAAATTACCAGCGTCGGTTTCCAGAAGCACAGTTTTTGCCCCCACTGCTCGAGGACTACCACGGATTCGACGCGGCGCGGTCGCAGACTGCGTTTGTGGCGGTGGAGGACTTCGGATTGTAAGGGGCTATCACGCGAGGATGGTGGCGATGACCCCGGACAATACGATCGCGTCGAACGTCCCCGCACCCCCGATGCTTGCGATTCCTACGGGGCTCGACTTCATGTCGCGCAGGTGAAGCAGATTTCCACCGACAAGTGGGCCGAGGACGCCGGCCACGTAAGCAATGGGCGGTGCAGCCTGGGACTGTAGGAGCAATGCCGAGGCGGCTGCCACCAGGGGCGGAAGCAAGCCCGGCAAGGCAATCCCGACTCCTTGCAGAGGACGCGCGAGCTTCCAGCAGACGGCAACGTTGATACTGACCGCGAGCAGTAGGGCCATCAGGCTCGAAAGAGGTTTCTCGGTCTGGACGAGCAGGCTCACTTGATATAGGACCAGGAGCATCGGAATGACGCAGCCACCGACGTTCACGGCGACAACGCAGTACTTGCGCAGATGTTGGAGGTGTGGGAGAACCCCCCCGAGTCCAAGAACCGCCAGGGGGTCCACTTGCACGAAGCGCTTGCAGGGGATCTTCCGGATCGGGATGTTGATGGCGCTGCCGACGAGCATGGCGAGAAAAAGAAGGAACGCCACATCCGGTGCAATCCCGAGCTTCCCGAGCGCCACCTGGACAGCCGCGAAGAAGAGAAGCGGCAAGAGGAGGACGAGACCGATGGCAACGCATAGGGTCAGGCAGCCCAGGGGATTCATGAGGAGAAATTGTCGGCCGTCGACCGCAAAAGAAAAGGGGTAACCCGGATTTCTCACCTTGCCCGCGACCAAGGCGGGAGCGGGCAACTTCTTCGCGCTGGACTTACCCCCACTCCGTCGAGCTCACGCGCCTTGCCAGGCCGCCATTTGCGGCGTCTCGCTACGGAACCCGGTGAGAAACCCGGGTTATTTTCCCCGCTCGAAAACGAGGATGTGCTGCCGCGGGAGAAAGCTCTTCACCTCTACGAAACGAAACCCTGCCGGTTCGATTTCCCCTCGAATCTGCTGGACGGTCGTGCGGTGGAGGGGCTTTATCGGCACGAACGGGTCCTCGCCCCGAAACTCCACGAGGACGAGGCGGCCTGCGATTCCGTTCTCGGTTCCCGTCTTGAGCGACCTCCGCACCCGCTCGAGGATCTCGGCGGGTCTTGAAAGCTCGTGATAAACGTCGACGAGGAGGGCGAGGTCCACGGCGCCGTCTGGCAGGCGAGGGTCGCTTTCGGTAGCGAGCAGGGTCGTCACGTTCTTGATCCCCTTTCTGGCCATGTTTCCGCGGAGCAGCTTGAGCATTTCCGGCTGCACGTCGGTCGCGAGCACCCTGCCTGAGGGCCCCACGCGTTCGGCGAGGCGTAGGCTGAAGTAGCCCGCTCCCGCGCCCAGATCCACCACCGTAGAACCCTCGCGGATTTCGAGGGAATCGAGCGTTTTTTCGGGAAGCTCGGTCTCCTCGCGCTCGGCACGCATCAGCCAGTCCGCTCCCTGATAGCTCATCACGGGAGCCACCTGGCGACCGCGGTAGAAGCCCTTCTCGGGCGCTAAACCGGGCAGGCACCCCGCGTCGTGCGGACGCAAACCCTCCACGGCAAGCGGCAGGTATTCCGGGATGCGGATCGCCGGGTGCTCGCCGCTGACCCATTCCAGAGCTCTGGCGACCAGAAACGACAGCGCGTCCCTTTCACGGGGGTCCCCTTCATGGGGGTCCCTTTCACCGTGGGGCTCGCCCGGGCCAGCACCAGCGGTCGGCTCGAGCGCGAGTGCGAGGACAGCGACCCTTCCCTTCCCCTGCCTTCGTATCCAGAAGACCGCGGGCGGCGCCTCGGTCACCTTGCTCACGGCACTCGCCGGCTTTCTGACAAGCCTTCCGAGGGGCAGGACGCTGTTTCCGCCCGCCTGCGTCACCGATACGCGTGAAAAGTAGAGGTCGGTCACACACTCCGTGATGGGATGACGCTGATCCAGAATTCTCAGGGCCGCCCCGCCCCGCTCCAAGGATTGCGAGCTCTGTCCGTCCGGTCGCCTCCCGAGGAGTCGCGAGAATCTCTTCGAGTCCGGCAGGGCTGCAGCGACCCGCCCTGTAACGACCAGGCCGACGCCGCCTTCAACCGAGGACTCGAGCGCCTGGACCAGCGCCTCCCCACGTCTCGACAGCTCGTGAAGCGCGCGTTCGTCGAGAAGCACGGCGTCGGAGCGCGAGAGGCTGGCGGCGTCCAGCCCCGCCAGTCCTGTCTCGAGCAGATCCAGCTTCCGGGTTTTCTCGAGGGCTTTTTCTACCGCTCCGCGCTCATCGCCCGGCTCGAACCCGGGCACGATGATACGAAAGTTTCCCGGGGCGTTAGCCGCCTTCGAAGGGGAGACACCCAGCCCTGCGCACAGCGCGAGAGCGAGTAGGGTTTTCACACTCCCGCGTCTGGCTGCGCTTCCCACCACTCGCGCCAGGCACCCGCGTGGTGGTCGATCCAGTCCTGCGCTGCGGCTTCCCAGCCGATGTCATAGCCGGCTCTTTGGCTGACGAGATACTTGTGGCGTTCGATCTGCCTCAGCTGCTCCTTACCGTCCTGGCGCATCTTGTTGCGCCGCCAAGGGCTGCAAATCCCTGATTCCCAGCTAGCCAGAGTCTCCTCGACAGTCGCCTCACGCTTGAGCTCGAGGGAAAGGGCGAAGCGGTGAGCAAGGATCGCTTTTTTCTCGGACGGCCAGTATTTGTCGAGCATAGGGTACTGGGAGGCCGGTTGCTGGCCCTTGGTTTTGGCCGTGCTGGAGACAGCCGTGCTCGCTTTTACCGAATTCTCATTCACGCGCAGCCACTCAGCTCAAGTGTTCCCCTTAAGATTCGAATGTGAAGCCACCATAACATTAATAAAAAATTGAAAGTCGCGCAGAGAACTGTCGTTCACTTCAGGTGGGCTTTTGTTTGCCGCCGCGTATGAAATACGCCAGCTGCCCTGACCTATAACTTACCCTAGGATACCAGGGAAATTCCCCGAATCAACGTGTCGAGGCCGTCATTCTCAGTCTTTTATCGGCCCTTCAGCGAGGTCCGGAGGTAACCCGGGCTACACCTGGACGAGAAAATCCTCGAGCGACGGTAGCGTTTTGTTAGCGCGCCCGTAAAGGGTCAAGGAGACCCGGTTCTTGGGGTCGATCGAGGAGAGGTCGATCGAGGCGAGCTCCGGCCGGCAGTCGACTACCGCTCCGGCTTCGCGTGCGATGAGAATGCCCGCCGCCACATCCCAAACGTTGGCCCGGGCAAAGGACGCCACAAACGTCCCCGTCGCCAGATAGGCCAGGTTCACGACGAGGCTGCCGAGGATGCGGTGCTTGGCCGGGGCGGTCAGCCGCAGCTTCCGGTGGAATCGGGAGGTGGTAGCTACTGTCGTCAGGTCGCTGTACTGGGTGGCGGTCGAGCTGTGGATTCGCTCGCCGTTCAGGTAGGCTCCTTCCCCTCTGCGGGCGTGGAACATCTGGTCGATGGCGGGTAGGTAGATCCACCCCACTGCCGGACCTTGCTTGTCGCAGAAGGCAAGCGTGGGCCCCCAGTACACGACGCCCTGGGTGAAATTCGAGGTTCCGTCGATCGGGTCGAGCACCCAGTAGCGTTCGGGGTCCCTGCGCACGTTGCCGTTTTCTTCGCCCAGGAAGCTATCCCCCGGACACTCCTTGCCCAGGAACTCGAAGACTCGGCGTTCGCTTTCGACGTCGTATTCGGTGACGACCGAAAGGCCGTAGGAGCTATCCTCCTTGACTTGCACATCAGCGTGCTGGAGTTTTTGGTAACCTTCGACCTGATAATGCCCTATTTCACGCAGGAGGTTTTCTATTCGTTGAATGTCCATTTTAGCTGCAAGCCCTATTTATACTGCAATTTGTGCAATCGGCTATAAATGCCATTTTTCTTCAACAACTCCGAGTGACTTCCCACTTCCCGGACTTCGCCCTTGTGTACGACAACGATTCGGTTCGCTCGGCGGATGGTGGAAAGCCGGTGCGCGATAACGACCGATGTGCGGTTTTGGAGGAGCTTCGCGAGAGCGTCCTGGATCAGCCTCTCCGTTTCGGTATCAACGTGAGCTGTTGCCTCGTCGAGCACGAGAAAGTCAGGATCGTGAGCCAGCGCCCGGGCGAAGGCGAGGAGCTGCTTCTCGCCCACCGAGAGGGTTCCACCCCGCTCGGTGAGGATGTGATCATAACCTCCCTCGAGGCGTCGGATGAAGCCGTCCGCGTTCACGTAGCGGGCGCACTCCTCGACGCGGGCGTCTGCAATGTCCGTGTCCCCGAGGCGAATGTTGTCTCGGATCGTGCGTGCGAAGAGGAAGACGTCTTGAAGCACGACCCCAATGCGTTGGCGAAGTTCTCGCTTGTCGTACTCCCGCGCGTCGATGCCGTTGATCTCGATCGAACCGCGCTGTGGGTCATAGAAGCGGCTCATGAGGTTGATGATGGTGCTTTTCCCAGCGCCTGTGGCCCCTACGATCGCCACGGCCTCGCCCGGTTCCGCGGTAAGGCTCACGTCGCGCAAGACGAACTCCTCGTCTTTGTAGGCAAACCAGACATTCTTGAACTCCGCCCTGCCCCGGCTTGTGGGCTGGCGACCTGAAGTCGGCGTCCGGAGCAAGCCTTCCGGCGTATCGAGAACCTGAAAAACCCTTTCCGCCGCGGCCATGGCGGCCTGGAGCACGTTGTAGCGTTCGGCCATATCCCGGATTGGCTGGAAGAAGCGGCCCAGAAAGATCCAGAACATGTAAAACTGACCGAAGGTCAGGCTGCCCGCTTCAACGAGGGGCTCGCTTCTCCAGAGAATCGCCATGAGGGCAAAGGTGCTCAGAATTTCGACGATCGGAAAGTAGAGCGAGTAGGCGAGCACGGTTTTCTGAAACGCCTCGAGGTAGGAGCCGTTGATTTGCCGGTACTGCTCCGAGTTCTTCTCCTCGCGATGGAACACCTGGATAATCCCGATTCCCTGAATGGACTCCTGCGTGAAGGCGTTCAGGTGCGCCAGGTGCCCACGCTGCTCGCGGTAAAATTTTCGTGCCTGCTTACTGAAGACGACGGTGGCAAGAAGAAGGAAGGGCACCACCGCGAGCGTCACCAGGGCGAGGGTGACGTTGAAGTAGAGGAGCGTGAAGGTAATTCCCACGAGAACCATAACGTCCGCGATCAAGGTGACGAAGCCGCTCGCGAAAAGTTCGTTGAGGGCCTCGATGTCACTCGTGATCCGGGTCACCAGGCGGCCCACCGGGTTGCGGTCATAAAAGGCGAGGGGCATCCGTTGGAGGTGCTCGAACGTCTTCAATCGCAGGTCGCAGGTGATCCTCTGCCCGAGGATGGCCATGGTGAGGTTCTGCACGTAGCGGAATACCATGAGCGCGAGGGCTATCGCCACGTAAATTGCGCTCAGCTGTGCCAGCTCCACAAGCGCCGCTGAGTTTTCCCCGCCGTCTCCCCGGATGCGCGCTTCAAGGGGGCCATCGATCACCATCATTGCAATGATGGGACCTGCTACGCCCAGCCCGGTTACGAGCAAGACCAGCAAGACCACCTGGGCAAGGCGAGCCTTGTAAGGCACCGCATAGCCGAGGAGGCGTCCCATGAGCCGGCGGTCGAAGGCCTTTCCTATGATGATGTCGTCTACTGGGTAGTGAGGCATGGATGGAAGCGATCCGCCCTGTCAGCTATAGATGTTCCAGCTCCTCCGAGAGCAACTGCATCTGGTAAATTTCGGCGTAGATTCCCTTGTTGCGGAGGAGCTCGTCATGGGAGCCCTCCTCCACTATTTCTCCTGTCTCGAGAACGTAGATGCGATCCGCGTGCTGGATGCTCGAAATTCGATGGGCGACCACGAGGGTTGTCAGATCCTTCGTGGCGCGTTTCAGGTTCGCAATAATCTCTTCTTCTGTCTGCGTGTCGACCGCTGAAAGCGCGTCGTCGAGTATGAGGATCTTCGGTTTTACAAGAAGGGCTCGGGACATGGCCGCACGTTGCTTCTGTCCTCCGGACAGTGTGACTCCTCGCTCCCCCACGACTTCTTCGTAGCCCCGCGGAAACTGGTCGATGTCCTTGCCAAAGCGAGTCAGCTCCGCCACTCCGAAAACGTCATCGGGGTCCATCTCTTCCACGCCGAAGGCGATGTTTTCACTGACGGTCCGTGAAAAGAGAAAACTCTCCTGAGGCACGAACCCGATCGAGCGGCGAAGCATCTCCAGGGGCAGCCGGTTTACATCGACCCCGTCGATGAAGATCGTGTTGTCGGGGACCGGATAGATGCGCGGGATGAGGCTGATGAGGGTCGATTTCCCCGCGCCCGTACGGCCGATGATGGCCACGGTCTTGCCGTTGGGAACCTCCAGCGAGACGTTCGTCAAGACGCGCTGCTGTCCGTAGCTGAAGTTGAGATTGCGGATGGAGATGTGCCCCTCGATCGTTCCGGAAGTGGGAACGAGCGGGCGCGTGGGTTCTGTGATCCGGGCCTGGACGGCGAAGATGGCCTTGAGCCTCTCGACGCTTGCGCTGCCGCGGTGGAACTGGTTCACCACCCAGCCCATGGCGACCATTGGCCACAAAAGGTAGGCCAGGTATCCCGTGAACTTGACGAAATCCTTCAGCTCGAGCCCGTGGTAGAGCATCAGGAATCCTCCGACGAAAAGGAGCGCCATGAACGAGACGCTTTCGACTCCGCCAATGATCGGGTGCATCCACGCTTGGATTCGGGCAACCGTGACGTTGCGTTCGAGATACCTGGTCGCCACGTCGGTGAAACGGGAAATTTCATTCCTCTCCTGGGCGAAGGACTTGACAACGCGCACGCCAGAGAAGTCTTCCTGGGCAGTGGAGCTCAACTCCGACAGTGTGTCCTGGCTCTTCAGTACAGCAGCGTGTACCCGTGGGCCGACGATGCGCACGGCCAGGGTCAGCAGAGAAAGTGGCAACAGGATGCAGGCCGTCAGTACCCAGCTCACGGAGAGCATGAGTGGGATCGCAGCGGCGAGCAGAATTAGCGTACGCGCGGTGTACAGGATCACCGGGCCGGCAACGGTGCGGCAGCTGTCCACGTCGGCAGTGGCTCGGGCCATGAGGTCGCCGGTCCTCGCGCTTTTGAAATAAAGCTGGTCGAGGCCTTGCAGGTGGCGGAAGAGGTGGTTGCGAAGATCGAACTCCATTCTGCGCGAGGCGCCGATGATAAGGTAGCGGATGGCGAAGAGGGTGATCCCCCCCACGATGCTCGTTGCCAGGATCCAGTAAAGGAGCGTGGAAAGCTCGGGACCCTCCCGGTGAGGATTCTGCAGGACGGCCACTGCCTCCCCGGTCAGGTAGGGCACCGCAAGACCGGCGGCGACGGAAAAGGGCGCAACAAGAAGGCCGCAGACATATCCAGGCCAGTGCGACCTCATGTAAGGAAAAAGGAAGCGGAATGTGTTCATTGGACTGAGTAGTGTAAATAGCCAGGCCCGCAGTACCAGCGGCTTTTTCGGCCTCGTTGACTTCCACCGTCTTCCATCCTGCCAGCCCTCTTGTTCTAATGTTCGTTTCCCGTTTTATACCGTCCTCCGGCAAAGGGAGCCCATCCGGGTTCGTGAAAATTGACCGTCAAGAGTCTCGGAACCTTTCTACTCGTAATTCTTGGCAGTAGATCCCTTCGCGCCGACGACTGGCCGCAGTGGAGAGGGCCCGAGCGCGACGGAATCTGGCGCGAGGACGGCATCCTGCGCAAGTTTCCTTCGGGTGGGCCGCGTGTCATCTGGCGGAAGCCCATCCGCGGCGGCTACAGCGGGCCGTCCGTGGTCGGTGACCGCCTTTACGTGATGGACAGGAGCGCAAAGGAGGAAACCGAGAGGGTCCTTTGCTTGGACGCCGAAAATGGAGACACCATCTGGGAGCACCCTTACCCCGCTCGTTACCGTGGCATCGACTACACGGCGGGTCCCCGCGCGACGCCGACGGTTCACGACGGACGCGTGTACACACTCGGGGCCATGGGCGACCTGTTGTGCCTGGGCGCAGCCAAGGGAGAGGTCCTCTGGGAAAAGGAACTGAAGAAAGAGTACAACGTGAAGCCCCTGGTCTGGGGCTTGACCGCTGCGCCGTTGATCGAAAAGAACCTCGTCATCGTTAGCTGCGGCGGTAAGCCTTCGGCCTGCGTGATCGCCCTGGATCGGAGGACGGGCGAGAAGGCCTGGAAGGCGATCGATGACGTGGTTGGCTATGCGCCGCCCGTTCTCATCGAGTCGGGGGGCAAGCGGCAGCTCATCCAGTGGACGGCACGGAACGTCGTCTCGCTCGATCCCGCAAACGGGGAGGAATACTGGCGCCTGCCCTTCAAGTCTCAGGCAGACCTTTCCGTGATGACGCCTGTCCACCACGGCGACTACCTGTTCATTTCTTCGTTCTTCAGCGGCGCTCTGCTAATGGATCTCGATCCTGGCGAGCCCAAGGCCAAGGTGCACTGGCGCAGCGAGGAGACTAACGAGATCGACACGCGGATTCTCCACTGCATGATTTCGACTCCGCAGTTTCGCGGCGACCATTTTTACGGAGTGGACAGCTATGGCGCTCTTCGTGGAATCGAGATCGCGACGGGAAAGAGACTGTGGGAAACCCTCGAACCGACTCGAAAGGCGCGCTGGGCGAACGCGCACCTGACGCCTAACGGTGACGTCACTTTTCTCTGGAACGAGCACGGTGAGTTGATCGTCGCGCGCTTGACGCCAGAGGGTTACTCGGAGCTTGGCAGAGCTCACCTCCTCGAGCCGACTGCAGGTAGCCAAGGTCTCCGAGCCGTTACCTGGGCCCACCCAGCGTACTCCGGGAAGAGAATCTTTGTGAGGAATGATGAGGAGATTTTGTGCGCCTCGCTGGCGGCCCCATAATCAGGGTCTGGTCTACCACAACGCAGGAAACTTGTTGAATGCCCCTCGTTAGAGACTACGAAGAAACCAAGGAACTGTACGCCCTTTGTGCGGACCGTGACCTGGTCATGGCCCGCATTGGCTACAGTGACCAGGACCAGATCCAGGCGGTCGTGCGGGGAGCCGCGCGTTTCGCGCGGGACCACAATATCGAGAAGATTCCGATCGGTATCTTCGTGACCGTGGGTCACTACATCTTTCAACAACTACCGCGGTACCTGCTTGCCGGTCACGCGCTTCCTTCGAAAGGGGGAGACCCGGGGGATTACCAGCGGCGGCTGTTCCGGGCAGCGCGCCTCGCTACGAGTTTCATGGACATTCTGACGGACGCTTCCGACTCGGATTTCGGCTCCGTTTGCCTCACGCACCACTACGATCACGGCCACCACACGCTCCCGGGCGGGGATCTGTCCCAGGACGAAATGCTCCGCGTACCCGAGTTCCTCGATCTTTTCTCGAGCGTCATGTTCGACGATACGCACTCGCCCTTCGAAAAGAATGTCGACAACTCGATCGCCTACCGCAAGTTTCTCGAAAGCACGGGTAAGCGGAAAGTTCTGGAAGGATGCCTCGAGGAGGTCGCCGCCGGTGGCAAAGGACTGGACGCGAGCCCGTTCACCGACCCCGCGCGTATTGAGGAATACCTCGAGAAGACCGAATTCGAGCTCGTCGTGCCCAACATCGGCACCGAATCCATTCACGCTCAGGCCGTGGGTGTCCAGTGGAAGGTTCTCGAGGAAATCCACCTGCGTGGAGTGGGCCACCGTCTCATCGTGCACGGCTTCTCTTCCATCCGGAGCCTCTCGACGGAGGACCAGCGGAGGCTTGGCCCGCTCGGAGTGGTGGGAATGAACGCGTGGAGCTACATTCCACAGTCGCTTGGACCGAAGCTTCTCGAGCGCGCTGAGCTCATTCGCAAGGGCAAGGACGAGACGCGCGGCTACCCCGTAGATTTTGACGCGCAGGGCCAGCCGATCCACAAAGAGTCCAAGGACGCGAACGTCTTTTTCGGGCCCCTCGTCGATCAAGTTCGCGATCTCAAGGTGCGTTTGATCGCGGACAGCGTCTACGAGATTCTCGGCAATTTGGGGTACGCGCGTCTCGGCAAGTGAGCCCGTGATTCCTCTGATCCTCAGCATCCTGGCCCTGGCACTCGGGCCCGCACTGTACCGCCTCTTTCGTAGGCAGGAGGGCGCACTCGCAGCTCTCGATGGATTCATGTTCGTTTCCATGGGTGGGCTCATCCTCCTGATTATCCTTCCCGCTGTGCACCACGGGGGCTGGGCGAGCCTCCTCTTCGTGCTCCTGGGGTTGCTCGGTCCTTCCCTCCTGGAGCGTAACTTCCACAAGCTGGGTCAAGGTGCGCACCGGGTAGCGCTGCTCCTAGGGTTGCTGGGACTCTGCACGCACGCGGTCGTGGACGGTATGGCTCTTGGGGAAACTCCCGGGGCGCACGGACATGGACATGGACATGGACACGGACACGGCGACAGTTTTCTTCCCGTTGCCGTGATGCTGCATCGTATTCCCGTAGGTCTTACCATCTGGTGGCTACTGCGCCGGACACTCGGTAGGAGTATCGCCATCAGCATCCTGATCCTGATGGCGCTCAGCACCGTGGCAGGATTCTTCCTGGGAGTTCAGCTGCTGGACAGCTTTACCGGGCAAGGGATGGCCTGGTTTCAGGCACTGGTTGCCGGCTCTCTCTTGCACGTAGTGTTCCATCGTCCCCACAAGGAGGGGGAACCTCACGCGCATGGGTCCCCGGAGGCCCCGGCTTGGTGGGCGGGCCTGGGGGGCCTCATCGGGTGCACCCTCGTTGCTCTTCTCGTGGCCTGGGACGATGCCCCGAGCGGAAGTGGGAAGGATCCCTTTGTAACTACATTCCTGAGTCTCGCTTTCACTAGCGCCCCGGCACTCCTTATCGCTTACATACTGGCCGGCTTCCTGGGCGTTTTTCTTCCGGGCGCCTCGATTCGCTGGCTCGGAAGAGGACCCGTGTGGAATCAGGCGATCCGTGGCGTCGCGCTCGGGCTTCCCCTCCCCGTCTGCTCCTGCGGCGTCGTTCCACTCTACAGGGCGCTCGTCAAGCGTGGCGCACCGACCACGTCGGCGATGGCCTTCCTGGTTGCGACGCCCGAAATCGGGCTCGACGCCGTGATTCTCTCGATTCCTCTGCTCGGAGTTCCCTTTGCCGGCCTTCGTGTCGTGGCGGCGGCCCTGCTCGCCCTTCTCATCGGAATCGTTGTCGGTAGGCTCGCGAAACCCCTGGCAGCGAAGGCTGCGGTGATGAGCGTCGATTCCCCAGCCACGCCGGCCTTTGCGGCCCGATTGCGAGACGGATTGAAGCTCGGGCTTGGAGAGGTGGTCGACCACACGGGCCCGTGGATTCTTCTGGGGCTGGGGGTTGCGGCAGCCGTCGCGCCACACGTCGAGAGCAGCTGGTTGACGGACAGAGCTCCCGCGGTTCAGGTGATCCTGTTCGCCGTGGTTGGAGTTCCCGCCTACGTTTGCGCATCCGGGGCGACGCCCCTCGTCGCCGTACTGCTTTTCAGTGGGGTCTCGCCGGGCGCCGCGCTGGCTTTCCTGTTAACGGGACCCGCGACCAACGTCACCACTTTCGGGGTGCTGGCCAGGTTGCACGGCCGGTCCGTTGCCGTGGCGTTCAGTCTCGTCATGGTCACCGCGTCCGTGGGGCTCGGTCTCATCGCCAACTTGGTTTTTGACGATTTCACCCCGCACGGAGCCGAGACCCTGCACGATCATTCCGGGTCTGCTTTCCAGCAGGTTTGCCTGGCGCTCCTGACCTTAGTCCTTCTGGTCTCATTTGTTCGCAGAGGGCCCAGGTCGTTCGTGGGGGTTCTTTTCAGCGGAGACGACGAAGGGGGCCACGGAGGCGCCGGCTGCGAGGAAGATGGTCACGGTCACTCCCACGAGCATGGATAGTGGATGGGCGTTTGGTGGGCAGTGTTCCTGAACACCGAATCCGCGTTACTCCTTCAAGTGCACGACCACCATCTTGGTTTCGGTCATCTCCTCGACTGCGTATCGCGGTCCTTCTTTCCCCATGCCGCTCCCTTTCAGTCCGCCGTAGGGCATGAGGTCGGCTCGCCACTGGGTGCCCCAATTGATGTGGATATTGCCACTGTGCACTTCACGCGCGAATCGCAACGCTCGGTCGATGTCCTGGGTAAAGACCGCCGCCGAAAGGCCGTAGTCGGTGTCGTTGGCCATTCGGATCGCTTCCTCGATGTCCTTGAAGCGTCCTACCCCTACGGCTGGCCCGAAAAGCTCGTCGCGGCTGACTCGCATCTGCGGTTCGACGTCGGCCAGAACGGTCGGCTCCAGGAGCGTGCCCGTGCGTGAGCCGCCGGTGAGTAAGCGGGCGCCTGACGCTACCGCCTCATCGATCCACTGGTGTACCCGCTCCGCGTCGGACTCGCGGATCATGGGGCCCATGCCGGTAGCTTTCTGCAACTGGTCTCCCGCGGCGATGGCCTCGACCTTGCTTGTCAGGATGTCGAGGAAGCCGTCGTAAACTTTGCTGTCGGCAAGGATCCGCTGGGTGGAAATGCACACCTGGCCGGCGTTGGCGAAACCGGTAACCGCGGTCACCGTGGCCACCTTCTCGAGGTCCGCGTCGTCCATGATGACGAGCGGCGCGTTCGAGCCGAGCTCCATGGTGACTTTCTTCATCCCCGCTACTTTGCAGATGTGGTCTCCGACTTCATAGCTCCCTGTGAAGCTGACTTTCCGTACTCTCTTGTCGGCGCAGAGGGCATCGCCTACCTCCGCTCCGCTCCCGGTCAAGCAGGCGACGGCCAGAGGCGGCACACCGGCTTCGATCAGGATCTCGACGAGCTTCAAAGCGGAAAGCGGCGTGTCGGTAGCCGGCTTGACGACGACCGCGTTACCGGCGGCAAGCGCCGGGCCCACCTTGTGGCAGACGAGGTGCAGGGGAAAATTGAAGGGAGTGACAGCGAGCACCACCCCGCAGGGGACGCGAAGGGTGAAGCCGAACTTGCCAGTGCCCCCAGGGGCCGCATCGAGGGGGAGCACCTCACCGGCGAGACGCTTCGCCTCCTCGGCAGAAAGCTCGAAGATACCCCCCGCGCGCGACGCCTCGATGCGACCTTCGGCGAGGATCTTTCCTTCTTCGAGGCTGATGGTACGAGCCATATCCTCCTGCCGTTCCGTGAGGAGCTCCGAAGCCCGCCGCAAGATGAGCGAGCGCTCGAGAGCAGACATGGCCCGCATGATGGCTGCGCCTTCCGCTGCTCCTCTGAGAGCGTCGTCCACGTCACTCGCATTGCCACGCGGCACGGTGTCGATCACCGAACCGTCATAGGGATTGCGAACTTCGATCTTGTCGGACTTGTCTTTCCACTCTCCGCGAATGAACATTTTCATGGCGTGTTTCCGTTCCTAAGTAGATTGTCGCGAGAAAAAATTCTGATCTAACCGGATCCTGACTTCAAATGAATTCACCGCAGGGGTTGTTTCGCGACCGTAAGGATACCAGATAAAAGTGTCGCCTACTCAGGCGCCTCCCGCAATCCCACAAGCGCATCGACACCCAGGAGCTTTTTGATCGCGGCGAAGCTGACCATCCCCTCCTCAGAACCTTTCAGGTGTCCGTCGCGCAGAAAAGTCGTGGCCAAATCATGGACCGCCTTGGCAGTGACCAGAAGCGTCTCCATCGGAGCCACGACGACCTTGTACTCCATCTATGGAGCGGATGATTCCTGGACGGGCAAGAAGGCCGCGGAGTTGCCGAGTCGGATTTTTCATGGGCTTTCCTCTGCAGTCTTGGTATCACAGGCTCTTTGCGCGACTCTCTTCGCCAGAGAATTTACCATTAACTGTCACAAGAACGTACTCGTATAAGCTTCGATGAAGGTGCTTACCTTCGAGAGTCTGGAGCCGTACCTGCTGCTGAAGAACGGCAACTTCCTCTACAAGATCCCTTTTCAGAACGGGTGGGCGGTCCTCAAGGTTTATTACGGCTCTCGCGGCCACCTGGGTCGGCTTACGAAGAGCATCTCCAATATGCTGGCTGGCCAGACGTCCTATATGCCGCGAACCCGGCTCAGGGTAGAGCGTGAGTGCCTCCAGCTGTGGGCGAAGCACGGTTTCAGAGTGTTCGGTACGTACGACGACGTTGAGGTGCGTGCTCCACACTGCCCTCCCGGTGGTTACCGGCTTTTCGAATACGTCAACGCTCCTCACCTGGTGAAGTTCCTGCCTGACGAGTCGATTCCCCTCGAAGAGCGGTTCGCGACGTACAGAAGATTTCTTTCTGAATGGAGCCGGCGACACGACCTGGCGATCTCACTTCGAGAGCCACGCCTCGTGCACGAAAACGGCGACTTCAAGCACGTCATGATCGTCGATGGCGGCTTTCTCTGGTTCGATTTCGAGATGGTGTACAACAATCGTGGAAGTATCCACTACCACGTTGCTCACGAGATCTTGCAGTATCTATGGCAGATTCTCAGAGGAGTTCCAGGCGATCTTGGCGAGCGCCTACTCGATGAGACCGTGGAGCGTTATCCCGTTCGTGAGCGACTCTTGACTCCCTACGAATACTTCCATCGCAACCCCAACTTACTTCACCGCTTCGTGAGAGAGTTCGACCGTCGCTTTTCGCGCCGGGCGAAAAAGCCCACGAGTAAGTATAACGTTGCCCGCCGGTTGAAGGAGAAGCTCGAGAGGCTGTAGGCTTCTACTCCACCGAGAACCGGTAAATCGTTTTTTGCCGGTAGATCTCGCCGGGCTGCAGTATGGTCGAGGGGAAGTTCGGGTGGTTCACCGAGTCGGGAAAGTGCTGCGTCTCGAGGCAGAGCCCGCCCCGCTTCCGGTAGACCTTCCCACCTTTGCCTGTGATCGTGCCTTCCAGATGGTTGCCAGTGTAGAGCTGAACAGCGGGCTCGGTCGTCAGAATCTCGAGGACTCGCCCCGACCTGGGTTCGACCACCCGGGCGGCCAACGCCAGCTTGCCGATTTCGCCGTTGAGGACGTAGTTGTGGTCGTATCCGCCGGGATCGCCGCTGAGCTGGTCGATGCGAGCCCCGATGCGCGTAAGCTGGGTGAAGTCCATGACCGTCCCGCTCACCGGCACGATTTCACCGGTGGGAATCAGGGTGTCGTCGGTGGGAGTGTAGCGGTCGGCTTCGATCAGGAGCGCGTGATCCAGGATGGTGCCGTTCCCCGCACCCGCCAGATTGAAGTAGCTATGGTTGGTGAGGTTGACCGGGGTGGCTTTGTCCGTCTCGGCCTTGTAGTCGATCACCAGCTCGCCGGCATTCGTTAGTGTGTAGGTCACCTCGATGTCGAGGTTGCCCGGGTAACCTTCCTCGCCGTCGGGGCTCCGATAGGTGAACCGGACCGAGGGCCCGGCTTTGTCTTCCATCTCCCTGGCCTTCCAGATGCGCTTGTCGAGTCCGAAAATACCGCCGTGCAGGTGGTTGGGGCCGTTGTTGATTGCCAGCGTGTATTCCTTACTGTCGAGCGTGAACTTGCCCCCCGCGATCCGGTTGGCCACGCGTCCAGTCGTGCAGCCGAAGTGTGGATGTCCGCCCAGGTATGCTTCGAGATCGTCGAAGCCGAGAACCACGTCGGCCAGGTTCCCATTCTTATCGGGCACCTCGAGGTGCGTGAGAAGAGCGCCGTAGGTCATCACCCGGGCACTGAGTCCGCTCGAGTTCATCAGCGTGTAAGTGTAAACAGCCTGACCGGTGGTGGTTTTTCCGAAGTGTTCTTTCGTGATGCCCATGCCTGATTTTGACGTTCCAGTTAGATTGCAGCCGGCTAATCCGAGACCCACCATGATGGGCACGACCACAGCCTTCCACGAGTTCATGGTAGTACTCCTTTGCCGAGAATGACGAGAGAAGGCGGCCATCATACTCCAGAGTTTCGCTGCGGGAAAGACCGCACTACGAAGACCGCTCGAGGACCTTCATTCCATCAGGAACTCGTCTCGCAGTCGAGGGCACCTGGAGTCAAATGATCCAGGCCGGGCTCGGGATAGGGATGCGCTGGCGTTTCGCCGGCCTTGAAGAGGAACTTGATGAGTCGGGTCGGATCCGAGAGGTCCACCCGATTGTCGTCGTTCGCATCGGCGGCGTTAGCGCAGGAGATCGGCTGTCCGCCGTAGAGGAAGCTCACGATCGCGATGACGTCCCCGACGTCCACAAGGCCGCTACCATTCGCGTCGCCACGGACGAAGGTCGCCACCTGTAGCGTGCACGAATCCCCGATACCGTCTCCGTCGGAATCTGCCTGTCCCGGGTTGGCGATGGTGGGGCAGTTGTCACAGGCGTCGCCCACGCCATCGGTGTCCCCGTCCAGCTGATTCGGATTCAGCGCCCCTGGGCAGTTGTCGGTGGCATCCGTCCACAGGTCGCCGTCGTCATCCTCGTCACAGGCGTTGCCCTGACCATCGTTGTCGAGATCGGCCTGGTCGACGTTGTGCAGCAGCGGGCAATTGTCTGAGAAATCGAAGATCCCATCCCCGTCGGAGTCGACGGGAGGATCGTCGCAGGCATCGCCGAGGCCATTGCCGTCGACGTCTCGCTGTGCAGCATTCTCTACGTGGGGGCAATTGTCCGCGGCATCTTCCACACCGTCGCCGTCGTCATCGAGGTCGCAGCGGTCTCCCTGACCATCGCTGTCGAGGTCGGCCTGGTCGAGGTTCCCGAGGAGCGGGCAATTGTCCTCGAAATCGAAGATCCCATCCCCGTCAGAGTCGACCTGAGGATCGTCGCAGGCATCGCCGAGGCCATCGCCATCGGCGTCTTCCTGCGCAGAATTCTCTGCGTGGGGGCAATTGTCAACGTCATCATCCACACCGTCGCCGTCGTCATCGAGGTCGCAGCGGTCTCCCTGACCATCGCTGTCGAGGTCCGCCTGACCGGCATTGGGCAAAGCTGGGCAGTTGTCCAGGTCGTCATCGACTCCGTCCGCGTCGGTGTCGGGATCGCAGGGGTCCCCCTTGTCGTCACCGTCCGAATCCTCCTGGCCTGGATTACCGTGAACGGGACAGTTGTCGCAAGCGTCTCCCCACCCATCGGCATCGTCGTCGGCCTGGTCGGGATTGCCCACCTGAACGCAGTTGTCGGTACCATCCTCGATGCCATCGTCATCCATATCCGGTACGTGTACCTTGCGCAGACAGACCGCGTCGGCCGAGTAGGAGAGCCCATCGTTCCGAGCTTCGATCTCGATCCTCGCCGCCGTCTCGAATTCGTAGGTGCCGAGGCTATTCCACTTTCCTCCGTTCTTCAGCTGATCAACGACGACGATGGCGTTGCCATCGGCATGCGCGACGTGATAGGAAACCATCGGGCTGCGGCTCTTGAACTCCGTCCACCATGCTAGGACCTCGTATTGCCCAGCCTCCTCGAGGGTGAGGTCGTAGGCATACGTGGCCTGATCCTTTGCCCAGAGGGAATCGACTCCGTAAGGGTCGATGCCCGCGGAAACGTGCCAGCTACCCGTGAAGGACGTACCCGCTTGCCCGTTGTCGACGATGAGGTGGACGGGTGCCGGACCCTGAGCGGAAAGCGATGAATTGACAGAACTGGCGATGCAAAGCAGGAGGAGGTGGAGAAAGGAATGCGCCAGGTGCCTCATGAGTATCTCCAGGGAGTTGAGATGGACGAGCAAGGAATGGGGGTGGGAACAAGAAGTGCGCAGTGAAGCGAAGTTGGCAGGAAGCCAGGAAGGTAAGCCCCGGATGTCGGTCGAATGCTCAGAACGAGATCCGATAAGATAACGATACCGGCGGGGGGGCTCTCGGTGCAAGGTGAGCCGTCGAGAATTTGCCACGAGGCCTCGAATAGTCCTCAGTAACCTCCTGTCTGGGGCCGACATACAGATTGGGTGCCGGCTCGCAGGCAGGTCTTGGAAACAAGGCGGGAGCGCCATATTCTTCGGGGGCGTTCACGGGGGGCCTGGCCGTCCTCCCCTCAACGCCAAGAGATCGCCAATGAGCGAACAGCTGGAGACGCAGAAAAAACCGAGTCGGCAGCCGGCCTGGGAAGCGTTGCTACGCTCAGCCACCCAGCCCTCCCTTCCCGCATTGCTGGGGACTCTGCTCGTCACCCTGCTCCTCTTCTTGACCTGTGCCGTGGTGATCACTCCGCACTCGCTCAGTTCCGTAGATTCTCGCTACCTGCTGGCTCACGATCGGGACACTCTTTCGGATACCACCCACCTGTGCATGCGCATGCGCTTTTCGAGGCCGGGGCCGCTCGCCGTGGCAATCCTGGGTTCGTCGGACACACGGGCGGCGACTTCCGACCCGCAGGAGATCGAGCAGGTGCTCACGCAGCGACTGGGGCGACGGACTCCCGTGTACGACCTGGCTGTTCCATCGGTTGGAATCTGCGAAATCGCCGCAATGGCCGACTGGCTTGGTGAGGGATTCAACGGCGTGGTCGTCATCTCCATGATCCCCGGCCGCCTTGCGCGGGGAGGAGAGTGGCTCGAGAAATCCTTCGAATCCCCGCGCCTCGGGCTCGACTCGAAAGTCTTCGATGAAGAGGTGCGGCTGGCAGGCGTCGAGCTTCCTGCGCGCAGCGGAATCTACTTCTTTGATCACTACCGTTTCCTCGTGGCTCGCCGCAAGGCGCTGTTTCACCTTGTGACCGGCCCACCCCCCACATTCGTGCGGTATGCGTTTCCGGATGGGGAGCAACTTTCCGGTAAGAAGTGGGACGACATGGTCGAGAGGCTCCAGAGCACGCTGGAGACGTACTACGAGAACCGTGACTCGAGCCTCGCGGTGCTGTCGAGGACTGTTGAGCGCTTGCGGCGGCGGGGACAGGTGGAGGTCGTCTTGCTCGAAGCTCCCCGCCACCCCGAGTTGGTTGGCCCGGTCTACTCACCCGAGCTTCTTGCCGATCACCGCGCTTACCTGGAGCGCTTCTCGCGCGAGCATGACGCGCACTACTGGAACCTGCAGTCGGAAGCGAACCTCGTCTCCGGCGACTTTCGAGATTACTGTCACCTCCGCAGCCCGGAGGCCCGGGACCGCTACACGCGGGTCCTCACGAAGCGCCTGACGGCACTCTTGACTCCGTTTCTCGCCATGGAGAGGAAATGAACACGGTTTCACATTGGCTGGGTATCGGTGTTCAGTCGACGCTTCTGGGAGCGCTCCTTTTCTGGGCAATCGTCGAATTGACGGCCCTGACGAGTGGAGCTCGCGTCTTCCACTACCAGGGATTCTGACGGAGGACGCCACACTTGATCTCCTCGACACCCTTTCACGTGGCACTCGCTCTTAGCGCCTCCTTCACCACGTACTGGCTCCTGCCTCGGAGCCTCAGGCTGGGATTTCTCGCACTCGCGTCCTTCGCCCTTCTGCTCACGATCGAGCCGGCCGGCACGTGCGTGCTCGCCGCGTGGTCCACTCTGTTCTATTTGCTCGCTCCCCGCATAGCCGCCCCAGGATCCACGTGGCGGCGTTGGATGGGACCGACGTTGATTCTGGGAATCCTGGGCTACCTCGCTTATCACAAGTACATCCCGCCTCTGGTGGCTGCCCTGGCGTCGAACCCGATCGAGGCGAAGGTCGTTCTACCGCTAGGCATCAGTTACTTCACGTTCAAGCTCATTCACTACGCGGTTGAGGTGGGTCGTGGAAACATCAAGGATCGAAACCTTCAGCAGTTCTTCTGTTACATCTTCTTGTTCCCGATCTTTACTGCTGGTCCTATCGAGCGGTTCGACCACTTCCTGGCCAACCAGGAGGAGCGCTGGAGCCTCCGATCGATGGTGGAGGGGTTAACACGAATCATCCATGGGGTGATCAAGAAGTTCGTGCTGGCTGCTGCGGTGTGGACGCTCGTTGAACAGACCGACGCCCACTACCTTCTCAGTCATCTGAGCGAGGTGCTCACCTTTCAGGTGTGGCTCTACTGCGCCCTGGTTTTCGTTTACGTTTACCTCGACTTCAGCGCCTACAGCGACATTGCGATCGGCTGCGCCCGCCTTTTCGGGCTGAGGATCATGGAGAATTTCAACTGGCCCATCTTCGCCCCCAACATAGGCGCCTTCTGGACGCGTTGGCACATGACTCTTGCGCGCTGGTGCCAGGCCTACGTCTACCTGCCGACCATTGGGCTGACCAGAAACCCGTACCTTGCAGTTTACGCCTCGTTTTTGGCGATTGGATTGTGGCATGCCGGTTCTATGAATTTCGTGTTCTGGGGCCTGTATCACGCTACTGCCGTGTCTGTTTATCAGGCCTGGCGGCAAGTCAAGCGCCGCCGCAGGTGGAAGTTTCAGGACCGTTACCCGTGGCGCTGTCTCAGCGTCCCAATCACGCTCCTCGTAGTGGTGGGAAGCTTTGCCTGCACCGCGCCCCTCGACTCGCACAACCCGCTGGATGGGCTGCGGGTTCTGTGCAAGCTCATCGCCATTGATCTTCCCGCATGAAACCATGAATTCCTGGAGACCGATGTGCTGACGCTCACTTTTCATGACCTCCTTGCGAAGAACGTCGACGGGCACGGGGACCCCGCTGCGTTGATCGAGGACGGGTACGAGCTTAGCTACGCGGAGCTGGATCAGCGCGTCGAGGCGCTGGCGGGCTGGCTGGTGGATTTCGGGATCCGCCGAGGAGACCGGGTCGGGATCCAGCTGCATAAGTGCACCGAGGAGGTGGTGGCAATGTTCGCCGCGGCGAGAATCGGCGCCATCTTCGTCAATTTCCACCACAACTGGACGCATCCTCACACCGTATACGGCCTCGGGGACTGCCGCCCCCGCATCCTATTTGCCGACACGCGGCGCGCGCGGGAGATCGCTACGGCACAGCTCCCTGAGCCGCTGGAGCACGTCGTGGTCGTCGGCGATTGTCCGGACCACGAACACATGACCGCATGGTCGGATCTGCCCTCCGATCTGCGAGCACCGGACTCGCCCGTTATCGACAAGGACCTGGCTGCCATCCTTTACACGTCGGGGTCGAGCGGGTGGCCGAAGGGTTCAATGCTCACACACCGTAACCTCGTGTACTCAGCCCGCTACGCCGTCCGCCAGCTGAGGAACAGCTCCGAGGACCGGCTTCTCGCGCTGCTGCCATTCAGCTTCAGCTACGGGCTCATGCAGCTGACGACGATGTGCATGGCGGGCGGGTCGTGTGTCATTCTGCGGGCACCGATGACCGCGGACATTCTGGACACCCTCGCCTCGAAGAGAATCACGGGGCTCGCGGGTACGCCCACGACCTGGATTGCGTGCACCGAAGAGTTAAGCGCCACGCCTCGGCAGTTCCCCGCGCTTCGCTATATCACGAGCTCCGGCGCGCCCGTTCCGACGCCCGTTCTCGATGCGTTGCCGCGAGTGTTTCCCGGCGTCGAGATCCATCTGCTGTACGGAACGACAGAGGGCCTGCGCGCAACCGCCGTCCCTCCGGAGGAGTACCCGACGAAGAAGGGTTCTCTCGGCAAAGCGATTTCCGGCGTCGAGGTCTTCGTGATTGCTGAAGAAAATGGTGTTTGCGGCCCGGGCGAGGAGGGTGAGCTCGTCTATCGCAGCACCGCGGTGTGCGATGGATATTGGGGCAAACCCCGGGAAACGGCGAGGAAGTTCAAGGCTTGTCCGCAGCTGCAGCACATCCTCGGTGACGAAAAGGTGCTCTACTCTGGTGACACCGTTCGCATCGACGAGGATGGCTTCCTCTGGTATGTCGGCCGCAACGATTCTCTTATCCAGGTCGGTGGCTCCCGTGTCAGCCCCACGGAGGTGGAGGACTGCCTCTACCAGAGTTCGCTGATCAAGAACGCGGTCGCTTTCGGGGTCGCCGACGAACGCCAGGGCCAGGTAGTCCACGTCGCCGTTTCATCACCCGACTGTAGCCGCGTCGACGAGCAGGTCTTGATGCGGTACTGCCGCAAGAATATGCCGCCGCATCTGGTGCCGGCCGTGATTCACCACTGGGAAGGCGACCTGCCCTCCAATGGCAGGGGAAAGCTGGACCGCGTCCGTATCGTGGAGACCTGCACGGCACAGGTTCCTCCGGGTTCGCAGGAGGCGCGGCACGAAACCCATGCCTGACGACTTGTACCGGCAACTAGAAGCGCACGCTACCCGCGAGCCGGAACGGCCTGCGATCCGGCACCGTAGGAGCGATGGTGGATACGAAGTGACCACCTATGGTCAGCTTGCCGAGAAGGCACGGCGGTTCGCGCATGCGCTGCTTGACGGTGCCCCCGAAGCGACGGTCGTCCCGCTGTACCTGAGCAAGTCCGCCGATGCGATCGCCGCCGCCGTCGGAGCCACGGGCGCGGGCAAGGCGTTTGCCTGGCTGAACCGGAAGCTGCGAGCGCCGCAGATGGCAGCCATCCTCGAGGCTTGCGGTCCTACCGTCTTGCTCATGGACGAGTCCAGCTTGGCCGCGCTCGCGGACACCCTCGTGACCCATTCCGCAATGAAACAGGTGTCCGCGTGGGTTCTCCCAGCTCCGGAACGTCGGGCTACCAATGAAGCGGCGCTCGAGCGACTGGCGCGAGCGCCGCTCGTCTCCTTCTGGCCCGCCTGTCCCAGCGCGTCAATTCTAGACGAGCTGCCCGAGCTGCCGTATGATTCGCGGGGTCCGGGATGCTGCCTGTTCACCTCCGGCTCGACTGGAGCGCCGAAAGGGGTGTTGGTTAGCAGGTCGGACCTTGCAGAGCGAGCTCGCGCCGAAGTAGAACTCTATGGGCTGAAGGGCGATTCCGTCTTGCTGAGCATTTTGCCCTTTTCCTTTGACGTAGGGCTCAACCAGCTGTGTTCCGCTATCTCGGTCGGCTGTGAGCTCGTCCTCCTCGATTCCTGGCTTCCGGCCGACATCCTTGACGCCGCCGAAAAGTGTGAGGTGACAGGCATCTCAGGCGTGCCTTCCATCTGGCAGGCGATGATCAACGCAGGCGTGCAGTTCGATACGCGCGAGCGGCAGGTGTCGCTCGAGTACTTGACGATCTCTGGAGGAGATCTCAGCCCCGGTTACCTCGAGCGGATGTCGGACCTGGCCGGCGGCGCCGGGATCTACAAGACGTACGGGCAAAGCGAAACCTTCCGTTCCACCGCGCTGGGGCCTGGGGAATTCGCCGCGAAGATGCGCAGCGTTGGAAAACCCTTTGGCGGGGCCCGGGTTTATGTGATGGACGAGGACGACGCCCCTTGCCCGCCCGATCGGGTCGGCGAGGTACTCCATACAGGGCTGGGTGTCATGCTCGGTTACCTGCGGGACGACGGTCGTGGTGACAAGCTTATCCCAAATCCTTTTTTTGGACCGTCGGACCCATCGCCCGCGGCGATCCGTACGGGGGATTTCGGTTACCTCGACCGAGACGGGTACCTCTACCTCTGCGGCCGACAGGACGACATGCTGAAGGTAGCTGGCAACCGGGTCTACCCGCGCGAAAGTGTCGATGCATTGCTCACGTTTCCACAGATCCTCGAAGCGGAAGTGGTGGGGGTCAAGGACGAGCAGGGCGAAACGCAACTCGTCGCTTTCGTGATCGAGCGGACTCTTCTGATGGAGGAGGGGGGAGCCGAGGCGGGCCCCGGCGCGGTTCGCCGGCAGCTCGCGAAGATGCTCCCGTCCTACATGGTCCCCCGCAAGGTCGTTTCGCTGGCGTCCATGCCGCGGACGGCAACGGGCAAGCCGGAACGGCAGGCCCTCATCAACGCGGCAGAGGAAATATTCGAACGTTCAGAAATACTCCAAAACGATTTAGGAGAGAAACCATGAGCCTGACCCGCGACAGTCTACTGAAGTACCTCGAAGAGCTGGGTGTCGAGACCGGCAGCCTCACTGACGACACCCGACTCTTTTCTGATGGTGTCCTTGATTCCTTCAGCATGGTGGACCTCATCGCCTTCATCGAAAAAGAGGCAGAAGTGAAGATGAATCCTGGGGATGTGCGGCTCGACAACCTTGATTCGGTAGACCGCATCCTCAATTATGTTGACTCCTCGAAGACGGCTGGGGACCCCGCTACGTGAACGATCTCATCGAAAAGATTGCGGCTGAGCACGGTACCCCCTGCTTTGTCTATTTCGTGGACCAGATACGCGAACGGGTAGACTCTCTCCGCGAGGCGTTCGGAGGACGCTTCCAGATCAGCTACGCCGTCAAGGCAAATCCGAACCCAGCGCTTCTCCAGCGCTTGCGAGAGGTTGTCGAGCTGCTCGACATATCCAGTGGCGGCGAGTTGTCGCTGGCTTTGCGGAACGAGTGGCCTGCAGAGCGCCTCAGCTTCACCGGTCCCGGTAAACGCGAGGAAGATCTGCGCGCGGCCGTCGAGTGTCGCATCGGTGAGCATGTCGTCGAGTCCGTCGATGAGGCGCGGATTCTCGACAGGATGGCGTCGAACCTCCCAGGCGGTGAACGTCAGCGCATACTGGTGCGGGTTGCTCCCAAGAAGCTGCCTCGTGGATTCGGGGTGCGCATGGCAGGCAAACCGTGTCAGTTCGGTATTGACGAGGAGGACGTTGACGAGGCCCTCGAGGAGATCCGCCGACTGCCCCACCTCGATTTGCGCGGGTACCATGTCTACTCGGGTACGCAGTGTCTGGACGCTGCCGCCATCGCGGCGAACTACGAAATTTTTATCGATCTCTTCCGTCGTTTGTCAGCGGCCCAGGATCAGCGCCCCGACAGGCTGGTCTTCGGTTCTGGTATCGGGATTCCCTACCACGACAACGACGAGCCGGTAGACCTGGACGAGATCGCCCGGCGAGTGAACCCGGCCATAGACTCACTGCGGGCCGAGTCACGTTTCCGCGATGCGGTCTGCGTCCTCGAGACCGGGCGCTACCTCGTCGGCGAGGCCGGAGTCTACGTCACCCGCGTGGTGCGCACAAAGCGTTCGAAGGGCGTCGACATCGCCATCTGCGACGGTGGTATGAACCATCACCTCGCTGCCTGTGGGCACCTCGGAGGCATGTTGCACAGGAATTATCGCATGTTCAAGGTCTCGAGCGACCCCTCCGACTCCCCGGAAGAGGTCTACGACCTCGTCGGACCTCTGTGCACCACCATTGACAGGTTGGGGCACGGCGTGAAACTCCCTTCCCTTTCGCAGGGAGACCTGGTTGCCATTCGCTCCAGTGGCGCTTACGGCCTCACCGTGAGTCCGCTCCGCTTCATCAGCCACGCCCCTCCGAAAGAGATCCTGGTCGAAACGAGGGACGGTTGCGCGGAGGTGGTGGACGCTAGCTGGGTTCGTTAAAAACTTGTTGTGGGGCGGTCTCCCGACCGCCCCACCGATCGAAGCAGATCTCTCCGAGAGGGAGACCTTATAGAAGGTCTTGTAGTCCTGTGGGAAGTCAAGC
>Ga0315336_1002394_pt1 | contig 28887 bp, 24 predicted proteins | sample ASW5metaG_FD_204512 | JGI IMG/M metagenome (GOLD analysis project Ga0315336, IMG submission 204512) | Ammonia-oxidizing marine archaeal communities from Monterey Bay, California, United States - ASW #5 | ecosystem: Environmental > Aquatic > Marine > Intertidal zone | place: USA: California... | reverse complement strand
CGATTTTTTTTCTCCCTTAACCAGTTACCAATTATTTCTTCTGTTTTCCCATAGGTTTCTTTTCTAGGCATTACTGCGTAAAGTTCTGCTGTATCAAAAAAATTAACACCTCTCTCCAAAGCATAATCCATCTGATCAAAACCATCTTGTTGGGTATTTTGTTCTCCGAAGGTCATTGTCCCCAAACAAATTACACTTACATCTATATCCGTATTTCCTAGTTTTCTGTATTTCATAGAATATTAATTAAAATGACTTGAATTTGACAGATTTATAGCGATATTAGTATTAATTAAAAGGAGAATTTATGGCTTTAGACTTTAATCAACGATCTTTTACAAAAACAGCTGGTGGAGTAGCTATTGATGAGGGCTTAAGGGCATATATGCTTAAAGTCTACAATTACATGACCACAGGTTTAGCTATTACTGGTGCTGTATCATACTATGTGGCTCAAATTTGTTTTGACTTTGATAAAAACATTAGGAATCCTGAATTTTTAACTTCAACAGGAGCAGTGTTTTTTGACACAGGTTTAAAATGGATTATTTTTTTAGCCCCTTTAGCATTTGTTTTTTATTTAAGTGCACGATTGCAAAAAATTTCTCTTACATCTGCGCTAGTTACATTTTTTCTTTTTTCTGCTGTTATGGGTTTATCTTTATGTCCAATCTTAGCCATTTATACAGGAGCTTCAATTGCTAGGGTCTTTTTTATTTCTTCAAGTGTTTTTTTGGCTATGAGTTTATATGGCTACACTACTAAAAAAGATCTTACTGGATTAGGCTCTTTTTTAATGATGGGATTATTTGGTATTATTATTGCCAGTATTGTAAACTATTGGTTGAAAAGTCCTGGTTTATATTGGGGTATATCTTGTATAGGTGTGCTTATTTTTGTAGGTTTGACTGCATATGACACTCAAAAAATAAAAAATATGTATTTAGAATCAGATACAAAAGAAACAAATAGTAAAAAAGCTTTAATGGGGGCATTAACTCTTTATTTGGATTTTATAAATCTTTTCATAATGCTATTAAGGCTTTTTGGTCAAAGAAGATAATTATCTTTAAAAAAAGTATATATACTTATAAAATACCCAGTCCACAAAGACTGGGTTTTTTATGTCTAATAACAACCAATTATCAGAAGTAAATAAACTTATAGAAAAATTTAAAAAAGGTAAAAAACTTCAATCCTATCAAGATCTAAAAAAATATATTAAAAAAAATAATAAAGACCTTAATGCAATATATAACTTTGCTATAATGTCTGAATCAATTAATCGCGATTCTGAAGCTATTAATTGTTATAATTTTATTCTTAAAAAAAAACCTACTCACTGGCAATCAATTTTTAATTTATATTTAATATTTATAAAAAATAGAAAATTTAAAGAAGCCACACCCTTAGTTGATAAAGTTTTAACAATAAAACCAAACTATCAACCTGCTTTAAGAGATAAAGCTTATCTTTTGTATGAAAATAACCAAGAAAAAAAAGGTGAAACTTTTATAAACAAATCAATTAACTTAAATAACAAAGACTATATTGCTTATAACATAAAGGGTTTGATTAATTTAAAAATTAATAATTTAAAAAAAGCTATAATAGCATTTCAAAAGGCAATTAATTTAAATATCATCTATTATCCAGGATACAATAATTTAGGCAGGTGCTATCAATTACAAGAAGACCTTGAGTTAGCATTTAAAAATTATAAAAAATCTTTTAAAATAAATAAAAATTATCCTGATGCAATTATTAATATTGCAAATATATTGCAAATAAAAGGAAAATATAAATCAGCAATAAAATTTTACGAAAAATCCCTTAAGAAGGGAGGTAATAAACAAAAAATATACGCTAATATTTCTTACGCCTATTCTAATCTAAAAAATTTTTCTAAAACAAAAGAATATTATGAAAAAGCAATTAAGCTTAATTTAAATGATTTTACAGCAAAACAAAATTTTTCTTTTGCACTTTTGTATGAACAAAAATATAAAAGAGCTTGGGATCTATATGAATCAAGATTGTTCCTTGATAACAATATAAAACTAAACACAACATTTAAAAATGTAAAAAATTATTTAATTAAAACTGACAATTTAAAATATAATAGAAGCTTGCTCGTAGTCAAAGAACAGGGTGTTGGTGATCAAATTCTTTTTAGTTCAATATATCCTAATTTGTTAAAAAAATTTCCAAAAACAAAAATTGAAATTGATGATCGCCTAATAGATATATTTAAAAGATCTTTTGGTCATGAAGAAAATTTTGTTTCTTTTCCTTTATATTCTTCAAATATTAATAAAATTAAAAAGTTTGATTATGTGATGTATAATGGGAGTCTTGGTAGGATCTTTAGAAAAAAAATAGAGGATTTCCCCAAAAATATATTTTTATTTGCAGACCCTCTTAAAATTAAGAACATAAACAACAAGCTAAAATTAATAAGTGATTTACCTAAAATAGGTATTTCTTGGAAAAGTATCGTAAATATAAATGGAAACCAAAAATCATTTGAATTAAATCAATTACTTCCCATTCTTAAAATAAAAAAATGGAGTTTTATAAATTTACAATATGGTAAGGTTGAAAAAGAAATAAATGATATCAAAAAGATACATAAAGTTGATATACATTCTTTTGATAAAATTGATCTTTTTAATGATTTTGATAACCTCGCAGCCTTATTAAAAAGTCTGGATGTTTTTTTAACCGTAAGCAATAGTACGGCACATCTAGCTGGAGCATTAGGGGTTAAAACAATACTTATTTCTCCACAAAATACAAATTTATACCACTATTGGAACCAGCCTTTTTCTAGTACTCCTTGGTATTTAAATTTAGAAATAATTAAATTTGAAAAAAATTTTAATATATCGATTCATAAAATTACTAATAAGATTAAAGAGATAATATCTAATGAAAGTTAATTTAAATCAGATATTAAAAGAATTTGATTCTGGTAAAAAGGAATCTGCATATTTTAAATTAAAAAAATATGTCAATAAAAATAATACAAATATTCAAGCTCGTTATAATCTTGCAGTAATGGAACAACAACTTGGATATTTTAATTTAGCAATTAAAAATTTTAAATATATAATTTTGATTGACAGTAAACATATAAACTCAATTACTAATTTATATGTTATTTATATTGAAAAGAAAAATTACCAAGAAGCACTTAAACTAATTGATAAAGCGCTTATTATACAAGATAACAAACAAAGTCTTCTTCGAGATAAATCACTTTTATTATATTATTTAAAAAAACCTGATGAGGCTATAATGTTTGCAAAAAAAGCTCTTGAACTTAATTCACAAGATTTAATTACACTCAATAATATTGGATTAATTTTAATGAGTTTAAAAAAATATGATGAAGCTAAAAAAATTCTAATTAAAGGGCTTACTCTCGACTCATCAAATATATATTTAGTCAATAGTATGGGAAGGTGCTATGGTTATTTAAATGATTCATTAAAGGCTATAAATTTTTTTAAGAAAGCAATAAATTTACAACCTGAAGCTCATCAACCAATTAATAATTTAGCTGGATATTTTGTTGATAGTGGAAAATATGAAAAAGGACTAAAATATTATAAAAAAGCTTTAGAAAAAGATCCTCAAAATATAATTATTATTGCAAATATGGCAAAAACTTATTTGCATTTAAATGAAGATGTACTTGCGGAAGAATATTGCCAAAAATGTTTAAATCTTGATCCATCAAACAACATGATAAAAAAAACTTATGCTCTTTTTTTGCTAAAAAAACAAAAATATGAAAAAGCATGGCATTATTTTGATGGAAGATTAAATCTTGATGAATTTACTGAAAAAAATTCTTATGTATCAATTACTAAAAAATATCTATGGAAAGGAGAAAAAATACGTCACGATGATAAAATATTAATTATTCGAGAACAAGGAGTAGGAGATGAAATATTATATGGCACAATGTATACAGATCTTATTAATAAATTTGAAAATGTTACTATAGAATCAGATAAAAGGCTCATACCTCTTTTTGAAAACTCTTTTTCTCTTACAAAAAATCAAAAATTTGTTCCTTTAGGTGCATACTCTAAAAATGAAGAAAAATTAAAATCTATAAACGCTGTAATGTATGCAGGAAGTTTAGGTCAATTATTCAGAAATGATTTAAAAGATTTTAATAAAAAACCATATTTAAAAATTATTAAAGAAGATAATGATCAAATTATTGAATCACTTTCTAAGATGAAATCAAAATATAAAATTGGTATTTCATGGAAAAGTTTTCAAAATAACTATGGATCGTCAAAATCTATATCATTAGAAACATTAAAACCAATTTTAAATCGTTCTGAGATTAATTTTATTAATTTACAATATGGAAATGTAGCAAATGAAATAAAAAAGTTTGTTAATCAACACTCAATATCAATAACAACATTACAAAATATTGATTTATTTAATGATCTATCAAAAATTTGTGCACTTTTAAAAAATTTAGATATTTTTATTACTGTTAGTAATAGCACAGCTCATTTAGCTGGAGCATTAGGAGTTAAAACGTGGCTAATTAAGCCAAAAAATCATGCGACATTCCATTATTGGAATCAACCTAAAAACACAACACCGTGGTATGATAGTATAACTATTCTTTCTGCAAATAGTAATGCGAATTTAATTAAAAGAATCAATATGAATATTGATAATCTTATTTCTTAAGTATTAAATTTTTGATTTAAATATAAATTTCTCTCTTCAATCCACTCAGAAGCAAATTCCACATCCTGCCACTCATTAAACCATGGTCCACCCCTTGTATAATGAATTGCAAAAGGTTTTTGTTTATTGTGATTAGAAGTCCACCCCTCTAACCAATTCCATCTTTCATCTAAAGAACCAATTTCTTCATCCTTTAACCATTTAAATTGATGCAAATATGAGCCAGTTTCTGAATTAACTAAATCTACTGTAAGTTTTTTATTACTAGGATGGGCACAATTAAATATGATGAGACTGGACCAGTTTTTTCTTGGATAAATTGTTTGCTGCTGACCATCCATTTTATGTTTCTCTTTGGGGGAATATTCATGTTGCACACAATAAACAGCCTTATCATCATTTATATTTTCAAATAACAAGGCTATATCCTCTATAAATAAAAAATCGCAATCACAAAATACTGCCCATCCCTTATATTTCATTAGAGCAGGTATTAAAAACCTAGAATAAGTAAATTCTGTAGAAGCTAAAGGATCAACATTACGAGTATATAAATTTTTTGCAATTAACTCATACAGCTTTAATGATTTTACCTTTAAGTCAAGGCTTGAATTTTTAACCAAAGATTGCTTACAAACACGATAGGCTATATCTTCTTTTGAATCGTATCCTATATAAATATTTGGATTATTAATTTTCATACAATAGATCTTCGTGATTAAGATTTTGCTCATTTAACATGATAGGCTGTTTCCATTCAAGAGAATTAAAATAACCTCCTTCAGATAATGATGTCCATTCATTTTGAATTTTTTTTGAAATCATACAGATCCATACATTTTTATTAGCTCCATTTTTTGATCTAAGCATCCAAGAATTTACTTTTTGAACATCATTTGCATCTCCCTTTTCAATCTTAGCCATTAATAGGCAAACCTCTTTTTTAGGTTGGGTGTCTAAAAGATCTCTGATCTGATTTCTTGCTTCATCCCATTTTTTGCTAGCAATTGAAGATTCCACTAATAAAATTTTAGATTCTTCAGTTTGTTTATTCCCTACAATATCTTTCGTTAATTCCAAAACATCTTTATTAAGATGGTGAGCCAGATTTATAATTACTGACTTATACTCTTCGTGAGGTTTATCATTCCAAACTCTTTTTAAAAATTTCTTAGCATAATTTAAATCTTTATTGTAAATTAATATTTCTAAATATAACTTTATATAAGGAGGAAAGTTTTTTCTTAACGCAAGGGCTTTTTGAATATAATTTATTGATTCGTTAACTTCACTATATTGTTTTACTTTTGCTATTTCAAATAAAGCTATTGATTTATTCTCTTGGAATATACCTTTATCAATAATTTTTTTGGAATACGCTTTGTTGGTAATATTTAAGAGTTGTTGCCAGTTGTTTGTTTTAGCAACAATATTTACAAGAGTATCATATATTTTTTCTACAAATGGATTTTTATTAAAAAGTTTTTCACCATAAATAAAAGCATGGTGATAATCTTGAGCTTTCAAATACTGTTGCATTAAGCCTCTGTATGCTAAATTTTCTGTATTTAGGTTTTTACTCATATCTTCATAAACCTGATTTAATTGATCATATTTTTTTTCGATTTTATAAATTTCTGATTTCAGAAGTAATGATAAAGAGGGATTATCTTTTAAATAATTTGCAGTTTTTTTACTTTCTAAGATTGCTTTCTTATAATCTTTATTAGCGAGAGCAATCATACCATTTAAAAATGAATCATAACCTTTTTGTTTATCTTTATTAACTTTATTTACTCTATATTTTGATAAATTAAATTTTAATTTAAAGTATAAACTTTGTAATAAAAAAATTATAAAAAAGAAAATAAGGAAACCAATTAAAAAATAGGTAGACGGAATAGAATAAATAAAATCCTGTATTTCAATGGAAACAACAAAAGAATAATTAATTGCTAATAAAATAATAATTAATAACAAAATTATTTGTACTAATTTTATTATAAAATTAATCAATTTAATATGCCCTATTCATTATATTGTTAAATTCTAAATAAATTCTTATTTGTTCAATCCACTTATAAAAAAACTTTTGTTTATTATCTATTAATAAAATTAAGTTTAAAGATTCTTGAAAATTTTCTTTTTCCATTAATTCTTTTGCCTGCATCAAAATATTAAGATTTTCATCTTTATAGTTATTAAGATTATTTGGTTTAATTGTAATAAATTTTAATAGAAAATTAACAGCAGAACTTTTATTATTTTCAATAAATATAAAATTAATATATTTATTAACAGAAATGTTAAATTCATTGTTCAAATTTTTAATACCATAAAATTTTTTTAATTCTATTAGACTTAATTTTTCAAACATTTCTTTTTTATTTGGTATTAGCTTTTCTAACAACGCTATTTCACCTTTAACACTTTCACCATTCTGATATTTTTTTAAAATTAATGCAATCAATGAATTAATTTGTTTTGATTGCGTTTCAACAACATTATTTTTAGAATCATTTTTTGGGATTACATAATTAGATGTAATTTGATTAATTTGTTCTTGTAATATTTCAATTGACTGTACTAAATTATTAATTTCTTTATCATTTTTTGTATTTTTAACATTTTCATTATTTTGCTTTAGAATTTTTTTTATTTCTATAATTTGATTCTCGCTATTAGTTATTTTTTTACTCAGATCTGATACATTATCTTTATTACTATTAAGTAAATTGGAAAGAGTTTCAATTTTAGAATCCAAGTCAATTGCTACATCATCAACCTCTTTGTAGGATTTAAACAGGGCATATCCCATAATAAAAATAATTATTATTAAGACTAAGCTTGTTGTAAGTTTAGAAAAAATATAAAAATACTCTGTAATTTTTGACATGTGAATTATTTTACCATTATTGGCTGGATGTTTCACAGTATAAATTAGAGTTATAATGATAGTATTTGCTGTAGAAACATCCTGTGATGAAACCTCAGTTTGTATTATGAATGCAGATAAAAAATTATTTAGTCATATTATTTACTCTCAAAAAGAACATAGTAAATTTGGAGGTGTAATCCCTGAATTAGCCTCAAGATCTCACTTACAAATACTTCAAAAAATTACTAGAGAAGCATTATTTGATGCGAAGCTTAATATTAAAGATATTGATCTATTTTGTGCGACTTGTGGACCTGGTCTAATTGGTGGTTTATTAGTAGGATCTACCTTTACAAAATCACTAGCTATTGGATCAGGAAAACCTTTTGTACCCATTAATCATCTAGAAGGTCACGTACTTTCGCCAACATTTAATAATAAAATTACTTTTCCTTACGTTTGTTTTCTCTTAACTGGTGGACATACTCAAATTTATTTGGTGCATTCAATCGATAAATATGAATTATTAGGAGATACTCTTGATGATGCAATAGGAGAAGCTTTTGATAAAGTTGCAAAAATTCTTAAATTAACCTATCCTGGAGGACCAGAAATTGAAAAAAAAGCAAAAAAAGGTAATATGGATGCATATAGTCTCCCACATCCTCTTAAAAGAAACAAAGATTTAAATTTTTCTTTTTCAGGCATAAAAACAGCTGTAAATTTAATTATCAAAAAAAATAATAGCGATATAAATATTGTAGAAAATATTGCAGCTTCTTTTCAAAGCAAAGTTACTGAAATATTAGAATTTAAATTAAATTTAACAATACAATATTTAAAAAAAAATAATATTAAAATTTCTGATATTTGCATAGTTGGTGGAGTTGCTGCTAATAAATACATTAACTATAGACTGAAAAAAATAGCCTATGATTATTCTTACTCAGTTTGTACACCTCCTAAAAATATGTTAAGTGATAATGCCGCTATGATAGGATGGGCTTGTATACAGAAATATGCTAAAAATCCATTTTCTGATTATTATTTTAGACCTAACCCACGGTTAACAATTCATAATAAATTCAGATGAAATATTGGTTGTTAAAATCAGAGCCTAATAAATGGTCTTGGGATGATCAAACAAAAGTTAAAGATGAAATGTGGGATGGTGTAAGAAATTATCAAGCACGAAATAATTTAAAGAAAATGAAGAAGGGCGATCAATGTTTCTTTTATCATTCAGTTAGCGAAAAAAAAATTATAGGCATTGTTGAAGTTACAAAGGAACATTATCCTGATCCAACTGATTTTACAAATAAATTTGTTGTGGTAGATGTTAAAGCCAAAAAAAAATTAAAAATCCCTGTAAGTCTTGAAAAAATAAAATCAATAAAAAATCTTCATCATTTATCCTTAATTAAACAAAGCAGACTTTCTGTAATGCCAATAGACAAAAAATCATGGATTATTATTAATAAATTATCATTAAAAAAAATATAAAACTAACTTATATTCTTAAAGTATTAAAAAACTATTTGATGATACATTTACTTTGTTAAAATATTTATAAAATTTAAATTGATATTTTTAGCTTAAAGTTTTAACACTTAATTAGATATTTATGGAAATTAAAGAACATTGGAAGAAAAACGCTTTAGTAGATAAAAATACATATTCATCGATGTATCAAAAATCTCTTGATGATAATGAGAGTTTTTGGGATCATCAAGGAAATCGTTTAAATTGGAAAAAAAAATATTCTAAAATTAAAGATGTTAAATTTAGTAAGAAACATGTTGATATAAAATGGTATTATGATGGGACTCTTAATGTTTCAGAAAATTGTATAGATCGACATGCTATAAAAACTCCAGACAAAGTTGCTATAATTTGGGAGGGTGATGATCCCTTAGTTTCAAAAAAAATTACCTATAAAGAATTATTATCTCATGTTTGTAAAACAGCCAACGCGCTTAAAAAAATTGGAATTAAAAAAGGAGATAGAGTAACAATTTATCTTACAATGGTTCCTGAGCTTGCTTATGTAATGTTAGCATGTGCAAGAATTGGAGCAATACATTCAATAATATTCGGTGGTTTTTCTGCAGATTCAATAGCAGGAAGAATACTAGATTGTAGATCTGATTTCATAGTTACCGCAGATGAAGGGGTGAGGGGTGGAAAAATAATTCCTTTAAAAAAAATTACTGATAAGGCACTTGAAAAATGTCCAAATGTAAAAAAATGTTTAGTTATAAAAAGAACTGGCAATGAAATTAACATAATCAATGAAAGAGATGAATATCTTGATGACATTTTAAAAAACGTTGATGATGTTTGTAGGCCTGAAGAGATGAATGCTGAAGATCCATTATTTATTTTATATACTTCTGGCTCAACTGGAAAGCCTAAAGGTGTAATGCACACCTCTGGTGGATATCTAGTTTATGCATCTATGACACATGAATATATTTTTAATTATCAATCTAATGATATTTATTGGTGCACAGCAGATATTGGTTGGATAACTGGACATAGTTATATTATTTATGGGCCCTTAACCAATGGGGCTACCACATTAATGTTTGAAGGAGTTCCAAATTATCCAGATTCTTCACGTTTTTGGGAAGTAGTAGATAAACATAAAGTAAATATTTTTTATACAGCTCCTACAGCTATACGTGCTTTAATGAGAGAAGGAGATAGACCAGTAAAAAAAACTAGCCGACAGTCTTTAAAACTATTGGGAACTGTTGGTGAACCTATAAATCCTGAGGCATGGAAATGGTATTATGAAATTCCTGGAGATAGTCGTTGTCCTATAGTTGATACATGGTGGCAAACTGAAACAGGAGGTATTCTAATTGCACCACAAACTGGAGCTATAGAATTAAAACCAGGATCAGCTACAAAACCCTTTTATGGGATCAAGCCCGTTATTGTTGATAAAAATGGCAAAGAGCTTAATGGTGAGTGTGAAGGAATGCTTTGTATTGAACAATCCTGGCCAGGACAAATGAGAACAGTTTATGGTAATCATCAACGATTTATTGATACCTACTTTTCACAATTTGATGGTAAGTATTTCACCGGGGATGGGTGTAAGAGAGATAGCGATGGTTATTATTGGATTACAGGTCGAGTAGATGATGTAATAATTGTTTCTGGACACAATTTAGGTACAGCAGAAATCGAAAGTGCTTTTGTTTCTCATCCAAAAGTTTCAGAAGCTGCTGTTGTAGGGTATCCTCATGAGATAAAAGGAAGTGGGTTATATTGTTATGTCTCTTTAAATTTAGGAGAAGAACACAAAGATGATCTTAAAGATGAATTAAAAAATTTAATACGTGAAAAAATTGGACCAATAGCAACACCAGATCTAATTCATTTTACTCCAGGGCTCCCTAAAACGCGCTCTGGTAAAATAATGAGGAGAATACTTAGAAAAATCGCCGCGAACGAACAAGATCGTTTAGGAGATACTTCAACTTTAGCCGATCCAACAGTTGTTGAAGAATTAATCAATAATAGATTAAATAAAGAAATTTAAATTATTGAGATTTCCAATGTTTTAAGCAACGTGGCTCATAAATATTAGCAGCACCTACCTGCGTTCTATTGCCCCCTTCAATTTTTCTATATGTTTTGGTAGCTTCAAGACCACAAACATTGCAAAAACCATAAATTTTAGTTATCTTATCAGATAAGCCCAATAGAAAAGATGAGGTTTCCCAGGGTTTACCTCTAGAATCTTGATCAAGGCCTGCGCATATCACATCAATTCCTGAATTTAACATTATCTCAACATTATCGATAGTTTCGGAAGGATGCATAAACTGAATTTCATCAAGAAAAATAACATCATAATTATTTTTATTTAAATTAAATTGCTTATTTGTTTCATCCCAATTTTTCATCGCATAGCACTCATGACTTAAATTATTATGGGTTATTATGAGTTTTTCAGAATAACGGTTATCAATGATAGGTTTAATAACTAAGGTTTTTTTATTTTGATGTTTTGCCCAAAGTATTCTTTTTAATAATTCACTTGTTTTTCCAGCAAACATAGCTCCAACAATTGTTTCTAATGTTCCACGCATTTATTTATTTATACAATTATTAATTTGATTAATTATGTTGTTAGAATCTAAATGCTTAACACATCCTACAGGATTTAACATGTAATCAATATACTTTTTCTTCATAGACCCTCTTTGAAGCAAATTTAGATTATTACTTTTAATTAAGTTTTTTTTGAATACATGTAAAGACTCATAACAACCAATATTATTTTTCCAATTAAATATATTTGTTAAACCACACGGTGATTTACAGTATTTAGAATAGAAAGAATTTTTAACTTCTTTTATGTTATGAAATTGATTTAATAGCACATTTTCTCCAACAGAAGTAATAATCAAAACACCTTTTATTCCAAATATTTTTGCTAGATGTAAGGGGCCTGAATCAATAAAAATACCTAATTCAGTTTTTTTAATTATTTGACATAAATTCTCTAATGAAGAAGGGTAGATTTTCTTATAATTTGATGAGTTAACATTCTTAACAAGATAATCAGATATTGTAGACAAATTGTCATAGATAACATTAATTTTATAATCTTTTTCATAATATTTAATTATTTCATCAATTAACTTAGGTGGCATTGAGCGGATAGGGGATTGTGAAACAGGAAATATATTAATTTTTTTTATCTTTCTTTTAATAGTCATTATTTTTGGACGCAATTTTGGGATATTAAAATATTTAGTTAAAATATCTTCAATATCTGTTCTTACATATTTTTGATATTTAAAATCATGAATTTCTAAGGATACATGAAATATCGTATCGTACTTTTTCATATTAGTTTGAGAAATTATTTCTTCATAAACATGATCGAAAAAAAAGTATTTTTTAAAAATTGCTTTATATCTTCCAACAAACGCGATAGCTGAATCAATGTATTTATCATTAGAAAAAATTGCTTTAAATGCTAATCCGTATTCAATAGCATCACCTAAACCAATATTCGGTGGCAAACAAAACAAAATTTTACTTTTTTTGTCCTTATTAAAAATTAATTTTGTTCTTCTCTCAAAATTTATGAAATTTAAATATTTTTTATTTTTTTTTTTATTTAAATTTTTCCATAAAAAAGTACTTTTAGAAAAATATACCTTATTTACTTTTATTTCATTAAATCGAGTTAATTGATCTGTATCAGTAAAAAAATTTTGTTTTATAGAAAAACTAAAGTAAGGCATAAAGATTAATTAATTTAAAACTAAATAGATTTAACAGCAATGCAAAAAGGTATTAAAACTCGTTTTATAGCGCATGAAATATTATTTCAATTAAGAGAGAAAAATATAAATTATGATGAAATTTTAAATTTCAACCTCTCTAAACACAGCTTGTCTTTTAGTGATAAAAAACTAATTCACACGATTGTCTTAACAAGTATGAGGCATCATATATATGTTAAAAAAATTATAAGCCAATATGTTTTAAAAAAATGTAACATTCAACAGTATATTTTGTTTTTAAGCGCTATAACACAAATTGTTTATTTAAATTTTAAAGACTATGCTGTTGTAAATTCTACAGTGGAACTGGCTAAAAATAGAAAAATAAATATTTATCCTGGATTTGTTAACGCTGTTTTAAAAAAAATAGCAAAAAATAGAATTGAATTAAAAAAAACAAATATTAAATTTAGTGATTTACCCTCATGGTTTACTAATAATTCAAAAAATTTCTCAAATAATGCAAAAAATAATTTTTTGCAATCCATATTAGAAAAACCGAATATAAATTTAGTATTTAAAAATCAAATTTTAAAAAAATTATTTAAATTTAAATCAATAGATACTTCTGATAAATCTTTAATTATTGAAAATCCAATTCAAATTGAAAAATTACCTAGATATAGTAACGGTGATTGGTGGGTACAAGATTATGCTTCAATGTTACCTCTACATCTTATTGGAGATTTATTTAATAAAGCAGTTATTGATATGTGTTCCGCTCCAGGTGGCAAATCTTTTCAAGCTATTAGCTTAGGAGCAAAATTAGATTTAATTGAGGTTAGTCTTAAAAGAGCTAAAATATTAAAAGAAAATTTAAATAGACTTAAATTCAATCATAAAATTAAAATTGAAGATGCTTTAAAAATTTCTAATAGGAAAAAATATGATTATATCTTGATAGATACCCCGTGTTCTTCAGTTGGAACTATCAGAAGAAATCCAGAAATATTCTTTAGAAAATCAATACCAAATTTAAAATCCATATCAATAATACAAAAAAAATTATTAGATAAGGCAAGTAAAATTGTTAAAAAGAAAGGAATAATAGTTTACATGGCATGCTCGTTCTTACCTGTTGAAACTACTCAACAAATTAACAATTTCCTAGAGAAAAACAAAAACTTTGAAAAAGATAAGTTTGTCATGAAATCAAATAAAGATGGGATAATTGATAACAGCGGTTATATTAATATTATACCAAAAACTCTTAAAAATTATAATATAGATGGTTTTTTTGCTGCTAAAATGATTAGAAATGATTAATAAATTATACACCCTCATTATTAAGTTTTTATTCTTAAGAATCTATTTATTTATAACAAAAAAAAAATTTTCTCAGTATTCGTATGAATATAATTTTCAGAATATAAATTTTACTGATGAATTATATTTAAAAAAAACTTTTCTTTCTGACAAATATTTTGAAGATAAATTTTATGATGAACAAAGTTATGAATATCACTCATTTAATTGGTTACCAGTAGCTAAAAAATTAGGTAGTGCTAATAATGTTATTAGAGCTAAAAAACATTTAATCTGTTGGTATAAAAACAAATATAATAAAAATTTAATTATTTGGAATGGTTTATTTATAAGTAAGAGATTTGTAAATATAATTTATAATTACGAATTTTTTGCTGTGTCTTCTTCAATAATTGAAAAAGACATATTTCATAATATAATATTAGAACATTATATTATTTTAAATTTAGAATTAAAAAATAAAAAACTTTATTCAATATCTATTGAAGAATGCAAGGCACTAATACTAGGATCAGTTATATACAAAAAAAATATTAATAATAGTATTGCATTGCTTAAAAAAATTATTTCAACACAAATAGATACATCGGGCTTTCATAAAAGTTACAATCCTCTCCAACAGGTAAAGTTTTTAAACCATCTTTATGAAATAAAAAATATTATACTTTATTTTAATATAGTTATCCCCGAAGAATTAAGTTTTCAACTTTTAAATATGTCTTCGTTGCTTATAAGTTTAGTTCATAAGGATGATTCTTTAGCTTTATTCAATGGATCTAATAATTTTTTTAATAATCAAGTATTAAAAATTATAAAACAAGGTGGTGACCTTAAATCGAAAAATTTATTTAATATTAAATATGGGATAGCTTCTTATACAGACAAAAACAAAAAAATTTTTTTTGATGTTGTCAAACCTATAAATAGTCAAATTGATAATAATTTTCATGCTAGCACTCTGTCTTTTGAGTTAAGTTGTAAAAATGAAAAAATTATTACAAATTGTGGTTCTATTTTAAGAAAATTTGGTAAGAGTCCTGATTATTTGCGATATAGTGCGGCTCATTCTACAATAATTCTAAACAATACAAATATTAGCGAGTTAATTGATAAAAAATCTTATAAAAGATTTCCAAAAAATATTTCTTTTAATGTATCTGAAGATAATGAGAAGATTATTTGGGAATGTAGTCATGATGGTTATATAAAAAATTTTCAAAAATTAATTAGAAGAAAGATAGAAATTTCTAAAAAAATAAATGCTATCTTAGGCCAAGATGAAATACTTTCTACCAAAATACAATCTACTAAATACAATTATAGTATTCGATTTCACTTAATGCCATATTCTAATTGCTTAATTACAAATGATAGAAAATCTATTTTAATAAAAACAAAATTGAATCAATCATGGATTTTTAAATCAAACTCAGTACTTTTACTAGAAGATAGTATTTATGTCGGTAACGGAAAAAGGGTTGAACAAAACAAACAAATAGTTATTTATGGAAGTATCCAAAATACTAAAAAAATTGAAACTTGGTCTCTAATTCAATCATGATAAATAAAAAAAAATTTGCATTAATATCTGTATACAACAAAAAAAATTTAACCTCAGTATGCAGAGCTCTAGATGAATTCAACATTGGATTTATATCAACTGGCTCAACTGCGAAAGAAATTATTAAAAGAGGTTTTAAATGCATGTTAGTCTCAAATTTAACAAAATTTCCTGAAATTTTAGATGGCCGTGTTAAAACTCTACATCCTTTTATACATGCCTCTATTTTACATAAACGTAATAAAACATCACATCTAAATACCTTTAAAAAACTTAAACTACCCATTATCGACTTTGTAATAGTAAATTTATATCCCTTTGAAAAAATAATAAATGTTTCTAAGAATAATGATAAGTGTATTGAAATGATAGATATTGGAGGTCCAGCAATGCTAAGATCTGCCGCAAAAAACTTTGAATCAGTAACAACTATAAGTGATATATATGATTATAATAAATTCATTCAAAATTTGCAGAAAAACAAGGGTAAAACTTCATTTGAATTTAGAAAAAAAATGGCTAAAAAAGTTTTTTTATCAACCTCATTATATGATGATGTAATTTCAAAATGGTTTTTAAATAATCAAAGCAAAAAAACAAATCATAATCGGAAAAAAATAAGATTAAAATATGGTGAAAATCCAAATCAAAAATCTACATATCTTCTAGATTCATCTCAGCACTCAATACTAAAAGAAAAAATACAAGGAAAAGAATTAGGTTATAACAATATAGTTGATTTGGACTCTGGATTAAATTGCATTAAAGAATTTATTGAACCTACTTGTGTTATCATAAAACACAATAATCCCTGTGGAGTAGCTTCAAAAAAAACAATTTATAATGCCTATATAAAAGCATTAAGTGCTGATCCTGTTAGCTCATTTGGAGGCATTGTTATACTTAATAGATCCGTTAATAAAAAAATGGCTACATTAATTTCAAAAAATTATTTTGAAGTAATTGCTGCACCCAAATTTGATTTAAATGCCAAAAATATATTAAAAGAAAAAAAACGTCTAATTCTCATTAAAACATCTAAACTGCAAATAAATAAAAAAAAGGAAACTAAAATTGTAATTGGAGGCCAATTAAATCAAGAGAAAAATATAATAAAAATCAAAAAAAAGGATTTAATCTGCGTATCAAAAAATAAAGCTTCTACAAAAATTTTAGATGATTTAATATTTGCTTTTAAAGTATGTAAACATGTGACATCTAATGCTATTGTTTTGGTCAAAAATAAACAAACCATTGGTATTGGTGCAGGACAAATGAGTAGATTAGATTCAACCAAAATTGCACTTTTAAAAACTAATAAAAAAAATAAATTAAATAAATTTGTTGCAGCATCAGATGCTTTTTTCCCTTTTACCGACAATATTAAATTATTAATTAAAAATAATTGCTGTTCTATAGTGCAACCTAAGGGTTCAATTAATGATAAAAAAATAATAAATTTTGCAAATAAAAAAAATATTTCACTTTATTTTACTAATTATCGATTATTCAAACATTGATTTTAATGAAAAAAAATATTCCAAAATATCTTTCAGCAATACTAGCAGACAATCCCAAAATAAACTCTGGGAGAAAAAATTATGAATTTCTTCATTTAAGAATACTTAAACAAATTATTATAATAGAAAAATATTTTAATAAAAAAATTAAATAATTGAGACTTTATTGTAAATAAAAGCTATCAAATATATTTTAATTCTTTCATCTCTATTGAAAAATTTTTTTCTATTATAATAATTTGTTTTCTATTTAAGATTTTTTTCCAAGAATCTTTTTTACCAGATCTAAAAAATTTATTTCCAATAGATTCATTAAACCCTACTTTTTTCTCTTCTTTTTGTAAGTTTTGAAATTTTAAAAATTTAATTATTTTTTTTATTTTTTCTTCATTATATTGAATTTTTGTATATCTAGAAAACATAAAAACTACTGAACTAAATACTTCAAATGGTGAAGATATTAAATCTTCATACTTTATAAAAAGGCTTGGCACTGATTTAAAGCTTTTCCAAGATTTGTAATTTTGTTTCCAATTTAACTTAGTTTCAAAATCCTCTCTATTAATAGCTTTGTCATTAATAAAAAATTTTAACATTTCATCGATCGTTATGCCACTATGTTTAGCATAAGATACAAGTACTTCTCTTGGATCCCTTACCAAATAAATAAAAAAAAGGGTATTGTTTTCATTTGTAAAATCAAAACCATTAAATTGTCCAAAAAAATGATGGGTTTTGAATATAAGATACTCTTTGCTTGTGGAATTTATCAATTTATTTTGAACATCTATACAATATTTATAATATACAAACTTATTTTTAAGTAAGTTTAAATCTAAAACTTTCTCAAAAGTCTGTTTAGCTTCAAATTTTTGTATATTAGATAGCAAACCAAAATCTAAACTATTTTCTTCATTGCAAATATAATGTGAAAGAAAAAGTCTTAAATATGTATTTCCACATTTTGGATATGAGGCTAACCAAATAATTTTTTTCATTACTATTAATATATTATCAAAATATAAATTTTAATATAATTATATTATAAAGACATTTCATATTGTTGTGCCCAAGACCTAAATATCCAAGAAATAATTTTTTGTTTATTATTGCTTCTGTAATTTTCTTTTGAAATTAAAGATTTAATTCCGTCTTCTTTATTTATAGTTGAAATATATTTATTTTTCAGTTTTTCTGATTCATTTAGCCAATACATTATTGGAACAGTCCAGCCAGTTTTAGATTTATTTAATACATATTTAGGAAGCAATTTATTATAAGACAATTTCACTGGCAATTTCATTTCATTATTTGTTAAACCTATTTTATATTTTGATTTTACTGATAAACAATATTGCATATATTTTTTTGAAGAAAAGGGGAAACGACCTTCCATCGAAAAAGCCATTCCATATCTATCATTGCGTGAAAAAAAATCTTCTGGAACTGTTGTAATACAATCAAGAGCCATAGCAGAATTAATTATATCTTCAGAATTCCAGAGTTCTTCTGGTAGAATTTCGCACAAAATAGTATGTAAATCACGTGAATTAAATTTTATATTTAATTTTAATGGTGAAGAAAATTTATGCATCCATATCCAAACAAATTCTTTCCAACTTGCTGGTTTTTTTGTTAAATTCTTCATTGAAAAATATTTTGAATAACCTCCAAATAATTCATCCCCTATATCACCAGCCATTGTAACGACAGTTCCATTTTGAGATAAAATTTTATTAGTATAATAATACATTGGCATATTCCAGTTATACCTGGGTTCTTCCATAAATTTTATAGCTTCATCCCAAGAATCTAAAACAATATCTGGTGTGATTTTAATTTCTTTATGATTAAAAGAAAATTCACTAGCAAATTTTTTAGCAGTTATAGCATCACTATTGTGATCTTCTGTTGATAAAATTACATTGGGTTCCATTATATTTGTAAAAGAATTTAATTCACCAAGGTGTTTGTATAGCTCTAATGCTATAAGTGAAGAATCTATTCCACCTGATAAAAATATACCAAACTTTCTTAAGCCAAGTGTTGATTGTTTAATCGTTTTGACGGTTTGATTTTTAAATTCGTCAACATTAAATTCTATATTTGAAAGGGGTTTGACTAAATTTCTAAAAGTTGATTTAATTTTCTTTTTATCCAAATCATATTTTATTGTTTCTCCTGGAAGAACTTTATAAATCCCTTTAAAAATTGTTTGTCTTAAAATATTTACTCCCAAAAAAGATGTGCAAGCTAAAGCTAACCTATCTATAACTTTTGAAGTTGGAACATAATTTATAAGTGCTTTTATTTCTGAACTAAAAATTATTCCGTTAGAGGTTTCACTAAAATAAAGTGGTTTAATTCCAGCATGGTCTCTTGATAATAAAATTTCATTTTTTGATTTATTATAAAATACAAAAGCATGCATTGAGTCTAAAATATTAGAAAGAATATTTTCATAGCTCTTATTTTCTAACAGCCAAGCTAGAAGTTCTGTGTCACAGGTTGTTTTAGGTAAAAATTGATCTTGAAAATATAACAATAAATCATCATAATTAAATATTTCCCCATTATAAATTAGAATATTTTTATTTTCAGTTATCCAAGGCTGTTTTGCATCACTTGGTTTTGAAGTAATTGATAACAAATTATGACCTAAAGTTATTTTATCATTCATCCATATCGATGATCCATCCGGCCCCCTATAAGAACATGTGTTAATCAAAGACTGCACTAAATTAAAATTTTTTTCAGTAATACCAAATATACCGCACATATTATTTTTGTAGAACTATATTCATTATTAAAAAATAATAAAAACTAATTTTTGTTATTTACAGCATTATTTGTTAACTTCATAAAGAATTTAAATTATTGAGTTTAAATTACAAAAATATTAATAAATCTAATTACATATTTCTGTGGTTTAATCATCAAATGATACTTAAAGTGTATGAAAATGTCATGATATTTTTTATAACAGGACGCGAAAAAGTAGATAACATTCGGAAAATCATATTCAATGTAAGTGACTGTACTTTTCTCTTACTTAAGGCTATCATGATTATACTTTTGTTCGTAAATGTTACTTAATTTATTGATTACATCTGATATAACATTTAAAATTTTATTTTTTTTGTTTTAAATATTTTTCATAATCATTTTGATAAAATATCTGTCTATTTAATAAAAAAAGGATATATTGAAAAAATTATGAAAAAAAATTTTATCTTAATTATTTTATTGTTATTTATTTTCATAAATAAAGTTCAAGCAGAAGAAAAAACAGTAAGATTTGCTGATTTTTCAAAAAATGAAATAATGTTATCAGAAGAAAATTATCTTGTTGTTGGAAATATTGAAAATGACTTTAACTCAATAAAATATTTTGCTGATAATTATTGTTCCGATAAACTTGGAAATAATTATATGTCTTCATCTATTCAGATAAGCATTAATGTTGCCTATGCTTTTTGTCAGAAGGTTGATCAGCTATATGAATATAATTTTACAGAATCTGAAAGAAGTTGTTTTAATAAATTTGATATATCTCTCGATACTTTGTACAATAGAGAATGTTTAAAAATAATCAGAGACTTTGAATCAATTTCAGCAGAAGTAAAGGGATATAGAGAGAAAATTAAAATTTTGAATTCAGATGCTTTTATTTATGAAATATTAAATGAAAATCTCTCAAAAAAAATATTAGACTTTGAAACAAAAATTTTATTGTCAAAAAAAACCCAAGAATTAAATCAAAAGTTGGCTACTTTACAACAAGAGTTAAAACAAAAGTTGGCTACTTTAGAAAATCCGATAATTGAACAAATTGATACTATCATGGTTAAAAGAAATATCAAATTATGTAAATTATATGAATTTGTTGAGGGGTCTGAATTATATTATAAATGTATTTTAATATTAATGGAAAATCAAAAAAATAATCGTTTAATAGATGCAGATCTTTAACTAAAAAGGATTCGAACTCTCGACTTCAACCTTTCCAATGTTATGTATTATGTAAGGAGTTTCCGATGCTTATTCTAATTGTTACTTAACTAGTTTAAATAATATTTCCTTTTAACAAAGGATCCGCCCCCTTAGATATCACTACTGTCCCTTGAAATATTTTATCAATAAGCTCTAAAACCCATTTAGAATTAAGAGATTCATTTGGATCTGACTTTAACCTTACAGAAGTTCTTAATTTAAATATTTTTTTAATTCTTCATTCCTCATTTATTTGACTGGAAAAAATTTTTCTAATATTTTAATAGAAGATAAAGATATTTTCAAAATATCAAGATCAAAACTATTAGTTTTATTATCAATACTATTAGCAAATTTGTTAAGCAATATTTGTAGTGTTGATTGTTCAAAATTTAAATCAGTATCGAGATTGTTTCTCTTGTTATTTTGAAAGTAAAAACAATCTCCTGTTGTAAAGTTGTATTGCGCAAAACTCTCATCAAAAAATATAACTTTTATCACTCTAGTTTTTTCTTTTAATAAATTTCCAGCTATTATTTTTGCCACTAAACCTGATTTTAATTGTATATTAATTCTCGATACAAGACCTTTTTTTCCATATTTATCTTTTTTTTTCAAATCTTTTTTTGTAATTTTGTAATAAGGCCCATCCCCAGTAATTTTTATTAATGAAGTAATTGCATGAATGCCCCAATCCCAAATAGGATGAATATTTTTTCTAAATGGTCCTTTACCACCTTCAATAATTAATATTCTTTTTATTTTTCCTTTTTCTTTAATAAATTTACTTAATTTTAAAAATTTTTTATCATAAAAATGTGATTGATTTAGAAAAATAGGTAATTTTTTTTTATATGCATAATCATAAATTTTTTTAGCATCCTCAGTATTGGTAGCCATAGGTTTTTCAATAATACACGGTATTTTCTTTTGGTATGAAAATTTGACTATAGATAAATTAGTTTTAGGTTCAGCTGCTGCATAAATTCCATCAATTTGATATTTTGAAATTAATTGTTTTATATTTCTAAATTTAGTTATATTTTTAAATTTAGTAGAATTTTTTTTATTTTTACAAACTAAGTATTTAAAATTTAATTTATTATTTTTATTTATGTTTTTTACGACAACTTCAGCCCAATAGCCGCAACCAATGACTGCGATATTATACATAAATTCCTTTATATTTTCTTTTTATAATTTAGATTTGTCCATATAAGAAATCTTTTTATTCCATCCTCTATATCAACAGTTGGTCTGAAATTTAAATGATTTTGAGCCTTGCTTATATCAGGACAGCGTCGTTGTGGTTCGTCAGCTGGATAAGCATTTGGGTAATCAACATTTAATTTTTGGAGATTAGGTAGTATTTTTTGAATTATTTTAAATAATTCAATTACTGATATTTCTGGTTCAGAGTTGCCAATGTTGTAAGCTTCTCCAGAAAACCCACTTAATATTACTTTCAAAAAACCAACAATAGCATCGGTGATATAACAGTAAGTTCTAGTTTGATTTCCACTACTATATATATTTAATGGAAGATTAGATTTAATATTGCTAGCAAAGTTTGGTAGTACTCTGTAGTCATTCTGTTGCATTCCTGGTCCATAGATATTAAAAGGTCTAATTATATTAACATTTACATTAAAGGAATTCTTATAAATATAACATAGCGTTTCACCTAGTCGCTTACTTTCATCATAGCATGCCCTAGGCCCCATAGTATTGACGTTGCCTCTATAACTTTCTTTTATAGGAATAAATCTAGGGTCTGGATCACCATAAATTTCACTAGAGCTAAAAAAAATTACTTTGGCATTATTTTCAGAAGCAGAATTAAGAACATTTCTCAAGCCATTGATAGCAACATCCAATGTTTCTAAAGGTTTTGATCTATAATAAAAGGGGCTTGCAATGCCAGCAGCATGAACAATGAAATCTACATCTTTTCCTAAATGAATTTTTTTAGAAGCATCTGATTTAATAAACTTAAAATTATTATAGTCTGGCCATACACTACTTAATTCATTACTAACAGCAAGGTTATCTATAACGGTTAGCTTAATAGGTTTATCAAGAATTTCATTATATTTAAAAAAAATTTCCGTTAAATAACGACCTAAAAATCCTCTTCCGCCTGTTAAGACAATGTGTTTGTTAGCAAACTGCTCAAGTATGTCTTGCGTTCTTGTTATAATCTCATCAATATCACTATCTATAAAAAATTTTTTCATTGACTTAATTTGCTAAAAGGAATTGGTTTAAAATACTCACAATCATAATCTTTTGTAAGTTCTTTTATCTCCATAAAATATTCATAAGCAAAAACTATAATTATGTCTACATTTCTACTTTTAGATTTTTCTCTACTAATTATCGGTATATGGGTTCCTGGAGTATATCTATCTTGTTTAAGAGGACTATCGTCAATAATAAAATCTATATGGTTGTAATCAATATTCGCAAAATTTGTAATTGTTGAAACTCTTGCTGGGGCACCATATCCAATAACTTTCTTCCTAGATCTCTTAAAATAATTTAATTTTTTTTTTAAATTAGTAGTTTCTTTAATTATTTTTTTTTGGAAAATTTTAAAAGTTTCAATATTTAGGTGTAATTTTTCTTTATTTAATATTTCTTCAACTAATGAGGTAGATTGTTCATCTTTAGAGTTCTTAATATAGCATCTGATCGAACCGCCATGAGTATCAATATATTCAACGTTTACAAGAGACATACCCACTTGTTGAAATAATATTTTTATAGAAAATAATGAATAATAAAAAGGTCTATCAAAATAAAATCTTTCAAATTGAATATTTTTTATAAAATTTGATAAATATTCAACTTCTAATATTAAAAATCCATTTTCTTCTATTAAATTTTTAATATCTATCGCAAATTGTTTAGGATTTTCAATATGCGTAAAAACACTTGAAGCAACTATTGTATCAGGTTTGCCGTAATCATTGATTATTTTTTCAACAGAGCTGCTATTAAAAAAACCAATTAAAGTTTCAAGTCCGTTATCATTTGCTATTTTACCTACATTAATTGAAGGGTCTATGCCTAATGATTTAATGCCCATTGATTTAAGAGGTTTAAGCAAAATTCCATCATTCGACCCTATATCAACTAAAAAAGAACTTGAGCTTAATTTTTTTGCCAAATCTTCAAAATGAGATACGAGAGCTTCATTAACAGAAGATAAATAATAATAATCCTCAAACATTTCTTTTCGATCAATAATATTTTTTATTTGGACATTGAGGCAATTTGAACAAAATAAGAGATTTAATGGAAAAGTTTTTTCTAATAAAAAATCATTTTTATTCTTTGGATATTTATTAGCCAAAGGTTGTAATCCAAGATTTAATACTTCGTTAATTTCATTTTTTTTGCATATTTTACAAATCATACTTTAAATTTATATTTAAAAAATTGCTCAAGAAACCTAATAGGTATTTCATCACTATATAATACATTTTTATTTGTTTTTATTTTATTACTAATAATATCTCTAATATTTTTATCTGTAGCTAGTTTAATTGCAATTTCAACATATTCTTTTTTTGATGATGGAATAGTTTGTTCAAGGTTAAGAAATTTTAAAATACTGTATGTATATCTTCCATCCATAATTTCTTCGAGTAATGTGGCTGTGGTTTTATGAAGAGCAATTGCATCTAATGAAGTTTTTCCTTCTGATCATTCTAAACTATCCAAGATTACGTTAGATTGTTTTATTAAATTAAAAAAATCAGAATTTGATAACCCTATAAATACATGATTTTAAGATAAAAGAAGAAAACAATATTTTTGAAATTATTTTAAATAATGAATATGAATTTTTTTCTTACACAAATCCAACAGCTTTTTTTTAAATAAAAAACTCAGGGATAATAACTTTTTAATTATTGAATAATAAATTAAAAATTTCTTTTCCATGTTTTTGAGGATTATAAATCTTTTCAAAACTTTTTAATAATGTGGTTAACAAAAATTCTCTCTCATCATCGTATTTCAAATAAAAGTTTATAAGAGTGTAAAGTTGCTCTAGGTTTTCAAAAACAAATGATTCTTTGTTTTCAAAATTGTCAGAAATTTGATAATTTAGTATTCCACTATCAATTAAAAAAAAAGCTTTCAAATATAATACCTCATAAAATCGATAAGTCATGTTATTGTGATTACCGCTTAAAACTAAATTTATTTTAGCTTGCCTTGTAGCATTTATATATTCATTTGGACTCAATCTATGTCTGTGAGCGTCTTGTTTGGGGTAGCAATTAACATTGATATTATTTATGTATTTTAAATTATTTGCAAAGTTTGAAACTTTAGATCTTGTTGTATTTGTGCCATAACTTGTCCCATTATAAAAGATATTAAATTTGTAATCTTTGTTTGTTTTGATTATGGGAAAATGATTGTTTTTTAAATCATAAGGTATATTTAAAAAACCTAATCCGTGAAAAGTATTATGAATTTTTTTTTCTAATTGATGAGGTAATTCATATTTTTCAATATCTTTCAATAAGTTAGGTATAAAATAATAATCAACATTAAAACTTCTCTCTAAATCAATTACGTCTTGTGGCACGATCAAACGATCATAACCTAAATAAATTGAAACATTTGATTTAATTTTATTTTTAAAAACACTTGCTAGAACCTCTAATGGATAAGATATTCTTATCTTAGCATCCATAAAAACATAATTATAATCATAAGTGAAATCGTTTTTTAAAATATCCTTAAAAGTTAACATATCAACTTTAGCAAATGTCTTTAAGGAAAGTAAAAAAAAACCAAAATCTAAGTTACATAAATTATTTTCAAAAATATTGCTAAATTTTAAATAATTTTTTCCTCTACAGATGTATAGTATCTTCAAATACATTTTATTAATCTAATTGATTTATATAATCTAATTGATTTATTTAATCTAAGTAAATTCATAAAAGGTTTAATAACTAAAATTTAAGAAATAAAAAAATTGCAATTTTTGGAGCGGGCGAAGGGATTCGAACCCTCGACTTCAACCTTGGCAAGGTTGTGTGATAGAGTTCCGATGGTTGTTCTGATTGTTTTTTAATTAGTTTAAATAATATTTCCTTTTAACAGAGGATCCGCCCCTTTAGATATCACTACTGTCCCATGAAATATTTTATCAATAATTTTTAAAACCCATTTAGAATTAATAGATTCACTTGGATATGACTTTAACCTTACAGAGGTGTGTAATTTAAATTTTTTATTATCTTCATTGGTAAATCTATAACTAAAAAATTTTAATTCTTTATCTACTAAACCTGTTTTGTAATCTAACAATACTAAACTCTTAACCTCATCATTTTTTATCTCTAAAGTAAATTTAGCTTTATCACCTACTCGTAGTTCACCGACTCTGTGAGAAACCCAAATCCATTCTACCTCCATAATGTATAAACCATCAAGAGAGCTTGGTTCTGATTGTTGGCTTTCTGTAATGGTTTTAACATCATTGTTTATTCCTATTTTTTGCAACACTTTTTCTTTTGCTTCATTAAATTGTTCTTTCGTTAAAATCCCCTCTTCAAGCAAATCATTTAATTTAATAATTGCCTCAGAGTTTGATAAAATTTTTTGTATCCCTTCATTATACTGATCTTCAGTTAAAATATTATTTTCATAAAGATCTTTTAATTTCTGTAAATTTTCAGATTGATTTGCGATACAAATAGAAGAAAAAAAGAAAATATAAATTATTATTATTTTTTGAATTTTTTTCATCTCTAAATTATATCACCATTATATCACCAACCCCATTAAACGTAAAAAGTTTAATACCTTGTTTAATACCTAAAATTTAAGAAATGAAAAAACCGCTGTTTTTGGATCGGGCGAAGGGATTCGAACCCTCGACTTCAACCTTGGCAAGGTTGAGTTTAAGAATTGAAATTTCCTATTCAGATTGATTTTTAGAGTCTTACAATATCTCTGTCACAACTGAGTCACACTAATTAATTCCGAATTTGCATTAATTTTGGGCATAAGGATATACGAATGGTTTTATATATACGCATCTTAAGGCAAAGAGTATATTCAGGGAGTTATGAAGAAAGTTCTTATACTTTTACTATTCTTCTTCTCTACTCAAGGTTTTACAGCCTCAAACTCAAAAGTAAAAGTGGCAATAAAGCCCGATAATGGTGATTGGCTAGAGGACTCTATTTACCCAATAACATTGAAAGAGCAGATGAGAATGAGATACAAGGGCTCGGTTAAATTTATTATGGGAGACTTCGACAATGATGGAGTTGACGATTTATTCGTTCTAGGTACTCCAAATATTAAAGACCTTATAACGGGCGAAACTTCTAATGGCAAAATAACTATTAATGTCGCATGTGACGTATCTTCGGGTTCTACTAGTAATTGTTATAGTTCAAAAAAACATAGGATATTAAATATCTATTCAATGAAAGATAACGTAGCCTATGAGAAATGGAACGGCAAGAAACAAAAATGGGATAAGGTTACTGGATTTCAAGCAACTGATGTATCTGAATTGGTAGTTAATAATAATCCAATTGAAATGTCTCCACAAGGAATACAACATATCTTGACCGCAGACTTTAATGGTGACGGTGTATTAGATATTTTCTTTGGTGATTCAGGAGTTGATATTTGGGATGGACAAAAATCAAAAATGCCAGGTAAGAACGACAATTATTACTTATCACAAGCAGATGGTACTTGGTTAGAATCCACAGCCACTCACGTCAGTGGTAAAGGGGTTAAGAAAGGTAGAGGTTTAAAGAACTTCACACATGGATTTACTACCGGGGACATAGACAATGACGGTGATATTGATATTGTCGTAACAAGTCTTAAGTGGGTTGGCAATAATGGTCAACTCTTGTGCTATGTAAACAATGGTGATGGTCATATGAAAGTTCGTAAATGTGGTGCCGAATTTGGTTGGGCGGTTGAACTTGGTGATATTGACAATGACGGCGATTTAGATATCGTATTTGGTAGCGGAAGCCACGCTTCCAAAAAAGAATGGGAAGATGAAGACGGAATGAACGATTGTGCTTCGTATAATAATTGTCCTAGAGGAACATTTAATGGCATTCTGTTAAACGATGGTAAGGGTAAATTCTTTAAACGTGGATTCTCGTTTCCTGATGTAGTAGATAGCAGTAATGGATTCACTTATACTTCTATTCCTTATATAGGAGTTGCCGACTTAGATGGTGATGGTGACTTGGATGTTGTTCGTTCACTCGTGGGCAGAATGTATCAAGGTATGACTATGTCCATTGAAGAAAATATTGGCAATGGACAATTCAAAACAGTGTTTCTTGATAGATGGTGTGACGGTCCACCAACAAAAGCAGAATGGCCTACTTGGGAAGGTGGCAAATATGGATGTCATGCTCCTGAATGGAAGTTTGGTGATTTTAATAAAGATGGATTTGTTGATATTGTAGTTGATGGTAGTTGGGTGCTTAGAAAAAATTCTCTTAATATTGAAAGAAGAATTATAGATGGTACAGTTTATCTAAGTACAGGAAAATTCACGTACGATACTATTCATCCTGATGATAAAAATTATCCATTGACTGATATTGG